>VTLG01005841.1_pt1 | contig 36135 bp, 51 predicted proteins | sample 4694571 | NCBI WGS metagenome assembly VTLG01 (sample SAMN12604809, study PRJNA352737) | marine metagenome | biome: ENVO:00000447; feature: ENVO:00000209|ENVO:00000569|ENVO:01000036; material: ENVO:00002151; isolation source: viral sequences binned using virsorter ...
AAGCTAAACGTGCAGAAGTTAAAAAGAAATATCCGAAACCATGATTGAACTTTTCTTGTGGAAATGGGGCTTGTACCTAATAATAATTTATTCATTTATCTTTAGCTCATGCTCTCCAGTTCCTCCATCTAGTCAAGGTTACTGGATAGATGATGGACCCTATCGTGGAACACTAAGAGCAAATCGGGATTATATCCGTCCATACTGGGAATGTGTCAATATACCAAAAGAAACAGGATGTGAATGAAAAAAATTTTAATAGTTTTTGGATTATTAATTGGAACTTTTGCATGGGCAGAACCACATAGTTTAGATGTAATTGCCCAAAACAATAGTCCACATCCAACGTATCCTCCTGCTCAACATAAAAGCACTGTAGATACTGCGGTAGATGATGTTTTAAATTTAATCCTAAATCAAGGTTTTGCAGGAGCAATTATAGTCGTATTGTTAGGGTGGACTTGGAAAGAAAGTAAGGCAAATCGTGCAACGCAAAAAGAACATTTTGAGAAGTTTGTTGAAATTTCTCAGGAGTGTTCAGGTCATATGGCTGCTGTTTCAGCAAGACTTGAAAATATTGAAAGAGAATTAGAGCAAGCAAAACAATTAGAAATGATCACAGCAACAAGAAAGGGATAATATGCATTTTTTAGTTCCAATAATTACGACTTCGGTGAAGTCAATCGTAATTAGCTTCTTTAGTCAGAAAGTAATTGAAGAAATTATCTTTCAATTATTGCGATATTGTGTCTCCAAAACTGATAACACACTTGATGATAAGATTTTGGAGGCGTTTGAAGCTAATCGCACGAAGTAATACCTTTTTAAAGAAGGTTTTATTTTTTCCTCTTTCGGAAGAAGGAAGTTTTTTAAGTTCGTACTCGTATGGATGACTATGTGGAAATTCCAAAGTAAAATAAAAAATTTCAGTCAAGATGAAATGGCTTGCAAATGTGGATGTAATGTATCTGCAATGTCAGAAGATTTTATGGTGAAATTACAAGAATTAAGAACTAAGTGTGGATTTGCTCTTCCTGTAACCAGTGGATATAGATGTGCAAAACATAATGAAGCTATAAATGGACATCCAAATTCCGCCCACCAGACTGGAGAAGGAGCAGACTTAGGTGTACAACGAGGTGAAGCAAGAATAGTAATCCAATTAGCTTTAGAGATGGGTTTTTCAGTGGGCATACAACAAAAAGGAGAAGGTCGATTCGTACATGTTGATACAAAACAAAGACATACAGGAAAACCAAATTTATGGTCATACGCTTAGATGGAGATATATTTTGAGTTTGAAGATAATGATCTTGATGTTGTTTTTACTCCTGATTGGGTGTCAGAAAACTACGCAGATCATTCCAAAGTACAATGGAAATTATCCAACTGCTCAGATAAGAGCAATCTGGCAGACGTGTTCATTGAACTTCCAGAAACACAGTCCATTTCTCCAGCAAGAAATAGTCTGGCAAGCGTGCGATTGTTACGCAGACGTGATTCGTGAAGAGTTAACTCCTATTGAAGTAGAAGGACCCAAACCAATTACACGAATTAACCTTAAAAAAGTTTTAATTGAACGATGCAATCCAAAACTTGTGACAGATCCAGCATGAGTAAAAAACAAAAAGATCAGTGGAAAATTTATGTTGCTGATAATTTTAAAAGAAAGCGTAAGTAGTGGCTCTTTTACCAATTAAAATACCAGCAGGATTTTTTAAAAACGCAACTCAATATCAAGCTCGTAACAGATGGTATGACGGTAATCTAGTGCGTTTTTCAGAAGGTCGTCTCCGTCCTATAGGTGGTTGGCAGAGACTTGCTGATACTCAGATAAATAAAAAAGGTGCAATAAAATCTTTAACAATTACGACTGCTGGTAGTGGCTATTCTGGTTCAGGGACATTAGGATTCTCAGGTGGGGGAGGATCATCCTTCGCAGGAACTTACACAGTTTCAGGAGGAGCAATCGCAACAGTAACGATTACAAACTCAGGTTCAGGTTATACATCTGCTCCTACCATAACAATTTCTGGATCTACATCTGGAACAACTGCTGTTATAACTGCGGATTTTTTCTCTGGAGTTGATCCAATAAGAGGTCTTCATTCTTGGAGACTTGGTACAGGAGCAAGGTATCTTGCAGTTGGTTCGACTCAGTCATTGAGACTCTGGGATGGTTCTCAAAGTGCAGGAACAAATGCGCCAATATATGATATAACTCCTGTAACAGCAAGTATCCCATCTGGTAATATAGATTTTAAAGACCAAGAAGATTTTCTTATATCTGGACTGGGGTATGGAGCACTTGAATATGGTGGAGATCGCTCACCTACAGACGGATCAGGAGGTACTGCGTCTGGAGGAGATACTTATGGAACACCAAGACATCCAGCAGTAGATCCAGATATTGCGGATGCGGATGCGTGGAGGGACAACTTCGTTCCCGTCTGGCAGATGGATAACTTTGGAGATGATCTTGTTGCTGTAAATTCTGGAGAAGGTAGCATTTGGTATATTGACACATCTGGACTCTCATTTAATAATGCAAATCAGACTGCGACCAACGCAGTTCTTCTATCATCTTTAGGTGGTTCTACTGGAGTTCCAGCAGATAATACTGGTGTGCTTGTTACTCCAGAAAGACACATCATGGTGTTTGGTGCAGGAGGTAATAAAAGGAAGATTGCATGGGGACATCAGGAAAGTCTGACGGATTTCACTCCTGCTGTAACAAACACTGCTGGCGACTTGGAAATACAGACGAGAGGAAGGATAGTTGGTGGGTTCAAAACAAGATACGGTATTCTGGTTTTCTTCACCGATTCAGTCTGGAAAACAAATTACTTGGGTCCTCCTTACATTTATGGAATAGAACGTCTCTCAGAAGGTGGTGGCTGTCTTGGAATGAAATCCGTAGCTGGGAGTGCTGACTTTGTCGCTTGGATGTCTCAGGGTCGATTTTGGAGCTTTACAGGAGGTTATATAACTGAACTTTCTTGCGATGTAGCTGATTATGTATTTTCCGATATAAATACTGACCTTGAGGGGTTAATAGCTGGAGGGCATAATGCAGAATTTGGTGAGATCACATGGTACTATCCAAAAGAAGGAGACAGTATTCCAACTCGATACGTCACATACTCATACAGAGAAAAGCACTGGGTCACAGGTGAGTTGCACAGGTCTGCTTGGGAATCCTCAGACTCTCTAGGTTACCCAGTAGCAGGAGGAACAGATGGATACCTTTATCGTCACGAACTTGATCCAGATACACAATCCACTCCTATTCTTAGAGAAACAACTGTAACTGCACCAACAGATGTAACTGCATTATCTGGTATTAAATCAAGAGTTATTGCAAAAGGTATAAATCCATCTTTACATCCTAACGTAAGTGATGAAGCACATCTTTGTTATGCTGAGACAGGAGCAATTGAAATTGATACTGGTAATAATATGATGAGTGTTTCTCAAATTGTGACAGACACAGATGCAGGTAGTGGTGGAGGTCTAAGAATGAAAGTCACAGTAGCACGAACTCCTGACGATAATGAACCATTAGTGAAAGGACCCTATACTTTACAAAACGATGGATACACTGATACAAGATTTACAGGTCGTCAGGCACTATTGAGAGTGGAGTCTCCATTTGATCAGGAATGGAGATTTGGTGAGATCAGGTTTGACGCTTCAAAAGCTGGAGAACGATGAGCAAAACTCAGAAGCCACTTCCAAATCCTCCAGTTGAATATGACAGGACATATATGAATGACCTTGCTTCATTGGTGATTGATGAGGAGAGTATAACAATGAAGACTAACAGAGATTCTGTCCTTGATACAGGTTCGATTATTTTAAAAGACACCTCAAACAATAACTGGTACAAAATAAAGGTAACAGGAGGAACTTTAGGAGTTACTCTGGTAACGGAAGATTCAAATGGACTTCCAGTAACAAGCACAAATCCATACGCATAGGATAGATATGAACCAACGACAAGCAGGTAATGTATTAAGAAGGAATGCTCCAAGAGGAGAGTTTCCAGCGTTTATTAATCAACAGGAAGCAAACTGGCTAATGGGACAAGGTGCTTCTGGACGACCCACTAAATCTGGTCTTAGAAGTTTTGCAATGCCAAATCAAGAACAAAACATGACTGAAGGAGGAGATAGGAAATATAAATATAATGTTGGTGGTTCAGGAGAATTTAATCCTAAAGGCTGGATGGAAGAAAGATTTGGAGAATGGGGTAAAGATGGAATTAGAAAAACAAGCGATGGTGGAACAGGTGGAGCAGGAAAAGAGATGGCAGAGATAAATGCTCAAGCAGGTATTACTCCAGATGGAGGATCTGGATTCCAAACACGAACAGACACGCAAACGTCTCAATCCTCTTTGGATCAACCTGTCACTGATTTTAGAGATAAGGTCTTAGGTGCGGCATCTGATGTGATGGATCAGGAATATGTAAAGTATGATCCAGAAGGAGGAAGGTTTGCTGAAGCTTCTGACGATACTACTACAGCACAGCAAGCAGTTCGTGATATGCAGGGTCGTGGTCAAGGAGCATACTCTTCAGCAGGAAAGACTGCGCAAAACATACAAGGAGCAAACATTGATCCAATTACAGGACAATCCTTTTTAACTGGACAAGGAGTAGACCAATATATGTCTCCACACACGCAGAATGTCATTGGTGGTATGAGAGACAATGCGATGAGAACAATGCAAATGCAACGTAACCAGTTAGGAGCAGATGCTCAGATGGCAGGTGCAGGTATGGGTTCAAGATCAGCAATCGAAAAAGGTGTAATGGCAGGTGAAGTCCAGCGTAATCTTGGTCAACAGGTTGCAGGAGCACTAGAAGGAAGTTATGCACAAGCATCAAAAATGAAAGAAGCTGATATGGCAAGAGAACAACAACGTCAGAGGTACAATCAAATGGCTCAGACTGAGGAGGGTCGTCTTCAGCTTGCAGGTGCAGAAGCAGGTATACGAGCGACTGATGCTGGAAGGAGAGCAGGTTATGAAGATGCACAGATGCTTTCAAGAGTCGGTGCAGATATAGAAGGACGTGATCAGAACCAGAAGGATTTTGACTATCAACAGTTCCTAGAAGGACGTGATTGGGATAAAAATCAAGCAATGTTTGGAGCTAACGTATTAGGTGGTGCTCCATCTGGTACAATGACTGCACAAAATACTCCAATGTATCGAAATCAAAACCTTAACCCATGGGGATCTGCAATGTCAGGAGCGGCTCTTGGTTACACCGTTGGAGGACCCTACGGTGCGGCAATTGGAGGAGGTCTAGGTTATTTAGGTGGTTCAGGAATGTTAGGATAGGAGGATTACAATGGCAACATATAGAAAACAAAAAACATCGACTCCATTTGGAGCAAAATCTGGAACTCCTGATAAGTCTGGAATGTTTTTTGATGAGACAGGTACAAAGAAATTTGCTTTCTTGCCTTGGCTTATTGGAAAGTATGAAGATATGTTTGGGAAAGATTCTGGAGAATGGTCGAGAGAACAGGAAAAGATATTTCTGGATGCAGTAAAAAGAGCAGATCAAAATGAAATGGTTGAAAAAAAGATGTCTCTGCTTAATCCAGATATTGATGACATGGATTCAGGAGATGAGGAAGGAAAACAAATGGCTCAGTGGAAGGAGTTGGAAGGAGAAACTCCAAGCAGTAAAACAATCTGGGAACTTTATGAGGATGCAACTCCACAAGAAGACATTGCTGGATATAACGAACTGGATTTGATTGCTGAACAGAATCTCAACCAGAGACAAGCAGATACAGAAGCAGATGCACTCGTCCAGTCATTTAAAGGATCAGTATATGATACTGATACTCCAGATATGGTTACAAAGGATTCATCTACATCTAAAAAAATAGATCCTGCAACAGCAGTTCAAGCAGCCGGTTTATTAAATAAGATGCTTAATCCAGAAGATGAACCAATTCCACAAATGCAATCCGCAGGTGTAAGAATGGGTAAGATTCCTTTTCCATCTCTATTAGCAACTACACAACGACAACCAGATCCACGTTACATTAATAAAGGACTTCTCTAATGGCAGACATACGTTGGGAGCCAAGCGACTCTAGTCTTCCTCCTAAAAAAGAAAAAGAAGAGGAAAAAGGTTTTTTATCAGGAGATAACTCACCATTAGCAATGGGTCTTCTTCATGCTGGTGCATCTCTTATGCGTCAGTCTGGTTGGAGACGAAGACCTGTTACTACTGGAGAAGCAATAGGATATGCAATTCCTGAAGGTATTCGAGGTTTCCAAAACCAGAAAGTATTTTCTCAACAAGAAGAAGCTCGTCAGCAACAAATTCAGCAAGCTCAACAACAGCAAGAGTTATTACTCCAACAACAGCAACAGGAACAAATACAAATTCAGCAAGCGATTGCTATGTTGGATCGTATTCCTACTAACATGATCCGTCCAAGTGCAAAAGATGCTCTAAAGTGGCAGTTAAGACAAGGAGGTTCATCTGCACAAGAAGCTATTAAAGAAATCGTAAAACTAACTACTAAAGATGAAGTAAAGTCTGAATCGTATGGAGATATAAAGTTTGGAACTTTTGGAGTAGGAAGTATAAATGCGCTTGCACTGATTGACCAGAATAATTTAACTGTTCCAAAGTCAGCAAAAAATCTCAATATCCTTCCAGTGAAAGCAGGAGATACAATTCATGGTTATAAAACTGAGTGGTTAGATAAAGATGGACAACCTGTTAAATCTAAATCGCAGGAAGAAAAAGAAGCTGAAGGATATGAATATATTTTTGTTGGTACTGATAAACTAAAGAAGGAATTTTCAGAAAAACGTGGAAACTTTCCAGTACCAGATGATGCAACAACAATGGTTTTAAATCCAAATAAGAAGGTTGAATCCTACCTTAATGATGACGGAAAGACTTACGACTTTAGTGTGGATATACAGGATAGAGAAATAAAGGAGGATAAATTACTCAAACAAGTAAAAACAAATATTGCTAATTTTACAGCAGAAAGTAATGATCCAAGAATTCAAGAATGGTTTAATGAGGAAGGAGTACCAAAAGTATTTATTCCAGCAGGAACAAAAAATGTAAGAATACTTCCAGATGGAAACATTGAATTTCTTGATGAATTTGACCAAAAGGTTTCTGAATCTCCAACAATGGTAGTTGGAATATATAATAAGAATACAAAAAATATTGAGGACATTCTTATAAATAAAAAAACTGGTGAGACAATTAAGAATTTAGGAATATCTAAAGCATACGAAACTCCAAGTCACATGTGGCAAGCAAACATGGACAAAACAGAGAAGAAACTTAAATTAGATAATTTCCAAGCATACCTAAAAGATATTCAGGAAACTTATGAGATTCCTGACTGGCAGATAGAAGAGTGGTCAAAATTATCTAATTCTGATTTTGACACTGCACTTGCTCAATCTACTAACTTTGCAGAAAACGAAGCAAAAAGATACGGAGCAATTAGGAGTGGAAAACAACTTAATACAGATAAAAGAGTTGCAGGAAACTATGAAGCAGATAGATACTACAAGAAAACCGCAGATGGTGTCTGGGAAGAATACAGACCTCATTCGGATGAAAGACTTTCAGGAGAAACTGGATTAAGAAAAGAGTACAACCAGTTGACTAGAGATCACCGTATTGCCGCTAGAGGTTATGATGGTATCATGTCTGGTCTGATGTCTGATACAGGTTTTGGTGACATCATGGCTATTACCTCCTTCCGTATTATGTTCGAGCCGAACTCAGTTGTTAGAGAAGCTGAATTCGAGATTACGTCTAAAGCAGGTGGTTGGCTTGAATCCTTCCTGAATAGTCCTGATAGGTTTATGGATGGTGATCGACTGTCTGATGAAGCAAGACGACAGATGTATGGTCTGGTACAGGAATACATGACTGCAATCGAGAAGAGATCAGATAAGCACTACAAGGAATACACTGATATTGCAGATAAACGTAAATATGATAAGTCTGGTATTACAGAGGTCTTCCGTGACCATAACTTTGGAATAACTTATGACCAGATGAAGAAGACAGGTTATGTAAGTACAGGAGAAGGTAAAGACTTAACAGGACTTAAATCAGAAGATGTCCAGTCTGGTAATGTTACTTTTAAGACCTTTGCTCAAAGGATGAAAGACAATGCAAAACGAAGAAAAAAATGAAAGAAGAAAAAGAAGTAAAATTAACACTTGAAGAAATTACTGCTGGAGTTGAAGAGTATAGACAATTAGGAGCAACTGATGAAGACATTACAGGACTGCTAAAAGAGTTTAATTATACTCCTGCAAGCTATGAACTTGCATTGAAGAATAAGTCTGAGAAGAAAGACAAAGGAGAAGGTTTCTGGTCAGATGTCGGAAACTATATGTTTGGAGATTCAAAGCAAATTAAAATGGGTGGAGGTCAATTCGCTGGATCTGGATTAGTTAGAGACGTTGCTCATGCACAAGATACCTTCACTGGTGGTCTAAGTATATATGGAAGAGCAGGAATTGCATCTCTCAGAGATAAGTATAGCACTGGAGAATGGAACTGGGATCAGAACCTTGCAAATACCAGAGGAGAAATTCAGGAGTATATGGATGAGAGTCCAGTGAGAGCAGGAGTTGCAGATGCCACTGGAGGAACTATGCAAGCACTTATTCCAGTAGGAAAAGTATTACAAGCCACCAAAGCGGGTCCTTTTTCACCTGCTGGAAAACCTATCCGCAAAGTTATGAAAGATATGACAGTTGGAGGAGTGACAGGTGGAGTTACCGCAGGTGGACAGACTCTAGCAGTAGCGTCTGCAAGAGGTGAAGAAGATACAGGAAAACAGACAATACTTGCTACTGCACTTGGTGGAACAACAGGTGGCGCACTTCCATTGTTTTATCCAATCGCAAAAGGAACTTCAGGAGCATGGAAGATGTTCAAGGATAATCCTAAAGTTCTTGAAACGATGGATGAACTTGGAGAAGGATTTGAGCAGATAAAAGCATTCTTTACAAAGGATGGTAAAATATCTGAAAATATCCAGAAAGAGATCAAAAGACAGCAAGCACTTGGTCTTGGTGACGACATGATGGCAGTTGATCTTATAGACGAAGTAGGAATAGAAAAAGCAGGAAGTTTCCTGAGACTTGGAGATCCAAACTCTGAAACAATTCGTTCAATAAGAGAAGCACTTAGGACTCGCTTAATGAACACCAAAGAGAAAGCAGTTAGGTTTATTACCTCTGCATCTGGTCAGGTTAAGAAGAGCATTGAAAAGCATAAGGATTACCTTTCAAATAAAACACGGATGGAATCCTCACCAGAGTACCAGAGTGCATACTTCCGTACTGATGAAGCAGGTAACAAGGTTTACAACACCATCACAGATCCACGAATTGATGATTTGTTTTCCAGACCAGATTTCATGGAAGCTTACACAGTAGCAAAAAAACAAGCTTTGAATTCGGTTGATGGAAGACCACTTCCAAAGTTTCCTCTGGAACAAAGATATAGAATGGTAGAAGATCCAAATAGTGATTACTTTGTAGATGGACTTCCAATGACCTTTGATCGTGATCAAGCAGGAAATCTGATTCCTATATCTAATGATCCAGTTAAATGGCCGGTCTGGGCATTGGATACTGCAAAAAAGTATCTGGATCGTAAATATAAATATGCACATCTTCCTGACGCACCTCCAGCATTAAAAGGGATTAAAGGTGACATAACAGAATTGAAAAATACATTAGTAACTATTGTCGATGATGCACATCCAACTTACAGACGTGCTCGTGTAAAGTATCGCTCGCAAGCTGAACAGGAAGAAGCATTTGAACAAGGTACTGATTTCTGGAAACCTGCTCTTTCTGGTGACGATGCAACGTACATTCACAAGCAGTTAAATCCTGTACAGAGAGATTCTTTTCGACTTGGTGCTTATAACTCTCTGATGGATTGGATAGAGAGAGCAGGAGAAGGAAAGAATCCACGAGCAGTTGCAGATTACTTCAAGTCTGACCAGAACATGAAGAAACTTATGTGGATTGTTCCAGATCCTAAACAAAGAAGGAGACTTCTTGCAAGACTTGAAGTTCTAGGTAACAGAATCTATGTAGATAATGTACTGCTCAAGAACTCTGCAACGGCTGCTAGACAAGCAATGGATGATGATATGTCTATTGGTGGCGCAATGCAACTAAGTAAAGATGTGCAGTCAAGAAATCTACCTGCTGTTGCAACTAAGGTCGAACAGATGATTACGCCAGAAACAGTTAAAAGGAAAGCAACATCTGGTGCAAAGTTTGCATTTCAGTCTGGTAGTAAGAATGTTGATAAAAATTTAAAACAAGCAGAAGGTCTTCTTAGTAAAGAAGCAGAGAAGAGAGCAGTATATGATCCTTTAAACTTATTACACTTTACTTCAGGTGGATCTGCTACTGCTGGTGGTTACTACGACCAACGCAAAAGACGGAAACGTCAAGGAGAATAAATTCCTCTCGCTACATCCGTAGCAAAATTCCTCAAGTAAAAATTCTATTCTAATAATTCTTGAAAGTATTATTGTACCTATTATAATATCTTTTCTTGATAAACATAATATATATGATATTATGAAACTGCATTATATATGAGTATATAGACAACCCTATTTCATACAGGAGATAAAATGACGTTACGAGAAAAGATGAAAGTTTGCGGAGTAAGTGTAAAGGAGGTATCAAACCATGTTCCTGAAGCAAGTTATCCTGCTGTTAATAATATCTTGAATGAAAAACTTTCCGCAAGAGTTCTTCACATGTCTGAAAAATTATGTCAAGAAAGAGCACAATCATTAAGAAAGACGCTAGAACAAATTTAGCGTTTAATTTTAACCATTGGAGAATGGAGGTCTTATGGCAATAAAAAGAAACTGTGTTGTTTGTAATATAGAATTAGTATTACCAAGAAAAAAGTTTTGTTCAGAAGGATGTTATTTAACTGAAAAAAGTGAAAAAGCAAAAAGAAGAATTGCTATGATGCGTAGGATGAAACCATCAAAAGAATGTCTTATCTGCGGAGAGGAATTTTTTCCTTTGAGAGAAGACCACTCTGCTTGTTCAAAATTTTGTTCCGAAATTCTAGCTAAGAAAAAAAGGAAGGAAAGATTAGCTAAGATGAAGAAATTTGGTCAGACTAAACCAATGGAAACTATTTTTCAAAAAGACTTGAATAAACACCGAAAGATATTTCTTGAAAAGAAAATTCCTTGTCACAGTAAATTAGTGACTACATGCACATTTAATCCAAGTGATACAACTAAAGATTATGTAAAAGCTTTTATTGAAAGTGGTGGACAGATTACTAAATACCCTGACTCTCCTCCAAATAGGACTCCAGATGCACTTCCACATACTCGACAGATTCGTGAAGATATGACGGTCTATGGTATTGAATACACTCAAGAAGAGGAAATTCCTTATGTTAGTTGATATTGATCCTGTTTCTTGTCCAAGACAAAACAGATCTGATCGTTGGAAGAAGCGTCCAGTTGTAGTTCGGTATCGTGCTTATAGTGACGCACTCCGTCAAGCATGTCTTGAGAATGACTTTGTTCTTGGTGAAAAGATCTATCTTGAATTTCATATTCCTGTACCAAAGTCATGGTCACAGAAGAAAAAGGTTAAGATGATTGGAACTCCACATCGACAAAGACCCGATACAGACAATCTCGCAAAAGGAGTGATGGATTCTCTTCTTCCTGAAGACTGCAAGGTCTGGCACATTGAAGCAAAAAAGTATTGGAGCGAAACTGGAATGATCTTTATAGATAACAGAAAATGATTAAGCTTAATTCACATAGATACCATCCTTTAAGATCTGGTCGTTATGAAGATGACGAGGATTTAGATTTTATGTCCTACCTCACTGAAAGTCTTCACAATGTAAGTGATATTAATTTGCTTTTAACTCATAGACTAACAGGTCGAATGACTTTTCCTATCAACAGAGCAGGTAATGAAACTTGTGATATTCTAACAGAACAGGACAGGAAAAATGTTTTGAGTTACTACGATAAAGCACCAGAAATTCATCCAAATAATCATTATGGTAAAAAAGGTGAAGACATATAAACCAATTTCAAAAGAAATTATCTGGTATGCAGAAGAGAGAGTCGATGAAATTCCTATCCTTAATAATTCAATGCGAGGAAAAAAAGCAAACCTAATTGGATCAATAGGAGAAGTCCTGTTTGAAAAATATATCCTAGAAAAAGGACTCTCTCTTGAGAAAGAAAGAGGTGAAGAGATGTACAATCACGACTATGTAGTTGAAAGTAAGTTTAAGATTGATGTTAAAACAAAAGATAGAACAGTAGTTCCTAAAAGTCATTATGACTGCTCAGTTGAAACTCAATCTAAACAGAAACCAGACTACTATTATTTTGTCTCTCTTCTCAGGTCTGGAGATTGGAGGTCATTTAAAGAAGGTTATATGCTTGGAGCAATTGACTATAAAACTCTGCATGAGAATGGAGAAATATGGAACAAAGGAGATACTGATGCAAGGAATGGAATGCGGATCAGAAGAGACTGCATTTCCATCGAAATAAGTAAGCTGATTACTAATGATGAATTCATCGAAATATTAAAAGGAGGAGTATGATTACACCATCGGAACAAACTGAGCTTTCAAACAGAGTTAAAGAGTATAAGCGTGAATCAGATCAAGCAGTCAGGAGAACGATGCTTGGAGGATCAAATGCAAGTACCATTGCAGGAGTTAATCCTTTTTCAAACAAGGTTCTACTCTGGGAGGAGAAAACTGGAGTCACAGTCCCAGATGATATTTCTTCCATAGAAAAAATAAGGTGGGGTGTGCTCTTGGAAGATACGATTGCAAGAGAGTATGCTCTAAGAACTGGAAAGAAAGTGAGGAATGTTAACCGTACTCTATACCATCCTGACTATAAATTCATTGGTGGACATATAGATAGAAAGATAGAAAATGAAGAAGCAGGTCTTGAAGTTAAAGCAGTTGGTCTTAGACAAAGTTCTTACTGGACTGGTGAAATTCCTAAGTATTACGAGATGCAGGTACTTCACTACCTTGCAATAACAGGTTACGAATACTTTGATGTTGCCGCTTTAATTGGTGGTCAGGAACTACGAATCTTTACAATAACAAGAGAAGGTAACGAACAAAGAATTGATAAACTGGTTGAGGATGAAGTTAAGTTCTGGAATGAATATGTTTTAAAGAAACAACCTCCTCCTCCAGAGTCTACAGATGAAACTGCTCTGTTATATAAAACAGATCTTGTTAATAAAATTGCTTACTTAAATTCCTCAGATCATTATTTAATTAATGAATACCATGAGAATATAAAATTCATTAAGGAAAAAGAAAAAAGAAACGATGCAATAAAAACAGTTTTTCAGAATTCCATGAAGGATGCTCAGATACTTGAGGATTCAAATGGTGAAAAGGTCGCAACTTGGAAGACTCAAACTCGTTCAAGTTTAGACCAGAAGCAGATGAAAATTTCCGAACCTGACATTTGTGCAAAGTACACAAAGGAGCAGACTATAAGGAGATTTTCAGTAATCGATAACAACTCTAAAAAGGAGAGTAATGAGCGAAGCTAAAATATCCTTAGACTCAATTGTCAAAGGTAAACAGGAAAGACCAATCAGACAAGTTGTCTATGGATTGGATGGAGTCGGAAAGACTCGATACATGTGCAGTGCAGATAATCTGATTGCACTGGACTTAGAAGGAGGAATGTCTGAGCAGGATGCTCAATCTTTTCCTCTATATGATAAGAGCATCACATTTGAAGATGTTACTGAGTCATTGCGTATTATTTTTTCAAACTACAAGAAACTTGGAATCAAGACAGTTGGTGTTGACTCACTGGACTGGTTGGAATCCAAGATTCATGCTCACGTTTGTAAGACTGCTAATGTCGATTCAATCGAGCAGATCGGGTTTGGAAAAGGATATGTCATGGCGTTAAACCACTGGCATACGTTTCTCTCTGGACTCGATTCTCTCAGAGCATTAGGTATGGATATTATCTTGATAGCACATTCGCAGATCGTGAAGATTGATGATCCAACTTCTGAATCGTATGATAGACACGACCTTAAACTCGATAAGAGAGTTCGAGGAGTTGTGCGTGAGTGGGCAGATTTTGTTTCTTATGCTCAATTTGAAACTCACTCCTTTAAAGCAGGAGAGAAGTTTGGTCAGTCGGTGTATAAAGCAACGACTACTGGAAACAGGATCATGCACACAATCCAGCAACCAGCATTTGAAGCAAAGAGTCGAGTAGCAATACCGTCTCCGATTCCACTGGACTGGAAAACTCTTAAACAAGAAATTGCAACTGCAAGGAAAGGATAATTATGGAACTAAATTTTGATGCAACTCAAATTGAAGGAGCAGATATTCCTCAAGATTTTGGAGCACTTCCAGATGGTAAGTATCTCGTGCATATAGTCGAGACTGAAGAGAGAATGTCAAACTCTGGTAACAAGTATCTTAATCTCCAACTTCAGGTGTTAGAAGGAGATTATAAAAACAGGTATTTGTTTGATATTATTAATCTCTGGCATCCAAAAGAGAATGTGCGTGACATTGCAAACCAAACTATGGCGAGCATCTGTCGTGCAACTAACATTCTTAAGCCTTCCACGTCAGAGGAGCTTCACCACAAACCACTTATAGCTGTGGTTTCATGCGAGAATGATGAACAGTATGGTGATCAGAATCGCATAAAGAAATACCTTCCTAATCAAACTGTCGGCACTCCAAAGGAGCAGATTGACGGAATTTTAGGATTACCGAAACGAGGAGAGGAAACCGAAAATTCGTCTGAACCAGTTAAGGACGACATCCCTTTCTAATGTTTGGTACTCAAAAAGAACTGCGAGTTTTGTGGAGCACGTTACGTTCCGAAGAACTCGCAGTACAAAACTCAAAAATATTGTACTAAGTCTTGTAAGGATCGTGCTTACCGAAAGCGTGAATCCTTGAAAGATAAACCACGAAAAGGTGGTTATCCTAGAAAGACTTATTTAAGACTCTGGATGAAAGCAAGGAACGATGATTTTACTGTTCCTTGTCATTATTGTAACAAGCGTTTACATCCAGATGATTTTTGTATAGATCACAAGGTTGCAATAAAATTCCTCAAGACGAGAGAAGAAATCATGGATGAATCGAATTTAGTTATTTCATGTTGGAAGTGTAATCAGAAAAAAGGTTCAATGAGTTATGCTGAATTCATAAATTTAAAAGAGAATGGAAATGAATGAACTTGCTGAAATTTTTATATGGTCATACATCGCAGGAATTGTAACTGGTGTTGGATTAGTTATAATCACTCTTCTGATTTTAGGTAAAGGAAATAAAAAAGAAATAACTAATCTATGAATAAACATGTTAAAGCTTACCTTGCTACAGTAAAAAGAGTGAAAGAAGGTAAGGAAAATGACAAACGAAGAGCAAAGAAAGCAAAAGAACTAAATAGGTGTTACCTTGCTTATATGCGAAATAGGTCAAAGTAATCATACTTAACACTACCGTTTCTTTCAATAGGCGGAGATCTGAGCGTCCAGTTTTATGAAAATTCTCACTTCAAACGTAAAAAAAGACGAATTTACCGAAAGAGCATCAGAAGCATTCGATTTTGAGTTTGATGGTCAAACTTCATTTGAGTGTTTTGATAAACCTCCTGTTCCTGAAAAATTTACTATTGGATTGATAATGGGTCCTTCTGGATCTGGCAAGTCGTCACTCCTCAGAGAATTTGGCACAGAAAAAATTCCTCAATGGAATCCTGAATTAGCAATCGTATCTCATTTTGATAATCCAGATGAAGCGATGGAAAAATTATCAGCAGTTGGTTTTAATTCAATTCCATCTTGGTTACGTCCATATCATGTACTTTCCACTGGAGAAAAATTCCGTGCTGACTTAGCAAGAAAATTGGAAGACGGTGCAGTGATTGATGAGTTCACTTCAGTTGTGAATCGTGATGTTGCAAAATCTGCTTCTTATGCAATCTCCAAATATATCAAGAAGAAGAATCTCAAGAATATTGTCTTTGCAAGTTGTCACGAAGACATCAAGGATTGGTTAGAACCTGAATGGACATTTGATACATCAGATGGTAGTTACACCATCGGGAGGTGGATTCAACGGTTGCCTATTCGACTTGCAGTCTATCGATCCACGAGATCAACATGGAAAACCTTTGCTCACCATCACTATCTAAGTGGAGATCTTAACAATACAGCAAAGTGTTACCTATGTTACTGGGACAACAAGATGGTTGGATTTAATGCGACACTCTATTTTCCGGGCTATTTTCCTCCATTGTTTGAAGGAGATAAAAGACCTGCTGTTCGTGCAAGTCGGACTGTTATACTTCCAGACTTTCAAGGACTTGGACTTGGAGTCAGGTTTTCAGATGCAATGGGTCAGATCTACTTGGATCAAGGTTACAGGTACTTCAGTAAGACTGCACACTTCAGGTTTGGTGAGTATAGAGACAAGGTTGACTGGTGGAGAGCAACCTCAACCAACAGGACGAAACCAAACGTAGGAAAGAAGAAAGAATTTAATCACTGGTTGCCAGACGCCATACGAATTTGTTATTCACACGAATTCATTGGAAAGAGAGGTAACAAATTTAGAGAACTATATGAAAAGGAGAGAGATGAACATTAGTTTCTTTAAATCTGCGCTATCAAAGAATCATTCTCTGATTGGTGCAGATGAATTGTTTGACAATATACGTCAAGGTACATGGAAGAGTGAAATCAATGCACTCAGAGAGTGTTTGAGAGACAATGGAAAGGAATCCTACAATAAGAAGAAGAAGCTTCTGTTTGCAGTGACACTTTCTGGACATTTTAAAGGACGAACTGAACTCGTAGAATATTCAGGACTGCTTCAAGGTGACATCGATGGAGTCGAAAACCCAGATCTGCTGAGAGATGAACTTAGCCTCGATCCGCATGTCAGAGCATCCTTTATTTCACCTTCCGGCACAGGAGTTAAGATCGCTATTGCTGTTCCTCACGACCCAGATAATCACACTGAATACTTCTACAATGCAAAGAAATACTTCATGGAGAGACATGGAGTATCACTTGATAACTCCTGCAAGGACATTAACAGACTGATGTTTGTAAGCTATGACGAGGAGATCAAAGGAAACGTAGAAGCTGTTCCACTGACAGTTGGAACTAACGCAGAAGTAGAAGGTGAAGACATAGCTGATACTATCTCCAGCAACAGTGCTGGAGACGTGTTCTTTGATGCAACTCAAGTGTTTGAGGATAAAACAAAGACAGACTATGAGAAAGCACAAGTTGCACTACAGAGTATATCACCAGAGGACTACCACACATGGTTCAAGGTTGGATGCTCGCTTAAAGCGTTGCTAGGTGAGTCTGGTTTCGCTCTCTGGAACTCGTGGTCTGCTCAGTCAGACAAATACAACCAGAGTGAAATGAGATACAAGTGGAACACCATTTCACAGGAAGGTGGAGTTGGTGCAGGAACAGTTATGCAACACTTTGATGGCAGCAGTCTTTTCGCTGCGCAGCCTATAATGCCTACGCAGCGACCAAAAAAAGCAAAAGAGACAAAGGAAAAAGAAGAACTTGCACCACTGGATGCGTCAATGTGCTATCCAAAAGGACTGGTAGGAGACATGGTGAAATTCATCTGCGAAAATTCACGGTATCCACAGCCAACGCTTGCGCTACCTGCATCTCTGACGTTTGTTGGAACTCTACTTGGTAGAAAAGTATGTACAGTTGACGACATCAGACCAAACCTTTTTACAGTGGGTCTTGGACGGACAGGAATTGGTAAAGAATCAGCACGGAGTATCATAAAGAAGATCTATTCAGACCTAGAGATTAATGGGTTTGGCGCAGAAAAAGTATCATCTCGGACAGCCATTGAGAGAGTTTTATCAGCTACTCCATCGAGCTTATTTCTTTTTGACGAGTTCGGCAAATACATTGCGTCAATTCTAGGAGAGAAATCCTCTGGTCATGTCAGAGATGTGATGACCACGCTGATGGAGATCTACACTTCGTCTGCGACTACCTTCTTTGGGACGGATAAAGCAAACGCACGAGAAAATCCACGCTTCGTAATCAGTCAACCACATGCTAACATCTATGCGACCTCCACACCAGAAAGCTTCTGGGACGGACTCACACACACTGCTGTAAGAGATGGAAGTCTGAACAGGTTTCTTATTTTCAATGCACAAGAAAGACACCAGAGACAGATGACACAACGTATCAGACGTACACCAGATCACATAAGAGAAAGCATCCTGCGACTGTACAACCTATCAGAAAACATTGCTGTATCTTCCAGAGGAAAGATCTATGATCCTAATAAATTTATCGATCACTTTGGAGATTTTGTTAATGACACAACTCGCTTCTTTGAGCCGATGTATCGAGAATTTGGTGAAATCACCTGCGATCCTGATCCTATGCCGATAAAGTATTCTAAGGATGCTTTGGAAGTATTTGACAGGTTTGAGGACATAACTCTGGAGAGATCAGACAAGAAAAACTCAACTGCATCAATGTGGGTCAGATCCTCAGAGCACTCGAAAAAGATTGCATTGATCATTACTGCTTCTAATATGCTCAGTGAAATTCCTCTGGAGATCTCAATTTATTCTACTAATCTGGTGGAGGTACTAATGAAAAATGCTATTCGTGAAATTGCATCACATCTGTCTGATAATTTCGCAGAGAAAGAAAGCAAACGTGTTGAAAGGATAATTGCAGAATATGGTGAACGAGGTGTTACAATGAGTGAATTGACTCAGCGCACAAGATTTGTGAAGTCTCGACAACAGAGAAAGAATATCTTGGAAGATTTGTATGAAGCTGAATTGATTAATTTTGAAAGTCGCACCTCTAAATCTGGTAAAGATACGACTTTCTATTTTGTGGAGTAAGATTAGTTTCTTAATGATTCTGTATCTTTCTTGATTCTTTCTTCAACAGCAGAAGACAAGAAAGATATACTGGTGAACTTCAAACCAGTTTCTTTCTGCATACGCTTGATATGTTTATCCATACGTTTCTTTGTATCAATTTTGATTGCAACAAAGTCTCTTCCTGTTCTATCTTTCATTTTGTTCCTTTCTGTTTTTTGGAATTTTCTAATTTTGAATCCTGTTTTTTGGAATTTTCCAAAAATGGATTTGGTAATTTGGAGAAATCTGTATTTTCATCAATAACAAAGACTCTCTCTGACCCAAAGACGTGAGTTAACTCATTGACTAAGTCTTCAGCAAACTCTTCTCGAATCTGAAATTCTGCTTTAAATAATTTCTTTTTCTTCATTTAGACCTACCTTTCTTAATTAATTTATATCCTGTTATTTTGTGAAATTCTTCATATTCTGATTTGCAGTCTGGACAATACATTTCAATAGAAAGAAATTGTGTATTTGTAGAGTGACAATTGTTGCTTCTACAAATTGGACAATTAATTCCACAATCTAATTTATATTCTCTTTGAGTCATTCTCTTCATTTATACCTCTCCTTCTTGTAAGTGTTTCCAGTTTACATAGAGTGCTTCTCTTAATCGATACCAGAAAGAAAGCATCTGCATATCATAAGAGATAAAATGTCCTAAATTAAATTTTCTTTCTAATCCAAACCTAGAAGCTTCTTCTAATCCTTCAATTTCTTCACTCATTTTTTCTGTAAAATCTAAAATATCATCATCAGAAAAACTTGGAAAAATCTTCGGAATCATTTCTTCAACGTAGATCTCACTTCCTTGCACACGACTACTCGTACACAATTGTTCAAGAATTTGTATCAAATTAGCTAATTCAGTATCATCATAATAGCGAATAGTTAAGTCTCCATAAGCAAAAGTTAATTCTAATTTAACATTTTTCATTTATACCTCTCCTTCTGATATTACGGTGAACATTTCTGCAAAGTCTTTTACAGTTAAGACAATGCAGTCTATATCTAAGTCTTTCATCTGTTCGATCTTTGGAACATTTGACCAGTCGCAATTCTCTGGAATTACTATTGCAAAAGTCTCTAGATCATTCTCCAGATTAATTTTCTGGATGTAATGTTGTTTCATATTAACCTCTCTCATTGTTAGCTAACAGAGAAATTGCATATTTTAATCCTGCTATTTCTCCAGAATAAAAAGATAATTTTTTCTTAAAGTCGTCAATTTCAGTCTTATAATATGCACGATCTTTTTGGATAAAATTTCTTAAAAAGATACTTTTATCTTTTTTAATTGTTTCAATATGCTCATTTATGTATTGTCTTAATTCATTATCACGTTCATACATCATATTGACCTCTCCTTTCTAGTCTCTTTTTCCATTCTGCATCTGTTAATGTCTTTTGAAATTCAACTATTTCTCTTTGAGATTTAAGATAGTCTTCGGTTTGTGTTTCATACATTCTTCCTTTATTATTATTAACTTGTTCTTGATTGAACCAATTAAATACTTTTGAAGTACACTCTGTACCATCTTTTGCTATCCATTCAGTCATGGTGCATTCTCCTTCTTTTATATCATTGATCCAATCATCCTCAAGACTGACTTTTCTATCAAACATAAAATAGAATCTCATATCTTGTTGTTCTTTTAATTGAATCCATTTCTTTGCACCTTGTTTAGTCTTAAAATCTCTGCTTGTTTCAGTGAAATAATTATTTATATCTCTTGGATATTTTTTGTTTCTTTTTAAAACAACAAAACTATGTTTTTGATATGGTAGATGGTGCTTAGTTCCAACATAAGCACGATATACTTTAAATGTTTCTTTTTTCATATTAACCTCTCTCTATTTAGATTTGCATGTAATTGAATTAACGATACCATAATCACGATTTAAGTAATCATAGGACTTGTCAGTATAATCATCGTGCTTGTCAAGACCTTCTTCAAATCTTGTTTGATCTTCTTCAGATTCAAAATCATGTTTATCAAGACCTTCTTCAAATCTTGTCAATTCATCTTGTTTATACTGGATTGGTTTTGCTCTGTAGATACCATCTGAAACAAAGTCTTTTCCAGAGACTTTTGATCTTGAAACAATATATACAAAACATGGTTCTGATTGGAAATCTTCTGAATCATCTGGAACACAAGTTGCTAATACTCTTGTATAATGATTGTTTTCAAAGACTGTAGAAAGTGCTTTTCCGCTTGATGGTCGATAACCTTCAAGACTGTCAAGTTTCCTTAATACTGACCAATCTGAAAACGTCAACAATTCACCATGAACACATTCTTCTTTCAGTTCATCATCACATACCTTGTTGTCAAAGTTCTTTCGATCTACGTTGATGTCAGCATGTCCAACAGTAGACCAGTCTTCCTTGTCCATTGTCAGGTATGGAAGACCAGATTGATAAAGCTTTCCATTGATGGTTGCTTTCTCAATCTTTGTTGCATGTGCGACTCTGTGATGGTTTCCATGTCCTGTTTTAAGCGTACCATAAACAAAGACCTTCAAGTCTTTAACTGGTGCAGTATTGAAAGACTTTAAATAGGACAAGTAATCTGGTGAAAGATACCGTTCACCTTTCAAAAGATGGTTCAAATATTCCTCAGTAGGTTTCAGATTATTTGAAGTTAATATAGCAACGTACATGAATGCAGTGATATATTGACCATCTGATCTTCTCACTCTTTTTTCTACTCTATTGTAATGCACACCTGCACATTCAAATTTATCAAGATTCTTGTAGAGGTGTGAATCTTCAAGTCTGTATAAAATACCTTCGACTTGATGTTTCTTGCTCTTAATAATATTTGCAAATCCTTGTCCTGCTTTCTTGGATTTCTTATTGAAAACAAGCTTATGATTTGCAAGCAAACCAGAACAACAATAATTCCAAATTGCTTTGCGTTGAAACATTCTTGCTCTATCCATATTACTACCAAATGCAAAATACCATTTAGTAGTAGGTGCAGGTATTTTCTGCTTGTGTGGTGCGCTTAAATTGTGCAGGTGCTCACCTTTCTTGTGCTTCATCATATTTTCCTCTCTGTTTTACATTCTTCTCGTGCTTCTTTTAAAATAGTTTTTGCATAAAAACTTTCATTCAAAAGAATTTCAACATCATCACACCAATCACCAAAACTTTCTGCTTCAAAAAGCAATTCGTTTTCTTCTTGATATTTTTTGAAATTAGATTCACATTCAAGAAGATATTTTTCTTCTTCTTTCATTTGATTTAATTCTCTTTGAATCTCGCAAATTAATTCATTTGCTTTGTTTTCTCCAGTTAACCAGAGAATTTCTAAATTGTTAATTTTTATTTCAAGATCATACATCTTGAGATAAGAAAATTTTTCTTTTCCTTGTCTATCTTCTATTCTTTCAAGAACTGAACTTGCTTCACTTAAATAAGGATATTCTTGAAGTTCTTCAACTGTTAAAATATTGTTTCTCATATTTTCCTCTCTCTCTTTCTAATGGTTGAATAAAATTGCTCTAATTACTTCAAAGATGTTGTATTCTCTTTCTTGCACACAAGCAGGTATATGAGTGAAAACTGGTGCAGTTCTTGTGCTTTCTTCCTGTACATTCTCTTCCTGCATTGCAAATCTTTTCCATTGAAAACGTCCATCATGCTTAGACCATAAATATAAATATTCAATGTATTCTGTATGGTTGTTTTCTTCATTTAAAAAGTCTTCAAGACTTTCATTTCTTCTTTCTGTAGAATTTGCTTTTTCGTGCTCTGTTTGTTCACAGTTTCTTTCAACATATTGATGGAGTGAAGAAAAGAAACCTTTCACACAAAGACTAAAAGCTTTCTTCCTTGTATTGAAATTCTCGTTCAATACTTCCAGAAGACTATCACCGTCCATCTGGACATGACTTGAAATAACACAACCATGATATCTATCATTATTGTTTCTTGTCTTATAACCTATTCTTGCTCTAGTGCTCATATTATCCTCTCTCTAGGAAGTTAAGCGCACTTTTTACGGTGCGCTTTGGTTGAAATTATAGATTTAAATTATCGTTGAATTCACCTTCACATTCTGGATTGTGTTCTGCAATGTATCTCGCAAGACTTCCATTTCTGGAAGAAGCAAGAAAGCATCTTGATCCTGCACTTCTTGGACGTGAAACTTTATGAATACCAGTTCCAAAATTAGTGCATCCAGAAGTAAAAGAGAAATATTTGTCTCTCAATACTAATCTGCGAAACTGGTAAAATTTCTTAACTTCTTTTGATGTATCAAGAATTTTGAACATCTTTTCAAATGATGGTTTGTGAGTCTTGGAAAGTTTCTTTCTGTTATTCGATGCAAAGACCATCATGTCCTGAGTCAAGATAATCCAGTTTTTTAATTTCAAGAATTCAGTACTTGAAGAATGATGTCTGAATTCAATAGTATTATGTGCTCCATAAGCAGAGTAAATATTGAGTTTACAATTTCTTGCAAATTGTGAAGAAAATGCAGTGCGCATATTTTCACGTTTTGTTGAAGCGTTTCTCTCTCTTGCAATCCATGAATGAAGAGATTTCTTACTTTCCATTACATCAAATAATGATGGTGCAGTATCGTTTGAATTCTTCATCGGATAATTATATGAATTACTTGCTCTTCTGGACATAGGTTGAAGACTGTCAAGGATAGTCTCATAATATGTATAGAATTGACTTAATTTGATCATTTGCTCAGTATTAAGCATTCTTGCATCATGATGGACATGAATTCCGCAAGACTTGTTAACTGTCACACCTATTTCATTGATTGCTTCAAGCACTTTCTCAAGCTTGTCAAGACCATCTTGACCTTTTAGTATTGGTGAAACTATTTCTGCTTGATGTGGATGTGAGGAAGTAGTGCGGATTGTTGCATCTGAAACCAACTTCCATTTATTTTCTGTAGTATCTTGATGGTTATATCTTTCAGAAGTGATCCTGAAAGTATCACCTAATTTCTCTTGCATCAATCTAGCAAGTTGATCTCTTGAAACTGGTGAAGCAGTTTCTATTTCTATTCCGAATGTGTTTTCACTTAGTTTTAATTCACTCATTTTAACCTCTCTGTTAAAGACTTAAGAATTAATCTATACATTCAACTCACCATGAATTGATGTATGATTCATCATACCATACACTGTCAAACAAATGTTAACAACTGATAACATTGAAGAAATTAAGTCATGGGTACTGATATTATTGAGGATTTTTAGCACATTCACAAAGCAAGAAATTTGAATCTTTTTTTCACTAATTTAAAAAATGTAATGATTCCAGTGTTTTAGATACGATATTTTTTTCTCTTTTTTTGTCTTTTTTGTAAAAAACATGAAAAAAATGATGGTTTGAAAGACTTAAAGATGTATTGAATTGATGCATTTATGTAGCACTTATGTATGGTCAAAATAAGCATATTTCTTCAATAATATCAGTAATTAACAAGATGAAATTAAGTAAATATGTAAATTATTTACGAGAAAAAAGTGTAAAATAAAATTCTATCTTGGATAATACTGAAATCATTGAACTTTATCTTGTTTTGATGGTATGCTGTAATATGGTGAAAGAAAGTGTTTACAACAATTTACATAAATGCAAGAAATATTGGTGAATTGAATAATGAATTCAATGACTTCCAAGATGAAAACGTGATACATAAATGCTACATATATGAAAGGAATTAAAAATAGAGGTGTTCAGATTCATAAAGTTAAGACTAAGTATTCAAGAAAACTTAAATACAAGGTGAATCATGTCAGGTACGAAACAGAAGACAAAAAATAGAAAGATTGTGCATGAAAAGCTCGCAGATGAAAACTTCTGGAATAAACTATTCATAGCTATTGGTGAGGAAGGTCTTTCTCTAACGGAATATTGTGCGCTAGAAAATGTACATTATAATAAGGTTGCTTGGAAGTTAAAAAGTGACGTTAATCTGCAATCACAATATGCGTGCGCACGTGAAATCCGAGCACTGAAAAACGCAGAAAAAATTGATCAACTAGCATCTAAAGTTGAAAACGAGCTAATCAAACCAGATGCAGGACGAGTAGCAATAGATGCACGCAAATGGTTAGCATCAAGACTCGATCCTGCTCAGTTCGGTGACAAGATTGAAAGCACTGTGAAGGTTGTTGACATGAATCAAGTTTATCTGAACGAGCTTAAAGACTTAATGCGCACCAAAGACAAACCTGTACCCAAAGTGATCAACGAATGAAGGAAGGCTGCCGTTTTCTTTAGTTCAATACAGCAGAGCAGAGACTTAAAGCACTGAAAACACTGTAGAAATGCACGTTTATGAGCAAAAAAGCAGGAAAAAGCAGAAAAAAGTCAATAAAATCAGTGTTTTTTTCGACCCCCTTCGCTTCAGCGAGTGACGCTCTAGCTGGAGAACCGTTTCATCCGCAAATTACTTATAGTCTAAAAATTTTTTTAAATTTTTTGAAAAATGAACGAATCTCAGTTTATCAATCCTGACCATTACTCAACTTTTAGTATTGAACCTCTTGATTTTATAGTTGAAAATGATTTAGATTTTTTACAAGGAAATATTATTAAATATGTGACTCGATTCCCTTTTAAGAATGGAGTAGAAGATCTTATTAAAGCAAGAAGATATATTGATATTCTAATAGAGAGAGAAACTAAATGAATCAATCTACTTTAGCTGACACTTTACGTCAATTCCAGCAACGCTACGTCAATGAACCAGCACTTTTTGTAGAGGAAGTGCTTAAAATAACACCAGATCCTTGGCAAGCACAGGTTTTAAAATGGGTAACAGATGGAAAGCGCAGGATCTCTATAAGATCAGGACATGGCGTAGGAAAAAGTTCGTGTGCATCTTGGTTAATGATCTGGCATCAACTAACACGGTTTCCACAGAAGACAGTTGTGACTGCTCCGTCTCATTCTCAGTTGCATGATGCATTAGGAGCAGAGGTTCGGAAGTGGATAACGGTATTACCAGACGTTATTAAGGAGCAGTTGGAGGTTTTAAGTGAGCAGATCCGTTTGATTGCGGCTCCTAGTGAGAGTTTCATCAGTTTTCGTGTTTCAAGACCAGAAAAAGGAAGTGCAGAAACACTTCAAGGAGTGCATTCGGATCATGTTCTTCTTTGTGTAGATGAAGCATCTGGGATAAACAACGCAATTTTTGAGGCAAGTGCAGGTTCAATGTCGGGAGACAACGCCGTGACCTTACTTTTAGGTAACCCAGTGCGGGGACAAGGATTTTTCTATGACACGCACAACAAGTTATCTGATGACTGGAATACTTTGCGTGTAAATTGCGAAGATTCGTCAAGAGTGAGCAAGGATTTTATAAAGGAGATAGAAAATCGATATGGCAGGTCAAGTAACCAGTTCAGAGTTCGAGTATTAGGAGAATTTCCACTAGCAGATGAGGACGCAATCATTCCAAGACATTTAGTTGAGAGTGCAGTTGCTCGTGATGTTGAGAGTGTTGGAGGAGATGTGATTATAGGAGTTGACGTAGCAAGGTTTGGTAGTGATGCAAGCGCAATTTGTGTACGTCAAGGAAACAAGATCATCGGTGATAAGATAAAGACGAAGCGAGGACTTGACACAATGCAGGTAGTTGGTTGGATTAGGACAGAGATGGAGGATTTAAAGAAGCAGAAGTATGAAATTGGTGAAGTTTGTATAGATTCAATTGGTTTAGGCGCAGGAGTTGTTGACAGGTTACTGGAGGAAGGAGTTGACTGTCGAGGAGTAAATGTTGGAGAGTCACCAAGTATAGGAGGTAACTATCTGAATTTACGGACAGAATTATGGGAAAAATGCAGGTTATGGTTTGAAGGTCGAGATGTAGTAATACCGAATGACGAGCAGTTGATAAATGAGTTATGTTCAGTGTCCTACAGTTATTCTTCTACTGGAAAAACAAAGGTTGAGAGCAAGGATGATATAAGAAGGAGGTTAAAGATGTCTCCTGACTCTGCCGATTCTCTGATTTTAACATTTGCGAGTTATGCAAGTCGGAATTCTCTTGCATCATGGAGCAAACCATTAAACAGAGAAATTATGGGTATAGTGTAATGGATAGTCAGATTGATGGTATTTTTCCAACTCCTTTGTATATGTTTAATAGAGGTATTGGAATTTCGGATTCAGAGAAGGAGGAGTTCAATGAGATCATTGGAAAAGGTTTGAACAGTAATATTTACAATTCAACGACTAAGGACACGCATATATTTAAAAATAGGTTGTTTCAGTTGCGTAGTTTTTGTGAGGAGTGTATTGGAAGGTATGTAAGGAGTATAATATCTCCAAGAGTAGATATGGATTTTTTTATTACTCAGTCATGGATCAATGTGACAAAGACAGGAGAGAGTCACCAGAGACATTGTCACCAGAACAGTATAATAAGTGGTGTTTATTATCATAATACGATTGAGGATGATTCCATAGTGTTTATTGATCCAAATAATGCAGTTAAGGACAGGATACAGGTATTACCGCTTGAAAATAATATATTTAATTCAAATGAGCGTATTTTACCTGTAAAGGATGGTGACTTGGTTTTGTTTCCGTCTTATATGGAGCATCATGTAGACAAAAATGAGACTGAGACTGAGAGAATATCTCTGGCATTTAATGTATTTGCTAGAGGTTTGTTTGGAGATCAGGAGACATTGACGGAACTGAAAATATCCTGAGTTTTATAAGTTACGGAAAAACTTGATCTTTTTTTGTTTTACAGAGATGTTGTCTTTAATTAGATTTTTCTCGGAGATTCATGGCTAAATACGATGAAATGAACGAAGGATCTGCTGAACTTGAACAAGAGCAGATTAGGTTAGCAGGAGACACTGCAATGGACGAGCAGGAGCTTGAAAGTCTTGTTGCAGGTCTGATTGAGGAAGCACAGGATTATATTGATCTACAGGAAGCTCCTGACCGTATCCAAGCATCTGATTATTATAATGGAAAACCATTCGGTAATGAGGAAGATGGACGCTCTCAGGTAGTTGACAGGTCAGTCCGTGATACTATCCAGTTGATGTTACCTCAGATAATGAGGATTTTCTTTGGTTCTGAAAGAGTTGTTGAATACCAGCCACGATTTCCAGAGGATGTTGCAAACGCTGAACAAGCCAGCGACTTTGTAAATCATGTTGTATTAGGACAGGATAATCCAGCATTTTCGACCTTTCATTCAATTTTTAAAGATGCGCTTATAAAGCGAGTTGGAATAGCCAAAGTTGATTGGGAGCGTATCGAAGAAGTCGAACATGAAGAGTATACTGGTCTTGATGATCAAGCATTAAAAGCATTGCTTTCTGATCCAGACATAGAAGGTAGCTCAATTGAATCGTATCCAGATCCGAATTTTGTTCCACCGCCAGCGGAGAGTATCTCTCCCGCTAATGATGGTGAAGTGCAACAAAGCATGGAAGCTCCAATGTTGCACAATGTGGTCATCAGGCGGCTTTCTGCTGACGGTGGGATTATTGTAGAAGCACTTCCTCCAGAGGAGTTTCTTATTGACAGGAGAGCACGTTCCATAGAAGACTCAACTCTTGTTGCTCATAGGAGATACCTGACAGTCTCAGAGTTAACCTCAATGGGTTATGAATATGATGAAATGTTGGAGCTTTCAGGAGACGAAGACGAGTTTGGAACAAACTCTGAGTTCCTTAACAGACATCCGTTAGGAAACTATGCAGACAGATCAAATGGAGGAGAAGCAAACAGGAAGGTTTTATATATTGAAGCATACGCAAAGGTAGATTTTGGAGGTTCAGGAATAGCAGGATTAAGGAAATTCTGTCTTGCAGGATCACATCACAAATTGCTCCATCATTCTCCAGTCAGTGAGCTTCCATTTGTATTATTTAACGCATATCCAGAACCTCATCTCTGGAGAGGCGCAAGTGTTGCGGATCTAACAATGGATGTCCAACTCGTCAAAAGTAGCATTTTACGAAACATGTTAGATAGTCTCGCAAAAGCAATCCATCCAGATACCGCAATCATTGAAGGACAAGTCAATATTGATGATGCACTAAGTAACAAGGTTGGAAAACTAATCAGAACAAGGAGTGTTGGAGCAGTTCAGGAATTAAATAAAAGTTTCAACGGAAAAGAAGCGTTTCCAATGCTTGATTACATGGATCAGGTACGAGAGGATCGCACAGGAATGTCAAAAGCGTCTATGGGTTTGAATCCAGATGCGCTTCAGTCAAGTACGAAATCTGCGGTATCTGCAACCGTACAAGCATCTCAAGCACAGATAGAGTTAGTATGTAGAGTATTTGCAGAAACAGGTATGAAGGTTCTTTTTAAGAAAATCTTGAAGCTTCTCCATAAGCATCAGGACAAAGCAAGAATGGTACGTCTTAGGAATCAATGGATTCCAATTGATCCAAGAGCATGGGACGCAGGAATGGATGTATCAGTTGATGTTGCTTTAGGTCTTGGAACTACGGAAGAAAGAATGATGATGCTTGCTGGAATTGCACAAAAACAGGAAAAGATTCTTGAGACTCAAGGTGAAATGAATCCATTTGTTACTCCACAGCAGTATCACCATACACTTGTAAAAATGACTGAATTATCTGGATTTAAGGATACTCAGTCGTTCTGGAGTAATCCAAAAGACTTTCAACCTCCTCCACCTCCCGAACCAGAGCCAACAGCAGAGGAAATATTTGCAACTGCGCAAGCAGATAAGGTTCGTGCAGATATTGAACTTGACAGACAAAAGTTTGCGCTTGATCAGGAGAAGATGGTCAGAGAAGATGATTTAGAAAGAGATAAACTTGAGTCTGACTTGGAGTTGAAGACTCAGGAGATGGAGAACAAGTACAAGACAACTATTGACCAGACTGATTTAAAAGGACGCTTAGACAGAGATAGAGAGCAATTAAAGCTGGAAGCAATGAAGATTCAGCAAATGCAACAAGTAGGACAGCAACAGACTGTTCCTCCAATGCGTCCAGAGGAAATGAGTCCTGAAAATTCTCCTCTTGATGTTATACCAAATTAATGTCTAAAAGAAGAAAAGAAGATAAAACAAAAACTATTGAGGAAAGAATTTCTCAAGGAAATGGTGCTAATGCACTTTTACAATCTACTGAATTTTCAGAAGCATACGAGAATTTAGAAGATAAATATATAAACGCATGGATTTCTTCCAGTGCTGATGATGAAAAGAAACGTGAGCAGTGTTATGTTTCGCTCAAGGTCTTGTCAGAAATCAGGTTGGAGTTGGAGTCCATGATTAATAGCGGAAAGATCGCAAAACAAACTATTTAGGTAATGAGGAGATCATTCATTCCGTAAGGAACAAGAATGATGTCCTGAGTACCTTAGAAAGTAAAAATGGCAGAGTTGAATGTAGTCGATGGCAATATCTCACCTCCTATTGGGACTGAACTCGATGAAGCAACCGCATTCTGGGGACAAGAATTAGCCTCTGAAAATGGTGAAGAATCATTAGACGAACAAGTTCAAGCAAACCCCGAAGAGTCCGAAGATCAAGACTCTGAAGATGTGCAGGAAGAAGAATATGAAGAACAAGATGCAGAAGCAGAACCAGAGCAACAACTTTACAAAGTGCGCTCGGATGGTGAGGACATCGAAGTCCCACTGGATGAATTAATATCCGGCTACTCTCGTCATTCTTCATATACAAAAAAATCTCAATCTCTTGCAGAAGAACGCAAGAATTTTGAGAATGAACAGCAAGAAGCAAGGAGCGTGCGCCAGCAAGCAATTCAAATCCTTGAATCCGCACAACAGACTGCACAATCTCAAACGCAAGAAAAGGACGCACAATACTGGCAGGATCTAAAAGACAACGATCCTATGCAGTTCATGTTAGAACGTGACGAGTTGCGTGAAGCTCAAATGCAGAACCATCAGCGTGATCAGGAGTTACTTCAACTTCGCTCGCAGGAGGAAGCAGAGCAAAAAGCGCACTTTGAACAATATCTTGAAAATCAGAGAAAAAACTTAGATGAGTTAATCCCTGAATGGAAAGATGGAAAAGTTGCTGAGTCTGAAAGAAAATTAATTATTGAGTACGGAAAAAGCATTGGTTTTTCTGACGAGGAGCTTGAAAAAGCATACGACTCTCGTGCAGTTGCTACTATGCGTAAAGCGATGCTCTATGATCAATTAACTCAGAAAAGAGGAACTTTAAAACCTGTAAAGCAAGGTAACATGAAAGCAGGATCACAGTCGATTGACCTTAGTAACGTGAAGAATCGGAAAGCAAGCGACAAACTTAGAAAATCTGGTCGTGTCGAAGATGCGGCTAATGTCTTTTATAACATGATTCGTTCATAAGGAGGAACTATGGCTATAGTAGCCAACACTTTTCAGACTTATCAGGCTATAGGTCGCAGAGAGGACTTGAGTAATACAATTTACAATATAAGTCCTACTGATGTGCCTTTCATGTCCATGATTGGTCGAAGCAAAGCAACTAATACTTTAGCGGAGTGGCAGACAGATGCATTAGATGCCGCAGCCGCCAATGCACAGGTGGAAGGGGATGAATATGCCTTCACCGCAGTTACACCAACTGTAAGGTTAGGTAACTACACACAAATTTCTCGCAAAACTGTTGTTGTTTCAGGATCTCAGCAAGCAGGTAACAATGCAGGTCGAGATTCAGAAATGGCACTCCAGTTAGCAAAATCCAGTAAGGCTCTTAAGCGGGACATGGAAAAAGCACTAACTGGTAATGTTGCAAAAGCCGCAGGTAATGCAAGTACAGCAAGAAAACTTGGTGGAATGGAAACTTGGATCTCCACTAATGTTTCTCGTGGTTCAGGTTCTCCTGCTGGTTCAGGTGCAGGTGGTGGAGCCGCTCCAGTTGATGCTCAAACTGCTCGTGCAATGACTGAAACACTGTTGAAATCAGTAATCCAGTCCACATACTCATCTGGTGGCGATCCGAGCGTTTTAATGGTAGGTCCCTTCAACAAGGGAGTTGTATCTGGTTTTGCTGGTAGGTCAACTGCTCGCCAGAACATTGCAAAAGACGCAATTCAAGCGGCTGCTCATCTTTATGCCAGCGACTTTGGCGAGTTAAAAGTGATTCCCAATCGTTTTCAAAGAGAAAAAGTGGCATTTGTTATTGATCCTGAATTTTGGAGCACTGCTTATTTTCGTGACTTCAAACAAGAGGAAGTTGCCAAAACTGGGGACGCAATTAAAAGAGCCCTCTTGGTGGAGTTCACGCTTATCTCTAAAAACCAAGCGGCAAGCGGAATTGTTGCAGATTTAACTACAAGTTAATATGCTCTCACCTTCTCGCAAGGTACTGTTAGACTGGTCGCAAGGAAATCAGGAAATATTTTCTTACGACCAGCATGACAAGACGTTTACTATCGAACATAAAGAGGATGTTGAACCTCTTATTAAGGTTGCAAAGGAGATGTCTTTTTTAGAACCAAGCAAAGATCTCCGACATGTTGCAATAATACCTAAATTTGTTTTAGAACAATCTCTGAGAGAAAGATGGACAAAGAAAGACTGGAAGAACTGGGCAAACAATCACGACAATCGCCCATTTCGAACACACCAGAGCGTACTTTAAAAATAGCGATATGTATTGCATCACAACGAAATACATATCCAGCAAAATTCACAGAATGTCTTTCAAATATGACTGCACATTTTCAGCAGTCAGACTTTGACGGACAACACGAAATAAAGGTTTTTACTTCTCATGGAACGATACTTCCAGAGGTTAGACACAGAGTAATTGGTGATGCAATCGCATACGAAGCAACACATGTACTTATGCTGTCACCAGAGTTGGTTTTTCCTCCAGATTCAATCCATCGTCTACTAATGAGAGGAAGAGGAGCAATAGGAGTTAATTACTTGAAAGATTACGCAAAAAAGGAATTTTCAGCATATAGAGGATCTGGATCAATCTTACCAGATGAAAGACTTCCTGAGACAGAGGAAGTAGATGGAGTTGCATTAGGAATGGTATTGTTAAATATGCCAGTCTTTGATTGTTTAGATCTTCCATTCTTTAAAAATAAGTCGATTAAAGACACACCTGCATTTACAGAAGATCATGTCTATTTCTGGGAACAATGTAAAAGCAAAGAAATCCCATGTGTTATTGACCATGAACTTTCTAAAGAAGTTAAGTCTCTCCATCAAGGAGATTTATGGCATTAGCAAACTATTCGGATTTACAAGCAACTGTTGCAGATTTCTTAAATAGGTCAGATCTTACTGATATTATTAAGGATTGGATAAGAATGGCAGAAGCAGAGTTTAACCGTCTTCTTAGGATTAGAGAGATGAGTGTAAGGACTCGTGCTCCATTAAATTCTCAATACCTTAAACTACCAATTGATTTTCTTGGTATGCGTAATATTGAATTACTAACAGATCCAATTACTCCGCTTGAGTATCGGAATCCTCATAATCTTGATCTTCATAGATCTGCGGATGCTACAGGTAAACCTTTGTATTATTCAGTAGTACAAAATAATTTGGAGTTTGCACCTGCTCCAGATTCAGAGTATACACTTGAAATAGTGTATTACCAGAAGATACCGCAACTTGGAACAGAAGCAACTGAATTTACAACAAACTGGTTATTAGATGCTCATCCAGATGCGTACATCTATGGAACTCTTTTACAGAGTCCAGTCTATCTAGGACATGATGAGCGAATTAATGTCTGGTCTGGTAGATACCAGCAAATCATAAATCAAATAATAACAAGCGATGAGAAAGCGTCCTTTTCAGGTACGACTCCTAGTATCGCTTTTTCACCTATAGGATAAAATATGGCAGGATTTACGAACTATTTAGAAGACAAAATAATTAATCATGTATTTGGTGGTGCGGCATATTCTGCACCAACTACTTGCTATGTAGGATTATACACAGCAACTCCTACTGATGCAGGTGGAGGAACAGAAGTATCAGGTGGTGGATATGCAAGACAAAGTGTGGCATGGACTAGATCTGGTTCTGGGACTGCACAAGCAGTTAATACTTCTGCTATAACATTTCCAGCAGCCACAAGTGATTGGGGTGTTGTTACTCATGCGGCAGTTTTAGATGCTTCTGCTTCTGGTAACATTCTTGCTTATGAAGAATTAACAAAAACAGACTTTACCACAGCCAATCCTAAGACTGTAAATACGGGAGATATTTTTCAGATTGATGCTGCCAACCTTAAGGTACAACTTGATTGATGCTGTATTTCGGAAGTAGAAATTTTGGTCAGGCTAATTTTGGAAAAGGTCTGATAAAAACATCGATTGACGAAAGTCAATCAACTAGCACTATGATGGTTGCTGGTTACAACTACTTCAATACAGGACACTGGCATGGTCAAGGTACTGCGGATATTGACATTGCATCAGGTCTGGTTCAAGGGGGATTTGTAAATATCCCAGCAGATTCAACAATTAGAATGTCTGGTATAAAAATGACATGGAAACCTCAAATGGCGTTACCTGTTGCAAAAGCTTCAACAATTGTCTCAGGAAAACTTGCATGGGATTCTCAGCTTGTGGATGAAACGACATGGACAACTCAGATAGTAGAATAATAATATGGCAAATACGACTGATTTCGCAGTAGAAAAACCAACAGTAGGCGGTTATCGCAATTCATGGGGTGGAACATTAAATGTTGCACTGGATAAATTAACAGAATTACTTGCACTTGCATTGCCTATCGGGACAGTCCAGATGTATACTAAAGCAACTGCTCCGACAGCAACAACCAATGGAGGTACTTGGCTTGTGTGTGACGGTTCAGCAGTCTCAAGAACGACATATTCCGCACTTTATGCAGTTATTGGAACAACTTACGGAGTAGGTGATGGTTCAAATACATTTAATGTCCCAGATCTTAAAGGTCGCTCTCCAGTTGGGTATAACGTAGCAGTCATTAATAATGGACAAACTACTCAACGATCAACTCGTGCAGTAGCAAGTTCTGGTGGAGAAGAAAATCATATTTTATCAGAAGGAGAACTTGAACAGCACTCTCATGTTATCCCGAATACAACTCATACTCATGCTTTTACGACTGGTAACTCACCAACTGGAATAACAGAGACAAACCTTGCAAAATCAAATGTAGTTCTGGAAGACCATTCTCATACAGGAGATAAGTGGTCTGATTATCAGGGAGATCAGACTGGAGCAGGTAACTTAGTTAACTCAGTGTACCTTAACCCAAGAAGATTGGATGCTCCATTTACTACTCACACTGTCACAGGGGCAGCATTATTAAAAGAAGATGGTGCATCAAATAATGGTCACAAGCATACTATTAATGATCCTCAACATCAACACACAGGAACAACTGAACCATCTTTAATTGGTATAACTGCAACAGAAAACACTGGTAATAATGATGCACACAATACAATGCACCCTTTCTTGGTAGTTCAATACATAATTTTAGCAAAGCACCCAACATTTTAATATGGCAACAATCACATATGCAGTCACAGTAGTAAGCTCAAAGTTCATCATAGATGGCAGTGGAGAACCAGTAAAACTAACCTTCAGAGATGGAGATACATACATTTTCGATCAATCTCATAATTCTAATGCTGGACATACTTTACAGTTTAGTGCAACGTCAAACAATTCAGGATCGAGTGAGTACACCACTGGAGTAACTAAGACGGGTACTGCTGGTCAAGCAGGAGCAAAGACCACCATCGTAACTTCAGGTTCCACAACTGATACTCTTTACTACTACTCCTCTGGTGGAGGAACATATGGATCAGAGTTTAGCAATACAGGATACGTTACTTCAACTGGACACAACCTTTTAAAGCCGAAGGTAGGAGATGAAAGTTCTTTAGAAAAATGGGGTCCCATGCAAAATCATGCAGTAGATCAAATTGACCAAGCAATAACCGCAGCCAATGCTTCAGGAGTAGCAATGGCAATAGCATTAGGATAAATTATGGCAAATACATTTAAAAATCGAACACTCAGAGCAGTCGGAACAGGTGCAACAGATGTTGGTGCAATAGTAGGCACAGGAGTCCAAACTACTCTTATCGGAATGACAATGGCAAATATAACCTCTG
>VTLG01007420.1_pt1 | contig 36119 bp, 50 predicted proteins | sample 4694571 | NCBI WGS metagenome assembly VTLG01 (sample SAMN12604809, study PRJNA352737) | marine metagenome | biome: ENVO:00000447; feature: ENVO:00000209|ENVO:00000569|ENVO:01000036; material: ENVO:00002151; isolation source: viral sequences binned using virsorter ...
AATAAGGTTATACAGATAGCATCAACGCTTGGAACAGATAATGAGCATAAGGATGCAACTAGCTGTGCTAAGGTAGTGGTGGATAAGATTGTACCTACCTTGAAGGCTCAGGATATAAGTATAGAGACAGATGGTATGGCTGGGTTTGTGGTATTGCCTAAGGAAGAAGCATCGAAGAAAGAGTAATATGGAAGCCTCACGAAGGGGCTCAGACCTATGCACTGCAGGTAGGTGATTGTTATGAGATATTGTATGGTGGTGCAAGGGGTGGAGGTAAGACAGATTGTGGTATGGCGTGGCTACTAAGAGCAACAGAGCACCCAGAAGCAAGAATGCTAGTAATAAGACGTAATGCAGATGACCTAGCAGATTGGATAGACAGAGCACATAAGATGTATCCATATGCAAAGATAGTAGGTAAGCCTGCAACGATTAAGTTCCCATCAGGTGCTATTATAAGGACTGGACACCTTAAGGATGACCAGGCATATACAAAGTATCAGGGACACGAGTATCAGAGGGTATTGATAGAGGAGTTAACACAGATACCTTCAGAGGAAAGCTATTTGAAATTAATATCAAGTTGTAGAAGCACGATACAGGGATTAGAGCCACGTATATTCTGTACAGCTAACCCAGGTGGTAAAGGTCATCAATGGGTAAAGCGTAGGTTTATAACTGGTCACAAGCCAAGGACTGCATTTAAGGAGGAAGGTCAGACTAGATATAGGATGTATATTCCAGCTACGATAGACAACAATCCTACTCTTATGGAGAATGACCCAGAGTATGTGAACTTCCTAGATAACTTGCCAGAGCCATTAAAGTCTGCTTGGAGGCACGGAGATTGGGAGATATTTGCAGGTCAGTATTTCACAGAGTGGAACCCAAGTATGCACGTTATACAAGAGGATATGGCGAAGAAGTTTGGATATGGTCAGTCCTTTAATAAGAAGTATATAGGCATTGACTGGGGATATGCTAATCCATTTGCTTGTGTATGGATAGAGGTAACACCAAAGAATACGGTATTTGTGTATAGGGAGTTATACGGAACAGAGCGTCATCCATCAGAGTGGGGACAGGATATATTCAGTATGACTGGTGATGAGGAGATATTTATGAGCCTTGGAGACCCTAGTATGTGGGCACGTAATCCAATGAGCTGGAATGCCTCACATAGTCCGATGTACACAGATAAGTCTATAGCGATGGCGTTGAGTGAGTTTGTGCCTAATCTAGTACCTGCTAATAACTCAAGGGTAATAGGATGGCGTAATATGGCTCAGCTAATGCACTTTAAGAAGGGTGTACTGCCGAGGTTCTTTATTATAGATGGGACCTGTCCTAATTTAGTAAGGACTCTTCCTGAGATGATAAGAGACGATAAGAACCCAGAGGATATAGATACTACACTTGAGGACCATATATGTGATGCGTTGAGGTATGCTTTAACTCACGTTCAGGCACCATTAAAGCCTGCACCAAAGAAGCCTATACTACAGCAGAACATAGAGAAGTTATTAGAGTTTGAAGATAAAGATGAAACAACGTATGATTTCACAAAGATGAACTAGGGATATATATGAAGATTACACTTAGACAAAAGAAGACATTAGATAAACATAAGAAGCACCATTCTCGTAAACATATAAGAGAGATGATAGCTAATATGGCAAAGGGCTCTACGTTTAAGAAAGCTCATAACATAGCAATGAAAAAGGTAGGTAAATAGAGATATGCCTGAAGTTAAAATTAAAGGAAAGAAGATTAAAATACCATACACCACAGCTGGTAAGAAGCTTGCTATTAAGCTAAAAAAGAAGAAGAAGAAAAACTCTATAACTGGAGACCAAGAATACGCTAGTAATAGCAGTGGTGGTGAACAACAAGGGAGTGAAGGTGGCTAACAAAGACTATGAAATAGATGGCGTAGATGTAACCCAGGCTTTAGATTATGTTCCTAATGATAAGGACCGTAAGCTAGTTAAGTATATGGAGCGTATGTTCGATGCGTCAAAACGTGCACGAGCTCATAAGGTACCAAGGTGGAGGCGTAATGAAGAGCTTTACAATGGAGAGTTTCTTAAGCCATTTAATCTGCCTAAATATAAAACAAGGATTGTAGCTAATACCATACACTCTACGGTAGAGACAATATACTCTATTCTAACAGACCGATTCCCTAAGGTAGATATAATGCCTAAGACTGAGGAGCAGGTAGATGGAGCTAGGAAGTCTCAAGAGGCAGTAGAATCTGAGATGCGTAAGAATAAGGCGTTACGAGCTATAAATGGTATGAAGCGTGATGCACTTGTTTATGGTAACGGATTTCTAAAATTGACCTATAAAGAGGGGAAAGTAGATTACAGCGTACCTGATATATATACAGTCTTTGTTGACCCTTTAGCGACCAATATAGACGATGCTAAGTGTGTTATATTCGCACAGCCAACCTACCTAAAAGATGTAAGGGAGATGTTTGAACGTGGCAAGAATGTAAAGTCAGAGGGTAAGCTAGATGAGTATAAATCTTTTATAAGAGCAGGTGGTGAGTCTAGTGGTGTTGGACAAGCGACCACAGCATCTGGTGGTGCATCAGGAACCTCTTCTGAAACTGGAGTTGCGTCTTCAGATGTAAGAACAGATTATATGTCCTTATCTCCAACCTCTGATATGGATGATAAAGAGATGTATGGTGGTCAGGTCCTACTTAAAGAGGCTTGGCATCATATGGATGGAAAACTATATTTAACAACGTGGGCAGGTAAGGTTCTTCTGCAACACGTAGAGGCTCCTACTGATTTTATTCCAGTGGTTACCTTTAAAAACTACTCAGATGAGCATCGATTCTGGGGTAAGGGTGAGCCAGAGATAGTAGAGCCACTAGCAGTGGGAACAGCGATACTATTATCTCAGAGCCTAGACAACGTAATATATCACGGTAATCCAGCGTGGGTAATGAGTAAATCTCTAGCTAAAACCCCTGGAAATAGACCTAGTGATAAGCCAGGACAGGTATTCTGGACTAATGGTCCACACGAGCAGATTAATAGATTACCAGCAGGAAATATATCCTCTTCTAATCTTCCACTAGCACAATATATGATGCAACTTACTGATACTATAAGTGGTATACACGATATCACCCAAGGTCGTAACCCTAGTGGAGTAACAGCTGCTAAAGCAATTTCAGCCCTTCAAGAAGCCTCTCAGCAGATTATAAGAGCAAAAGAGCGTGAGGTAGGTGCAGACGCTATGATTGATGTATATAAGCAAACTTTAAGTATTTTGGTGAATAACTATGAGCAAGGCATAATGATACGTAGAGAGGGCAATTCAGGCTATGAGTTTGAAGAGCTACAGCCATATGACCTAGATGATGATATGGATTACAAATATGTACCAGGCTCAACGATGCCAGAATCACGTGCAAGCAGAATAGACCAGGCATTAGAGTATATACAGCTTGGGCTTATTACCCCAGAGCAGTTCTGGAGATGGCACGAAAAAGATATATCGAGAGATATACTAGAGGAAATGGTTGAACAGAAGCAAGCTCAGATAAATGCTCAGCAACAAGATATGGATATAATAAACAACTCAACTGACGAGAATGAAATATACGAAGCGTTGTTGAGACAAAAAGCTCAAATGGGAGAGGTTCCTGAGGAGCAAGGAGAGTAATATGGCAAAAAAGAAAAAAGGCTCTGGTAGAAGTAAGTCTCGTAGAGCATCGCTTAAGAGTTTTGCAAAAGGAAAGTTCCAAAGCCCAGTTCACAGCGATGGATTTAAACAAGATGTACTAATTGATACCTATGGTGGTGATGTAGGTGTGTCAGCAGCAAGTGCAAATGTTGCAGCTAAATTAGCAGGTCAAGCAGGCAAAACATATTTTAAATATGGTGGAACAACCTACAAAGCTGTACCAGCTGGAAGAGGTTATACAGCACAAAGTGATGATAGGACAGGAAAGGTCAAGTAATGGCTAAGAAAAAGAAAAAAGGCTCAAAGGCTAAATCTAGAAGAGAGTCATTAAAAAGCTTTGCAAGGAAAGCTCCATCTTCTTATCCTCAGAAATATAGTACAGATAAAGAGCTTGTGTATGGTAATGGTAAAAACTATAAGGTAGGTCCAGGTTTAGACTTTATTAGTAATAATGCAGGAGCTTATACAGCTGACTCTGCAGGAAAGGCTTTTATATACCTAGATGGAACTTTGTATACTACAGCTGCAGGAAAAGCTAGGGCTGCTAATGCAACACATACAGCAGGAACAACATTAGATTTAAGTATAGCGTAAATGAAAAATATAATAAAATTTGTTAAAAAAATTGAAGACCAACACCAAATAGCGAAAGCTGAAAGGAGCGTCTGATATGCCGAATCCATACAATGATGTGGAGTTAACAGAGGATGATAAGCAAGGTATTTTTGAACCTGTAGAGGCTGAAAAGCCAATAGAGGCAGAAGCACCTGCTACTCCTCAAACTCACGAAGCCGAATCTCCAGAAGGAGCAAGTGACGTTAGTGAGAGCGATGATAGTGCAGATATGAGTGATTTTAATCTTGAAGACTATGAAGTCGAGATAGATGGAGAAACTTTTGATGGTGCAGATATTCTTAAGTGGAGAGAAGATTCTTCAAATAGAGAAAGCTGGCAAGCGTCAAATACTCAGAAAGCACAGGATATCGCAAAATGGTCTAAACTCTCAGAAAAACTAACCTCTGATAGTGAGTTCCGTGAATATCTAAAAGATTACTTTTATGATGATGACGATGGACTTAAATCAATAGGATTAGATGGAGAGCTTGCCCCTATCGAAACTCAAGAGGAAGAGCCTCAAGCTCAGGAAGCCCCTATTGACAATAGGATAGAGGAGCGTCTAGAGAATATAGAGCTTGAAAGAGTTGTAGATGACCTAGAAAATGAGCTAGAAGCTATTATCGATAACAATCCTAATCTTTTTAAAGAAGACCAGGATGAGCTAGACTTTTTAGAGTTTGTAGAGGACAATCAGATGGTTGACCTTGAAGACGCTTTTAAAGTATGGGCTTACGATAGTATGCAAAGTGAGTTAGACCATCATAGAAAGTTAGATGGAAACCGACAGCGAAATCAGGGAAAAGTAGTCCATAAATCTGAAGTAGGTGCAACGGAGGTGTCGACTCCAAAGCAATACAAGAATGTTAAGGACATTAGTATAAAAGACCCAGATATCGCTAAGTATTTTAACCGTTAGGAGATAACAAATGGCAGTAAGTTCAACAACGATTAACTGGGATTCACTATCCTCGTTAACTCGTGATAAGTTCTTGCCTGTTTTAGTTGATAATATCTTCAACTCTAACCCTCTAGCAGTAAAGCTTCTTAAGAACGCTGAAATGTTAGATGGTGGAAGAAAGATTATTACTCCACTAGAATACGCAAAGAATACAGCTCAAGGCTTCTACTCTGGTTATGATGTACTAGATACAACTCCATCCGACCCTGTGACTTCAGCAGTGTGGGAATGGAAACAGGCGTATGCTAATATATCAATTTCTGGAGAAGAAGAATTGAAAAACGCAGGTGATAGTATGGTATTATCACTATTAAAATCAAAAATGGGAAATGCAGAGCGTTCTTTAAAGGACCTATTCGGTAGCAAATTATTTGGTACTGGTGCTGCAGCTCCTGGTTCAAACGAAATAACAGCACTATGTGGTGATGCACAAGCTAATGGGACTAACCCAGCTAGTTACACAGACTATGTAGTTGACTACGATGGCTCTTCTCAGTTTCACGCACAAGGTAATATTGATAACTGTATTATTGGTTACAATAGAAGCCTAGGTGGAGTTGACTCTGATTCATACGGATGGTGGAATGCTAAATTTACATCATTTGCTAATGATTCTGGTACTGACACTACAAGAGCTACATTCGCTGAATTAACTTCAACAACAAATGGTGTTGCAGCTATATCAGCTAGAATGACTAGAATGTATGGTGCTTTAACAATAGGGAATGACCAGCCAGACCTAATTATCTGTTCTCAGAATTTGTTTGATGCGTATGAAAGTTCGCTTCAAGCAAACAAAAGATTTGTATCAGATGATGCAGGTCTAGGAGACGCTGGTTTCACAACTTTAAGATTCAAGAACGCAGCAGTTGTTGCAGATTCACATTGCCCAGATGGTTCAATGTTATTCTTAAACACTAAGTATCTTGACTTTAAAGTTCACAGTAAACGGAATTTCTCGTTCCAGGATTTCCAAAAACCAATTAACCAAGACGCTAGGACAGCAAAAATCTTCTGGATGGGTCAGTTAGTATGTACTAACCCAAGAATGCAAGGAATGATTGTTGGTGGTCCTACTGGCTACTAGAAAGGGGGTTGAATAATGGCAGGATTTACAGGTTGGACTAAAACTAGTTCAGTAATAACAAAACAAGCTATTGATGCAACTTCTACTACTCTAGAGAACCCTTTAGGTACTAAAGTTACTGCAAAACACGCTGATTATGGTGAAGCAGAATTTATTTACCTAGCAGGTGTAGCATCTACAGGACAAAGTGATTTCGTAACTTTTGATGAAGCTTACGCAACTACAAGAGCTGTAGCTGATGCTAAAGGTAGAGTAGCTATAGCAATGTCAGCAAATGTCGCAAGTCAATACGGATGGTACTGTATCTATGGTAGAGTACCTGGTGGTGTTCTTGGCTCATTTGCAGATAATGGCAAGGTGTTTTTAACAAGTACAGCTGGTCACGTTGATGATGCAGATGTTGCAGGAGACCTTGTTCAAGGCTGTATTGGTAGAGGTGCTATCGATGACCCTAATACTGGTCAAGCGTGGATGGAGCTTAATTATCCATTCGTAGATGACCACGATGGTGAGTAATAGCAAGTAACTCTTAAACGAGTAACAAACTGGGGGCAGGGCAACTTGCCCCCATATTTGGAGAAAAATGACAGATAGTAAATTAAAAAATGCAGGGGTATCAGGATATAATCAACCGAAGAGAACCCCAAATCATCCTAAAAAATCACATATAGTAGTAGTTAAAAAGGGTGATAAAACTAAAACAATTAGATTTGGACAGCAAGGAGTAAAAACCAATCAAACAGCTGGTCAGAGAAAAGCTTTTAAAAGTAGACACAGAAGGAATATATTAAAAGGGATATTTAGTGCAGCATATTGGGCAGATAAAGTTAAATGGAGCCCAAGTAAAACAAAAAGTAAATCTATGAAATGGAAAAAAGGAAGCTAAGATGACAGGAAATGAAATGTTAACAAGCTTGGGATATAGAATGGAGGATACTGGTCATACAGACTTCCCTTCTGCTCAGAAGCTTGTAGCTTTAAATGACGCACAAAGGCAGGTAGTAGCCCTATGCTCTAATGAGGCATTGGTGCAGACACAGGTAAGAGATGACCTGGATTCAGGAACAGAAGATGCTAGTTTTGGTGGGCATACTTATTTTGCATTGCCAGCTGATGGTGATGGAGCAGAGAAATTAATGAATAGAGTAGTAAAAGCATACGATAACACAAATGAAAGATTTATAGAAATGGTATCCCCTAATGGCTTTGAAACAACAAATAAATATAACTATGGCACATTGGGAACCCTTTTAAACAATAGACTATATGTATCCACTAACGATACAGAAGTAGATTCAGTATTTATGGTTCATATACCAGCTCCAGCAGATATAGCTGCTAATGACACAGAGATAACACATTTTAGCGAATCAGTACAACAGGCTATAGTAGAGATGGCAGAATCCCTACTATGGAGACAAGACAATAGACAGCAAAGAGCTCAAGGTGCAAGCTCAAATGCAATAGCAATGATAACAGCAATTAACGCCTCCGTATAATGCCGATAAAAGAAGTAAATCTAAGTGGGACTTTAAACCTTCAAGACGATGAATACGCTATCGGTCTTAATGGCTTTGTTGAGCTAGTAAATTTAAGACAGCAAAATGGTAAGCTTGTCCAGAGATATGGCACAGGCTCTCCTACTACCTTATCTTCCAAGAACATAGATAATATGGAGATATTTGTAGATAGAAGATTACAAGCTGTTAAAGTTAAAAATGTTGCCACTAACAATATAACATTTGAAGCAGATGATGACTCTCTTACTATAGGAGGGACTATGAACACTACAAATATTGATGCACCTGGTGGAGATGCTACAGATTTGACAAGCGTTTTTAAGCCTGGAGATACAGTATTTATTCAATACAGCGATGGTGGTAGTAATCCTGGAGAGATGTATGTTATAAATACAGTAGCTTCCAATAAATTAACCTTTCTTGCACCTATAACAGATGAAACACTAAATTCTAGTGGTGAATCTCTTATAATAGGCTTTGCTTTTGCTGATTATAACGATACATCACCAGTTTCAATTACTGTATCAGATGCGAACTCATTTGATGGAAGAGCGTGGATAACATCATACACAAATACAAATAAATTTTTATCTTTAGTAAGCCCTTTAGACTATACTGATAATATAGACCTAGAGGACTTTCAAACTGGCTCAGGAGATATGTTTATAAGACCCAAGGCATACACAGACGCAGTAAGAATAGCCTGTGGCTTAGAACACTCCCCTAGAATATTTAAGTACGTAAATAGGCACCATTTTAATGGAATTTTAAAGTCAGTCTACAATTCTCACGCAGACCTTTTATATCCAAGATGGGTTATTGATAAAACAGTCCCAACGGTTACAGCAAATACTTTCACATTAGAAGAAGCAAAGCTAGACGATAATAATGGTGAGGAGTCTGCTTCAGCTCCTTACTACGGAATAAGATATATAAAAGGTGGATTAGATTTATTAAATAATCAGTATGAATGGATTTTTGTTCCAGTCTACGATGGAAATCAAGAGGGATTACTTGAAGAGTCATTATTGACTTTAAATACTGGTGATATGTCTATTTTTGGAGGTAGTTTTTTAGGTCCAACTATTGAGTATACAGAGGTGGATTTTCCTTTAGGGTTCACTGTAAATATACCATCAGGAGTGTCAATGGGAGATATTAACACTTCTGCTAAAATACTTAAAGGCTCTACATTAAGCCTACAAACAATATCTATGCTATCTACATTAAAAATAGACTTAACAAAATTAAATCCAAGAATGAGTGGTATTAATGTATACAGAAAAACTAATAACGGAACTCCTTATAAAGTAAAATCAATTTATATGGGAGATAATGATGTAACTCAAAAAACAATAACCGATGCTTATAATGAAACAGATAGAATATGGTGGACAGGTGGTACGGATTTAAGTGGTGGTGGTGGTTCTGATGGTTCATTTACAGATTTAGATTCTGCTATTTTAATGAATAATAGTGAAGCGTTCACAACAGATAATGGAACTGGATGGAATAATTTTCAAAGCACAAATTGTCGCTCTGTTGAGATTAATGCTGCATTAGATGGCACTGTTAATGAAGTAGGCAAATGGTATGGAGATAGAGCAAAAGGAACAAAGCTTGCACAATCACATTTTAATAAAGTCTCCGAAGAAACAGAGACTATTTTTGGTGGAGATGATAGTTTTACTGGTGGCTCATTAGATGGTGGATGGTATTTTGCACACGCAACAGAGCACGCCACAGGAACATTTCTTTCTCATTACGAGCCAGGTGATGAGCCAGATGGAGATATGAATAACCATTGTGGTGATTACGATACTGGCAAACCTTTTAATTATAATAGCACATCTGGAGCAGATTTTAGATTTTCAAATCCAGGGGTAGATGACTCTGGTGATAATACAAACGAGGCAGGAGTAGCTTTTGATATTAACGAAGCTGCAGACTTATCAGGAAATTATATTATTAGTGGATGGATTAGAGCTGTAGGACTTAATCACCGTGATTCAAGATGGAATTTTGTTGTGCATACAGCAGAAGATTTAACAGATTTTGATGCACAGGGAACAATGCAGATAGCAAGTGGGCTTGGTTCAGAAAATGCAAATATGCCCTGGGTTTACTTCCAGAGAACTATAACTGGCTTGTCTAGTAATAGTTTATTTGGATATGTTTGGATAAATACTCCAGATTCGTTAACTGGTTCGGATACTCAGATGTTTGTTCAGATTTGGGGTTTATCTCTTAGACAAGAGATTAGTAACTATACATTATCTGATAAGTTAAGAGGATTTATGGGGCACGATGTAATGGTTAGCTCAGACATTGAAGATTTAGATGTTCCTGCAGGAGCGTTAAAGGGCAATAGAATACAAGATGATACAACTGCAGCATATCCAGTAAATGTTGATACAGACAGAACGTATATAAGCGATAACTATGGTCAATTTATAAGAACCTGTGGATGGGTTCCTGGATTAGTAGCTACAGATAATAATAAAGATAATTTCTTACTTAGCAGCAGCAACTATCAATTTTATTCTAATGGCTCTGATAATACTAATCAGTATATGCTGCTTGATTTCTTAGATACAGGGCTTCCAGATGGTGCACGACACCCTAATGAAACTGCAACCTCTACTGATGTTAAATTCAAACACGCTACAATGTTAAATGGTAGGCAGTTTGTTGGTAATGTTAAAATAACATCTGATGAAGATATTGAGGAGTATCCTAACTTTGTAATGTTCTCAGAGGCTAACGCTCCTGATATTATCCCTACTACAAACTTTATTCAGCTACAAGATTTACAGGGTGGAGAGATAGTTGGCATTGAATCACTTATGAGTGATATAGTTGTATTTATGACAAACGGAATATTTAGGCTAAGTGTACCTAGCAACAATCCACATAACTGGAGCTTAGTAGAGGCTCACAAGAATGTAGGGGCATTACACGACAAGGGTATTGTAAAAACAGATAATGGAATATTCTTTTTATCAAGAAGTGATATATACTTCTTAGATTCAGGATTTAACTTAAAGCCTATATCAGACCCAATTAGAGATTCATATCAATCTAAAACAAACCCTGGGACTAGTCTAAGGCTACATCATAATATAAAAGAAAATTATTTATATCTATTATGGTTTGTAGCCACCCAAAGCGTTTTTTATGTTTATGATTTAAACAGAGGGGTTTGGTATCAGGAAACTCATAAATCATTATCTTATGGATATGACGAGCTAAGTATAGATAATCTAGGTGAAAGTATTTTAATAGAATCAGATACACACTCTCTAGTTAGGAAATTACACGATACAACTTCATTTCAAGACGCTGGCTCTGTAGCAGTAGAGTGGATTATGAAAACAGGCAAGCAAATACTAAACTCTTTAGATATGAACGCTATTTTAAGAAGAGTGAATACTATTGTCACCCATAACGCCAGTGCAACTGATAACGATATTTCAATTACAACTGATGCAGGCACGACAACAAAAACTGATTTTTTAGATGGTATTCAATCATCGAGAATATCTAAAAGAGGTAAGTACATACAAATTCAGATAGACAGCGAAGCAAATGAAGACTATCAGCACGAAATAAACCACGTGGATGTAGAGTATGAGTAGCCTAGGGTATAAATCAGAAGACCCAGAAATGAACAAGCTAATAGCTAGACTTAATAAAATTATATCTGAGCTAGAGAACAGAATAGAAAACTTAGAAGAAAAGGCAGGTTAATATGATATGGAATAAATTAGTAGACAGATGTTTACTATTCACAGATGCCCCAGGGGGACTACTAAAGTCTTTGTTAAAGGAAGCAGAGTCAGAGCTAGCGAATAAGCTTGAGCTTTACGATGCCTTATACACGATTGAAGTTCCCAATACTTTATCAGGTTTAGGGGTATGGAGTCAAAATACTGGAAATTCTACTTTTGACAACAACTATACAAAGTTACCTCCTAACTACTTAAAAGATATATCTGTTACTCATAAAGGCTCAAAATTAAGGAAGATGTCAGAAGAAGAGATATACAGATACTCTAATGACAATAATGTTTCATCAGGAACCCCAACTGCGTATGCTATATCAGGGGATTTTATAGTATTTAACACTGCTCCAGCTGTAGGAGATAAATTTATCTTACATTACAAAGCAACAATGGTAGACAGGACAACTGATAAAGTTTTAACAATCCTTGACTATTTATCTACTGGACCAACTATATGGCTTGATACAGAGCTAGGTTCACTTCTAGACACATATAAGCTTCGATGGGAAAACGAATTGCTAACATTATCTAGTGGTGGATTAGACCACTTCCCAGGTCACGTACCAGGGTTACCAGATAAAGGAGTAGGCAATCAGGTTATAAATAATACAGGAACAACAAACTATAATGTAAATACATACGCATCTAACTATACAATAAGTGCAGCTTTAGGTGCAGGAGCGATAAATACATCGGTGGATTCAAATGGTGTAGGAGCTCCTATAGGCTCAATGTGCAGGATTATAGATTATAGAAATGTAGCACCTCTTATACCAGAGAGATTTCATACTAGCTTGTGCGATTACGCAATAGCGTTAGCGAATGCAAAACAATCCCCAGATACCTATAATAGACACTGGTTAAAATGGGAATCTGGTATGGATTCATTAATGAGCGAGGCTCAAGATAGGGACCTCATATTTAGTATCAAGGAGGAAATTTAATGTCGGTAGCAAAGAAAAATCTTAAGAAGATAGCCAAGAATATTAGAAGACACGGAAGGTATGGTGACACAGAGCTTGTGCATATGTCCCCACAAGAGATAAAGCTACTTGAAAAAATGAGTGGAAATAAACCAACAATTAATCCTGTTACTGGCTTAAAAGAGTATTGGGCGTGGTTAATACCAGCAGCAGTTACAGCAGTATCTACTTATGCTAGTGCTAAATCAGCAAAAGACTCAGCAGATAAAGCTATAGCTAAACAAGAAGAGATAGCAGAAGCTAAAGCAGAAGCAGAGCTTAAGGCTTTAGACCAAGCTAAGCAGGTTACGCCTGCAGAGGCTAGGGCAATGGCGAGTCTTCAGAGGGGTGCAGAAGAGGGCACTATGGATGTTGAGGCATTAAACAGACAGATGGCTCAGCCTATTTACCAGCAAGGACAAGCTCAGCAAGCACAGGCACAAGCACAGATTACAACACAAGGTTTAGAGGGCTCTATAATAGCACAAGAGGTAGCTCAAAAAATAGGTGGCGATGTGAGAGCTAGTATAGCAGACCAGGCACGTTCAATAGCAATGGCTAACGAACAGACAAAAGAATCAGCTAGAAGAGAGATGACACAGAGATTATTTGCAAGAGGTGATATGCTAAGACAGATAGCAATTAATAGGAAAAGAGTAGAAGAGGGGTTAGATATTATTCCAATGCAAAGTGAGCTCGCTACTATACAAGCAGAAGGAGCTTACAACCAACAGCTGATATCTGGACTCGGTAGTGCTGTTTCTCAGGGTGTAGGAGGTTACTATCAGTATGGAAAAGGGTATGAAAAGCAGCTAGAATTACAACAGCAGTATAATCAAAAAAAGGTTTGATGATGAACAAAGAAGATAAAAAAATTATAAAATATATAAATAAAAATAAATTAGAAAGTAATACTGCATATAGAGACCCAGTTAGTGGTAGATTTTATATAACTGATAGTAAAGGTAAATTTAAGAATTTTACCACAGAAGAAGAGGCTATTGCCTATAAAGACCAAAAAAACTTAGAAAAAAAGTTTAAAGAAGTTGTTGAAGATGAAAAAGTAGCAGCATATAAAAAAGAACGTAAAACAAAGAAAAAGCTACAAGAAGTAAAGAAAGACCCAACACTCGCTCAAGAAGCTTTAGAAAAAGCCTATAAAAACTACGATGAGCTTGTAACTAAAATTGAAGATGCAGAGGATGAAGGCGAAGATGCTAAGGTAAGAGTATTAAAAAGAAAGAAAGCAAACGCTACAGATAATCTATATAAAACATCTAAGGCTGTTCAGACATTGACTGGCGAGGGAGAGATGCTAAATGCTTATTCTTATGTCACAGGAAAACCTATAGAAGAAATACTAACATCTGAGGTTCCATACGAAACCAGAAAAGACCCAAGAAGAGGTCAGGATGTATTAAAGTCATTAGATGACCCAAGTTCAACCTTAGGAGTTTTACAAAAACGAACAGATTTAGAAAAACTATCAGACGAAGAGCTAATTAAAACACTTAAATTAAATAGGAAATAATGTCATTATTTAATAGAAAACCACTCACACCAGATGAAAAAGATTTGGTAAGGGAGCTCTACAGCCGAAGCCAAAAAAACCCCAACCTATTATCACAAGATGATGCTGCAATAGTTAATGAGCTATATAGAAGACTTGATGCTGAAGACCCTGTTAGAACAGCACTAGACAAATCAATGTCAGGTGAAATTAGTGATAGGGAAGCCTTAGAGTATGCAAATAAATATGGATATGACAAGCCTACTCGTAAACTATACAAAAAAATAAAAGGATTAGGAACTGAGCCTGAAGTAGAAACGCCTAGAAGAGAAAGACCAAAATCTCCAGAGGCAATGAATACCCCTTCCTCTATGAATATTACAGATGTAAACTCTGTCTTAGAGACTGAAAAGAAAAAACAAATAATACAGCAGGCTATAGAAGAAAAGAATACCCCAGAGAATATAGAGAGCGAATTTGAAAAAACATATAAAATCAATCCTTTTGAAAAGCCAGTAGAAGCATTTAATATGTGGTTTGATATAAAATCACAAGAGAATCCTATTGAGCTTGCAGAGTATTTTGAAAATGGAACGCTAGACCTAGAGAACATAAATGAATCCTTCACCGAAGCCTTAAACTCAGGAAAGCTAGATAAAGAGCTTGGTGTTATAAGACCAGGAGATGAGCTAGCAAAGAAACCAGAACTTGACAAATCTCTTATTCAGCCTACATCAATGCAAGCAGAGTCAACAACAATAAGAACAGATTTAAAAATAGGACCAAGAAAAAGAGATTGGTGGGATGCAATGACAGACAAAAGCGTTTCTGATTTTGTCCCATTTTATAAAGATGTAAAAGAAGCAGGAGAGTTAGGAACTGCTTTAAAATACTTATCAGATGTAAAGGCAGGTAAGAAGTTAACCGATGATGAAATAGAGTGGTTAAAAGAATTTGCAGAAGAGCAAGCTCCTACTGATGATACGACAGGAGCTAAAATTGTAGATACTTTACAAGCTATGGTTCCATTTGCAGGAGAAATATTTTCAACATATTTAGTAGGTGCAATAATTAAAAAAGGAGCAAAGGCTACTGCTGGTAAGATGTTATCTAACAAAGTAAAAAAAGATGTTAGAGATTATATAGAAGAATATGCAAAAACAGCTACTGTAATGGCAACAACTGCAAAGGTTACAGAGGCAGGATTAAAAGCTGCTGGACTTGTTAAATTTGGAAAGATGGATGATAAAATAGCACTCCAAAAACAACTTCCACAATTTGATTTTGCGAATGATGGGATAGTTATTCAAGAAGAAGGAATGGATAAAGCTACAGCCGAGAAGCAAGCAGCAGCAGAGGCTTATATAGAATACGCATCAGAGTTTACAGGTCCTGCATTAAAATGGGCTTTTGGTGGTACAGTTAAGCAATTTAAAAAAGTATATAAAGGTTTATCTAAAGGGCAAAAAGAAGTTGCTGTTAGTCAAGCAGTTGCTAACACAGCTGCCGATATGATAAAGAAGCAAAATCCAGCTATCAAAATAACTAAAGATGGATTAGTAAAAATAAGACAATATGCTCAGATGGTTGGTTACGATGGTGTCCTTGAGGAGTGGGGTGAGGAAAGAGTCGGTGATGCAACAAGAGCATTTTTATTTAAGCTATCAGAGTCTGGACTTATAGAGGGCTTTGATAATGAGGAATATGTAGACAATGTAGTGACTCAGTTAGCTTCAGGGGAATATGGGACTGCTGCTGAGAATATGTTTGTAGAACTTGCAGCATTCGCCATCCCTGCTGTTGGTGCAGGTGGATATCAATCAACCAAAGACGCCTGGAAAGAAAGAGTATTTAAAAGAGATTATAAAGACATTGCAACACTTAGAGATGAAAAGAAAAAGAAAAACGAAGAAACTCAAGAAGAGTATTTATCTTTAGTAGAAAAGAGCCAAGGAAAGAAAAAACTAAAAAAGAAAGAAGAGAAAAGACTTAACGAGTTAATTGAAGACAGAAGAATGTCAACTGCAATAGATGTTATAGAGACTATTGTAAAAGAAAACCCTAAACTAAAAAATGAAGCTGACATTACTATTATAGATGAGATTGAAGAGATTACAGCAGAGGAGCTAGAAAAACAGGGAACCTCTATGGAAGAAGAAGGGCTTCATAAAGGAACAAAAAAAGCAAGGATATTCGGAAAAACTTGGTTAAAAAGTAATTTAAAGCTAGGGTTAGATTTAAAGAAAGGTGCTGACCTAGATACTGCAATAGAAGAGTATTTTGGATTAATATATAGAGGTGGACTTAATAACAAACAAAGCGATGCGTTTGAAGAATATTATGATAGATATAAAACAGACAAAGAATTTAGAAAGAAAATTAATAATAAAATAAATGAAGTTATTCCTGGTTCCGTTGCTGATGAAACCCAGACACTATCAGAGCAAGAGCTATTTGAGCGTGAGGGTAAGGCAACATTTTATGAGTCTGAGGCAAAACCAAAAGACCGTATAGACAAAATTTTTGGTGGTATTAAAAATGCTTTTAATAGAGTTTTTGGAAATATTACTCTTGAAGATAAGGTTAGAGAAACATATGAAAAAGCAGGTGCTAGAAAATTAAAAATAAAAGCTGAAAGAGCACAAAGATTATTAGAGCGTAGAGCAGAAAGAGAAGAACGTAGAGCAGAGCGAGAAGCTAAAAAGAAAGTTAAAGAAACTAAAAAGATAGAGAAGAAGCGTAAGAGACTTAAGCCTGACCCTACTATAGAGCAAGAAGAAGAATTTGATACAGAGGATTATGATGTAATACCAGACCCTAAATCACCTGACCTGCCTAAAAATATTAAGGCTAGAAAGAAAGAAGCTAAAAAAGTTAAGGAAAAGAAGAAAATATTTAACTTTATTAAGAATAGAACTAAAAAGGTTCAGGCTAAAAAAATAGAAAAGCTATCCCCTGTTGCTATAAGAGAGGTTAAAACTAAGATAGAAAGAGCCCCAGAGGTTAATATACCTGATGACCAGAGAGAACCCTTAGAGATACTAAGAGCTGTACTAGGAAATGAGCAGTTTACAGAGCTTACAGGCATTCCTTCAGGTCCAATAGCGAACCTCGACAAGATAGACCCTAAGATTATACCAGCTCTTACTAAGAAGTTCCCTGAGTATATGTCTAGCCTAGAGAAGATAGATATTATAGACCTTATACCAGTAGAAGAACAGAATAAAATAATAACCCAGGTATCTAAGGTAGTAGGCAAAAAAACTATAGAGCCTATTAGATTAAAGAAGCTTAAGCCTAAGAAGATACCAACAAAGAAAAAAGATATTAGCTACCAGCTATCTGTATTAGATGTCTCAAAAAAACTAGCCAACCCTAAAGAGGTCACAGAAGAAGACAAGGTTAATGTAGCTGTTCAGCAAGGATTAAAAGAGGTTATCACTGCTATAGATGAGTCTGATGAGGGGATTATACACGAATCATTAAAATGGTATGGAACTAGATTTGAAAAAACCCTAGACCTTGCAGGAGAAGAAGTTAGGCTAGATACTCCTGAAGATGATTTGTTTTTAACAACTGTAATTGGAATACAAAGCCAAGGAGCAGAAGTTGAGGCTCAGTATAACACAGCTATTAACTCTTATAAATATTATGATGAGAATGGTACGTTTGATTATAGAACAAGTCCAAATACAGGGAAGCCAGTTGTTTATAGTCAAAACCAAAAGGGTGAAGATGTAATTGTTGGGGGTATACAGCCAGGTTCTCTTTTAATAAACCACAAAAAATTAGAAAGCCTTATTGGAAAGTTTGGTAAAGAAAAAGCAATGAACTGGCTCATAACTAAACATACAGGAAAAGAAATACAAGAGGTACTAGAAAGCGTTGGACTTAAAAGACCAACACATATAAAAGTAGGTGGTGAGTATTATGGCTCAAGAGTCTTTGGAAGAAAAATAGGAAACTTTATTTCCAACCTTGCAGGCAAAAGCGATGTCGCTACTTATGATAGATGGTGGGTAAGAACCTGGAATAGATGGCTAGGAACACCAACTAGAATGGAAAAGGGAGAGGAAAAAGTACAAGAATCTCCAAGAAGCAACATAGAAGAAGACTTAATGAACGAGGCTATAGATAATATAGCTAAGGCATTAACAGAAGCAACAGGATACAAGTTTACACCACCAGCAGTACAAGCAGTTCTTTGGTATTATGAAAAAGAGTTGTATATTAAGAATGATGCTAGAGTTCCTGAGGGATTAGATTACCTGGGAGCTGCTGAATCAAGAGCAAAGGAGAAAGGTTATGCTACCACACCCACAGGCACTAAAAGAGATAGACGAGTTACAGAGCAAAGGATTGCTAAAGAAAAACGTGATACTGCCAGTCTTAAGAAAGGAATTAAGAAGACTGGAGAGAAAGCTCGGCAAAAAGCTCCTCAAGTAAGCTACGAATTAGATAAACCTAAAAAAGTAAAAGTAAAAAAAGATAAGAAAAAAGGCATAGGAAAGCCTGGAGTATCTTATCAGCTTAGAGAAGCTAGAGATGAGTATGGCATTTCACATAGACCATCAAAAGAAGGTCCACCTGCACACGATTTATTTGAAGGTAATAAGGTTCCAGATGATGTATATGACACACCTAGATACTATATAGGCTCTTTACCTAAAGACAAAGTTTACAAGGAAACTGTAGACGCTATTAGATATTTAAAGTCAATAAAAGGAAACCCAGAAGCAGAGGTAACAGTATACAGAGCAGGTCCAAAAAGAGAGCTAAACAATGGTGATTGGATAACCTTATCTAAATCTTATGCCGAAGGACACGCAGATAGTTGGAATATGGATGAACGTGAAAATTATAAGCTACACGAGTTTAAAGTAAAGGCTAAAGATGTATTATGGGATATGAACTCTCTTGAAGAATGGGGTTACTACCCTAAAGCAAAAGCTCCTAAAGCGAAGCCAAGCTATCAGCTTACCCCTACACAAAAAGAATTTTTTAAAGACAGTGTAGTAAGAGACAAGGATGGCAATCTTAAGGTTATGTTCCACGGAACTGCAGCAGAGATTGAAGCATTTGAAAAGGGTGATTTAGGATTTCACTTTGGGACAGAACAACAGGCTAATATTCGTTTAATAAATAAACTTGGCGTTTCTGAGTATAATAAAAGAAAAAAAATATATGAAGTTTATTTAAATATTAAAAACCCACTAAGATTAAATGATATGTACAAATGGGGACCCAATGAAATAGTAAAAGAAATAACAGATATGTATCCAGATAAATTCAAGATAGGGGACTTTAAGTTGCTCCAGGCAGAGTCTGTAGAAAGTGCATTTTCTGAAATAAGGCGTATTGTAAAATCTAAGGGTTATGATGGTGTTGTATATAAAAATGAATTTGAAGCTACAGCAGAGCAAAGAACCAAAACGAAAGATTTTGAAGATTCCTATGTGGCTTTTGACCAAAACCAAATAAAAAGAACAGACACCCTTAAACCTACTAAAGACCCAAGAATAAGTTATCAGCTTACCCCTACACAAAAAGAATTTTTCAAAGATACCAAAGTAGTTGACTCAAAAGGCAACCCTAAAGTTGTATATCACGGTACATCGTATAAATTTGATGCTTTCCAACAAACTCAATATTTTACTGATGACCCTAAAGAAGCAAGTGAATTTGCACAAATAGAAGCAGAGGATTATGCGTGGGAGACTTATCCTGAAGACCCAGAATATGCAGGGGCGACTGTTTATCCAGTTTATTTAAATATAAAAAATCCAAAAGTATTTACAGAAAATGACCCAATCTATAATGAAGATGCAATGCGTAATTTTGGTTTTTTGCACGACAATAAGTTAACTCAAAAAGTTATTAATGATGGTTTTGATGGAGCAATGTTTACACATTCTGATGGAACTACTTGGTATATACCAATAGATGCTAACCAAATCAAGTCAGCTACAGCAATGGCAGAACAGCCCACTACAGACCCAAGAATAAGCTACCAATTAGAACCAACTAAACCAGAGTTATTCTCACCAGCCTTACGCTCAATAGAGAACCTACCTCAGAAATCTCTTAAAAGACAAGGTCTACGAAACCACTTTAAAAGAAATAATGTACCTAAAGCAGAACTAGACTGGCTAGGTGTTATGGAATGGGCTAGAGAAAACTACAAGCCAGCAGAGAGTATCCCTAAAGAAGACATAATAGAATTCATAAAACAAAACCAGTCTGAGGTAATAGATATTACATTGGGGGAAGTAGCAGACCTTCCAGAAGGGTGGAATTTTCAAGGGGATTTTGTAAATGGAAGACCTGAATATGTATCAGATAATAAAAAGGTTAGTTTTAACTTTTTTCCAAATGAATATAGCGTTTATTTTGACTCTTTAGCTGATGTTAAAAAATATTCACAAAAAGAATATAAAAAGTTTCAAAAGGAAAACCCCAGTTATCCACCACCATTTCCAGAAAAATTAATAAATATTGGAAAAGAAAAACCAAAATTTGAGAAGTTTACTATGGTAGGTGGAGAGAACTACACAGAACTTCTTGTTAGACACCCAGATGGAACCTTTGTAGAAGAAAGTCACTGGGACATTCCTGGTATTATAGTGTCACTACGTTTAACCACAAGATACGATAGTAAAGGGAACAAAACTTTATTTATTGAAGAGATACAATCAGACTGGACAAAAGAAGCTCGTAAGCTAAGAACGAAAGAAGTTAATAGGTTAATTAGTAAAGGTATGTCCAAAAAAGCAGCAGAGAAGAAGGTACCAAAAGACTTTGGTTATAAAGAGATAGGAGACACCCCATACAAAGATAATTGGATTAGAATAGGTGTAAAGAAAGCTATACTGCACGCTGTAGAGAACAACTTTGATAAGATAGCAGTTGCAACCCCTGAGCAGGTAGCAGATATGTTTGATGTGTCTAAGGTAATATCAGAAATAAAATATGTTCCTATAGACCCAAATGCCAAAAGAAGTGCTATGGGGTATAAAAGATTTAATGTTCGTGTTTTAGACAAAAATAACGATATAATTACAGATATACCAACGTATAACACACCTGAGCAACTAGAAAGATATTTAGGCAAAGGTATTGTAGATAAAATGCTAGCTGGTGAAGGAAGTCAACAATTAGAAGGTGAGCGTGGAGCAATTAGGCAATTTGAAAAATCCGACAACGTATTGGTTTTATCAGGTCTAAACCTAAGAACTAAAGCACAATTTGTAGAAGATATATACAATTCTTTAGCTAACATACTAGCCAAAGAAGGAAGAAGACTAGACCCTAAGCTTAAAGCTGGAACTACAGATATAGAGTTTACAGGTGGAGAAGTAACAGAAAATAGCGAAGCTAATATTCCAGCAGATTTAATTGAATCTAAAGGATACGATAAATTTATAGAAGAAGCGATGGAGGGTGACGTAACCATATCTGTTACAAGAAAATCTATTGACCTTACAGACACCCTTAAAGATAAAGTAAATAAGTCTGGTATACCTAGCTTCCAGTTAAGACCTCTAGACCAACCTCTAGAGCTACCAGATGAAACGCTCAGAGAGATATTTGTTCGTAAGGTAGCTAACTCTCTTAACAGATTAGAGCAGGTATCAAATATTGGAAATGTAGACGAACAGACCAATGCTTATCTATCAGCTATATTATATGAAGGTAGAGCAGAAGAGCGAATATCAGCGTTCCAAAAATGGGTAGAAAAATATATAAAACAGCTTAAAAAAGCAGGTTTCTCTATAGATGATATAGGAGAGTACCTATACGCAAAACACGCAATAGAGCGTAATAAAAAGGTCCACGAAGAAGACCCTGACTTTGATGGTACTGGCTCTGGAATGACAGACGCAGAAGCGAGAAAAATTATTAATAAGTATAAAGGTAAGGGCATTCATAAGTTCGCTAACCAATTCTACAAAAAAGTTATTCAAGGTAGATTAGAGATTCTATATAAAGGTGGCTTAATTGATAAGGCTACCTATGATTTATTTAAAGGTAAAAGCATATACAAAAACTATGTTCCACTTAAAGGCGTACCTGATAAGGAAGGTAAAAAAGGAATAGGCACTCAAGGATTTAGCGTAGTAGGAAAAGATATAAAACGTAAGAGGGGTCGTAACTCAAGGGCAGATAATCCATTTGTTCAAGCACTTGTAGATTACGAATCTGCTATTGTTCGTGCTGAAAAGAATAGAGTTTCTCAGAAGTTTTATTTATTTGCACTTGAGAACCCATCAGAGTCTTGGGAGGCTAAAGGTCGTAAGTACATTCCTCGATACAATAAAGAGGGTGAAATACAATTCTTTGACCCAATGAGTCTTCAGGAAAATCAAGTTCAGGCTTTTATTGATGGAAAGCTAAAGGTAATTACAATCCACGACCAGGCACTATTAAATGCCTTAAAAAATTTAGGAACACAAAGAACATTTAAATACGCTCAAAAATTCAATTCATATTTAAGAGCAGTCCTAACAACCTTTAACCCAGAGTTTATGATAACAAACTTTGAGAGAGATATTCAAACAGCTTTAATTAATATTCAGGCAGATACAGATATAAAGGTTACAGCCAAAATAATTAAAGACCTTATTCCAGCAGGTGCAGGGGTGTGGAAAGGTCTTAGAGATTGGAAAAAAGACACCACCTGGAAGAAGTGGTATAAAGAATACAAGGAAGAGGGTGGAGCTGTTGGTTGGTTTATAGGACAATCAGTTGAAGATAAAATTGCAGAACTAGAAAAAGTTATGAAACGTGCACAACAACGTGGAAATCCAATGCAAGCTGTTAGGTATCTAGGTAAGTTTATCGAAGATATGAACCTTGTTGTAGAGCAGGCAGTAAGATTATCCACATATAAAAACCTAAGAGAAGCAGGTCTTTCTAAAAAAGAAGCTGCTAAAATATCTAAAGAGCTTACCGTTAACTTTAACCAGAAAGGTGAAATGGGTTCTGCTATAAACTCTTTATGGTTATTTTCAAACGCCACTATTCAGGGTAACTATGTATGGATGAGAGCATTTGCTAGAAGTAAAAAAGTTAAAGCAATCACTATGGGACTTGTTGTGCAATCAATGATAATGTCATTTATAAATAGAATGAATGGTGGTGATGATTGGGAAAAAGTAAGTGATTGGGAAAAAGATAATCACTGGCTGTATATGTTGCCGAATGGAGATGTATTAAAGTTTAAAGTACCATACGGATATAATATATTCCACGTTTTAGGTAATGTTATGGAAGAGGCTGTCGTAGGTAAGCTATCTTATGGTAAAGCATTATCAAGGATGCTAGATGCTACTGTACAGGCGTTTAGTCCGTTTGGAACAGGTACAGGGATATCTCAGTACGTTCCTACTATAGGTGGTTTAAAATGGGGTGCAGAGCTTTACACAAATGAAAATTTTATGGGTACAAGAATATACCCTGACCAACCTCCTTTCTCAGCTAAAAAACCATCGAGCCAGCTATACTTTGATTCTGTAAGACCAAGCACCAAAGCAGTTACTGATTGGCTTAATAAAACAACTGGTGGCTCAGAAAAAGTTAGTGGAAATATAGATATAAGCCCAGAAGCACTTGACCATTTAATTGATGGGATTGGTGGTAGTACACTTAGATTTGTTCGTAACTCAGTAGAAACAGGAAAAACATTAGTTAAGGGTGGAAAATTTGAAAGCTATAGAAGGATTCCATTCGTAAGACAATTTATTACAGAGCCTAGCAAATATACTTTAAAATATAAAGCAAAAGATATGCTTGATGAATCAGCTAGAACAATATTTACTGAACAACAAAAAGAAGATTTTAAAAAATATGTAAAAATATCAAAACAAGAAGGTGTACTTTCAGGTAAAGATGCAAAGAAATGGATTAAAGATTTTAATAAAAATCAACGCAAAGCAAAAAGGTCAATGAAATGAAACAATCAATAAAAAAAATAATCAATTATGTGCTTAAGGATTTAGATATGTATAGTGAAGATGCAGAGAGTCTAGTCTACAGGACTGGTATGGCTGAAAGTGGTTACAGACACCTAGAACAAGTAAAAGGTCCAGCTATAGGTTTCTTTCAGGTAGAGCCAGATACCATTAATGACACTATTAACAACTACCTTAAGTTTAGACCTAAAAAATTAGCACATCTAGTTAAGCGTGGTCTTGATTTAGAAGCCCCAGAGACTAGCGTGCTTTGTAGTATATACTTGCAGGTTGCGTTTTGTAGATATAAATACTGGAGAAGTCCAAAGCCTATTCCAAGTGGAATGGTATTACAAGCTAAATACTGGAAAGAGATTTATAATGGTCCTGGTAAAGGAACTATAGAGCATTTTGTGGAGAATAACTAATGGATATTATAGCAATATTAGACCAGTATGGTATACCGATAGCAGTGTCAATAGCCTTTGGATATTTTATTTGGAAGCAAAATCAGTTTATACAATATACCTTAATGGAAGAATTAGAAGAGTCTTTTAATAGGCTTGAAGGAATTGTTATTAAGCTCATAGACGCACAAAAACAAATGCAAATGAAACAAGCAGACATAAAAGCAAGTTATCACGCTATTGTAGAAATATTATCTACTCTTAGTGGTAATGGATTAAAAGAAAAGTTTGGCAACAAGAAAAGGGAAAGGGATTATTAATTTTTCCAGTGTTAAAAATATTAACCCCTAAAGTCCTTAAGGCAATAATGAGTTACGTGTTTGAAAAGAATGAGCTGGACCTCCAAATGGATTCTATAAGAGCACGATTAGAAAAATTAGAAAAAAAATTTAACGAGGAGGTTAAATGAAAGATACCCTAATAACAGCAGTAGAAAAACCATTGGTAGGAATGTCATCATCGCTTGGGGGAGCAATGATTAACTACTTTGAAATGCTAGGTCCATACCTAAACTTCGCATCTGTTTGCGTTGGTTTGGTTGTGGGAATGTTGACACTTAAAAAACTAATAAAAGGATAATAAAACAATGATAGCTGGACTAATAGTAACTTACTTAAAAGACAATAAAGAAGAGATTGTAGACGAGATTAATAAAAAGATTAATCTTCCTTTAATTTCAGAAGCAAAAGAAGAGGAAATAATTAGCTCTCTCTTTGATGGATTAATGGAAATTTTAGAGGGGATATTGTCTAAGAAGAAATAGTTTGGAAATCTCGTTCTAACTATTGTAACTTCTTTTAGCTTAAAAAAAGGAGTAGCAATTATGAGCAAGATTGATATATCTAAACTATCAGCACCAACACCAGAATCTGAAATAAAGAATAGGGTCCAATCAGGTAAAACGCTTTCGTATATAGACGCTAGGTTTTGTATGGATAGACTCGATGAGGTTTGTGGTTTAGGTGGCTGGAGTTGTGACTATAAAGAAGTAAAAGGTTTGTTGATGTGTGGTGTCTCTGTTTTAGTAAACGGTCAGTGGATTACAAAATGGGATACTGGAACTGAATCAAACTTTGAAAAGGATAAGTCTATTGTTAGCGACTCGTTTAAACGTGCTTGCGTTAAATGGGGTATAGGCAGAGACCTTTACAGAACTAAAAAGACTGGGGCAGAAAGGAACGCTACTCCTTCTAAGAAACCTTCCGACTCTTCTGAGTCTCCTGGTTCTCCCCAGTCTAACTCTCCTTACATTGTATCATTTGGAAAACATAGTGGAAAGCCTATTACAGAGGTTCCAGTAGAGTATATCCAGTGGTATCTAAATCAAGGAGATAAGAAAGACCCTAATCTAGTTAAGGTTTTTACAGCTGAGTTTAACAGAAGAGTAGCACACGTTAATGTTTAAGCTTGTAGAGGGAACTAGATACGGTAGATTCTATGACATTGGGGGCTTTTATGTCCCCTCTGTCACAACGGTAACCAAGTATGGTTGTCCCACACCACATTTCTTATTAAAGTATATCATTAAGCAGTCTGAGGGTGATTACGATAAATACCTAACTAAAACATCTGAAGCTTTGAGAGTAGGTTCTCTTGTTCACGATAACTGTGAGAAGCTTCTTAATGGAGAAGAGCTTGTTATTGAGAATGATAAAGAAGTTCAAAAGGGTGTCATTAGTTTTGTTAAATGGTATAACGAGCATAAACCTAAAGTTATAGCAGTAGAAGAGGTATTATACTCTAAGTCTTTAAAGCAAGGTAAGTTAGTCTGTCCTTTTGCAGGTAGATGTGATTTAGTTGCTGAGATAGATGGTGAGGTGTGGATGCTTGATTTAAAAACCTCTAAGAGTCTTAATGATTATACATATGTTATTCAGCTTAGTATGTATAAGATGCTTTGGGATGTATTGCATCCTGAACAACAGATTGAGAGGTTAGGTCTAATACATTGTAAAAAAGATTTTATGGGCTCCAGACCAACAGATAGAACCACTTTATTTAAAGAGGTTGAGTTTAATAAGAAAGCTGTTGAGTGTGCTGTATACTTTTTTTATATGTATGAAGATGCTTTTGATAAACAGGGTGTTTTAAAAACAAGGGCAAAGTTAGAGACAAAGTTTAAACTATAGGAGTAGCGATGAACGATTATATAGTAATACCAGGTGATATTTTGAGGAACCCAGACCTCACATACCTACAGAAGTTAATATTGGCTAAAATCACTAATTTAGATAACGATAAGGGTTGTTTTGCAACAAACAAATACTTTGCTACCTTATTATCTACATCTATAAATAGTGTTTCAAAGACAATAAACCAACTATTAAAATTGGGATTAATAAAAGTAGAAATAACAGATAATACGAACAGAAGTATAACCCTCGCCAAAAAGTGTAGGGGGGATGTCGTAAAAGTGGAGGGGGGGTCGCCTAAAAGTGGAGGGTCTTCCGTTACTATTAATATAGATACTAATATAGATTATAAAACAATACAAAGCATTACCCCAGATGTTGTTTTAGAAATACAGAAAAAATATCCTAAGGTAAATGCTAGTGAAATTTATGAAGACCTAGTGCTATACTGTGAATCCACTGGGACTAAATACAAAAACTACAAGGCAACGCTTCAGATGTGGTGTAGTAGAGCAACTAAGAAAGTAAAAGAATCAAAGCCTTACATACAAGAATCAAAATCAAGAGATGATATACTAAGGCAAAGAAAAGAATTTCATAAAGCTCATAATCAGTTTAGGGATGAGGACTGTGCAGAGCCAGAAGAGATAAGAGAGATATTTTCAAAATTAAAATGGAGGAGAAAGGATGTTAGTGATGCCTGATTTAGAACAGATTATAAAAGATAAGCAAAAGCTTATTGACCATCAGCAATTTCAAATTGATAAACTACAGAAAGAAGTATACAAAATGTATTTAAGATTAAAGGAGTTTGATGTCAAGACAACAGATTCAAAATGATGTAAATAGCCCTAGATATACTGCTGGTGAAAAGATGTTTAAAGAGGCTATTGAAAGCCACTGGAATTGTAGCCTAGAGAAATTACCTATTGATTATAGGTTTGACTACGCATTAATTAAAGATAACCAGATAAAAGCTTGGATGGAGCTTAAGAATAGACAATTCTATGTAAAAGATTTTCCTGACTCAATGATTAATCTTAATAAGTGGATGAAGGGCAAGGAGCTACGAGACTCTACTAACATACCAACTATACTAGCAGTAAGATATAAAGATAAAGACCTCTGGTGTATTCTTACAGATGATACAAATATGGATATACGTTGGGGAGCTAGAACAAAAAACACTAGAGATTGGCAGGATATAGGTCCTGCAGTTCATATTAGCTTAACGGAGTTTAAAGAATTTTAATGAACAAAAAAATAAGTAAATTTGAAAAAACAGCAATACAAATAAAAAGGATACTAGGATGGCGTATAAAAGATTTATCAAAAAGATACAAAGTTTCAAAACGCACTATCTACAGGAAGTTAAAACTATAGATATGATATTAATAAAAGACTTAGCATTTTTGTTTGGTTGTATTGTAATGATTGCATTATCTTTTATGTTTACTATTTTACTAATGGAGGTTTTATTATGGATGAAATAATTAAGTCTATTGAAAAGCAATACCCAGAGTGCTCTGATGAGCTTATGAAAAACTTTGATGACGCATATAATCTCTGGTGTAAGAAGCAATCTGATTATGGAGATTCAAATATCAGGCTGGGATTAAACCTTTCCTCCCTCTCATCCGAGAACTCACTAAATAATAGGTTAGCCCAGCTTGGTGTTGTTATAAGAATGAACGATAAAATATGCAGGTTAGTGAACCTCTATAAAAAAGATAATATAGAATCCTCTGCAGTTAAAGAATCTATTGAAGACACATCTATAGACATAATGAACTACGCTAATATGCTTATGGTATTAAGAGCTGGGAAATGGGGTAAGTAATGAATAAAGCTGTGGTATATAGAATGATAACAATGTATGATAATTTAATTAGTATAGCAGAAAAAAATTTAAATAATTCTGTAGATATGGATTGGGGACCTTGGGTTCCTACAAAAAAATGTTTAGATACAATGAGAGCAAGAAGAATAAAAATTAGTTCAGGAAAAACAATTTTAACTGAACACGATACTAGATTATAAAATAACAAAGGAGAAAACAATGGAAATAATAAACTTCAGAAAACTAGATAATGGTGGTAAGGTTAAAGGTTTTTTAACTATTAAAACATCAGAGGGTTTTGAGATGAAAAACTTTAAACTGGTTGAAGGTGAAAATGGTTTATTTATTGGAGCACCATCACAAAAAGGAAAAGACCAAGATGGTAATGATAAATGGTTTGATACGGTTTGGATTCCAAAAGAATTAAATCAAGAGTTAATTGAGTTAGTATCTAATCATATTGACCCATCTACTGATATGTCTAGTCAATCAGCTAATATTCCATTTTAATGGCGTATTGGACATCAACAAAAACATTATCATATAAAATTATGTATGAAGACGTAGAACATATCAAGAAAAACTATAACGGTTTAGTAGAAGACTATCAAGTTCTCTTGACAAAAACAGATGAGCTTATTAAATTACTAGAGCAAATTCTGAAAATACTAATTGCTTACAATCCAAAGTTAGCAGAACAAACAAAAGAACAACTGGAGAAGATAAATGAACAGAAAGATGGTACAAGAGCTGAACCCAGAGGCGATACTACTTGATGACGCATTTGATGTTGCAATAGTGGGCGTAGGCTCCAACGCATTAGGAAATGTGGTTGCAGTATATAGTCAAAAAGATTGCTTAGACATTATATCATCAGATGGTGTTGATGATAAGGATGCTTCGATGCTATTAAATACGTTTGTAGAGCATTCTTTTGGCAAATACGCACCAGTTTTTCTTGTAGAAATATGGGAGATAGCTTGAACAGGAATATTTGGAAAAAAATACAATACTGGAGAAATAAATACAATTCAACTCCTAATGGTTGGGCAGTGGCTTTAATGATAGGTGATGAATATATATCAGAGGCTAGTAAAAATCATAAGATGAGGAAAAGCAAGGTACGTGGGTAGCATCATTAAAAAGCTCACAAAAGAACCTCATACCTGTGAGATGTGTAAGAAGTTCAAAATAGGCAATAGATATATATATAAAACATTTACCTTTAAAAAACATTCCAAATCAGAGCTAATCATATGTCACCCTTGTGCAAAGAGAGAGCACGGACCTAAAAATAAAACACCATTAGAGGATATATTTAAATGACAGTTGCAGAGATGTATTTTATAATGATGTTTACCTTGCACAGCGTAGACGAAGTATGGAATTGCTACAATCCCAGGAAGTTCCCAAGTAAAAAGTATATGGTATGTCAATGGACTGAAGAAGATATATTTAAAGATAAGAACGGAGAGTATCATCCACACCTTAAATCAGATAAAGATAACTACTTTAAAAGAAAAGCAAGGATAAGATATTGGCGAAAAAAACAGCAAGGCAGAGAGTAGTAAAGAGGCTAGACGATATTGTATCGAAATATATTAGAGAGCGTGACCAAGCGTGTGTCGAATGTGGGTCGAAAGAAAACCTCACAAACGGACACGTATTCTCAAGAAGGTCGTACAGTACGAGGTGGGATATATCTAAGAACGGCAATTGTCATACTCAGTGTTGGGGGTGTAACTTTCGTCATAGTAAAGATAATTATGAATATTTTAACTGGTATATAAAGAAGTTTGGCATAGAAGAATTTGATGAACTAAGATTTAGATATAAAAAAACAAAGAAGTATCATACGCCAGAGTTGGAGGAGCTCTACGAGGAAATGACTAAACTCTATAAGGAGCTAGTAAATGAGAACCAGACTCGTTAATCATAAAAGAATCCTAGAATCCCTGGATGCAACTCTTAGAGACCTAGAGATAAGAGCTTGTTGGGTAGGATTAAATGTATCGAATCTATCATATGCAACTAAGATAGATTTTATAGCAGAGAAATGGAATGTAAGTAAAGAAACGATAGAAAAGGCAGTTTACACTGACAAAGCTATCAGCAAGTGATAAGGGATATGTAGGAGAGCTATTCGCAGTCTTCTATTTAAACCTACACGGATATTCTGCTATGATTGTTCCTAATCGCAGACCATACGATGTCGCTATGGAGCACGATGGTCGACTCATTAAAATTCAAGTCAAATCAAGCACATATAAGAACCACAACAAAAAGAACTATAACTCAGGATATACTTTTAGCATAAACAGACGTAGTAGAATAACTAAAAACAATAAGGTCTTTCACTACTATGAGCACTACAACGATTTTGATTGTGATATCTTTGCTTTTGTTCAGCCTAGATTATATAAGATAGCATTCTTTCATACTAATCAAATAGATGTTAAATACAGAAAGATATTACACCCACATCAGTTTGAAGAATACTCAATACAAAAAGCATTGGAGCATATGTAGAGACTTATTTTAATATTAGATACGTCAAGTATATATACACTATAACACAAGTTAAGATGACTAGCTTTTCTACTATACTAAGATTCATTTTCTTCTCCTAAATACCAACCTCTACCCTTGCACGCTTCACAATCTTCGCAAGGGCTATGGTCGTAAACTATTCCATCAACTATAATATACCTACAATCACAATTATATATTTTTTTATTCATTAGCTCCAGTCTTTATCGTCACCGAATTGAACCCTTAAATCCTCATTCTTAAGAGCAATTCTATTAGCCTTACACCTTAAGCATAGCATATAACCCCAAGCATCTCCATTGTTCTTATCTTTAAACTCAGGAACCATCTTAACATCATCTCTATACTCCCTACAATCAGAACATTGTTTTTTCTTACTCATTACTTTTACTCCTTTTCTTTTTTTTCTCTAGCCTACGATAAACAAATCCAATATCTTCGCCTGACATATATTCAAACAATTCACCTATTACTTCATCTTTACTTACAGAACCATCTTTAATTAGATTCCATATTTTATATGTATGTAGATTTCTTTGTTCTTGGTCATATTTATAAGCTTCTTCATCCATCTCTCTACATTCTTCCATAAGCTCTTCATATGATTCTATATCTTCAAGCTCTTTTAACTTTTCATCTTTAAGTTGTTTGCTCATTATACACCCCTCCTAACATTTTCTAGATGAATTGATATTATAAAGTTAATATGTTTACCTACACTACGATGATTCTTTTTAGCATCTTTATCAAGAGCTTTTTTTAGGTCCAGGTCCATAAGGACATTTACATTCTTTTTCATTACTTTCCTCCAATCAACATTAGTGTTATTTCTTTAATTAATGGGTAACAGAAATACATAAATATTATCGCTATTATCCAGATGTGTCTATCTTGATATATTGCTCTTTTCATCTTACTTAATCTCCCTTTTTTTAATTCTATCTGAGTCAATCATAAAAAACCTACCATTTGACTTTATTACATTTTGATTTGAGGGTAATTCTTGAGAAAATACTCCATTCTGAATAACCCCTTTAGAATCTCTAAATATTACTTTATCGCCTTTTTTCATCTTACTTACTTCCTTTTTTTGACCAAACAATTCACCTGCAAAGTCGTTCATATTGAAATTACTCATTACTTACCTCCAGTTAGTTTAATAAACTCACGTTTTTTATATTTATAGCTAGGCATATTAAAATACATATTAGCCTCAACTTTATCTTTAGCTATCCAATCTATATCCTGCATCTCAGGTAACGAATCCATATCGTATCCTAAATCAGTTCCTGCATCTTCTAGCCAATCTTGAACATAGCTTTTTATATCACCCATCTTACTTACCCTCCTTTATCATTGGTGTTACTAGTTGAACTTTTATATCATCAAACATTTCTTTTTCTTTGATATATCTAACCATATTTTTTTGAATAGGATAAGGCATTTTTAATAGGTCTTCATTTACTCTATGTGTCCACTTCACAAAGCCTTTAGCATTATATTTAAAAGCCTCGTAGTATTCAACATAAGATTCCCATATTATACGATACATATCTCCATAGTGAATATTTCCGTTGTATTCCATTGCCTCATCTATTCTTTTTTGCTCCAGGTAATCACTATGTCTTTTTGCAAACTCATTTACAGATAAAGGCATTTGTCTAAAATGTGTTTGATTTACATTATCATCACATTCTCTGTGCATATTTCTTTCAAAATACTCTTTTATTGTAAAATCTTTTTCATAGCCTCTTTTAACATTTTCTTGGTGTTGTTTGAGTTCATCTTTTTTCATCTTACTTACCCTCCTTATTTAATATCCACCTAGCACTAAGTATATTGTTTTTATCTTCTCTCTCATATACAAAATCATTACAAATTAATTTTTTATCATCTTCTGTCAAATCCCAATCAAATACTATTTTATTTAAGTTGATATATTTTCTGCCTCTATAATTGTTTAATAATAAAAGTAAACACCTACCTGTAACCATTTCGATAACACCATTAAAGTGTTTCTCAATATCAACTAACTTACCTCTATATTTATAATATGTTTTTGGTGAATCACTCATTTCTACTCCTTAGTTAGTTTCCAGACCCACCTAAGTGGGTTTCGCTAGAATCTCACTAGCTCATCAGTGGATTTATTTAGACCAGACTTCACCTTCAGGGCATAGCCTTTTAGCTTTACAGTATTCACCCATAGCTTCTCTATTTAAAACAGACATCTGCTCTTCTAAGCCCTCTATCTGCTTTTCTAGAGACTTTTTAAGTCCTTCTAGGGTTTCTATCTGGCTAGCATTTTTATTACGTGCCTCATCCTTTTTTGCTTCGTTATCAATCAACGCATCAAGCAGTGCAGGAACATCTTTCACCATCACATCGTGCTCTCTTATTGTCACCATAAGAACCTCATTATCATCTGCCATAACATTAAACGTAACACCCTTATGGGTAATAGCTTTATACTTAAGATAATTCTCTCTACTCTCACTATCAACAAGCTCAGTACCAATCACCTCCTCTAGTCTTTTCTCAAGAGCTGAGAATGTAGTCTCGTAAGTGATTTCCTTGGCATTTCTACGTTTTAATATGGTTTTTGCTTCGTATCTGTGTTCCATCGCCTCAGGAACTTCTTTTTTAATTCTCTTAAGAAGGCTGGACCAGTTAGCACATTTTGTTGTTCTGTCGTGAGTATTTCTAAAAGTTTTTCTAGCCCAAGGGCTATAGCTAGATGTATTTACTTTAACCGTATACTCAAAGCCATATCCTTGGTCATCGATTTTTTCTGCTACCTTAGTATATTCATATCTACAATCTGGAATGATTTCAAAGTACAATAATGATGAATACTGCACTGTTATTCCCTGACTACTTCCTTTTTTAATCCAGCAGTCAATCACATTTTGTAAGTTTAAATTGTCTAAAGTATTAAGGTAGTCTATCTCTTCATTATTGAAGTTCCACCTATTCATTATTAAGCAGGCTCCCCAGTTAGATGCTTGATTAAAAGTCTCATCGCTATCAAATTCATCAGACTCAGGGTCAAAATCAGGTGTTTTGCATTCGTGAATAACCTGCAAAACATCAGCCAAGACATTCTCGAGTTGACATTTCTTAATAAACGTAGAGCGTTTTTTGATATTCCTAGCTATTCTTTCATCAATTTCCACAAGCCTAGCTTTTTTCATATTATCAAGGAACCTGATGTAGAAACACTTACTAACATCAGCAATATCCTCAGTAGTCATATGAGACGAATTAACATCTTTATAGGCAGAGCCATCATCAGTGCTATATTTCGTTACTGTTTTGTAGTTCCACCCATCAAATACTATCTGGTAGTCATCACTATACCTATCATCACCAGACCAAATTGTTAAGCTCATTTGTCTCATTGTAGTCTTATCAGAAGAATAACTCCAATCAGCACTTTCCTCACCATATCTCCAGTATCTAAGTTTGAAGTTTAGAGCTCCAAAGTTACCATCTGTGATTACACCTTTGAAGTACCTTTCAGTACTATTATACTTAATTGACTCAAGCGTACCATTGTTGATTATATCTTTAGCCAATGTTGAAGTATTTTCATCTATTATTATTTTGTATTTATTATCTATCATTGTTTGCTACTCCTTTTGTTTGTTGAACGCTACACTAAGTTCGCTATAATAATTAAACTACGCAAGAACTTTCTTTATATTTCTTTATTTATAGAGGAGAAAAAGTTTATTTGCCCGTGTTTAAACCCGTGTTTTGAAGGTGTAAATAATATACTTACAAACTAATAAGGTGACTAATATCATTCTTATTTTGTATCATATGCGTATGGTAGAGGTACTATTATTTGCAGTAGGCGTAGGAGCTGGTTATGGCTTATCTACGCTTTCTATTTATATGGGCAATAAAATGGCTAGTAATATGGTGAGCAATTTCACAGCCCCAGTGCACGTGGAAGCAGAGCCAACTATCGACTCAGAAATGAACCCTTTATATGACTTCTCTACCTATGAAGAAACACTTAAAGAATACACCAACACTAGCCCTACACCAGATAAAGAAAACATAAACCCAAACGAAGAAGACTTTACACCACTAAACTAACTAAAGGTAAACGAAGGAATATATACTATGGCACTACTAGGAAAACTTAAGAAGAGAAGAGGAATGAGCCCAAAAGCAGGGATGCTGAGTGGTATGATAGAGAAGCTTAAGAAAAGAAGAATGAAGGCTAGAGGAGAGGCTCCAGCAAGCAGTGATACCTACTAAAATGATGCTTAGAATGGCACCAAAACAATACTTAGGATACTACTGCTAGGTACTTGATAAGACTAGGATAAACAAGGAGATTAACAAGAATTGAAGCCAAGTAATTTAGACAAGATGATAATCGGAATGATGAGACGCTCATCCAGGGTATCTAGAATCATAGAAGAGGCTTGTGGTGAGGCGTATGAGATGGGCTTTAATAGTGGCTTGGTAGAGGGTGCCAAGATTAATGGAAAGAAGTATGCTAATAAGGTAAAGAAAGCCTTGAAAGGACAATATAAAGCGTGAGTGAATATTCAGTAGATAGCTATAAAACTAGACCTAGGAAGGGTAAGAAAATAACTAAGAAAATGAGAGACCAAATCCCTAGAGTAGGTCCTGGTAGTAATGTTAAGATAAAGAAGAAGAAGAAGTTGTTGCCGTATTCTCCACCTAAAGGCTCTGGTACACAGACTGTTACAAAGGGTGATAGCTATAAGGATTATCCAGAGAGTACAAATCCAGATTTAAAAGGTGGGTATAAGTCAAAGACTCGTACTGTTATTAAGGATGGCAAGAAGGTTAAAGAGAAGTATCTTGTACCACATAAGACTCCACTTAAGTTTAAGATGAAGAAGAAGAAATGAGCGACCATAAACCACTAAGAGATGAGAAAGGTAGATTACTACCTGGACAAACTGCTAATCCTAATGGTAGACCTAAGGGTAAGTCATCGGTAGCAGAGGCATTCAGGAGTGACCCTAAGAGCCTTGATGTACTA
>VTLG01005842.1_pt1 | contig 36111 bp, 50 predicted proteins | sample 4694571 | NCBI WGS metagenome assembly VTLG01 (sample SAMN12604809, study PRJNA352737) | marine metagenome | biome: ENVO:00000447; feature: ENVO:00000209|ENVO:00000569|ENVO:01000036; material: ENVO:00002151; isolation source: viral sequences binned using virsorter ...
GCACCTGTCACGTATTGTGTAAAAACGCCAAGAGGGTGGCATGTCTATTTCCGTTATGACGAAACGGTAGATCAATCCGCAGGTCGTATCGCGAAAGTAGATGTGCGTAACCGAGGAGGTTACGTGGTGGCAGCAGGGAGCGTTGTTAATGATGTGACTTATACAGTCATATCTGACAAGCCTGTTGCTGCGTGGAACTTCCCGGATGTTTTCAAAAAGAACCAACAGGGCGGGAAGAAAAAGCTACGTGACGTGAATGAGATTTTGCGTGACGGTTCCGATGATGGGACAAGGAATGTTGATACCTTTGATGTGGCTATTCATTTCAAAGGCAAAGGATATTCCGGTGAGGAACTTGCTGCGCTTGTTCATACGCATAATGAAACCAAGAACCGACCGCCGTTATCTGAAAAGGATACCGACAAGATTATTCGTTCAGCAGACGGATATATTCTTGGTGAGAAATTAGAGTTTGTCGGCGCGCTAAAAGAACCGCCTCTGATTGAGTCACAGACCGACAGGCGCATTACGTTTTATTGGGCAGCATCAGGGATTCGGATAGCACTCAGTGAAATTAGTAAATATGGCAACAGGACTTTCGCGAAAGTCTTAGTGACGATTCGTAATGAAAACGATGTAAATGCCAGAGCATTGATTTATCTTGCTGTGGTGTCGCTGCTGGATACCTTTGCTAGAGATAAAGCAAAAGATGCTATGCGCGAAAGGCTACCGCTTGAAGATTGGGCGGGCATGTTGACCTACATCGCCTTTGTTGTAGACACCAACTCTGCTCGACCTTCAAAGATAATCGACTTATCGAAGCACAAGCCAAAGCGGGAATCGGCATATCTTGTCTATCCAATAATCAGGCAGAACCAGCCGACGATTATTTATGCCGATGGTGGTACAGGTAAAAGCACATTTTCGTTGGCTCTTGCCTGTATCGCAGCCTCGCAGCAAAGTTTCATTCCGGGGATACAACCGACAGCAAAGAAACCTGTCAGAACTCTGTATCTGGATTGGGAATCAGATGAAGATGACGCTGCTGAAATGCTTGCAGAAATTAAGCATGGGGCAGGGTTCGATTTTGCTCCAGACTATTGGGATGACTACATTAATTATCAGCATATGTCAGGAGCGTTCATTGACCACGTTGACAGTCTGGTTCCTGAGATAGTTGAAAGAGGCATAGAGTTAATCGTAATTGATTCCCTTGTAATGTCCGCAGGTGGCGACGTAACGGACGCAGAAGCAGCGAGGCAGTATTACAACGCAGTCAGGTCTTTGAACGTTGCCTCTGTTGGAATAACGCACACGAATAAAGCTGGCAGTCTGTATGGCAACAGGTTCTTCTGGAACGGTGCAAGACAGGTGTTCCGGTTAACGTCAGTCAGCGAATCAGAAACTGACCCGATGCTTGGCTTGTATCACGAGAAGGCAAATCGCAGCCAGCTTACTGCGCCTCTGGCTTGGAATGTACGGTTCGCGCCAAACGATTCCTCACAGTCGTTTATCAAATATGAGGGAGCGGATATCCAGTCGATTCCAGAATTGGCAAAAGGAACAGGCTTGCGTGACAGGCTGATTGGGCTATTGAGAAACCGTCCTTATACGGTAGAGGAATTATCTGACCAAGTTGGCGAATCAGACGTAACGGTTCTTGTAACTCTGCAACGATTCCCAGATGTATTTCAAAAGCGTGACGGGATGGATAACGATTGGGAGGTCATCGATGAATAAATGTGAACGATGCGCAGGACTGTTAGGGATAGAGGATGACGGTGTTTACTGTTTGAATTGTGGGTGGCGTGAGCGTCGCACGTCGAGCCTTATGTTTACGGTAAAGAGTGCAGCAGGATGGGAAAGGCATTACGACCCGACAGACCCAAATGACTTTGCAATAGTTGCCAGTTTTTTGAAACGCTGTCCGGGCAGTAACAAGGTCGCATATCTCATGGGCAATCGAGTCAGATGTAATTATTGCCACAAAGTTACTCCAGAAAACGAAAAGGGAAGATCAGCACCGCATATTCCATCGATTACCTTTGCCGACAGAGTGAAAGAAGTGATCGCTGAATACATGCCAAGGGAAGGAGCAAAATGACTCAGTTAGATTTTGATTCAGAAGCAGCACGAAAGGCGAGAGATCGTGCATTAAAAACGGTTGAAGAAAATGCCAGCGAAACATGGAAAGTACGAGCATCAGACGCAGTTTTTGACTGCGCCTTAAAATACGACCTTTTTATTGTCGATCAGGTCTGGCAACAGTTAGAGGAAGGAGACATGCCCGGAAATGACAATCGGGCGATGGGTGCAGTTATGCGCCGAGCAGTGAAGGAAGGTTTGATTGAACCAACCGAAACCTACCGTCCGAGTGAACGAGTGACTTCTCACAAGGTTCCTCGGCGAGTTTGGAAATCTTTATTAAGAAGGAGTAAAAAATGAAAATCACGAACAAGAATAAGTTACCGCAAGCGTTGGTGAACGCTGTGGCTAACGATAGTTATTCCAAAGGCAACGCCGACCGAAGTGTCACAGGTCTATTATCGCCACCAAGACAGAGTGCTTTGGCTGGTCTGCATGAGGCTGATTTGAGTGAAGATGTATCCGACCGAATCTGGTCACTTTACGGCACAATCGCTCATGGGATACTTGAACGGGCGGGAGAGAAAAGTTTAAGCGAGATAACAGAAGAACGGTTATTCACTGAGGTCGGTGGCTGGACAATCTCTGGACAGACTGACTCTTTGACTGTCACTGATGACCAAGAGAGTTGGATTATTTCCGATTACAAATTTGTCACTTCGTACCGTTTTCAGCGGGATAAAATGTTGCATGGCGATGTCAAAGTGCCTGATGACTACGAGAAACAATTGAACCTTTACGCCTATTTATTGGAGTCCAATGGGTTCCCTGTCGCAGGATTGAAAATCGTTGCGCTGTACCGTGATTGGTCAAAACTGGAAGCGAAACGAAATAGCAATTACCCTCCAGAGGCAGTGGAGACACATTCTGTCCCTTTGTGGTCGCAGGACAAAGCAAAGGCGTTTATTGAAGACCGTGTCCGGTTGCATCAGGAAGCAGAGAACGAACTCCCAGAATGTTCCGACGATGATAGGTGGTCGCGCCCAACAAAATATGCCCTGATGCCATCAGCAACAAGCAAGCGTGCTAGAAAATTATTTTTCGGTCATCGTGAAGCTGCTGAATGGGCTGTCGAAAATAAAATGAAAACAGGCTGGGTAATTGAGAAACGGCTAGGCGAGGACATACGCTGCGAGAATTATTGCTTGGTCAGTGATTTTTGCGAGCAGTTCAAAACGAATCAAGCAGAAGCAAAAATTGAAATAGTGTGGAAAGACTATCCAGCCGATGAGTATTACAGCCGATGACCATCAACGCTTATTGCTCACCGACAGCCGAGCGAAGAAAAGAACACGGACACGAAGGCTGCCCCGGTACGGTTTATCAATATAAGCGGAGCAGATTTATTGACAGTGGAATCCCAGAGAATCGAGAGTTGGTTCTCTGCTCCTGCACCTGTCACGTAAAGAAGGAGACACGGTGACAGACTGCACTAACAAAGTTGAAATATCCATCGACAACTATCCAGCAGAAACTGAATTTCAGTCAGTAATGGTTGATTGTGGTTCCCCTGTTATTGAAGGAATTATTTTCCTTATGACACCTAAATTCAGGAACTGGCTTGATTTTCCAGAAGGATATTACTGTAAAGATCACAAAAAAAAGAAGGAGACACGATGACAATGCGACAGCCATGTGATGTTTGTAGATACCCTGTCACAATGTATTACGAAATTCGGGTCAGTAACGACAAGAGACTCCACCCGATTTGTTTAAGTTGTAAAGGCAGTATTGAAACAACTCCATCACCAATAATTAAACTCAATCCAAACCTTCCAACCGAAAAAACACAAGCGTCACATTCTGAACTTGAAGCGATGCTTGAAAATTCACGACGTATTGCGGGTGATAATGCCGACCTTGCCATGCGTTACCGCAACGTTTTAGAAACATTGTTAAATCGCAGCAGAGAAGATTCGGGGAATACGATTTTGTCTCAGCAGGACGTTATTGAAATTGAAACAGCATTGGAGACACGATGACTCACATTCTTGCGATTGACCCCGGAACTACGAAGTCGGGCTGGTGTTACATAGTCGATGAAGAACCGCTAGACCACGGCTGGTTCGACAACGAAAAGATATACACGCAGATCAAGTCGCTGGCTTGTCCGGTGGTTATCGAGGACGTGACCCATATGGGGATGCCAGTTGGTCGAGATGTATTTGAGACAGTCCGATGGTCAGGACGGTTCGACTATCTCGCCAGAGAGGTTATGCAACAGCCTGTGACATATATATCACGCTCAGTCGTGAAGCTGTCGCTGTGCGGGTCTACTAGAGCGAATGACGGGACTATCCGACAGGCAATCATAGACCGCTTTGGTGGTGATGAAGTAGCCATCGGCGGGAAGAAGTGCAAAGGTAAATGCAAAGGCAAAGGCTGGTTCGGTCGTGACCATACTACGTGTCCAGATTGCGGTGGTACAGGGAAGATAACTCCTCCGGGGTCTTTGTTCGGAATCTCAGGTCACGTATGGTCTGCACTCGCAGTCGGTCTGACTTATCACGATATGTTGTTAATAAATCGGGTATAAATAAGTGTTGACAACAGCACATGACCTGCCTTACATTTACACGTACAACTTAAATGTTCTACGAAAGGAACAACGAAATGACTACGACAACAAACAAAATAATCTTCCCTGTATCACACCTAAACGACGAAGAACTCAGGAATCAGTGGCAGACACACCCTGCATTTTTCTCAGCTTCAAGAATCAACCCTAACCTTTCAAACGTTCAGCCAGTAGAGTTCAATCCTGTAACAGTAAAAGTTGGACAGGGCGTAACCCTTCACGGTTGGTCAGACGCAACACCTTACGAGGTTATTGCAGTTTCTAAGTCAGGCAAGCAGGTCACGATCAGACAGATGGAAGCAACCCTCAATCGCGAGGAAAGCACTTTGAAGCAGGACATTGGTGGCTTTGTTGCTCACACATCTGGCGAGCAAGTTTGGGACATTGAAAGTGATGAAGATGGTCGCATCCAGAAAATGAATTGGAGCAACAAGAAACAGCGGTTCACATCACAGGGTGAGAACGCTTCTTTCGGAGCATCAAAATACTACGACTTCAACTTTTAACCCCATCGACATAAAAACCACTCGCCCCTGCCAGTCTGACTGAGCAGGGGCATAGGGGTTAAGACAAGTTCTTGAAAGGAACAAAACATGATTAAATACATCGTTCACACGATTAGCAGTTACAACGATTATTACGGGAACACTTATCACTTCGCCCGTATCACTAGCACCAAGACAGGAAAGACTCTTGTCGTTGATGTAGGCAGTGAAAGTAACGCAAGCCATCTGCTATTTCGCACAAACGAAAACAGCAAGCCTATTGTTACCGATCCGCGCGAGATTTACAGAATCCAGTCGTGGGAGAAGAAGCGGGAGTGGCAGCGTTTGTCAAGATTCGCGATTTCATCAGATGGCAGCCCAAAGATATATGAGGGCGATGTGACACCGACAATGATTCGCAGGTTGAACAGGAAGCCGAACTGATGGACTGCAAAAATAAAATTACAATGGAAGTTGAGAAATCTACCTCGCCATATTTCCGCATCACAACAGTCCGGTGCGGATGGACGGTCGCCAACGGTAGCGACGTAGGGACAGTCTACTGCGACGATCACAAGGCAGAAGCTGAGACAGATGTTCGATGCGCTGTCTGTGGCGTAGGTGGCTTCAAAGAGTACATGCTCGCTGATCACTACCTTGTGGATTGTGAGATATAGGAACTGTGGATATGTGTGTCGCTTCGGCGATGCAGTTCCTTTCGTTGCCCTCAGTCATCTAACGGTGGCTGAGGGCTTTTCTTTAACAATCTATAAAAAGATGGTCTAAAACTCTTGACAACAGGTATTTATGCGTTTATTGTAGTTCCAACGGAACTACACAAGCACGAAAAGGAACTAAAAAATGCTAAACAGCAATTACATTGCCGACAACGAAGTCGAGTGGTTTACCGCATCAATCTACGATGAAAATGACAACTTCTTAGGCAACTCCAAGAACCACATCATTGACTCTCCGACTTCATGGACGATCTGCAAGAAGATCAATACATTCAACTTCCACCCGAATACCCAAACTTATGATTCCGGTTACAGAGGTTACGCATCGGACTGTGGATTATGTGTCCGGTCTTACCACGCCAGAAACCGTCGAGAAGAAGCAGAAGAATTACGTGAAGAAAAACGACTGGCAAAAATCCAAGCAGAGCGGGATGCAGAACGAGCGCACATGCAGGGCTTAGTCACTCCACCAGCAGAAGCAGCTAAAGCAGTCGCAGGGTCAATGGTCGAGTCCGATGGTTTTGAGTTAGGTGCGATTGAGGCGACAGCCGAAGTAATGGACGCTCTTGAAGAACTAGGTGTTATTCAACAGCCGAGTGAACGATACATGACAAACGAAGCTGTCGAAGCATGGATGCACAACTTCTGGGCAGAACTAGACTAACCACTCAGAAATAAACCCTACCGCCCCTGCCGATTCGTCGAGCAGGGGCATATGGGTTAAAGAGCGGTTCTAAACGAAACAAAAGGGAACAAACGAAATGGCACTCAACGGTTACTGCAATTCAGAAAATGACAATGGCAAGCATGATGTCATGCACACGGCAACAGCCGAATGCGTTGACTGGCAGAGTTTGCAAGAGATGTATGACCACATGGCGACTTGCACCGACACCACCTGTGAGTGCAAATAATAATCACGATTTAGACACGCTAGTCTCGCCAGAGAGCGTTTACAGGAAGGAATCAGTAGTTACATGCGGAGCAGCTATACAGTCACGCTTACAGACAGCAAGGGGACTGAGATATATCAATCCCTCATCAGTCAGCCACCGGAAGGGTGGACTTTTCCATTTACGGCAGCGGGGTCTGCGGAATTTGTCGCATCCATAGAACGAGCGATAAAAGAGCATGAGGCTCACCTAGAAACAACCGCAATGACTGAATATCCAATGTAATTCGTACTAATTCTTATATTGTTTGTAAATTAGTACCTATAAAGTGTTGACAATAGGTATATTCACCATTATTGTAGTTCCAACGGAACTAAATAAACACGAAAAGGAACGAACAAATGAAACTCTCAACAGCAATAAACAAGGCAGACAACGTATACGTCACCCTTTGCACCGCTGGATACACAATTCCAGTTGAGATCAGCAAGGCGAAAGCAAAAGACGCAATGAGCCAGTGGTTGAGTACAGAAGATTTTGAAACCAATGGTGAATTCTGTGACGAAGAAGATATGCCTGTTGCATGGTTCGATTACGAAGATGGTCAACTTCACTTAGGCAACTAATCAAACAAGTACGATAAGGAACAAACAAATGACTCGACCAATTCAGACCAATCGCTGCACCAATACCGTCGCAAGGGCATTTGGTATCGAAGCCAACACCACTCTTGTTCACGCCTACGACCTGACCGACGAGTTACGGGAAGCAGGATTTACTGTCGAGAAAATCAAGACACAGATTCCTCACGATACAGTCAAATGCAACAAGGAAGAATCCGAAGAACAACTTGACCACTGGGAGTGTCGGTTTTACGACGATAAGAAAATGGTAGATGTTCTCGCTGACTGGACAGAAGGTGAAAATTGGATTCTATTCAATCCCGGTCACGTTCAAGCGGTTCTTGCTGACGGTTCAATCGTAGACACTAATTGGAATCCAAAAGGGTTTTGGAATCGCAGAGTTGATTGGGCATATAAGATCAGCTAAAACTAACTATATAAAGCCTACTAGCCTCTGCCAGTTTACTGAGCAGGGGCATGGAGGTTAAAGAACCAAGTTGGTTCACAGTTTTACGAAAGGAACTGAAAATGGCAAAGAGAACAGACATACACCGTCCGAGCAGTCCTAGCTTCGACCCAGAAGCCTATGAGTTGTTCGGCATCTTCCAAATCGCTCTGAAGATAAAGAGGGTGGTTGGATACATCAGCGATGGGACTTACATGATTCCTCAATTTGAGACAGTCGACAGTCCATTGAAAATCGCTCTTACGGAATTGAAAGCCAAGGGATGGCGCACCGACGATATCGGTGACAGGGATTCAGTAATCGGCAACCAGTGCGCTCACTGTGGCGCACACATTCAATACGGGGCATTGCTCACGTATGCAAAAGACCTGACGTTACTGGCTGTCGGTCAAGACTGTTTAGAAAATCGTTTTGAGTCTGAACTGACTGCAAAAGAGTTCCAAGCCTTACGTGAGGCAGGACGCTTGAATCGGACACGACTTAATACCGCCGAGCGTGTTGCTGAGATTTATTCTGAAAATCCGAAGCTGGTAGAGGCAAGGGATTCTGAGAATGGGTTTGTGCAGGACGTTATCGGTAAATTGGAAAAGAATGGTGAACTGACTGAGCGTCAGATCGCTGCTGTTATAAAGGCAGTCGAGCGTGACGCAGAATGGGAAGCCAAGAAGGCAGCCGAGCAGAAGAAAATGGAATCTGCAAAACCTGCTCCGACAGGACGTGTCGAAATAACGGGTGAAATCCTCAGTATCAAGTCCCAAGAGACAATGTTCGGTTCTACTCTAAAAATGATTGTCAAGACTGACGATGGTTGGAAGTTATGGACAACCGTACCTACCAGCATTATGGGAACTGATGAAGGGTTGAATGGTAAACACGTAACTCTGACGGTAACGGTAACGCCTAGCAACGATGACCCGAAGTTCGCGTTCGGCAAGCGTCCGAGCAAGGCGGTGTTGGTCAGCTAACTAACCCGACAGGGAAACAGGACAAGCCCCTCATTGAAATATATGAGGGGTTTTTCTTTAATCGCTTCGCGCGCGTGTTGTTACATATATAGTTACATTAAGAAACATATAGTTACCTTTAATATTTCTTAAAAGGTAACAACTGTAACAATATGTTTCATAATGTTACAGGAGAGTTAGACTAAAGTTCAGAATCTTGTTTTTTACGTCGCTAGCGTCGCCAGACAGCGAGAACAAACTGAAATCAATAGATACCCACTATTTGCGCTCTTGCAAACGCTCTGTGCTACGATAGCGTCGGGCGTGGTTCCTCTCGCCTAACGGCAGACCCTTGGCTTGGCGCATCTGTCACCGAAGGAACAACGCTCATCTAAAAATAAAAGAGGAACAGCTAATGAGGAACAAAACGTGACACCACAACGCACACCAGCGCGCGCGTTGAACGACAGAATCAAAGAATTGCGTCGTGTCCCTGCCAGTCAAATTCAACCTCACCCAGAAAACTGGCGTATTCACCCACAATCGCAACAGACAGCGTTACAGGGTGTTCTAGAGCAGGTTGGAATAGCAGACGCAGTTCTAGCGTACGAACCGTCGCCGGGAGAGTTAGTTCTTATTGACGGGCATCTACGTCGTGAAACATTGGGCGACACCGTTGTCCCTGTCTTAGTTACAGACCTGAACGAAGCAGAAGCGCGTGTGATTCTGGCAACGCATGATCCTCTAGCAGATATGGCATTACAGGACGATGAGATGATGCGTAATTTGCTGAGTCGAATAGAAGCTGGCAACGACGATGTTCAAAACCTGTTGGCATTGTTGAATACTCAGGCGCAGGAATGGAGTCCTGAGTTACTGGAAGCGGAACCGCCCGAACCTGAGAATTCAGTATTGAAAGGCAAGATAGTTATTCAATGTTTACAGGCAGACGCTCAAGCAATAGCAGATCGAATAGCAGGAATCCTTGTGGAATACAGTGATGCCTCAGTTACTTAATATCCTTGCTTCATTTGTGTATTGGGAAGATTCTTGGGCAGAAATTTTTGAATCAATGGATACACGATTATTAATTGATTCTGGAGCGTTCACTGCGTGGAAGCAGGGGAAGGAAATACAACTGGACGATTATTGCGCTTTTCTAAAAGACTTACCTGTGAAGCCTTGGAGGTATTTTTCATTAGATGTTGTAGGTGACGCTGAGAAAACGATGAAGAATTATCTAATAATGAAAGACAGAGGCTTCGACCCTGTTCCTGTTTTTACCAGAGGTGCAGATATTAAAGATTTTTACAAGTATTCCGAATCGTCTGATGTTGTAGGTGTTGGAGGTATTGCAGGAACTTCTAAGTCTTTGAATTTCGTTGAGTGGCTACATCAGGAAATACCAAGTGAAATAAAAGTTCATTGGTTGGGAGTAACTGTCCCGCGAATGTTGGTAAGGCATAAACCGTATTCAGCGGACTCAGCCAGTTTCAATAATGCGGGGCGTTTCGGTGTTGTCGATGTTTATTTAGGAAAAGGAAAATGGGAACGGGTAAGCCGAAAAGAGTTAATAAATGATTCTCCATCAGTAGAGGTGCGAAAAGCTTTGCAGTCTTATTCTCCTATGTGGAAAGACTTACAAAGGGAAGAAACGTGGAGAACCGATAATCGTATAAAAGATAAGAATGGAAAGTTTGTAAAGGGAACGATGCTTCCGGGCGTAATCTCAGCGCAGTCAGCTATACGATTCAGTCAAGAGATAGAGCGTAAATTAGGGACACTGGTTTTCGCTGCTTTCGCAACAGGACATGGTGCTTATAGATTAAGACATGCGTATTGCTTAGAAAATAAGATAGGAACAATAAGTGAAAATTAGTAAACAGTTTGAATTCAGTATGGGTCACGCATTACATAATTACGAAGGTAAATGCCATCAACTGCATGGTCATAACTACCAACTGGAAGTAACTATTGAGTCTAAAGAATTAGATGAGTCCGGTTTCGTTATGGACTTTGGTGACTTGAAAAAGATTGTCAACACTCTTATTGATGAGGAGTTAGATCATCACTTCTGGGTATATCGCCGTGACCCAAGAGTGCGAGCGTTGATTGACTTAGGGGCAAGAGCGGTAGGATTTGAACCAACAGCTGAGAACATTGTTACTTATTTTGCAACAGTAATTCGTGAAGCGTTGCCTGACAAGATAACGCTGGCACAGATCGAACTATATGAAACATCTACTAGCAAGGCGGTATTACGATGAAGGCGATAGTTTTATTCTCAGGCGGTATGGACTCAACTACGCTACTTGCACAGGCACTCCAACAGCACAATGAAGTTACTGCGTTGTCTGTGCTGTATGGGTCAAAACATAATGAGGTTGAAAGCGTAGCAGCGGAGGAAATCTGTGACCACTACGATGTTTCTCGACTGAAATTGAAATTAGATTTTAATGCGTGGGGATTCAAGAGCGACTTATTGACTAGCGGTGGCGACATTCCAGAAGGGCATTATGCAGACGATTCCATGAAGGCGACAGTCGTACCTTTTAGGAATGGGATTCTACTCAGTATTGCAGCGGGTATTGCTGAGTCTGTTGGTGCAGGAATTATTTATTATGGCGCGCATGGTGGCGATCACCCTGTTTACCCAGATTGCCGACCTGAGTTCGTTGAGGCGATGCGCGAAGCTATCAACACTGGAACAGATGGCAACGTTACGTTAGAAGCACCGTTTTCAAATATAGAGAAAACAGCAATCGCAAAATTAGGGAATGACTTACATGTTCCATTTGAAAAGACGTGGTCGTGTTACCAGCCAATCGCAGTAAATGATGATTATGTTCATTGTGGTCGCTGTGGAACGTGTGTGGAGCGTATAGAAGCGTTTACGGACGCAGGTGTCACAGACCCAACAACATATCAGGAAACAGTAATGCCAATGAGGACAGGCTTCTAGTGCCTTATGTAGTCAAGTCGATATTCGGAACAACTGTGCAGGGTGAAGGCGGGATGACAGGTGTCCCTTGTTATTTCGTGCGTCTTGCAGGTTGCAATATGTGGGACGGTAGACCTGAGACACAAGCTGCCAGTGAATGTCCGTTCTGTGACACCGATTTCTACAAGGGTGAAAAACTAACAGCAGCAAAGATTGTTTCACGGATAAGAGAATTACCCGGTCGGGCGAAATGGGTCACTCTGTCTGGCGGTGAACCAGCGTTGCAATTAGTAAAAGATACAAGCCTTATTAATGCGCTGCACGAAGCAGGGTATCTAATAGCGATTGAAACGAATGGCACAATAGAATTACCAACCGGATTCGATCACGTTACGTTATCGCCAAAACAACCACCCGAAAAAACGGTTGTGCTTTCCTGTGATACGCTGAAGATTTTATATCCTCATCCTAATCCACTAATAAACCCTCATGCGTACGACCATATTGAAGCAACTGAGCGTTATATCCAGCCAATAGAACCGCTTGTAACACTTACAGAAGCGATACACGACAAACAATGGGATAAGAACACAGAAGTGACATTGGAATGGCTGTATGACGAACCCGACTGGAAGTTATCAGCGCAAGTCCACAAATTCTTGAAGGTTGAATAATGACGAAATTAACATGGGCAGAAGTATTTGAATTAATTGAAGAATTAGATATCCCTTCTGGGTCTGTTTATGGGATTCCGCGTGGTGGTGCAATAGTGGCAGGATTGCTTGAGTTACTAAGAGAAGTTTCTGTGGTTACAGAACCAGCAAAAGCCGACTGGATTGTTGATGACTTAATTGATTCGGGACGCACTCAGAAGAAGTGGACAGAGATTTATAAGAAGCCAGTGGTCGCTTTATTGAACAAGCAAATTGATAAGACTCTTGGGTGGGTAGAGTTCCCTTGGGAAGAAACAGCAGATGCAGATGCAGCAGATCACGTCACACGTATCTTGGAACACGTAGGTGAGGACGTTACACGTGATGGACTAATAGAAACTCCCGACAGGGTTGTGAGGTCGTGGACAGAACTTTTCTGGGGATACAACCGTGATCCAGAAGAAGTAATGAAATGGTTTAAGGATGACACCGACGAAATGGTGGTAGTACGAACCGTGCAGTTCTATTCCACTTGCGAACATCATATGCTACCGTTCTTTGGGAAAGTTGATATTGCGTATATTCCTGACGGGGCGATATTAGGCGTTTCTAAGATTGCACGACTCGTAGATGTTTACGCTCGACGCTTACAGGTGCAGGAGCGATTAGCGCGACAAATAGGCGATGCATTACAAAATACGAAAACCTGTCCACCATTGGGAGTTGCTGTTCATATGACAGGGCAGCATCTGTGTATGATGACAAGAGGCGTGAAGCAACAGCAAGCAGAAATGGAAACGAATTATTTAACTGGCGTATTCAGAACAGACCCCGCAGCAAGAGCGGAGTTTTTTGCTAGGACGAAATAATGGTTAGATCGCAGAAGGACAAAGGTGCGAAGAAGTGGAAAGAAGTTTTCATTGACGCGTACTCACGTATTCCAATCATTCGGGTAGCAGCAGGGGCAGCTAATGTCTCTCGGCAAACGGTTTATGAGGCGCGAAGGCATGACATGGATTTCGCTGACCGTATGGCATCGGCAGAAATAGATGGGGCAGAAGGGTTAGAAGCGAGAGCGCATCAGATGGCAAGTGCAGGGAATGAACGTTTATTAATGTTTCTGTTGGAACACGTATTGCCCGAAAAGTACGGACGTACTCAGAAGGTTGACATGACGGGTGACTTCAACGCTTTCACAATAAAGATCACTGATGATGACGACAGCGACCAAACAACTTGAATACACCCGCCCTTGGCTGTATGACAAACAGAAGGAAGCAATCTTCTGTAATGAGCGTTACTCAGTTATTGAAGCATCTACGAAGTCAGGCAAGACTGTTGGTTGTATGGTATGGCTCGCAGAACAGGCGATGCGTGGTGGTAAAAGGAGGAATTATTGGTGGGTTGCTCCAATTTATTCCCAAAGCAAAATTGCATACCGTAGGTTAAAAAACGGAATACCTCGACATTTATATATCGCCAATGATTCAGCCATGACGCTGACTTTGAAAAGTAATGGGGCAATTATTTGGTTCAAAGGTGGGGATAACCCTGACAGTCTTTATGGAGAAGATGTATGGGGAGCAGTAATAGATGAAGCCTCCCGGTGTCGTGAGGAAACATGGCACGCTATTAGATCAACTCTTACGGCGACAAGAGGTGCAGTACGCATTATCGGGAACGTTAAGGGTCGTAAGAATTGGGCGTACCAATTAGCGCGAAAAGCAGAGAGCGGAATCCCCGGGTGGAAGTATTCTAAGATCACAGCTGCCGACGCTATTGCAGCCAATGTATTAGCGGATGACGAAGTCGCAGAAGCAAAGCGTGATCTTCCTGAGAATGTATTTCGTGAACTTTACCTTGCAGAACCAAGTGATGATGAAGGCAATCCATTCGGCATAGAGGCGATATATACCTGCGTCGGAGCAATGACAGATAAAGACCCTGTCGTATGGGGTTGGGACTTAGCGAAATCAACAGACTGGACATGGGGTATCGGACTTGATGAGGACGGAAATGTTTGTAGGTCTGAACGATGGCAATCACCGTGGGAAGAAACGCTGAAACGTATTGTCAACAGAACGGGTGATATCCCTGCTCTTGTTGACAGCACAGGGGTTGGAGATGCAATAATAGAGTTCCTCGCAAAAGCCGGGACGAATTACGAGGGTTTCAAATTTACAAGCAGTTCGAAGCAACAGTTGATGGAACGACTGGCAGTTGCTATTCAGCAAAACCAGATCACGTTTCCAGAAGGGTTGCTGTTAAATGAATTGTTAAGTTTTGAATATGTTTATACACGGACTGGCGCACAATACTCAGCCCCGACAGGGTTACATGACGATGGCGTTTGCGCGCTTGCCCTTGCGGTTTATCATCAGGACAGATCACCGGGAATCGGGGTATGGCTTTGAGTTTTCTTGATCGGCTTCTAGGCAAGCAGCAACAGTACGAAGGTTCTGCTGTCACCAGCATTATGAACACGACCGCTAACCTGCCAGCGTACCCAGATGCCAACTACGCCAGTTTCTCACAGCGAGGGTACGCAGAGAACGAGTTAGTGTTTGCCTGTATCCGTGAGATAGCAACATCCGCTGCGGAAGCTGTCCTGTGCTTATACGACGATGACAAGGAAAAGATACTCAACGCTCCACTCGCACAGCTTGTAGAACAACCTGCAACCGACTTTACGCAGTACGATTTCCTTGAGTCCTTGATAACTCATTTACAGATTGCAGGGAACGCATATGTGCTGAAAGAACGGGCAGGTGTTGGCGTTGTTTCCCTGATGCTGTTGCGACCTGACAGAGTGCAGGTGGTTCCGCGCAAGGGGTACTCATACGATGTTAGCGGAGCGCGCTATTTCATACCAGCCGAGGACGTTGGGCATCTTAAGTTTCCCAATCCGAACAACGACTTCTACGGGCTGAGTCCGTTACAGGTCTTACTCAAGCAGATTTCACTGGATACGGATGCCACTAATTTCACTAGGGCGTTTTTCAATAATGCAGGTGTTCCATCAGGCATATTGAAACTCAAACGAAAGATCGGTTCTCAGGATGAGGCTGACAGGTTACGGACTCAGTGGCGGTCGCAGTTTAGAGGCAATAAGAACTGGCACAGGATTGCCATTCTGGACGAGGACGCATCATACGAAACGATGGGAAGTCCGATAGGTCAGATGGAGATACCGGAACTTCGGGCGTTGTCTGAAACACGTATCTGTTCTGCGTTTGGTGTTCCAGCAATTCTCGTTGGTGCAAATACCGGATTACAGCGCAGCACATATAGCAATTATCGTGAAGCGCGTGAATCTTTCTGGGAAGAAACGCTGCTTCCGCTATATCGCAGGATTGAGCAATTCATGGCTGGTCTATTGCAGTCTGAGTTCCCGTCCGAGCGTGGTTATCTAAGTTTTGATTTCAGTCAGGTAAAGGCGTTGCAGGAAGATGAGACTGCGTTAGTCCAGAGGCAACTGACAAGAGCGCAGATTGCAAAGGAACTTATCAATGCAGGATTCACTCCAGAATCAGCGTTACAGACAGCGGGTATAGAAACAGAAATGGAACACACTGGATTGCTGCCTAGTACTCTCGCTGTCCGTGGCGCACAGAGCGTTGAAGTAAGGGAATTGAAAGCACTAACCCAGACAGGTGCGAATCGTTTATTGGAGCCGTTAGAGCAGTCGTATGACAAAGAAGTAGACAGACTTGAGCGTGTTTTAGAAAAGTATTTCAGAGAACAGTTAAACAGAGCGGATGGAATCATCGGGCGATACCTGTCAGACGATGAGGTAGATACGAAAAAAGTTCAGATGCCATTCAACGAAATAACCATTATTCCTCTGGCAGCAGATGCGCAACTGGCAGCAACCATGTCACCCGTTTTAAAAGAGACAATGAAACGGACGTGGGACGTTATCGAAGATGCGGGGATATTCAAGCCGATGCCTTTTGACCCTGAGTTACCAATTCTTCAGAACAGTCTGCGTGGTGCTGGTTCTAAAATCAACGATGTTTCACGGTCTGCTATTCGGTCACAAATTAGCACAGGGACGGGCAGAGGATATAGCATAGATCAAATCGTAAGGGGTGTACCGAAAGATGACTACGCAGGACTCAGGAGCGTTGTGCGGGAAACGTACAAGAACAGATCACGTGCGATTGCGAGGACGGAAATTGCCCATTCGCAAAACGCATCGACCGCAGCGCGTTATCGTACCGCTGGTGTTACACAGGTCATCGTAAGGGACGGGGATGATGATGAGTTATGCGCCCCTTATTCAAACACACGACAATCATTAGACTGGGCATTGGACAATCCGATTGCTCACCCAAATTGCACTAGGGCATTTGCAGCAGTTATTGATGGAGTAACCGATGAGTGAACTAATTTATAAAACCGTAAAATCAGAAGTCAGTACAGTGGATGCAGCCGAAGGCATTGTTGAGGCATACGTTAACTCAATGGGCGTGGTAGACCACGATGGCGAGATTATTGAAATGGGAGCCTTTGACCAGTCTATTCAGAAAGGCGGTCAATCAGTTGCTTGGTTTCACGATCAATCTGCTCCTGTTGGCAAGGTCATTGATGCTGCACCTATACAGTTATCTCAAGATGACGAAACAGCACGACAGCAAGGACGATTGAAAGCTGTTATGCAATTTAATTTGAATACACAGCGAGGGCGTGATGCTTTCGCTGACGTAGAGTTCGGGTCAGTAAAAGAATGGTCGGTGGGATTCCGAGCATTGGAAGATGACCTTGAACGCTTAGACGGTGGCGAAAACGTGCGAGTGATAAAGAACCTTGACTGGGTTGAGGTATCACCTGTGCTACGTGGCGCATCACCGGATACTCAAACGATTACCGCTAAGTCTGCCTCAGACACGACACCGGAGAACCCCGATGTTGCCTCTGACACGGAAATAGAAACAATCCGTTTGGGAATCGAAATTGAACGCACTAAACTAGACATTATGGACAAAAAATAATGGACAAGGTGAACGAACTTCGTGAAGAAGCGCGCGTTGCTTTAGATGCAGCATCCGCAGCTTTGGAGAAAGGCGAAGTAGAAGCTGCCCAGAAAGCAAGAGAGGAAGCCGTTTCTAAAGTCGAAACTGCTACTGCTCTTGAAACTGAAAAGGGCAAACTGGAAGTGCTTTCCGGTGACTTCAATGCACCAACAAATACCGTGCCATTGAGTTACGAAGAAGCAAAAATCTATAACCCTGCTGACGAAGGCAAGGACTACCGCAACGACTACAAGCCCGCAAACTGGGTCAAGGGTCTACCAGCAGCAGTTCAGCCAACGTGGGTCAGGGAGCAGATGGGCGCGAACCTTAAAGAAGAAGAAAACTTCTATAAGGACACATGGATAAAGTGGTTCCGTGACCGATCACCAAATGCTCAGAAGTTCTGGCAACTGGCTGACTCGGATGAACTCAAAGCCATGCAAGAAGGTACAGACAATGAGGGTGGATACTTCGTTCCAGAAGATTTCCGCACTCAGGTAATTCACAACACCGGAGTCCCCGGTGGAGTGCATCGTCCTGCTTGTACGGTAATCACTACGTCACTGAAAGATGGCTACCTTCCAACGCTGGCATCCGTTTCATGGGCTGCTATCGCTGAGGAAGCTGCCTACGGTGACAACACACCAACTGTCGGACAGGTGACTTTCACCATCCGCAAGGCTGGTGGAACTGTGAAGGTATCCAATGAACTTCTTGAAGATTCAGCGGTAAACCTTCCAGCACTACTCTCACAAATCTTTGGTGAGGCACAGGGTCGTTATGAAGATCAGCAACTGATCGAGGGTGATGGCTCCAGTGAGGCAGAGGGACTTAGGACAAGTGCGACTGACGGTACGGACACAGATTCAACATCTGCTGTTTCGATTGCCGACATTATGACTTGGTACTACGACCTTCCTGCACAGTTCCGAGCAAACGCTTCTATCTCGACTACGAGCAGCTTTATGCAGCAGGTAAATACTCTTGACGTTACCTCGTCAAAGGGTTCGCTTACCGCAGCACCATCAGATGCTCTATTGGGTCGCCCGACACTCCTGTTTGACGGGACGGGTTGGGACAACGCAGCAGCGATTGCAACGAATGAAGAAGTCGGTGCAATCGGCGACTTCAGCAACTACTACCTAATAGACCGAATCGGAATGTCCATGCGACGTGATGACTCGATCTATGTTGCAAACGACCAAGTTGGTTTCTTTGCACGATCACGGTATGACGGGCGAGTTGGCTTGGCTGACGCTTTCCGAATCTTCAAGATTCAGTAATAGGAGTTTCATGCCTCGTTTTAATCAACTCTCAAATCGAATAGGAATCAATGTTGCGTTGGCTCCAGTTAGCAAGAGCGCAGGGGCAACTACGTCTGCTGCGATTGACCTAACGGGTTACTCAAAAGCAGCATTGGTGGTGACTGTTGGCGTGATAGCTTCCTCTGGAACTGTCGACTGTAAAGTACAGGCTTCGGCAACTAGCGGTGGTTCTTACGCAGACATAACTGGCGCAGCAATAACTCAGATGACGGAAGCTGGTGGGGACTCAGGATCAACGGTAATAGTTGATTTTGAAATTCCTAACGGCAAGCCATTTGTCAAAACTGTGCTTACTAACGCAACAGCAGCAGCGGTTCAAGGTGTCCTAGTTATAGGCGACCAAGACATTCGCAGCTAACAGAAATGGTGGCTCGTCCTTCGGGGCGAGTCACCTGCTCTGAGAGGTAAATATGGCAAAAGTAAAAGTGCGATGTATCGAAGCCCGACAGGTGGGCGATGATGTGTATAACGCCACAGGTGAATATACGATGGATGAGGCACGGGCGAAAAAGTACCCAGAACATTTTGAAGTTATTGGAAAAGTCACAGCGAAAAAACGCAAGGCTGTATCCAATAAAAACGCAGGGGCGACCGAGGACAAGTAATCAATGGCGCAGACGTATCACAATTATGCGAATGTATACGACTTCCGAAGCTATCTCGGGGGGACAGATCATGTCACGGATTGGGATACAGACGAGGCTCCAATCCTTCGCGTGTTAGAGGCTGCTGCTCAACGCATAGATCAATATGCAGGGCGGTCTTTCGGAGCGCGAACAGCAACCCGTTCTTATGACTTAGGGAGTGGAGCGTTGCGGGACGATCAATTGCGTCAGGTCGATAACTCTATTTCATATCCCGATTATTGGTCATCGAAGTTATCAGGCGCAGGAATTGTCCCGTTGGATGATTGGCTCATATCAGCGACAACTGTAACTGCGTATCACGACACGGGCAGGTCGGCGAATACTGTCTTGACCGCAGGTATCGGAAACGATTATTTATTAGAGCCTTACAACTCCACGCCAAAGACGATATTGAAGTTGGAAGAAGATACGACCGACAGCCTCTACGGTGGTCAGCAGACGTTGACGATTTTAGGAACATGGGGATGGCAGGACGATAAGACTTCATTATCAACGGTCGATGCTATCGGCAGCACCAGTTCTACATCTGTATCGGTAGGTTCGGGTTCGGGGACTTATGTCGGCGACACTATCGTTGTAGATTCTGAGCAAATGTATGTGACCGCAGTATCAGGCAACAACCTAACCGTGATCCGTGGCGTTAACGGCACGACAGCAGCGACGCACAGCGGTGGAGCGACATATTACAGGTGGAAGTACCCTAGTGACGTTGCGCAAGCCTCTCTGGACGTTGCACGGACGTATTGGCGAAGCCGTGACGTAGGGGTTGCTGCAACTATTGGGTCTGGTGAAATGCAGATAACAAATCCTCAAAATGAAGAACGTCAAATCCTCAAACGATTGAACCATTATTTAAACCGCAGGGAGACAGCCGTATATGTCTGAACTCGGTTTTGAAATAGAGATAAAAGGAAAGCTGTTCGACCCTAGAGCAGATGAAAATTTATTAAAAGCAATAAATCAGGGTCTTACTCGTATGGCGTTGGTTTCGGAAGATAGAACCAAAGGTCAATTATGGAAAGGTCATGGGGTCGTGACCGGACATTTACGACGGTCTATATCAGGGGAATTGGTACGTGATTTGGTTGCCCAGACAGATGCGGGTTTAGTACGGCAGGGAGCGAATGTTGTTTATGCCTCATGGATTGAGGGAACAAGTACGCGAAACAGCACCACTCGGTTCAAGGGTTATCGTATGTTTCAGAACGCTCGTAAGCAGCTTGAGAATGAAGAAAAGGACAAGTATTTTGCAGAGCCGATTAGGAACGCATTGATATGAGTCGAGCAGGTGCAGTAACAACCATCAAGACAATTCTTGAGGCAAATAGTTCCCCGAATTTCCAAGTCGTATTAATTGGTGAGCCATTGTCGATTCCTTCCGGGGATCGGGTATGTGCTGCGTGGTTTACGGGTGAGAGTACAAAAGCAAAAACGCTCAACAAAATAATGGTCACGCAAGTCTGGACTGTCAGGTGTTTCTGGCGAGTGCCAGCAGGTGCAAAAGCCCGTGAGAATTTAGAGTTGGAAATATGGAACGCTTGTCGCTCAATTCAATCAGGGTTCTACGGTGACGCTCAATTAGGCGGGAACGTTACTGACTTAGATATTTCACTAGCAGCAGTTGGGTGGTCGGAAATCGGCGGGAACACTTTTCGCACGATTTCATTTAACCTAGAATTACAGGACTTGGAGGCTGAGAGCATCGCTCCTTAAATAACATGGCAAAAAAATCAGGACTCGGCAATCAATTTTATTTCGCAGGATATGACCTGTCGGGTGATGTTGGTGCAATCAATTCAATATCCTCACCAAGAGGAGTTGTCGAGGTCGCCTCAATAAATCAATCTGCACAGGACAGGTTACTGACTCACAGTGATGGACTTATAGAGTTCAATTCATTTTTCAACGACGCGTCGAATCAGGAACACGCAGCACTAAAAGGTCTGTCTACATCTGACCAACATGCGATGTTTTTAATGGGTGGCTCGGTTGGCGATGTAGGTGCAGCACTTGTTGGGAAACAGATCAATTACGATGGCGCGAGAACAGCCGATGGGGGTCTAACGTTTTCTGCGTCGGTACAGGGGAACGCAACGCCTGTTGAATGGGGCGTATCACTTACGACAGGGAAAGCCACGACAGGGGCAGCTTCGTTTGCGACGGTCGACCAATCAGCCTCGTCATCTTCTGGGGCGACAGCATATGTCCAAGCATTTTCGATTGGTTCTGGAACAGCGACAGCAAAGGTTGAGGATTCCACAAACGGTAGCAGTTGGGACGACCTGATTACATTTACAAATATCACAGGTCGAACAGCGGAAAGAGCAACCGTTGCGGGGACGGTAAATAGGTACGTCCGCTGCACAGTCACAGGTTCTATTTCAAGCCTAGTGCTGGCTGTTCTATTTAGGAGAGGCGATGCAGCAGACATCTAATACATACAGGGCATCCGCTCCACCATCTACACATTTTCGTCCTGCTACCTGTGCCGAAGTGGACTGCACTCATTATCTCGGTGGGTGGCAGACAATCCTTGCCGATAACGATAAGGATAATGCTGCTTGGATTAGGAACTACTCAGGGCTTCAATTTACGGAGTCACGTTCCGATGGAACCGTTGCATTTACATTCGCGCCGGGGCAACCGTGCTTCCGTCGCAACGAGCATCGCATCAGCTTAGAACGACCCAGTATATTTACCGTCAACAGTGGTCTTGGGTTTTCACGTAGAGAACCAGACCAATGGGTCGATGAGATGGGCGAGCAACTAGAAAAACTGGAAGGCTAGAAATGGCAAAAGAATCTGGACTAGGTATGGCATTAGCCATTGATGATTCGGGTGGCTCCGCAAGGACAATATCGAATGATGTAACAAACTTCGATTTTGCGATTCCGAGGGCTGTTCAAGATGTTACCGGACTTGATAAATCAGGTATGGAGCGACTGTTGTTGCTCGCTGATTTCTCAATCGGGGTGACAGGTGTTTTCAACGATGCGTCCAATATGTCACATGACGTATTCAAGACCGTCAGTTCTACATCTGTTGCACGGACTGTAACGATAACGGTCAGTGGTCAATCATTACCTAATGAGTGTTTCTTCACGGACTACTCGTTGAGTCGTGGGGCTGGCGGGGAACTAACGTACTCTGCTCCCGGCGTATTAACGGGCGGTACTGTACCGACTTGGGCATAGAGGAAAGAGGGGAACAATGTCTAAGAAAAAATTTAAACTTGGCAAAGCAAAACGAGTCGCAAACATTACGTTTGAGGGAACCGACTTCGATGGTTTGGAAGTTCGTTGCGGTCTGGACTTGCCGTTGAAAACGGTTATGAAGATTCAGTCCTTAATGGTTTCCGAGGACGATGCCGAGTCAGTTGAGGCGAATATGATTTGGTGCGACGAAGTTTTAGAATCGTGGAACCTTACAGATGATGAAGGAAAAGAAATCCCGGCAAATAGCGAATCTGCGCTGGCGGTCGCACCTGCACGACTTCTTGCTGCTTTGGTAACAAAGTGGTCAGAGTTCGTATTAGAACCGTCAGCAAATTTAGAGAGTCCGCAGAGCGATTCGCACACCTTGGCGACGTTGGCGAACAGCAGCCAATAGAACTCACACAGGCGTTAATGATTGACGCTATGTGTCAGCGATATAGCTGTCTACCGTCAGACTTGTTAGAGGAGGATGCATCGATACTGCGGATGATAAAACTTGTAGAGGCAGCGACACCGAAAAATGGTTAACGAAGTCAAAATAAAAATGACTGCCGATGACCTTGCATCTGGGAAGATCAAGGACGTTGGGAACTCTGCTGAAAGCACAGCCGATAAGTTTAGGAATATGCGAGGAACATTCCTTGCTATGGGTGCAGCGGGAACAGCGATAACAGGTGTCCTTGCGTTATTCACGAAGTCTGCTCTGGAACAGCAAATTGGGATAAACCTGTTAGACAATTCTCTTAAAAATGTCGGTACGTCTTACGAGGCTGAAAAAGAAGCCATCGAAGGTGTTATCGGTGCGCTTCAAGATAAGACGAATTTTGGTGACGAGGAGCAAAGAGAAAGCCTCAGTACACTAATTGCTTTAACTGGTGATTACGAAATTTCATTAAAGGCTCTTGCTGTCATTACGGATATGGCGACCGCTATGGATATGGATTTCAAAAATGCATCTATCCTTGTCGCAAAAGCCCTTGCCGGGCAAACAAGTTCATTGACCCGATATGGGATACAGATAGATTCCTCTGCGACAAAAACAGAAATCCTTGCTTCTTTGACTGAAAAATTTGGCGGGGCTGCGGAGGCAGCAAGGAACCCGATGACTCAGTTAGGCAATCGGACAGGTGATGTATCACAAGCAATGGGCGATGTATTGTTGCCGATTGTTGAGAGTTTATTGCCAGCGTTGGAAGGGCTTGCAGAGTCAACTGTTGAATTTATGGAAAACAATAAAGGTCTAACAGCAGCGGTGGTTATTCTTGCGGGGGCATTAGGTGCTTTGCTGATTGTAGGTGGAACAGTTGGGTTATTAATTCCAACTATTGCATTTGCTTATACCGGACTGACCACAGCAGTCACAGCAGCAGCAGCAGCGAAGGCAATATTTACAGCAAACCTGTGGGCAAATGTCGCTGCGTGGGTTGGGTTCCATGCAGCAACGGGAGGTGTCTTCCTTGCGATTGCTGCTGCTCTTGCTGGAATAGTCTTGGGGTCGATATGGGTAGTAAAAAATATCGACAAGGTGCTAGACGCGTTTAGGAATCTTTATAACAGCGCAATCCCGCATATAAATGGTGTTGCATCAGCGTTAGTGGATGCTGTCAACATTATGATTCGCGCTAAAAATTTATTGGGCGATAACATAGATGAAATCGTTTACACCGATTTGAAAAAATGGGAAAAGGCATATGGTGCTGCTGGTGATAGTGCCGAAGAATTATTCGAGATAACTCAAACGGGATTTAAGAAAACGGCAAAGGTTGTCAAAGAAGAAACACAGGAAATGACCGAAGCCCTTGACGAATCATCCAAGACGATGCTTATGACTCATGAGCAATCAGCAGAAGATATTGTCAGAAGGACTGAATCGAAATACGCAAGACTAAAAAAAGAGCGATGGGCTAATGTAAGAGATGAAATGGCAGCAGGGGAAGAATTAGAAAAAGTCGCAGAAGAAGAAGTAAAAACTGAGCGTGAAATATGGGATGAGAAAAGAGCGTTATTCCAGTGGCAAGCAGATTTTCAGCGGGACTTAAATAGGCAGAAATTAAATGATGCCTTACAAACCGCAGCAGCAGCCGACGCAGCAGAAAAGGCACTTGCAGAAGATAACCTAGCAAAATTCAATCGAATCCGCGAAGCCGTAATGCGACTTCCCAATGTTATCTCCTCAAATCTAGGATTGAACATGGGTGGTGCTGCGGGAAGTGGAGTAGCGACAGCAATGGGAGTTTTGAAATCTCATGGTGCTGCTGCGGGATTTAACGCAGCGGGACAACTCACAGCGAAAAGTATTACAGGAAAAGACGTTATCATTCGTCCGGTGAATGTCTCAGTAAATGTCGAAGGTGATTTATTAGGCGAAGATATGGAAACTAAAATAACCAATGCCATGCAAGACGCAGCACAGAAAGGCGCGTTCATGGACTTTAATCCCGGTGGAGAATCATAAATGGCTACAAATTATCCTGCCTCTTTAGATAACACCACGAATCAACCTGTTGCCTCTGCATTGTCAGGCGTGGAATTAGACGGAGATGGAAATGCCAACAAGGTTCACAGCACCCTCCACGGGACTCATTCAGAGGCGATTGTTGCCATTGAAGGAAAGATCGGTACAGGAGCAAGCACCCCAGTCACCAATAGAGTCCTCAGAGGTACGGGTACAGGCACTTCCGCATGGGCGCAAGCTAATCTAACCACCGACATAACAGGAACGCTCCCTGTGGCGAATGGTGGCACGGGTGCAACGGCACTCACGAACCTCATCACGCTAGGAACTCACTCCACCGGAAATTATATTGCGACATTAGCAAACGCAACCAACGGTGGAACGACCATAGCCAACAGCGGAAGCGAAACGGCAGCAGCGACAGTTGCGTTAAATCTGAATGACTTATCTGCTGGTGTAATGGCTGACGGTGACAGCTTCGCATTTATTGATTCAGATGATAGCAACGCCACGAAGAAGGAAGCTCTTGCTGATCTCTTGGACACGATTGCAGGGACGGTTGCAACAACAGGGCTAGACCGATCAGGGGCGACGTTGGTTGTTACCGACCTGCATCCGGTCGGCGTGAGTGGTTCTGCGAATCAGATATTGACCGATGATGGCGACGGAACTGTTACGTCTGAATCCGGTCTAACGTTTGATAGTGGCGCGCTTACATTCGGTGACGCAGGGCAGGTGGTTTTCGGGGACGATGCCCCAGATTCAGACCATACCGCAACCGGAGTCGTTTTGAAGATGACTGCATTAGATGGATTGGGGTTGATGGAGTGCGTCCACATAGACAGCAACGGGAAATTAAACGAGGCTGATGCAGATTCGCCTACGACTATGCCAGCAATCGGGCTTGCCTTAGAAGCAAATTCCAGCGGTAGTGATGCCGAAGTGAAGATTTTGATTCAAGGGGTAGTAAAAGATGCTTCTTGGAGTTTTAGTGCTGGTGCTGATTTGTTTGTTGGCACGACGGATAATGCTGGAGTTGTCACATCAACAGCCCCATCAGGCAGCGGGGATACCGTACAGAAAATCGGTGTCGCCTTAACGTCAACAAGTGCCTATCTCAACTTCAACACAACCGAGGTTTTGCTTGCCTGATATTAGCAAAATAAACAATGTCGAAGTCGCCAATATATCGAAGGTGGATTCGATTACTTTCGCGCATGGACAGAAAGTTAATAATCAGGATGTGAGCCTTGCGGTTGACGCGCGCGCACTTATCGAAGCAAAGACCTTTACTGACCAATCAACTGTTTCGTTCACTTCTTTAGGTGGCAGCAGTTATAACGTCCTGATGTTCCAATTTATTAATATCCATCCTGATACTGACGATGTTCAGTTCCGGTTTGCCTCAGCGGAAAGCAATGATTATCAGTGGGCAAATTTCGTGGAGTTAAAGCACAATGAAACAGGGACGGATGATGGGTCGGTGGCATACGCAGCCGATTACGATACGTTATTGAACGCCAATACTAATATCGCAAATTTAGGGAGAGCGTTAGGCGGTTCAAGTTCTAATCCGACCGAATCTCTTTCCGGTTATTTACATATTTTCGGTTGCAATAATGCTCCTGCTGCTCTTGCAAAAAACTGGTATTCCAATATCAGTATGCACAGCCAGTTTAATTACCATCTAAACGCAATAAATCAGGGAATCATAGTCCACGACGGAAGCAGTGGTAGCGATGCGATAACTCAGATTGACTTTACGATGAGCAGCGGGACTTTTGATGGAACAATACGGTTGTTCGGATTGGCTTTGTCGTGACTCTTACATTAATCGGTTCAGCACATACAGCCTCAAATGATTCTGAAATCGAGATTTTAACTGGCATAACGTCTGCTTTTGACGAATATCAATTTCATTTCTACAACGTCTGTCCGGTCAACGATGGTGTTGATTGGCAATTCCAAGTAGACACAGGGACGAATACGAACTGGAATATGTATGTCACTTCTAGCACGTATAACGCGTGGCATAAAGAAGGGAACGTGTCAGATGATGGGGAATATAATGGTGGCGACGATCAACAAAATGCGGATCAGGCATATATAAATTTAACGGGAACTGTCGGGTCAGATAGTTATGAAGCCTTGTCCGGGGTTTTGCATTTATATGCTCCCGCCAGTACCGCGTTTCTAAAGCAGTTTACTGCTAGGTGCGTTGCAAGAGAAGAAGATTATGCGCGCGATCATTGGAGGTCTGGAATGATTGGTACTGCTGCCTCATCTGCGGGTAGTGGAGAAACGGCTGCAATCACTCGAATTAGGTTCAGATTTGAAAGCTGCAATATAGATACAGGCACAGTCAAAATGTTTGGAGTCAAATAATGGGCTACACATTACTCGACAAAGATACAGTCACGTCATCTACCACTCAAGTTGATTACACGCTAAACAATGATTACGACGAGATTCTTATTACTGCGACCGGATTCAAGAGCAGCACCGATGAAAGAAACTTAGGGTTCCAATTCATCACATCTAGTTCTGGGAGTTATGACCGACCGATTCAAAGTACGGTGTGGGGACAGTGGCTATATGCGTTTGATTACAGTCACGGACACACATCATACGAACACGCATGGGATTCAGATATTGGAGAGGCTAGCAGCAGTTCCACTCAGTTCGCTCGTATGACGATGGGAGGGGACACACATAAGAGTCATTCCGCTGCCAGTGGGAATTTAGTTTTATATAGACCGGGGAACGGCAGTTTCTATAAATACTTCGTTTCAGAAGCATCGAATTACAACGCTCATGTATCTGATTTCCAGCAATACCAGCAAGCAATGAGGGTGGCAGGGTACGTCAAAGATAACGCTGCACTAACAGGAATCCGGTTTGTATCCTGTAACTACGCTGGCGACCAAGATGGAACAATCTCATATGTAGAACTAGCAGTCTACGGATTAGCGTAAGGACTAAAAATGGCAACAAAGGCAGAACACGTTACGGCTCTTAAGGCTCAATATTCATCACTCACAAAACTGGCAGATGGTGTTAGTACCACATTAAGCGATTCGGAATACGAAGCGACCATTGACGATTGGGCAACGACTAGAGCAGCGGAAGATGTGCGAAAGGCACTTATAGAAGATGGCGGGGAGACAGCAGATTATTCAGCACTTAGAACAAATGTACATTCTGGGTATGGCTATAAATCAATAACCGACCAACTCGACCAGCTATATCACGATGTAGACGATGGGAAGTTTGGGTCAGACGCAAAGACAGGCGCGTGGTATCTGGCAGTCAAAGCGGTCAAGGATAAGTATACGAAGCCTTAATCATGACGAACTATAATGCAGGACTTGATTATGATGCAGCGCGGAATTACAACGACGTTCCGACAGGGTTTGCTCGATACCGAGTGCTAGTGGATTGGAACAACGATGGGGACTACTCAGACACCAATGAAGAAATATCCGACGATGTACTGAGTATCACTTCCACAATGGGCAGGAATTTTGCGTCACAGTTGACGGGCAAGGCATCTGCTGGTTCACTGGAAGTAACTGTCAAAAACAATACAGGGAAATATTCACCATTTAATGCGAGCAGTGACCTTGCAGGAAACCTAGTTCCTAACCGACCGATCCAATGGGCAGTCACAGTACCGACAGAGACAACGATATGGACTGGATACATCGAAAGCATAATCCCTGCTGTGCAGAAGGGCGCATACACGACAGCGAAGATCAAGGCGTTTGGGATATTCAAGAAGTTCGCGACAACGGATACGAGAGTACCTATGAAAACGAGCAGGGCGACGGGTGCTGCAATTGGGGACGTTCTCGATTCAGTTGGGTGGGGGGCTGGCTTGCGTACCTTAGACACTGGACAAACGACGATGACCCGTTTTTTCGGTAGCGGAAAAGCCCTGACATTAATGCGACAGGTTGAAGCAACCGAAGCTGGATTCATTCGCGAAACGAAGGATGGAAAAATCGCATTTGAGGACAGGCATCACAGGGTAACGAATACCACTTCTAAAACGTCACAGGCGACCTTTGCAGATGACGGAACTGCGCTAACGTATACGGGTGTCAAACAGGAAGATTCAATGGGGTTGGTCTACAACGAATTTCTGACTCCTGTTTCTATTTTCTCAGTCGCCAGCGTTGCAACATTGTGGACACATCCTCTGGCAACAACGAGCGGAACTGCTCCTGCATTAGAAGCAGGTGAGGTTGTTGAAATTGTGGCTGAGTATCCAACGCCAGTTGCAGGGAATAACGCAGTCGGTGTCGATGCGTGGACAACGCTTGCAGCTACCACGGATTATCTTGCTAATGCTGCTGCGAATGGAACAGGAACAAACTATACATCCAGTCTTGGAATTGCCCTGACAAAAGCAGCGACAACGATGGTTATTCAAATCACGAATAACGCAGCGGTGAAAGTCTATCTGACAAAACTACAAGCAAGAGGTACAGCGGTCACGGTCAGCGACCCTGCAACCATGAAAGCCGATGATGCTACCAGTCAGACTGCCTACGGGTTACGGACGTATCCGAGGACAAGTGAAGCGAAGTGGATACCCACTCAGGAAGAAGCACAGAACTGGGCATTACAGAATCTCTCAGCCCATAAAGACCCGACCGCCGTGCTGACACTTCAATTCTCTGCTAATCAATCAGGGGACGGACTAACCGAAGCCCTGACACGGGACGTATCAGATCGTGTGACAGTCAAGGCATCAGCAAATGCAAAACTTGGAATCAGCAGAGATTTTTATGTTGAGACTATTCGCCACAAAGTGACAGCAGGTGGCGCACACACAACCACTTATGGACTGAGCGACACGGCAGGGTTCTCAGGCTTCTGGGTTATCGGCTCGTCAGCACTTGGACGAGATACAAGGATTACTTACTAATGGCATGGACAACTCCCCGAACATTCACGACAGGCGATTCGGTAGACGATGATATGCTAAACGCTCAAATCAAAGGGAACCTTGATGTGCTTGGAGCGCATACGCACACGGGTGTTGCAGGGGACGGTAATGATGACCTTGCGGGAGTTGATTCGATTACTGTCGACAGTACCAGCGAACCGTCCTCACCAGCGTCAGGGAAAATAGCTGTCTGGGTAGATGGCACTACATTGAAAATGAAAAATAGCAGCGGGACGGTTGTAACTTATTCTTTGGAAGGACATTCTCACTAATGGCATGGACAACACCTAGAACATGGACAGACGGGGAAATCCCAACGGCTGCGGTATTGAATACGCACATCAGGGATAACCTCAATGCACTCAGCACTCATACCCACAGCGGTGCAGCAGGGGATGGCAATGATGAAATGACTGGCGTGGACACGATCACAATAGATGATTCCGGTTCAACTCCTGCTGCTCCCGGGTCTAGTAAAGTGAAGATTTTTAGTGAATCAGAAACACTTAAAGTTCGCGCTGGTGCATCAGGTGCAGCAACGGTAGTTTCCTTATCAACCCATACACACTCTTTGACTGTATCTGAGACAGCAATGGACGGGGGGAACAACTCCAACTCCAATGCTCGTTCAATGTCAAAATTTGATAGCGATTCAGACGTTGGGCAAATTTATAACGGCTCAGGTTCAAATACCCATGTCTTATGTACAGTGACAGATGTGTTCAGCACGCCGAGCGGAAATGAAGAAGTACACGTTATTCCTGCTGCGGGTTATCTTTTCGACATTACAAGTACAGGAAGCAATGCTGCTGTTGTTGATTTAACTTTTGATTTACAGGTTGATGGCGTGTCAGTCGCCGCGGATATTTACGGTGAACAATCAGTAGGTGGTGAATTACAAGGTTGCGTCGTTGGAGCAACGGAAGATTCTGGCTCAGTAGTTTATAGGTTACTTATCCGAGATAATGACGCTTCATATGGTGGAGCAGGTGGTAGTGCTTATTCTTATCAAGGTTACGCGTGGGGAGCCATTGACGCTATCGAAATGAAGTTACAACCATGAAAACTAGAATTGAAGTTACGATGCCGTTATGCGGGAAAGTTACATCAGCGACTATTGCTGCGAATGGGCGTAGGCGTATTATGGGCGACCCTGATAACTTCGTTCACCCACTCAATTTAAAACATCTTGCGAAAAGTTATTCGCTCGATATGCCTCAACCAACATCGGAAGAAATAGCAGCAGGACATTCTCATAAATACAGTCACCGAATTATGGGTGGCGAATTAGAGAAAGGCGAAGCTGTTGTTGAGTATTCGACAAGTTGTTGCAACACAATGCGAACATGGCTTACTAATTTGAAACCGAGGATTGATGCGGATAGCGTTGCCACTAAGCGAACCGAGGCTGCGAAAAATGCTAATAGTCCTGCCTTCGTAGCACCGGAGTCAGTAACAGATTTGCGAGAATAATATGTACGAATACTCAATGAAATTAATTCGCATCATCGACGGAGATACCTTCAAGGCAGAGGTCGATTTAGGGTTCAGTACATTTAGGAACGAAACTGTCCGAATGAGTGGCATAAACACGCCTGAGTCACGGACAAGGGACTTGGAGGAAAAGCGACACGGGTTAGCAGCAAAGAAGGCTCTCGGCGATCTCCTAACAGCAGCGACAGAACTTGTCGTAAACGTAAAAGATATTGGGAAGTTCGGTCGAGCATTGGGGATCGTCTATGCTGATGGTGTGAATGTGAATTTTGAGTTAATCGACAAAGGGTATGCGTATCCATACGGCGGGGAAAAGAAGATGACCTATCAGGACATGCTTCAACGATACGCTGCGATGAATGACGTATATCAAAAATTGAGGCAGGAAGAATGATTCATAAAATTGCTTCTATCCTTTTATGGTTCCCGTTGCTAATTTTGAAAGGCTTGCGGTCGATTTGTTATGGGATTGCTGCTGCCCCGGGCGTGGTTGCAAAGTCCCCGGTGCAGCTTTATCACAAATCTAAAATCTGGCGTGATTGGATTCTTGCGAAGGTTGATTATTTAGAGGCTGAGTCAGCGAAATGGAAGCGGACGTTTCAAATTATCAAATCGCCTTATAGCATCCTTTTGAAAATGGGGTTTAGTCCTCAGTACGCAATCGGATTACTTGCTGTCGGTACGACTGCCACAACTGGAGTTGTCGCGAACGAGGCAATGAAGCCACCTAGTTTCGCTGCTGGCGACCCCGGCATCTATAACGCACCGACAGATTCACCAATTTTCAGTGAAAAGGATTTCAACACGTTGCGGTTAGATTTAGGGACAACCCCTATTGGATTGGTTGAAATCTCAGATATAACTGTTGGTACTGCATACACTAACTCAGCGTTGCCATCAGGTGAAACAAAGCCAGTTATCGTCGGTGGACTGCCAGCGGTTTCTGACCCTGCGTTTGCTGAGACATTTCTTGAGGTCGGTCACATGACCGTAGACCGATGGCGATGCGACACTTTGACGCTAACGAATATCGAAGCACATGAATTGATAGTTAAGGACAACGCTTCGGATGGACAGTCCATATCTGCTGTTGCAGGAACGCCACGGGATAGGGCAATCTCTGGCGGTAACAGAGCAGACGATATGTTTACAAGTGGTGGCTATTATGACCAAGTGAAAATCACAGCAGCAACCACGAACGTGAATGGAAAAGTTGACAGATTAATTCTGAGCAACATTTTCACTAAGGGTGGCGCGTGTGTCCTAGATAGAATCAAGGCTGGCACTTTGGAAATAATTTTGAATGAAGTCGGTCTTGGTAACGGATTCGCAACGAAGGAATTTACGATAGCAACGAGTGTTATTTATAAAACCTTTGTCAATGAGGACAACATAGAAACAGCAATTTCATCACCTGCCATTGCTCCATCACCAAGTTAAAGGGGAAACAAATGATAGGAAAAATCAGACCTCAAATTCTCGCAGCCATAGTGTGCGCCACGATATTCAGCGTGTTCGCTTTATGGATAGGCAAGGAGATGGCAGCGACCGAGATTGTCACAGCTGTCGTTGGTGGCATATTCGGGTTCTTGGGCGGTGTATCACTCAAGGTTTTGGAGAATGAATAATGCTGGACAAAATCACAGGCTTGTTTACTAAACAAGAACCAAGTGAAATAGACCGACGCAAGGCTGAGTTCACGGATATTATTTTTGGAAATCTGGAATCAGAAACAGATGAAAAAAACGCACTCGATTTCGCGACAAAAGTATTCTCAGACCGCAAGGTCACCGTATCGGAATGGGCGCAGATAGGTGGTCGGTTGAAAATTCTCAGAGGCACACTAAAGAAAACAGGTCGGCACAAGCACCAGCGTTGATATAAACTGCTGTTGTGCAGTATCAATCCTGCACGTTCCTTTCGTTGCCCCCGTTTCCAGTCTCCTTCGGAAGCGGGGGTTTCTTTTTAATTGAGTATGAATAAGTGTTGACAATTTATATCAACAGCGTTTATCTTTACACGTACAACTTTAAATGTTCTACGAAAGGAACAAACGAGATGCTTAGTTTCAAACTAATGAGTGAAGTCAAAGACCAACTAGAGTGGATTGCAAATCACAACTACGACAGCTATGACAGCCCAACCAGCCAGAGCAACGGTTCAATCGCAGTTTACAAAGCCGATGTAGAGCAGCTTCTGAACAAGGTCGATTGGGCAGACAAGTATGACGAGGTTGACACCGACTTTTTACAAACCGAACTTGATAAGTTTGTTGCCTGTTCTAAGTTCAATACTAATCCTTTTGCTACCGTGAAAGAGTTTACGGGACACTACATCGTCAACGAGATAAAAAAATGGGTAGCAACCTCCGCAGCGAGGCGCATCATTCGCTAACCACCACGCTCATAAACCAAACGCCCCTGCCAGTCTGACTGCGCAGGGGCATAAGGGTTAAAGCGGTCAAGCGACCGTAGGTTCTACGAAAGGAACTCATAATGAGCAAAATAGATTTTATATACACCATGATTTGTATAAGTTGTGAAAAAACTTATCAATCTATCAGTGGCATAGATGACACATGCTACACATGCAAAAAGGAGAAAAGGATGACTAATTCAGAAATCTCAGACATTTTTGCAGACGTGTTTTATGTCGATTTGAACAACCCATTCGGCGGTGCGGTCAAAGCAAAGAAGCACCTATTTAGAGACCCGAAGATACGCGAAATGCAAGACGCTGGTTTTGCTATCGAGAAGCATGGTTCATGGTACGAAGTTTGGCACAACAAGTTGATGCCGGGAACGACTGATGAGTACCGAACACTTCGGGAAATCGACACTGATTACTACCTCGGACTTGTGAAGTAACACCAACCGACATAATCTCTACCGCCCCTGCTGGTTCGCCACGCAGGGGCTTAGTGGTTAACCGAACAGGCTGAACGCCTCCGTCTGTTATCGGCTAGGGGTAGTGACTCGGACAGGTCGCTACCCCGCTTAAACGAAAGAGGAACACGATGACCGAACGAACAGACCTAGTACAGCTTTACATAAAGAACCGTGACCGGATGGCAGAACTGGAACAACATCTTGATGATGCCCAGAGGCTTTATCAGGAGATTGCGCAGCCAGACCTGAGTGTTTTATTAACAACTTATAGCTCTCAGAGTTTTTTTGGAATCAATGGCGGTGACATGGCAGTTATCGAAACTGAGATAAAGACGCTGGCAGCCAAGATAAGCCAATGGGGTTGTCTTGAGGATAAGTTATTTCACGACACTACATTCTGCTCGGCAGACCGTGGGTTCGTGCAAGGGGAGCATAGCGTATGTGACCCTGCTAATGAAGCAAAAGAAGGAGAGTGTTTACAGGGCGACTATCAGAGGCGAAATAAAGCAGACTTAATTACAGCAAAGGAAGGTAATTACTTTGGGCAGAAATAAGACAGGCGTTGAAGATTCCCCTCGGAACAGGATCATTTTTGACTTGCACCGAAAGGGTCTAAGCACAAACAAAATCAGTAAGGAATTGTTCCGCAGGGGATTTGACATCTCTCAGCAACGAGTCCAGCAGATTCTAAATAATCCACCAATCAAATAGGCGCATGCCAGAGGAACATGAAATGACAAACGAATATCCAAAATATGAAATCCAGTGGAACAAGGTTCTCGACAATAAAGGTGAACCAGTAAAGTCAAAGGACGGGGCAGAGATTGTTACGTCAGGTGCGTTACTGCTCACCCCGAAGCTGCTTGCTTCATCAGGCAATTGGGTTTTTACAGACACCGCATCTGGAGTAGACCTAGACGGTTACTGGTCACCACCAAGACGTGCGACACAGGTTCAGCTTGCAGTAAATGTCCCTGCTCTTGTCACCTTGCAATTAGGTGGAACCAAGAACGATGGGTCGAGATATAAAGACATTACCGATGTGAAGGCAGCAGACACAGGGAGCGCACAGCCAGCCACACAGAGCGTTCAAGAGGCTGTCAACGACTTATTGCCAACATCTGCTCCTGTAACGCCTGTCGGCATAGACCGTGACTCAAGTATTAGGGAACAAGCGTTTTATAACCATCTGAATCCCGAATTGCTCCTTCAGCTTCCAGCAGAACAACAAGAAGCATTGTTAGGTGCTTGGTTCGATACGGCGATGCTTATGCTACGACCGTCCGTTCGTAAACGTGCGATAGACATATTGCAACAGGAACCCGATGTGAAGGAGATTGAAGCATCACCACCTGTTGAACAAAAAATTACCGAGATTAATGCTGATGAAGATGTAACACAACTGCCTTGGTAGGCGAGAGGAACAACATGGCACGAATGATTGATTATGCCCTGAGTTATGCTGCACGGGGCTGGAAGGTTTTGGCATTAGCACCGGGGACTAAAATTCCCGCCAAACACTTCATGCAGGAACACGGTGCTTTGGATGCGACTTCTAACGCTGTTCACATAAGACAAATCTGGGATGATATTCCAGAAGCAAATATAGGAATAGCGACAGGGGAAGCAAGCGGGATAACCGTCTTAGACTTG
>VTLG01012134.1_pt1 | contig 36103 bp, 52 predicted proteins | sample 4694571 | NCBI WGS metagenome assembly VTLG01 (sample SAMN12604809, study PRJNA352737) | marine metagenome | biome: ENVO:00000447; feature: ENVO:00000209|ENVO:00000569|ENVO:01000036; material: ENVO:00002151; isolation source: viral sequences binned using virsorter ...
AGCACCCGAAGCACCCCCTGCCGTCACTGAACCAGACATTACTTTCGTACCGTCGGAATTCACACCAGAACCTACGCCAACAGCTGCACCCGTACCAGAACCTACAGTTACCGCTGAACCAACGCCTACGCCAGAACCTACGCCGACACCATCACCACGCCCCACTTCAACACCAGAAGCCACACCAACGCCATCACCAACACCAGAACCTACACCCACACCAGAACCTACACCGACGCCTACGCCCACACCCACCCCTACGCCAACGCCTACGCCTACGCCTACGCCACCACCCAGGAAATCGACACCCGTACTGGCACCTTCAAGAAAAAAACCAAAACAGAAACGGAAAAAGAAAGCCACACCAAAAAAAACCCAGCCCAAAACAGTGGGATGGCGTCAGGGTGCCGTCTATGGGTACGTTGATCTTCAGACGGGCAGAAAAGTTTTTTCTAATAAGCCGATTTATGGAAAGGTAAAAACTAACAAAGGATTAAAACCACTCCAGTCTTTGACGGTAGTACAAAGGGGCGCAAAACAGCCACGGGTCAAATCATTCCGTATGGGTAATGCCGTGGTTATGGTATCCCCCAAAGGCATCAGCTACAGGGGCGTCAAGGGTGGCACACAAAGTAAGAAAAAGAGAAAAGGAAACCGACGAAGAAGAAGAACATGACACCAGACATATCAATAATTATCCCTTCGAAAAATGAAGGGGAAATGCTCGATTACACAATCACCAATGCAATAAAAAATTCAGCAGACCATAACTTCGAAATAATAGTAATAGACGATGGTTCTACGGACGGAAGCGGGTTCAGCTGCAAGGCCAAATTCAGCAATGAAAAAAGGGTGTCCGTAATACGGACCGCAGGGCTGGGAGAACCACACGCCAGACTTCTGGGGGCTGACCTTGCAAGGGGCAGCATAATGATTCAGATAGATTCACACACTTACTGTTCACCTGGCTGGATATCCCCCCTGATTGAACCGTTTCAGGAACCAGACGTTGCCATTACACAGTCCGCTATTAAGTCCCTGGGTAAAAACGAAGCCCAGGACGGGGCAGTCGGCATGAACATTGCAGACTATTCAATGCAGGGTAAATGGCTGCCACTGGATTCGAAGAAGGACCCACACGAAATACCTATAGCAGCCTTCGGGTCCCATGCAATTTCAAGGCATGTCTACAACACTATCGGGGGATATGATCCTGGCATGTTAGGGGCATGGGGGGGTTCCCAGGAAGAAATATCTATCAGGGCATGGCGCATGGGATACAGGGTGATCGGGGTCCCTGAAAGCGTTGTCTTCCACCAGTACAGGAATAAGGAAAACCCCACGCCATATGAAATGCCCTGGAACACCCACAACCACAATTTCCTTCGGGTGGCACTTCTGCATTTCGGATATGAAGTATTCGTAAAGGTAATGGACCACTATAAAAATACGCCAGGCTTCGCAGAATCGGTTTCACTTCTGCTTCAATCAGATGTCCTAACCAGGAAGGAAGAACTGGAAGACAGCCGTGTAAAAGACGGCAGCTGGTACATAGAAAAATTTGGATGTGCAATATGATAGAAGCAATGTCCGCAAGGGGGCTTCTTTACGCCCTGCTTATAGGGGTTTGTACTGGCAGCGGATACGTTGCCTATATAACCGCTTTCAAAGCAGTCGGGTCCCCTTCATTACATATAAGTTATTTCACCCATTTGAGTTTTAACCCCTGGTTCATTCTGGCAGTAATCCTGTCAGGGTCAACCGTATTTCTGCGCCCCTTTGTATTCGAAGCGGTGGGCGCATCACGGGGGTACTGGATTCTGGCGGGTATAGGTGCGGTGGCTGCATCCTTTATCGTGGTTATGTTTCTGCGTGAAAGGATGGAACCGCTTCAGTGGATAGGGGCATTTTTAGCAGTATGCGGTTCGATTCTAGTAGCAGCAAAATAGCACTGTGGATTATCCTGGCTGGCACGTTAATCACGTTTGCGGTCAGATACATCACGGCACAGAATTTTGTACTGATAGGCGACGATTCAGGCAACTATATCGCCACGCTGAACTTTATCCAGGGAAATGACTTTTCGGGTACGGGCGGGAACCGCCCGCCTCTGATCGGGTATTACCTTTACCCCTTCACTAAAATATTCGGTCTTATTACTGGTACCCACCTGGCAGCTATAGTGGCGTCCGTGTCGGGGGCGGGCTGCTTCTACCTGGTGGCAAAAAGAATAACGGCACCAGTCTGGGCTGCCCTGGGTGGCATAGCGTACCTGTGGCTTCCTATATATGCCGAAACCCTGGCATGGGGTTTCCTGTCTATCTTGATGTTAAACGTCGTGCTTCTGGCGATGTGGGGATGGCTTCGCTATGCGGAAGAACCTTCCCTGGAAAAAGCGGTTTCAGCAACAGCTTTATCCAGCCTTGTAATCTATATCAACCAGACAGCGGTTCCCGTCCTGGGGTGCATACTGGCGGGCTTCTGGCTGGTCCTGGTACTGACTAACAGAAAACATCTGAAATACCTTGCGCCCGCAGCTGCGGTGGGTGTTGCCCTTTCACTTTCTTCCCTGCCCTACTCTTTAGGCCATGTGGGACAGATAGAACAGGACGCTGCTGAAATAGGGCTGGCGGTTAAAGACTGGTTAACCGTTGGGATAGGTCTGTGCGGGGTCGGTCTATTCATCTGGACGGGTAGAAAGATAGGCGGGGCGGAAGGTGTCTTCATTGCTGTAGGGGGTTCTGTTACCGCCATGATGCAAGCCTTAACCGTTCCAGCTTCGGCAACCTTTATAACTGTTTTAGGCAGAAGTATTTTGTGGATGTGGATGTTTGCGTTTCTGGTAATGGTCTGGGCTACCCCCCTGTTATTTAACAGGGTTACAGCTGGACTAAAAACCAGCCACCTTCAATTCTTTGGGGGTGCGCTTGCGGTATCTATCTTTGTATTCCTTTCTGTCAGCTGGTCGCTTCGGTTCTTTTCTGTGATGCCCCTTTATACAACGGTATCCCAGGACGCTGTGGCAGCGATTAACTGGCTGAATAGAAATACCACCCCTGACGAAATAGTAGGGGTGTATCCCCTTTCCCTGGCATTTCATGTGTCGGGAATCGGGAACCGCCCCGTCGTCACCAGCTATTTGCAAGACGGGGAAACTGAACTAAATAAGGAAGCGGTACGTGGGCCTGTCCTCAGAAAACAAAGGGCAGTCAGCTGTTCGCTGGGTCTGGTGGATAACTGCACCGAATACGCCAGCGACCTGGGCGCACGTTACCTGATCACCAGGGAAGTGGCGGAACATCCTAAAGCCTTTTCTTCTGGTGATGTCTATATATATGACCTGGGGGAAATAAAATGAGAATTGCATTTATACACGACTGCATATACCCGTACCGAAAGGGCGGGGGTGAAGTAAGAATTAAATATCTGTCTGAACTGCTGGTTAAGGCAGGGCATGAAGTTGTCCTTGTTGGAATGAAAGACTGGCAGGGACCCGATGTAAAAGTTATTAAGCAGGGGATAACCGCTATAGGAATATGTGAAGGACTGGACCTTTATACGGAATCAGGCCACCGCACTATCAGCGACGCCCTGCGCTTTTCAAGAGCCTGCACCCCGAAGAACCTGACCGACCTGGTTGGGCGGGTCGATCTGATCGAAGCCAACAACATCCCGTATGTACATTTATGGAATGTTCAGAATTGGGCAAAGCAAATGGATGTGCCAATGCTTGTTACCTGGCACGAATTTTATGGTTATGAACACTGGAAGACGGAAAGAACCATGCCAGTGGCATGGGGTACCACCATTTTCGAGAAATACACAACAACTTTAGGGGACGGAATCATTGCAGTGTCGGAAAGGACAAAAAGGCGTTTGATAGAAAGGGGCGTTAAAGAGTCCAGAATAAGCGTTGTCAACGGCGGAATTGACGTCAGCCACATAGCTAAGACCCCCCTGGAAGGCTCAAATAGCGATTTATTTTATGCAGCCCGACTGGTAGGTATAAAGAGGGTAGATTTGTTGCTCTTAGCGACGGCGATTTCGCAGAAATCCCTGAAACGTCCATTAAAAGTAATAATTACGGGGGATGGCCCGCTAAAATCGGAACTTGAAGCCCTGGCAGACAATTTGGGGGTAGACGCCGAATTCACAGGGTTCCTTCCTTCCCTGGAAAATGTCTGGGGTCGGATGAAGAAGTCAAAAGTCATGGTCCATACCAGTGAAAGGGAAGGTTTCGGCTTCGCTGCCCTGGAAGCAATGGCCTGCGGGCTTCCCGTTGTAACGACGGACGAAGACACCACTTCCATAAATATGTTTATAGACAACGGCAAAAACGGATATGTCTGTGAACCCACACCCAGAAGTATTGCGGACGGAATTATCAAAGCACTTAACCACGCCGATGACATGATTACGAACTGCAAGGCCACGGCTTCTGCTTTTTCATGGCAGCAGTCGGCGGAAGAACTACAGCGGGTTTATAAAGCAGCAGTGTAAAAGGGGATACGGACAATGAGAGAAACAGGTTTGATAGCAATAGCGGTTATTTTCGTAGTGATAGCCTTCGCCATATTCCCGTCAAAGAACACGGAAGTGGCGGACTTCTATGACGACTCCACCCACCTGGCGCAGCGCAGCGGGCTTAACCTGATAGGGGGTGACGGAATAACCGTAACGGGCGTGGACGATGCCACTAACAACAGGGTGAACATGACAATAGCCACAACGGAAGCGTCTGGTACCGCTACTGTTACAGCGTCCAACCTTTTCGTTATGGTTACACATGGCCTGGGTTCAACACCCGACAGGGTACTGCTTACCCCCACGACGGACCCAGCTGACGCAGCCTGGTATGTCAGTGCGAAGAATGCCACGCAGTTCGCAATAACGCTGGTGGCTGTTCACAGTTCAGATATAACTTTCGACTGGCTGGCGATAAAGGAATAACAAATGAATATACCCTTCTACCACAGCCAGATAGCACGTAGCCCGCTGGCAGCTGGAATGGACGCTGCTATCTACGGCCTGATCAGACAAAGTATGAAGACCCCAGGGTTCTTTATGAACCAGGCAAAACATATTTATCATTCCGCCAAATCCCACAGGAACCCTGTGAATTTTCTAGGTCACCTGTTTCCCGAATACAGCCCCGAACAGCGGGAATATTTTTTCATTGAAGGGTTAAAGGTGTCCCGTACCCTGGAACGCTTTGACAGGGGCGGGGCTGCTTCCGACTTTGACGGCGCACTGATCTACGCAGCTGCACAGCTGGGGGACCCTGATGTAATCATAGAAACTGGTACAGGAATGGGGGGTACCACCTACGCTGCCCTGCAAGGGTGCGAAGCCAGGGCCTATACATTCGACAGGGAAGAAGGCGTAGCAGACCTGGACGGCGTACCTTACGCACGGTGGCGGGAATTACCCATGCAGGGCGTGGGAAGACTCATACCCGAAGAAATGGAAGAAAGGGTGGTATTCGTCCTGGGGGATATTAAAAGGACGCTGCCCTGCTGGGTAGCGGATAGAAAGCCCATGAAGTCCCTGGTGATACTTGATTCACTGCACACACCCGAACATCAGGCTTATGAAATAAAAACCCTGAAACCCATCCTGGCACCTGGTTCCGTCGTGCTATGTGACGACACTACTTCTGCCTGGTCAGAATGGGCGGGCTTTCTTAACTGCGGGCTAATGGGCGGAATACGGACCTAACAGGCGACCTTCCATAATTGTTTCGCTGGTTCAAGGGGAACACCTTCTTTTTCTAACCTTTCTTCCACATCACCTTTTATGCTCCCGCTTTCCGTACCGAAAAGAACCACATAGGCACTAGCGTATTCTGATGGCAATTGACCAGGGTAGCGTTGGCGAAGCCACTGCACCCGATGTCGTTTCGACGGCAGCCCTGCCCTTCTACGGGACCCGACAGCAACGGCTTCCAGTGTCCAGCCACTAGCTTTTAGACTGACCCCTGATTCATCTTCTGAAATGTAAGTCTGCAAAGTCTGATAACCCATCCCTTTGCATGTCCTTCTAGCTGCCCCTAATAACTGTGATGCCCCATTCTTAATGCCTTCTAGTAAAGCCATCCTGGTGACTTCCGCAGTTACGCCATTATCCAGAACCCTGGAAACAGGCCGACCCACTATAACAACACCGACAACCCTAGAATCTACATCCACCAGTGATATAGCGAATTTCGCCCCTTTTACGCCCCACCTGGTCCTATGGTGTTGATCGACAAAGCTGTTTGCATCTCTAATACTAATTGGCTGAATTCTGTATTTATTCATCTATCCCACCCTGGCACCCAGCCTATACCCGTCTGGAATATGCTTCCCCCCGTTTTACAAGTGACGGTCACATTATTAGGGTGAATAAGTATTTCTGATTCCCCCCTTTCACTGAAGAAAGCCAGGACGTCATTAGGGTCACACAAACCTTCTACCACTTCCGCCATTTGTGATTCGTCATCAAAACGGTCAGCGAACCACCTGGCCTTTTCTAGCGAAAGCGTCCAACTAAGTCCCAGGCGCAAATCAATATGGCTGGAACCCCTGTAAATGGTCAGCTGTTCCTGGGCTGCCCTTGTAGCATCCAGCCAAAGGAAATCCGTTTCACTCATTAAAAGATCAGTGCCAGGAATTTTGAATAACTTCAACCATAAGTCAGCACGTTGATGGGGAAATTCAGTCTGTTTCCAGACAGATGCCATTAGGCTAAAGAATTCTTTTTTAATCGTGTGTGCATCTTCCTGGTTAGACCGACGCCATTGCCATGCCAGTCCCTTTTCCCAGACCCGATGCAGGGCTTCAACGGCATGGGGTTTTTCGTGGGCATATACATAACCTGAATAATCCGAACTTCGCAAACACGTATCCAGGTATTCTTTTTTATTCAGATATGCAGCGTTTATATAAGAAGCCGTAAAAGGAACATCAGTACCGTCGGGGTTCCTGGTTCCATTAGCAGCGGGGTTATAGTGAATGAATAAAATAGGGTGCTTTACCATAGTTCCCATAATGTCCATTTCTACAACCCAGGGTTGTAAATCTGGGTGTAGTTCTTCTAGCTTATTCATCTACCCCCCCCTGCTTTCCATCCACGCTTCGAAGTCGGATTCCTTAATTGCCCACACGCCCCCGACTTTTTCTGCGGGTAGCTTGTTATCCTTAAAAGCCCCCGACCCTTCTATGGCCCTATAAATGCTAAATACATTTCTATAGGGTGAACGGTCCATAGCTTCTTCAACTGATATATACCTGGTTGGTTGTCGGTTCATTTCAACATTTTGATTAGTCATGGTTATCTCTTAACACCCCCGATACCAAAGTTTCTAAATTATCTGCTTCTACAAGTTTCATATCTTCTGAATCGTGGTCGATCAATACCAGGCCGTCCCCCGCTTTTTCCAGTAACGGCACGATAACGTCCAGTGCCGTAATGCCAGCAGCGTCCGCTTTACTCGTGCCATAAGTCGGTATGGCGACGGTTAAGGTGATCTTTTCGTATTTCATTGTCATGGTTATACCCCCGTTTGATAAATAGACTGCACAATACTTTATATCACATCATATCTATTTAATTCAATATGCAAAATAGCACCTGTTTGGGGTTGACAAGACTTTACAAAGCCCTATAATAGTTTGCATAGAAACCAAAAAAGCACCTGAAAAGGGGGAAACCAAAATGGATACAACACTAAAATATGAAGGCTTTAAGGTAGGACAAAGAATTAAAGCAATGGACTTCGAACCTTGCCCTGGCAGAATGGATCGCTACGTCATCGGAACTATTAAAAAGGTGGGAATGGTTACTACCCCACACGATAGATATATGGCCTACACGATAGTTGTAGACTTCGACACCAGGGAAATATTTCGAACACGTTTTATTAGGGTGGGGCAGCTGGTATACGTGCCAGTAGAATCCACTGACGATTTTGAAAACAGGGTCACGCTAGTACCTGAAGGCCACCCGTAGGTCCCACCTACCCTGGTATCAAAGCCCCGCCAGTTGGCGGGGCTTTTTCTATTTCTGAAATTGGTGCCAAATTGGTGGTGTTTAGGGTTGACAAGACTTTACAAAGCCCTATAATAGTTTGCATAGAAACCAAAAAAGCACCTGAAAAGGGGGAAACCAAAATGGGAACAACACTAAAGTTTGAAGGGAAGTTCAAAGTAGGCGACAGGATTAGGGGCTTCGACTTTCGCAGTAGTCAAGACCACTACATTGAAGGGGTTATAAAGGAAACTGGCTGGGTCAAGAATCGAAGTTTTAAGGCTTTCACGATTGATATAGATAAAGACCCTGAAGGTGGAAGGGTCGGACAAATTGGCCTGGTTCCTATGGGTATGGCTAGCTTCGACTATGACGGCAGAATTATATTGGTGCATTACTGCCCCGACTACCCTAACGACGAACTAACCAAACCTTGCGAGTGCGACAAGTGTGACGGGGCCTGCAACAACGGTAACGGCGGGGACTGTGGGGAATGCTTCGCCTGTGAAGACCTTCAAGATAATGAAAAATTCTGGCAGGCAAATAGGGCGGATATATTGGGGTTATAGAAAGCCACAATTCCGTCTGATGATGGGGGGGGCGGTTCCCCCCCCGAAACCACATGAAGGTCACGGATAACCGAACAAGGAGAAGAGTATATGCCATATGAGTTAGAGAAGTTTATAGATGGGTTAGACCTTGAGGGGGAACCTAAATATTTCATGGTGGTGCAACTAGATTTCGCCCAAGACATTGAGAGGCTAGAGCAATTCCTGACGGATTGGAATGAGGGTTTAGTGGAACCTTATGCAATGGCTGAAGGCAATGTGGAATGGAATTGGAAACAAGTGGAATTTAAGGAGAAGAAATAATTCCGTCTGATGATGGGGGGGATGGTTTCCCCCCCGAAACCAAATGAAGGTCACGGATAACCAAACAATAAGGGGGAATAGAAAAATGGCACGGTATCAGAAAAAGACCATCCGTAAAGCACCGTTCTGGCTACGCAATACCATGAAGATAGCTAACGACTTAGATACGCAGCTTAATAGGCTACGAAAGGAAATCGAAGTGGGTATGGAAGTAGCTAAAGAAATAGCCGAAACTAGGGAACAGAACGCTATCCTTTCGCACCAGTTATCCAAAAGGAACGCATCCGAAGCTACTTCTGTGGATGCAGTTCTAACTTCAGGCGAACCCGAAGAAGAATTGCCAGACTTCAGCCTGCCTGCTGTCACTGGCAATGAAGTTTGCTGGTGTTGGTCCTGGCCTAACATGGGACCCAAAGAAAGAAACCAGCAAATAGGTTTAAGGGGTAGGCACTTAGATAGCTGCCCGAAAAGACCAGACCTAAAGAAATAATAAGGTGGTAAGCATCCAGATCGGGTAGGGAAGGCGGTCACAGCCTTCCCTACCTTGTCGTTTTATGCGACAGTCAGAAGGTAGCCACCTATATAACTGAGACAATAAACTTCTATTTATTAAGTGCCTTCAAGAATGTTCAGCCTGTCCGCAAGCGTTCTGAAAGCTGTTGCTGCCACTTCGGGAACAACCCCGTTCCCAGCACTTCTAAGGCGGAAGTCCAACCCAGGGGAAGGCCCATTAAGTGTTCTACAAAAAGTGGGTTCATTCTTCGGCATTTCTTTGAGCATTTCCGACCATCCCCGTGTGTCGTGCGGGCGGGGGGGATAGAAAAGTAAAGACGGAATGGTCTTGACGGGTTCTTTTTGTTCGGCCCGTCGAAGCCCTTGTAGTCCCGATGGGATGGTGTGGGCCATAATAAAAAGTCTTTGTCTTCGGTGGGAAGCACCCGCATCGACTTCCGCAGAAAATAATCCTTCCGTAATTTCGTAACCCATCGAAGAAAGTTCGGGTCTGATCTTATCGAAGTAATATTCAAGAATTCCTGGGACATTTTCGAAAAAGATAACTGGTGGCCTAATCCCCCGAACAAGTCTGGCGACGTCAGGCCACAGGTTTCTGGGGTCATCTTCCCCACGGTGCGCCCCTGCAACCGAAAACGGCTGGCATGGGAACCCGCCAGTGACGATATCCACCTTTCCACGCCACGGTCCAGGGTTGAAGGTTTTAACGTCAGACCATATAGGGGCTGCATCCAGTGATGGCGGTGTGTCCGCCATGCGTCTAGCCAGGACCGCTGACTGAGCGATTTCGTTTTCCAGGTAGCAGACCGTTCTAACAGGGATAATTGTTCGCAATGCAGCGTCCATTCCGCCGTTCCCGCTGCATACGGAAATGGAATTGTAGGTACATGTATCCACACTTATCTTCCCCCTGTACTGTTCAGCAGCCTGGTCAGTGTAGTTCTGGGAATCCCCGACACACTGGCAGCTTTCTTAACACTTGAACCTTCTTCTATCAGCTGAAGGGCTTTCTTTTTCCTTTCTTCCCCATCGGGTCCCTGAAGTATTCCAGGGCGTCCCAGGTGCTTTCCCTGCTTACGCTTATGTTCCATACCAGCCTTTATGCGCTGGGTTGTGGTTGCCTTTTCCCGCTGCGCCAGTCCCAGGGTAAGCCCCAGCATAAATTCCCTGTCAGGGTCTTCCGTGGTGGCAGTCGGGTCCAGGTAAGACTGTGGTTCCATATAGGACCTGAACCCCGTCTTCCATTCTTTGAATTTCTGGACGTCCCGCAGCCCTTCCAGGGGGCTTCTGTAGGCCCTGTCTATTTTCCAGACCATGATGTCATCAAAGAGTTTCTTAGCAGCGTCTTCCTTCAGCTGCTTCCACTGCTTCCTTCTGCCGTAGTCATCTGCGCTGGCGTAGTCTTCATAGACCCCGTACAGTTCGTGACCCATGCGCTTTATCCATTCAGTACAGGAAGCTATCTGCATGGCGGTATCCTGGCCTTTATCGTCGGTGGATACCCTGGCATATACCGCTATCTTTCTGACAGGCATTATTCCCTTCCTTGAAACCGCAGTGACTTCTTCGTCAAATAAAGGTTATATACGATGTTGTTCTGCTGGTGCGGAAAAGGCTGGTCCAGGGGGTGCCAGGTACCCCGTTCAATGATTTCGTATTCTGTATACCCGTAAGCCCGCAGAACCCTGCTTAGTTCTTCGAAGGCGTCACCGTCCGCCAGACTTTGGTGTTCTATTATCAGGCTGGCTTCTGGATGCTGCATAAGCAGCTGACAGGCACCTTTCAGGACGGACACTTCATGCCCTTCAGTATCAACTTTTATCAGGGAAAGCGGTCTGCCTGTTGTGCCGACAATAGGGGCATAATCGTCCAGGGACCGTACTTCAACAGAATAGGCACCGCTGGCTTTCAGCTGCCCATGTTCCACCCTGTCAACGTCTTCAAGATAGGCAACACCTTTTCTGTTACTTATCCCGTAGGGAAACATATGCAGGGTTGCACCCCCGCTGGCACCGTGGCGGTTCAGATTAAGATTTAGGTACCTGAATGACACAGGGTTCGGTTCGAAGGCGTATACGGCCCCCTGCGGTGCTTGTAGTGCCATCAGCATAGTGAAGTAACCGCAGTGCGCCCCGACGTCGATGCAGATGCCGTTTTTATGAATGACCTGGGTCATCTTCTGCACTACAGGCAGTTCATAGCGTTGGGACATATATGTGCGGGAACTAGGGGAATTAGGGGGGATTATGAACTGGTCCCCGTTCCAGGGAACAGCTGCGACGGTTTCACCTGGGTCTGGCGGAAACATTGCATTCGCCAGTCGCCCGACAATGTGGGAACCGTTATTCAGAACTGGTGCCATGTTTTTGGCGTTCTGCCATGCGGATATCCCGCACCCGTATAAAGTCTGCTTCAACCCTGTCACATTGCCACCGCCTTCTTATTTTCCAGACCAGACCAGCCATAGGTACCACCCACGATATACCGCAGTGCCGTCCGCAAAATCACACAGTCTTCGGCGAAGGGGTATATAAGGTCAACGTATTTCACTTTGGGGGAAGAAAAGAATTCCGCCAGGTGGCGTATTTCCGTTCCTTCATAAAAGATTTTGAAGCCGTAGGGTCCCACCAGGGCGAAGCCTGCATTTCGGTATTCCCATATTGAATGAACCTTGCGCCCTTCATACATACCGCTTTGAATGGTCCGCACAACGGTTTGAACAGAACTCAGTGTTGTCATTGTTTCACCTGTTTGCGATTTAAGGGTTTAGGGTCATGTTCGTTAAGGTATTCCGTTGTGCAAAAACAGACCTTACAAATACCTACTGTGCGATTTGAACCCCCGTTTTCCAGAATGTAGTGGTGCGGGTGGGCTGGAACTTCCGAAAGCGCAACGGTTCCTATCCATTCATCAATAGAAGCCCTGCTGACCTTCAGCAGACTGCTTACTTTCCTTTTGCTTAATCCAGCCTTTACCGCCCTGACTGCCTGCTGTTTCAGTGAGTCAGGATACATGGCTTTGCACGATGTCGGGGTCTGTTCCCCCGCCCTGGCTAATCTGTTCCCTTTCCTGTCTATAGCGGGCTAACATTACGTCCCGACCTACGGCATCCAGGCGTTCCATAAGTGCGCCCCCGAATATCAGAAGGGTATCTTTTACAGCCATGTCTTCATGAAGCGCAGCGTATTCAATAAATAGTGCGCTAATATCCAGCAGGGCTGTTTCTATTTTTTCGTCTAGTTCTTTTATATCTGTCACGATTCGCTGTCCTTTAATTTCTAAAGTAATATTTTTAGTTGCTGTGCTTCTCTTATATATTCATTAACTTCCCGCAGATAAAGCCCCACGACCTTGTCAAAATCCCGCCTTATCCTGGCAGCCAGTTTCTGCGCCTTTTTGCGGGTTCTGTATTCTGCCCAATCTATGGCCCCCGATTCGTGGGAAATTTCCAGCAGCCGTGCCACCAGCCCGTTCTTTTCCTTTTCCACCAGGTACTTAATAATCACACCCCCTATGTTTACCGTGGTGGGGGTAACTTCTGGATGGGATTGCGGGCGATAGGTGCGGGTTCCCAGGGGCGGGCGGTAATTCTTACGGGTACCGTAGTCAGACATCAGCAGAACATTATTGCTTCCGCTGGTACCGCCATTCTGTGACGTCCCACCCAGCAACGGGGCTGGGTCATTCGTCCACCGTGATTTCGGCGACCATGAACAATAAGCGCATCTTTGGTCGTAAAGACTTAGGGACCTGAATGACATGGAACACTTTCTGCAATATCGGGGGCTGTTATCTGTTTTCACTATTTATTACCCTTTTTTATTATTCCGTACACCCAATGGAACGGGGGGTAACAGGGAGAATAATAACAACCCTAAAGGGGTTGTTATTCTCCCTGATATTACCCGTGGGAGTAACATTGTTATTACTTGCTGTTACTGTGCTGTTACTCATGATGTAATTACCTGACGTTATCCATAATGAATTCACTGCGTTGGTCCTGTAATTTTTCCTTTAATTCACTGTGCGTTACCCAGGGTCTAGGTCCGAAGCTGCGATCATCAAGACGCCCTTCATGATTAAAGCCTTCTACCCCTAGACAAACGTGTAAAAAACCTTCGATTTCAGCCACCCGCCCTTTTAGTTCATTTATCTGATTCTGGTGTTTTATTTCGTCACACATTGTTACCCCCGTATGGAAAACCTTGTTCCTGTCTGATTACCTGGTGATAGAGTCCGTCACGTAGTTCGAATATGCGCTGCCCTTCTTTGTCTTTCCAGCCCAGCGCATTCTTTACCTGTTGATGTTTGTTTCTTGAATCTTCCCCCCGTTCTGGAAGGTAGTTTTCTTCACGAAGTTCTGTATATATGTCTTCAAGGGACATGGGGCGTGGCACGTATCTGTAGTTAATTCCGTTGGTGGCAAATTCCCGTTCCCGCAGAAGGACTTTTAATATTTCCCTGGGGGACGAATTTTTCGCAAGGTTTGTTTCTGACAGCTGCACACGGTGGAACTTAATACGGTTGGCAACTGGATGCCCGCTGAATTCAATACGGAAGCCCACATCTTTTTCGATGGCACCCCCGTTGACTTTGGTGTGATACATGCCGACTTCCAGAAAATCTTCCCCTGGTTCGGCTTCCGCCTTTACTTCCCATGCGTTCCTGGCATTGGAACGCCAGAACTGTGAACCGAAGGGTCCGCCTTCAGGTCCCCTGCCTTTTGATACGTGACAAAGGGTTAAAGTAGTGACGTCTTGCAGCTGGTCCAGGGCGGTGAAGTAGGCGTTTACTTCCTTATCATCTACAGCGTTGGGGCAGGCCCGTGCGCCCGAATCAATTACTACCAGGTCAATGCTTTGTTCAAGGCACAGCCGTGCCAGTTCTTCCTGGTTATCCACAAGGCTGCCAGGTCCGCCCTTCTTATAAAAGAAAAATTCAGACCCGTCCATGCCCATTGATCTGCTGATGGCTTCATGAACAGCACCTATGGCTTCTTCGTCGTCTTCATAATCAAGATATAGGACTGAAGGCGACCCGTTTACCTTCAGTCCGTTATGGTTATCTTTATTTTGAACTGCAAGGGTCGCAAGGTAGTTAGCGATAATACTTTTGCCAATTCCCCCAGGACCGTAAATTACATTGTTTTTATTGGCCTGCAAAAAAGGGAATACCTTATGCAGCTGGCCTTCAGGTACAGGTTCCCTTTCCACCACCCGTATAAGGGGATATCCCTTTCGGTGTTCAAGGGCTGCCATCTTGGTGACCTTGCTGAACATACCCGTCCACGAAGCCAGGTCAACCAGGTCGTAATCGTCATATGCAGACTGCGCCTGCCTTTTCCAGACTGGTTCATCAGTAATGGCAAAAAGTGACATAAAAACTTCTGGGTAGACCCTTGTGTCCCCGAAGGCGTCTGTGTGCGCCACATCAATGACTATTTCAGCCCAGACATGCTTCGGGTGATTACCAACCGAAAACCCACGTACCAGGAATTTAACCCTGTCTTCTGCCACATCACTTTCGATATGTTTGCGGTTGAAGGTGAATTCCTGAATGATGCCCTTCTTTTCATGCACGGGGTTATCAAAGTCCCATGTGGGCAGTCCCAGGTCTGTATCAGGGTTTACCGCCCTAACCATTTGCTATGGACCTACTTTGTCGCTGGGTCACCGTCCCCCTGTTCTGCACAAGGGGCCTTTCACCTGGGGGAAGATGTGCCATTGATTTGAACTGGTAGTTACGCTGCTTTGTGTCTTCGACCATCCTGTAGTGGGTCGCCTGTTCCACCCGCCTTATGGCGTGGTCTATTTCGTTGGCTATTTCTTCCCGTAGATTCCCCAGGACTGTCGCCCGCAATTCTTCTATATCAGCCCTTAGTCCCTGTATCTGATGGGTGATAACTGCTTCCTTTAATTCCGCAATGGCAATATTTTTGGCGACTTCATTATTGTGGGCGCAGTTTTTGCATTCTTTGTCAGACATGCGTTCCCCCCATTTCTTTGTTCAGCTGTGCAAGGTTGCCAGCATCTTCCAAACCCATAACGACAAAAAACCTCACCAGCATCGTTATAGACAAGCCCACCAGCGCATTTGAATGTAGTAGTTCCAGACGCAGCTGCGAGTCAGTCAGATGACGCTTACAGTTATTTCCTATTTCACTGTTGCGCTTTAGCTGTTTTGTGAGTTCCCCCAGGTCGTCAGCTATTTCCAAAACTGCTTGCTGCACTGGGGTTCCTATTTTTTCTTCTATTTCGTCGTCATAACTTATAGCCATTTTCTTTCCTTCCTTTTGTTTGGTTGGGGGGCAGGCGACGGGTAAATCGCCTTTTTACACTTTGAAATTGTTGTTGTCTTGAGTTCCTGGCCACTAAGTAGCCGATACCCTAATTGCCCCTTAATGAGCAATACTTGTAAAGCATCTATTCCGAGATATTTAGTTTTTCGTTGGACTACCCTTTTCGGATATCACGCCATGCGCCATTCTGGTTATACGGCGTGGCGAATCTTTAATCCGTCCTACCCCCGCTGTTAGCTAGATAAATCCCTTATCTGTGTCACGTTTGCCACATCGTTCTTCGGCAGCTGGCACAGAACGCACGGCAAAGGAATGCCGTTGTCATCGAGTGTGTCTGGTGCATAGTGTCCGCTGGTCCATTCCTTATACTGTTCGGCGGTCATCATTTTTGATGTGGGACCAGCTATATGGGTGTGTGGTATATAACCTTTACGCATACCCTGGTACATGCTTTGGCTTCTGCTTCTGTCAACACTTCCGTCGTCGTTTACACACAGTTCACTGACGGTATACAGTTTTTCTATAAACGTCGGTTTAGTCGCCATTTTCTTCCTTTCCTTTCCTGTACACTGATACAGGATTGACCTTGTATAAATACAATAACCTTATATATTTTGTACGATAGCGTGGTTTTATATAATAAGGCGATGTTTTTCAAAGTCAATGGATTATGATACTTTATTTTTTGGGAATTTCATGACATATATCCCATTGGTATAGAAATCTACTTCAATGAACCAATAACGGGGGGCTACATTGACGAATAGAAGAAGACGTACCAGGCATGAATATGTGCAAGGTACAGGCCGAGGTGAATCGGCACTGGCACTGACGATCAGGGACTTTCTGGATGGTCACAGAATGACCCAGGACGAACTGGCGCACAATGCTGGTATACCTACTTCCACTCTCAATTCAATAATTTCCAGGGGGGTTAAACCTGAACCTGGTAGGTTGCGTCTGTTAACTGATGCTATGGGCATACCCTTTCGGGACGCCCTGGTGCTTGCGGGTTATGCCACGAAAAGCGACTTCGAAACTACTGCGCTTTCCGCAGATGAATCAAGTCTGCTTTATTGGTACCGATCTCTACCTGATGACAGGAAGCATCTGGTTTATTCACTAATTGAAGCAGCAGGGAACTTTCAAAGGGCGGAAGACTTACACCTTGATCCTGATAGCGAAGAACACGGGGTAGCATAGATTCCTTAACGTCTATTTCGACTAATACTTTGATCTTCATTTCTAATGACCTTCCCTGAAAAGATTAAGGAAGTTATTTCTACATCTAAGAAAGCAACTTAAACAACTCACAATATGCGGAAATAAAAGCAAATTATTTGCAAATTAGTCAAACCTGGGGGTAAAAAATGACTACAAAAGAAGCAAAAAACCTTTTTCAAAGACACCGATTTGATGCGAATTTGACGCAAATTGAACTGGCAGACCAGTTAGGCGTAAATCATTCCTATGTAAGCAGGGTAGAAAACGGGCATGTTTTCCCGTCGGAAGGCTATATTAAGTCTTTTTGCGGGGTTCTCAAACTTGATTACGGACGCATGACGCTTGAAGCTAATCGAACCCAACCTACGGCACATCTGGAGCAAATAAAGCAGTTACTTGACGACTATGGACCTATGATAAATAGCGGGGGGTTGGAACTGGTGGAAGGGAATCTGCGCTTTGTCATTGAACACTATATGGATAATGTAGACGCCCGTTCCATTGACGCAAAACATAGCATTACCAACGCACCCAACCATCCGCAATGGGAATTTTGGTTAAGGGACCTTACGCTTTATATACAAAGGCAGTGTCATTGGCTTTCATGGGACCGCCTTAATATCTACAGATCAATGCGCCTGAACATAAAAGGGGAACCCCTCTGGTCTTCCGAACTATATGCGACGGGTCTGGCTGATAAATCTTCGACCCCTGTCATGAATTTTATTCTTGAAACGGTAGGAAAAGAAGGCGGAATTTATGATGCAGTTACGTTTGGCCAAATGCGAAAGGATAATCCAAATGCCGACTGGAACACGGGTCAAGACACGATGGTAATTCCTTTGTTAACACTGCCAGGACGGGAATGCTTCGTAACTTTCACAGGTGATAACTACACTGCAAAAGAATACCGTCGGTGCCAGGGCGTTCTGGAAAGATATATACAAATCGTGTTAGAAGAAGAAGATTAACATGGCTGTACGCAGAAAAATTGTCACGCTAACTGGAAGGAACAAGTCAGAAGGGGAAAAATACACCTATAGAGGTTGGGAAATCAACTTCGCCTACGGTAGTTATGACCCCATTGAAGACAGTTATCCCCGCTTTGTGAAGTTCGTACACCCTAAAAGCACCCCCCCAGCTGCCAACCGAAGGGAAGCACTGGCACTGGAACGCCATTACCAGGAACAGTATAAGAATGCGGGACTGGCGGGGAACGGGATAAAAGCGAATGTTACGTTACGGTCCTATATGGAAATGCGCCTGGACAATATGACTAACAGGCAGCCCCGCACTATACAGGGATACAGGGAAAACATGCGGGTACAGGTATATCCACGGATAGGCCATATTGAGGTTCGCAAAATGGATGCCCGTTTCATGGCTTCCTTCTTTTCTATTCTTAACAGTAATAAGGGAAGACAGGACGGGAAAGGCCCCCTTTCTGGCGGATACATTAACGCTATACGCCATCAGCTTAATGATATGTTCGAAGACGCCATTGAAGACAACTTAATCCTTTCCAACCCGCTCCAGACCCGTATAGTCAGAAGGACGATACCGAAGGTGATAGTCGCTAAACAGCCCACCCCGTTGTCGGTGGAAGAAATAAAAAGCCTGGTAGAAGAAAGTGCCACCACCCGCTACCAGCCTTATATAAAGCTGGCGGTGATGACGGGGTTCGGTCCCGCAGAATTGGGGGGACTGCTTTGGGAAGACATCCAACTTCCTGAAGTTGGCACTGGTTCTGTCAGGGTAAAGCGTAATCTGTTGGAATTAAGAACCCCCTGCGAATGCCCATTGGCCCGCTACAGGTCCGACGGCTGCCCGCATAACGGAAAGTCCCGCAGCAGCTACTATTTGCATTATGGCCCGCCAAAGGAAGACGAATACAGGGATAGGCAGATGGCCCTTTCACCAGGGATGGTTGAATATTTCAGGGCATACAGGGAAGCAAGCCTGGCAATATTTCCTGTACTTTCAGATAAAACCCCCGTATTCCATGAGCGGGACGGGTCGCACTGGATGCCGAAGACAGCTGCACGGGGGGTTAAGCGAATCCTTAAAAGGATAGGGCGGGGTGATGCTTCACTGTATACCCTTCGGTCTACCTACAGCAGCCACTTGCAACACCTGGGGACTGACTTTGCGCCCCTGCGGAATCTGATGGGGCATTCACCTGGTTCGCATACCCTTGAAGAACATTACCTTAGATCACTGGACGGACAGGAAGAAGCAGCTATTTTAAGACTTGATGCCTATATTTTTGGATAGTTTTGCGGAAAACATTGCGGAAAACATTTCACTATTCGAAATAAAAAACAGTGGCAACCAGCGGTTCTAGGCACGAAAATGGGAAAGCGGCAGATGGGATTCGAACCCACGACCCCCTGCTTGGGAAATAGTTCATGCCCTGTCAGGATTATACATAATTGGCAGTTTCAGGCACAAAATCGGGACGCCCATTATAGATTGAATGACATAAACATGAATAGTTTTGCGGAAAACTTTGCGGAAAACATAAGGTAATATCAGGATATGGCGAAACAAGTATTCACATTGAAAACCCTGTGCGATTACCTGGTGATTGACAAAAAAACCGCATACAAGCTGTTGCAGTCTGGGGAATTACAGGGCATTAAAAAGTCCTATGGCTGGCGCATTCATGAAGATTGGGTCAGGGAATATCTAGCTGAAAACAGAAATGAAGCTACTTATTAAATCGTCACCCAGATAAAGTGACAGGATTCCGCCAGTAACAAACATGGGTGCCATAGGATAGCTGCTGTCACCCTTTCCTATTCCTAAAGCAGAAAGAAGGGTGTAGATGATAGCTGCCCCCGCAAGTCCCAGCAGTATTGCTATGACCACGTAGGGGAACTGTACCGCTGCCCCTATCAATGCGCTTAACTTCACATCACCCCCGCCCATTAAACCCATTGAATAGAAGGGAAGCACTGCCAGGAATCCCACCAGGCAACCCACCAGGGAATATATCAAAGGTTCCATTCCGCTGTTTCCGTGGACAATAAAAGAAAGGGCCAGACCTAAAAAGACCAGCTTGTTAGGTATGCGCCCCTGTACGATATCCCATATAAAAATAATACCCAGAACGGGTAATATAAGTGCCATTTATTCTGTGACGGTCAGCCCACCTTCGAAGTCGTATTCTATCCCGTCGCTTCTGCGCTTCGGCTTTCTTCTGGGTTGTGGTCGGTTAAGAATTCGGCTAGTTGATTGTTTACGTTTTTTTCTTTTGGGTTTGACAGGTAATTCCCTTACGCTGAATGATTTTACGGTGCGCCCGCCTTTCTGGATATTTATTCGCATTAGAAAATTACCTGGCCCTTTTCATATGTTGGCGTCGGGATTTATGTGTATAAATGGCGAACCTATCTGACTTACCCAGGCGGACCACACGGGCGTTTCTGCCACGTTTCCGTATATTCTTCGCTGACTTGTTGGCAGCTGTCCTGGTATAAGTCTTTCCGCTGCTGCCGTAATACCGACTGCCTAGCTTTATCTTATAAGGGTAGTGTTTTCCATTTGCCATTGGCATGGCTTACTTCCTTTTATTGAACTTTCGCATTCGCATATATCTCGTGCGGGTCGATTCCCGTCGAGTGTATTTTTTTATTTGGTGCGCAAAATCAAGGTCCCGTGCTTTTTGATTCAGCTGCGTTGTGCGCTTCGAAGCCTTGAAATAGGCGTCCGCTGCTCTATCGTCCGCCTGCTTCGCTTTTGTTAGTAGCGGGCGGAACTTACTGTTGATCCTTTTACTATCCGCTTTTGTTGTTGCCCAGCCTTTTTTACCCAGGGCTTTGTTCCGCCTGCTGCTAACTGCGTTGAGTTTTTTCGTTTCAGTTCTCCACTTCTTTTTCAACTGTAATTCTTTGGTTTTTGCTTTTTTGGCAGCTTCCATTGCCTTATCCACAGAGGAAGTTGCCCTTTTGCGCTTTGTGGTCTTCCTGGTCTTTCTTACAGCTGTGCGAGTACCTTTTGTGCGAGTCCCTTTCTTAATGGGCATGGCTTACTTCCTTTTGCGCTTAGTGGCTGCTTTCTTTCTGGTAGCTGGTTTTCTCTTAGCTGTTGCCTTCTTCCTGGCTGCTTTTTTCTTTACAGGTTTCTGGGGTTCCCGTTCCATGAATATGTCCCATTCTTTACGGGTGGTCTGTTTGGCTTTCTTTATTCCAGCACTAACAGACCGCTTGCGGGCTTCCACATTGCTTTTAGCTTTCTTAGCAGCTGCATGACCCCGTTTTGCTTTGGCTTTAATGGGTCTGCTTTTGCGCCTTGCTACTATTTTTGCCTTGCGGATTTTTAATGCAGCAGCAGCCTTTTTAGCTTTCACCTGTTCCTGTCTTCGCTTTGCTTTGGCTTTGGCTATTTGTGCCTTGCGTTTGGTTGCAGCTGCACCCGTGCGGGCTTTCGCCTTTGCAGTTCTCGCAGCCCCAGCTGTGCGCTGTGCGCCAGACTTAACCTTTCCGTATGCCCGTGTGAATAGTCCCATCTTATGTGCGTACCATGTGCCACAAGCAGCGAAGTCCATCTTGTAGCGGGTTTAATTTAGAGTCCCCTACCCGATCCATATATGGAATATCAATCTCTTTCCAGTTAGCCTGTTTACATAGAATGAACTTCGTCTGTTCAGACAGTTCCATTCCAGGGCCTACACCACCCAGCAAATCTGCAATGTGTTCACGTTTGTACGCCCACATTCCGCTTTGCGTGTCTTTGGGTGCATCACCAAATAGTCGGGCCAGTTTCGAAAGGATGTAATTACCAGCTTTCGATGTCTTTGTCATTTTGTCTGTGGAACGGTTAGTTGTAACAAAGCCGTAACCCTTTTCGATCTGTTCAACCATAGAAGGGATAGCGGGTGTGGGGTAAGTCGCATCACAGTCCAGGGTGATAAGTACATCCCCCCTGGCTTCGGCTATTCCCCGTCTGTGTGCATATCCGTACCCCAGCTGGGGTTCTTCTACAACACGGAAGTTAGTGCGCTCAAAAGTAACCAGTCTGGCCCTTTCTTCTGTTGCATCCGTACAACCGTTCAGCACCAGGATTACTTCAAGGCCGTATCCTAGTTTCTGAAGTTCTTCTTCCTGTGAATAGACCTGGTTAAGTGTTTTGGCTACAGCTTCTTCTTCGTTGTGTGCTGGCAGTATTACTGTTGCCAGTTTCCCATACTGTAAAGCCTGAAAATTCATGTACTGGTTTATATTCATGGGGTCACCTGTCAAAGTTGAACTTGGGGGTGAAGTCCCCAAAGCCATTGGTTCCGAAGGGGTCTTTATCACCCCTGCTGCTTCTTTTTTTCTTTTTTGCCTTACCGCTTAGAGTTGCCTTGTATCCCCTCTTACGGGCTTCAGCTGCAAGCTGTCGGGCCTGCCGTTCATCTACGGTGCGGGTTAAAGTTATTTTTCTCTTAGCCATCCTGATTTCCTTGTGTTGTTTAGGTGTTCCGCCCCTACTGTTCCACGCTGTTCACAAGGGTTATGTCTGCCCAGCGTTTTCCAGTAAAAGCGGAAACCTTTCTGTTCGGGGTTAGTCGCCCTTCTTTTTGATTGTCACGAGTGCGACGAATCCAGCCAGGCCCAATACACCGACTGAGTAAAGCAACGGGATTAAATCTATAATCGACTGTGTACCCGTGAAGTTTCCGATGTTCGGATTTACCCTTGCGACGCTTGTCTGGTCGAGGACTAGCGGGAGCATTACGAGGCCAACCACGACTAAAATTACGGCGAAAATGATTCCCATTATCTGGTTCACCGAAACTGCGCCCTTGTCGTCCCTCATAAGTGCGTTTCCCCACTTCAGCATTCTGTTCAACATTCCTATATCACCTCCAACTTAGCTTTATATTCACGGCGCAACATTTGCCCTTGCTGCCGTGTTAACTAACGAAAAATTCTTGAAATCGACGCCCCGCCGACTATCATTCCCACCACCAGTATCATCAAGATGAATATCAGGGGTGTCAGGTTCAGAAAGTCGGTAAGCCCTGTGGCATTCGCAGCCTGGGCGTCCACTTTCTTGAAATCGACATTGAATGTGTAATTACCAGCAGCGGTTAGGTCTTTCAGCGTCAGGATGGCTCGGTTTACCCCCACTGTGGTGTCCTCGGTTATATCTGTCCCAGGGACGGGCGCAGCTGACGCTGTGGCTACTTCCACCTTCATTCCTGAAGTGTCCGCATACATATGCGGGGTAGTAAGCGTGATATTGCAGTTTCCTGACACATCGGCGGTGCAGGCCAGCCCTGAATCAACAGCGGGGTCGGTTCTGGCGTCGGCTGTTAAGTTGGCGATATTTGGAAGGAATGCGATACCAAAACTGGCACACAGAACCAATGCAAATAAAGCAGCGACGCCCTTTAACATAGACATGCACATACATTATTCAGGCGTAAAATACCCTGCAAGATGGCTTACTATGAGCCTATTGCGGGGGTCTTCTACTTTTATCTAAAGTACATGGGTGGTAACAGCAGAAAGAAATACAGACGTCGGTGATATCAGTGGGAAGAAAGAACCACTGATTGCACACCGTGCCGAAGATGGCAATAAGGTTCTGCGTACCCACTACCGTCCCGACGAAAGGACCAGGCCCGTAGTCTTTGATGTGATAGAAGATGCTATAAGTTACCTGAATTTGAACTGGCATCGGTTCAGCATTCTTATGGAAACTGCCAGCCCAGGCACCACGTACAGATGGCGCAGGGGTAACGTAACACCAGCATATAAATATCTTTTGAAGACCTTGCACTTCGTGGTCCTGGAAGGGTTCCGTAAAGACAGGGTCATAGGTGAGATACTTACCCCCGTCAGACGTCTGCTTATGACCCGTCTGAACAATGCGGAAAAAGGAACTACATTCACTGTTGAACCAACCGTGCAGCTGCCCCCCTATCTACATGGCACCTGGATAAAGACAGCGAAGATCGGATGGGAAAATAAAGAAATAGGTATCATGAGATTACCTGACCAGTTGCTTACGGAAGACCGCATGGTGAAAGTAATAGCGGAAGTGTTTGCAGATGGCTGACATTAAACTGGAAGGGGTTCTATACCGTCACGATATGACACGGCACACTGTACCGCTAACAGTGAACGGTGATTATGCCTTCAGTGATAGGCACCAGATGGGCTTCCACCTGGACCCTACGAAGCACATGGGTGAAGTTTATGTGCCATTCCAGAAAACTAAGTTCTGGATAGGATTTTTGATAATTGTCGTTGTACCTATATATATATCAATAATACGGCTTACTTTACCCGAATCACCCCTATATACATATATCTTAGGTGGAGCAGTCCTTCTGGCACCCGTCGCACTTTTTTTGTTGGTTAGATGGTGCGCCCCAAGCATTAAAAGAAGAATTTACGGTATCTGGGGTGAACCAGACCCCCTGAACCTGTTTGACTTATATCAATGGGACCATCAGCTGGCGTGGGAACGTGCCAGGTCCTTGCAAAGAACGTCGAAAGCGAATGCACGGCTGGAATCTTCAAACCCTATTAACAGCAGCTTCTTATTGAATGCTGTGGCCTGGGTAATACTGGCCTCTGGTGTGCTTATTGCTTTAGTAGTTGTAGTGGGGTTATTGAAATGAAAAGGGGACAGACGGAATTGTATTTAGCAGCAATACCCGCAGCTATCGTGGGGGCTTTCGTAGCCTTCCGTGTTGGCTTCAAGGTCGGTGAAAAGATAGGGGACTATATAGAAGACCGACGCTATAGGGCGAAAGGGAAGAAATTATAATGGTTGCCATTACAGCAAGGCCCGTTAATTTCCTTAGTGGTCTGAAAAAAATTGTGCAACGGCCTGCAACCGTTGAGGTCGAAGTAGTAGGCCCCCGCCCTACTATAACGAAGTGGCCCCTGGAAAAAGCGGAAGCGGAACTACCCATTACGGCCCGATATAGCAAGGCGGGTTTCATGGGTCGCATTACCCTGGTTTACTGCGTTTTCGAAACCATAGAAGAAGTTCTGGACGCTGAAGGCAACCCAACTGACAACACCTTTGTTAAGTATCGTCCCGTTCCCATTGACCGTAAAAGGCAGAATCTTGATAGCAGCCCAGCCGAATATCTTGAAAAGGTACATCCCAATACGGTTCAAACCTTTTTCATAGAGAAACAGCACACACGCCGTAAAAAGTTCGCACACAAAGGTTCTGCCCTTCAGAAAGTACAGGCGGGGCTTTATGTGGCACTGGCAGGCGGGCTGGCGTTTTTACTGTTCATTATCTTTGCGGAAGTCACAGGCATATAAATGACAGCGATACACAAAATAAGTCTTCTGTGTCAGTACACCCGTAGCAGTCGGGACACCTCTGATATTCAGAAGAATCATAGGAATTGTCAGCTGCAAGGCTGTGAATGCGCCTGCCACATACAACCGAACAAAAGGAAGTAAACAATGGTTCAAAACGTAAATGAAAACGGAAACGGAACTGGCGGTGATTGGGATTTGACCCAGCTGTCACAGATTGATGACATTAACGGCGGGGGACCTGATCCCTGGTCTGATGTTTTCGCTATGGGCGGGGGGCAGCCACCGCTTTCCGTAATGCGGGAAGTTTGGTCTACGGGCGACACGGAAGAAGACCTTCTGGCACGTATCAGGGCCACCCCTGAAGATTCTAAGTCGTGGATAGAAATGGAACACGAAGAAATGTGGCTTGAATCAGAAGGACAGCCCGACGAAGCCCACCTTCAGCGTATGGACAAAATACTAACTATTTCACGGTTCGGGGAATCCCGTCACGAACTTGTCGATATGTATACACATACCCGTATGCCGTTCCAGCCACAGCAATGGGCGAAGAAAGCACACAACGTGATGATGAAACAGGCGAAACAGGACCCACAAAGGGGCGGGTGACCAAAGGGGGGTCAATTTTACAGGCACAAAAAAACGCTTAATTCAGTAGGTGTCCAATGGATTTCCTTTGGACAGGGGAATATTTTATATGCCAGGGACTAATTCATATGTTGCAGGGTTCTTCGGAAGAAGGGGTGCTGGAAAGACCCTTTCCATGACGACATGGGCCTGGTCTTTTATGTATTCGCCTTACTGTATTAGCTGTTCCTTCAGGTACCGTATGGGAATGGGTGCCTTTAAGTTAAAGGTAAAAGACCAGTGTCCCAGGTGCCAGGCACCGCTGGTAAACAGCAAAATGATGGGCTGGAAGGTCTTTGATAACTACGGGGTTAAGTTTGCGGATGCTACCCACGACAATATTCTGGAATATGTAAGCAATTTTCCTGAACGCCTTCAAAAGTGTGTTTTGCTTATTGACGAACAACACGCCGTTGCACCAGGGAAAAGGGCCATGTCTTCACTGTCGCTAATGTTTGCGCTTTTCCTTGAACAGATTCGTAAGCGGAACGTGCATCTTTTTTATACTGCCCAGAATCCTTCCAGAATTCTAAGGGAAATACTGTGGCAGACTGATGTCGGGGTGCGCTGCAAATCATCAGCGAAAGGGCAGTCCATACAGCTGTCTTTATATGATATGCACGGGGAATGGACTGACCCAGACGACGAAGAAGACTTTGTTCCAGAATGGCCCCCACAGCGGGACCCTGACAAGGTTCTGGCAATTCCCCAGGCGAATAGGTTCTGGGGGCTTTACGACACAGACCAGATAGTTTTACCGACAGAATGGTATAAACGGCGGTCCGAATCACAAAGACAACAGGGACTGACCCAGCCCGTAAACCTGGACCTGGAAACCCCACAAGGTAAAAGTGTCAGTGCGGAAGTTGACAGGGCTTTCCGTAATATTCTCAGGGATGGGGTCGATTACAACGTATTAAAAGGCAAATTCACAAGGTTGGGACTTAATGAAGCCACCCTTGTTTCGGAAATTGAAAAGCGGGGGTTCTTAACTGACCAGGTAGGGGTGAAACGTACAATCATTCCGCCATCCGTGACAGCATGACGGTTTTTCTGAAGTTTTTAGCTGCTATGGCGGTGTTCTGGTGCGGTGTCGTACTTGTGCAGCCACATAGCGCATTTCTTAGCTTCGTAGTCTTTGGGCTGGCACTTTGGCTGATGGTGGAAGTAATGATTGATGCAGCCACTATTCTGTTCTCATTAACGGGGCGACGCTGATGAAGAAACTAGCAGTTCTGTCAGCAGCTATTTTCCTTTACGCTATATCAGCTGGTGTGGTTTCGGCACAGGTAAGCCCCCCGACCATCGACAATATAGAAGCATATGGGTTTTCCAATGTACTGGAAGACGACGACAGGCTTATCCTGGTCAGATACGAACTTCCCCTGGCTGACTGGCAAATAGACGCATCAACAGCGAACCCGCCATTTCCTACGGCGTTCATGGTAGATGCCACCTGTACACCGTCAGAAACTATCAATCTTAAAGACCCGTGCTATACGTCCCTTCTAAGTGGAATGGTGCTTCACACCTTCTATGATGGCGTACCAGGGAACCCAGGTGTTTCACAGACGGGCATAAGATCAGTGCCACGGGTCGGCTTTGGAATGAGTGGTATATATATAAGCCCAGGACACGGCCTTGCGCCCCCTGGTGCGCCTTCAGCTGCCTATCAGACCTGTGTGGAAGGGTCCAGCACGGTATTTACGCTGCCGACCTACAGCAGCAGGCCAGTTGACTGTCTGAACCCCATCTGGCTGCCATTGCCTGCCGTGGGACAGTCTACCGATCTGGCGACAGTCCTGGTGTCAATGGGGGACATTATAGAAAGCGATATGAACCAGCCAGTCAACTCTTTCGTGGATATGGATGTTTTAACGGAAATCGGCAGCATTATGCCTAAAGAAGCCTTCAGTCCGATGGCGAATGCAGCCCCCACAGCGTTCTACGCAGCTGTCACCCAGCCCTGGCGTGACTTCGATCTGGCTGTTACCCCGACAGCCTTAGATACGGCGGTAGGAACCGCAGCGCAGTCTTCCAGAATTTACCAGGCATTCGACGGGGCTGCGAATCAGTATTTCGGAACCACCCCTGCGGTGCTGGGAAGTATTTTCTTTATCGTGATAGCTGTAACAGTTGTAATGGCTGTGACGATGGTAACTAACAGCGTTACCTACGGGTCCATGTTGGGAATGTTGGTGCTGGTTGCAGCAATGTTTACTGGCGTCCTACCAATAGCAGCCCTGTGGGTACTACTGGCGATTTTGCTTCTTCTGGGTGGCACCTATGTATTCAGGCGGTTCCCACAATGATGCTATATTCACAACATAACAAAAGGTTCTCAGGCATCTGGTTTCTGTTGCTTCCCCTGGTAATGCTAACGGTGGGAATTCTTCAGGCTTTTCCGTCAACGGGCTGCAAACTTGAAGCCTACCATCACATGGCGGGTGATTACTGCTACAGAATGAAGGTAACAGTAAGCAGCCTTAAAACCACGGCACTTGAAAACTATCCCGCCCTGATAAAAATAAATTCTTCTGACCTGGTAACGCAGGGCTTTTATGAAACTAATGGCTGGTCAATGCGGGGCTATAATTCCGCTTTAGGAAATGTCCCGTTACTGCTACAGGACACCAACTTAAATGACGCTAGTTTCTGGCTTTCGGTTAACACCACCGCCAGCAACGGCACCACGCCATCCACCTGGAATGGTTGGATGTATATGGGAAATCCCTTTGTGGCACGGGACCAGGGTATCAATTTCGCTGGTCAGGATACTGTCACAGTAGCGGACGATACCGCACTTGAATGGACTGATGACTTCGATATTGTGGTGGAAGCACAGGTTCTTTCAACAGTGGCAACGCAGACGAATGCTGGCTGGGTAGATAAATATGAACCCGTGTCTAATACGGGTTATTACCTGGGCTTCGATAATGGAAACGTAGTTGCCAAAGTGGGCGATTCCACGACCACCGATACCATAACTGCTGCCTGGGATGGTGCGGAAGCGAAATTCAGGATGCGCTTTGACAGTGGTGCAGCCAACCGCCTGGTCCTATCCAAATGGAATACAAGCACGAATGTATGGGACCCAATAGCACAGGGTGGAACTATTTCTGCCGTAGCGCACAATGCGAATAACCTGGTGATGGGGCAGGGCTTCACGGGGATACTTCGGGAAGTTATGGCCTTCTACGATGTGGGACTACCCACATACACCAAATATGTGCAGTGGAGTTTTAACCCCCTGAATATAGCCGAAAGTTCAGCGGTAGACCCCAACTATTCGGGAACTGTTGATAATGTACTGAACGCAGCTGCACACCAGGGGACATATAACTTCGTCAGGGACCAGACGGGGCTTTCATACACCCTGGGGGCTTTAATGCCCGTTTACGCTTCCCCAGCTGAATCAATCCCCGAAAGGTTTGCCAATGTTCTGAATAACCCTACGGAAGCCGACTTATTCACGACGGGAACAACTAACACCAACATGCCATTCTACGGGACACTGGAAACAGCAAGGGCTGGTATGGGGCTGCCCGCCAATGCCTTCTGGGTCATTGTTTTCGGGGGCGTATTCGGCATGCTGGGCATTGCGATTCTAAGGGCGACCCGAAGACCCGAACTTGCAGCTATCGCCCCTGGTGTCGGATTACTGACGGGAAGTTTTATGGGGCTTCTTGCGCCCTGGATAACCATTTTGTTCGCACTCGCAGCCATAGGGGTCTGGCTGATAAGCAAATGGGGGTCTGAATAAATGGGTTCATCACTATGGATGTATGTGGCCTTTCTGTTCATATCTATGACGCTTCTGGGCGGGTTTTTAGAAATGCAGTATTCAACTTCAGAAGACCATCAGAGTGCCATGAACACGATTATTCAAATGAAGGTTTTTACCTTCTGGGAATTTGCATTGTTCGGTCAGGAAATGTCAGTTCCCTGGCCTAATACGCAGTTTTTCACAAGCATTGTGGATCTGATGCTTTGGGACTTCGAATTCTTCAAAGGAAACTTAAATATCGTTAGATGGTTCTTCCTTGTCATTACTGCGGGCGTATCTTTCGTGCTGGTGGTAAGGATTATGCCTGTCATTCTGGAAGTTATAGCAACACTAAGAAGGCTTCTTCCCTTCTAAGGAAATGGAATGAAATATGCAGCATTTATATCAGGGTCGATGGCAGGGGTTATTCCCGCTTTGGCATTCATGGTGTTTGGGGGTTGGGAATCATGCCCGCTGAAATAAGCACAAAAGTTATGACATTCATGGGATTGAAAATGGGGGTACTGGTGGGCGTCGCTGGCGTACTGGTAGGCATTATCGTCGTATTAAGCCAGACTACCGCCTGCGTCAGTGCGGACGGGCTTTGCTATGTGGGGGATACAGAAACATTTTCAAGCGACATGAACATATACGGGGGAACGCCATATAAAACCACTGTAAAGACGGTGAACACGGCTAACAGGCTAATTACTTTACCCGATGCAGACACAACGGTTATAGGGGCATCCAGCACGGACACCCTGGAAAATAAAACCATTAACTTCAATGACAACACGGGTAGTAACTATGACGCTAATACGCTGACGGGCAGCATATTGCCCGCCACCGTTGTAAATTCCAGTGTGCAAAATTTGGGCATCCAGTCTTCTGTCGAACTAGGCAGTAACCTGACCACGCTTACAGAACCAGGGGCAGGGGATGTAGCCATAGAAACAAAAACCATTTACAGGGCCAACGGAACCACCATACCAGTGGACGATGGGGGAACAGGTGTTACAAGCCTTCCCACAGGTCACGCCCTTATAGGTAACGACGCAAGTGCGATCACAACCGTGGACATGACCACGCAGGGGCATCTTCTGGCAGGGGACGGAACAGGACCGCCGTCTGCGTTAGCAGTGGGAAATAACGGCGAATTCTTAACGGCTGATTCAGCGGAACCGACTGGCATGAAATGGGACGTCGCCCCAGCAGGGGGCTATTCTGTTGTCGATGCTTATTCGGCGGGTGCGCCATATGGGTCGGTGAATCCAGGTATGTGTATCCCTTCCTCTAATAGAACCGCCCCCACGCAACTTACAAGTTCTGAGGGTTTTAGAAACGGGGGAATAGGTAATGTAGGGTCCTGGTCGCAGATAACGTGGGCAAATACACAGCCGTATTGTTCGCCCGCTAATTCGGGCTACCAGTACAGCTTTGCGGAAACTGGCTATTATGAAGTGGCGGTGTCGATGTGTGGAACCATTACCCAATGGAACTATATGAATGTGTATATGAAATTTACCAATGATAATTGGGCAACAGGACCAGAGTTGGGCGGGGATGACTTAGCAACGGTTTACACCACTATCTATGCGGAAAACTGTGTTCTGGCTGAAGGCATTATTCCCGCAACATCAACAACCGATTCCCATTTCGTAATTCGGGCAGCGTGTGGGGGGTGTCAACAGTTTTACAACACCAACGCAGGAATTCGTATCTGGATAAAAAAGATAGCTGATATCTAATGGGGAACAACGAAATGAAAATATTCAGCACCAGAAGATTAAAATTAACCGCCACAGGGCTTGTGGCGGGTGTTTTGATAAGTCTTCTTGCGGTGGGAATGAATGCGCCCCCGTGCGCTTCAGCGTCGTCACCTACATGCCCAACGCCCGCAGACAGGGACTTCAGCGGAAAGCTGGGCATCCAGTCAAATACACCCTACACGACAACCTTATCGGCAGCTGCAACAGCTGACCAGATAATAACCCTACCCGATGCCGATACTTCCCTGGTGGGGGCGACCAGCACGGACACACTGGAAAATAAAACCATTGATTTCACCCTTAACACAGGCAGTAATTACGCAGTCGGGAATTTATCAGGTACCACGTTAAGCCCACTGATTTTGAATTCCAGTCTCACAAGTACGGGGGTTTTGAGCAGTTTTGACATAGGAAGTGCGGGGACAACCCTGACGCAATCGGCAACCTATGGGGCTGGGGATGTAGAAATCGAAGGGAACGTGATTTACAGGGATGATGGGGTGACCATTCCTATCGACGATGGTGGCACAGGGACAGCTACTTTGACGCTCAATGGGTTAATCGCTAACGGAACATCCCAATTAACAGGGATCGCTATGGGAACGAAAGGCCAATTACTAGTGGGTGATGCGTCGGGTCTTCCACAGGCTTTACCTGTGGGTGCTGACGGGGATCAGCTTTCTGCTGACCCTGCCGAGGTCACAGGGCTTAAATGGGCCTCCGCCGGAGGGGGTGGCTCTACGAATGCGTCCCGATGGTATTGGGACAATGGGGGGGTTAATGGACAATATAGTGGATGGACGTATTGGTCGGGGGCAAACACCCCCACATGGGCGGTAAGCCCGAATGTCCCCCCAAAAGGGACGGCAATGGGGGTCCCTTCCACAATATACGATTCCAAATTCACTTTTCCGTCAACAGGAACTTGGATGGTCAGGGTTAAGCAAATGTTTGGTCCTTTCGCATATACCCCTAATTACCATTACGATATCGGGCTGAAAATGTATCAGTCAAGCAATAACGGTGGTAGTTGGAACGAAATAACCTATGACTATCAATCCGTAAGAACTAATGGATATGCCTACGTGGCTAGAGGCACGTATTTTTATTACACGGTCACCGACACAGCCAACGATGTTATCAGGTGGGAGATTTTTTCCTACTACGGAATCAATGGGTCTGGTGGGACGGCTATGCAAGGCGACTGGTACAGCCAGTTTGAGTTTGTAAGGTTAGGTAATTAACAATGAATATGTATAAGCTAGGTATTGCGGGAATAGTAGTTGGTGCGCTTATATCGGGGGGTTGGGTATTTTACCAGGCCCCTGGCTGCCTGTTTGCGGATACGGGCTGCCCCGAAGGTGCTACTTCTACCTTTACGGGCAATGTGGGGGTCAGTTCGGGGACCAACTACGCCACAACCCTATCAGGGGCATCAGCTACAGCTGACAGGACAGTCACCCTTCCTGACGCCACAACTTCCCTGATTGGGGCAACCAGCACCGACACCCTGACAAATAAAACCATTGATTTCACCCTTAATACAGGCAGTAATTACGATGCTAATAACCTGGGTGGAAATACACTTGCGCCTGCCGTGACGGATTCATCCCTGACCAATGTTGGGATATTAAATGTACTTGATATAGGTAGTGGCAGTACCAGCATTACGGAAGCAGCTGCGGGGGATATAAATATCACGGGGAACACCGTTTACCGTGCGGGGGGTGCTGATGTTCCGCCTACCCAGGGGGGGACAGGTACTTCTTCGATCACTTCAAATTCCGCCGTGATAGGCAACGGCGCATCAGGTGTTTTATCTGTTGATATGTCTGGCAAAGGCGATTTACTGGTGGGAAAAACAGGGGGAATGCCCGATAAATTGGCTGCTGGAACAGCGGGCCAGAAACTTACAGCGGATTCGACTGACCCTAAAGGCATGACATGGACCACACCGCCCCCTGGCGGTGGGCTTGCGGTAATAGATGGTTGGTATTACAACACTGCACAAGGTTCGTGGACTTGGCAAGGCTACACTGACCTTAATGGAACCTTTTACCAGATTCCTTCTTCTAATGGCTTTGTGGGAACTGGTTCGCCTATGACAGTAAGTAACGGAGTTTTCACTTTCCCTGAAACGGGCATGTATGAAGTAAGGTCTAATTTTTGCATAAGAGCAACCCAAAGCAGTGCCTATGAAGGATTCACAATATATGGCACGAATAACAATGGCGGTAGTTGGTTTCATTTAGGAAAAGACAGAAGGAATACTGAATGGATGTCGAGTCAGGGTGGGTATGGACAGGACAACTGGTGCTTTAAGGTAGTTGCTTTCTTCGATGTGGTGGATACAACGAATTACAAGGTCAAATTTGCCTGTCGTTGTGGCGGTATGGCTACGTTTGGGGCTGCTACTAATGCGAGTCAATTCTGGTTCACAAAGATAGCGAGTTAGTTAGATGGCAAGCACAGGATTTTTTGAAGATTACGAAGAAAGCGGGGAATTTGAATACCCAGGGGAAACCCCTGCAAAACAGACCCCCGCAGAAGAATCCGCCCCAAAGAAACAAAGGAAGGAAGGGCTAAGTTTTGCCGAAATACAGCAAAAGGCAGCGGGGGAAAAGAAAAAGAGGGCCAGCAAGGATTTAGAAGGACCTACCTTTGCGGAAACCCAGGCAAAAGCAGCTGAAGCACAAGCAAAGAAAGAAGAAGAAGAAGAAGAAGAATCCTATCAACCCGACCCTGACATTATGTACGGACTACCCAGCAGTGAACTGGATTTTCTGACGGAAGAAGCAGCGACTACGCCAGCACCCACACCCGTACCAGGCCCGACGCCTGTGGCAACCACACAGGCCCCTGATACACCACCAGTACCGCCACCGACGCCAGAACCGACACCCACGCCAACCCCTTCCGTAACAACAGCAGAACCTGTCGTGGTAACCACACAGCTGCCTATACCAGTTGCGGGTCCCGTTCCAGTTCCAGTTCAGACAGGGGAATGGAAAACAGGGGACAGCGCAGTGGACGACTTTCTTCTGGGAATCACACCTGTTGTCGGTACAGCTAAACTCGGTCAGCACACCGTTCAAAATTGGGAAAATCTCGACACTTCACAAAAACTGCAAGCCCTGGGCTGGCTGGGATTAAGCACCGTAGGGGACGCTGTAATCGTTTTAAGCCTGGGTCTTGCAAGCCCCGTCGGATTAAGCCTGAAAGGTGCAGCTGGTGCAGGGGTAATTCAGAGGACTATCGTGTCGGGTGCCGACGATTTACTGGACGCTGCCAGGGTAATTAACGCAAATGGAAAAAGTGTTGATAATGTAATCATCAGTGCTAATTCCGCCAGTGCCAGGGATATTGTCACCGTTCTGGCGAAAGCGGACGAATTAAACCTTCCAAAGAACATCATAGTGGAGTCTTCCGCCACAGTTGAGTCCATTAACAAGGCTGCTGCCACAGGTCAACTACTCAACAATCCCGCTACTAAATTCGTTATCAAAGGGGAAGATTTAACCGACCTGGCTAACATGAAGCCCGAAGATATTATTACCGCAGCCAAGAAGGGGGACATAGATAAGATAGTTGTTAACTATTCCAAAAACCTTTCAACAAAAGATGACGCCGTGGAGTTCTTCCAGAAGCTGCACGGACGTTCCCCTGACGCAAGCGAAATAGACAAAACACTAAACCTGTTAAATAAAGAAAAAGCTGCCAACATAGCAGCTGCCGAAAAAAACCTTGACCTTCTGAAGATTTACGGAAGGGAAAAGGGTGTAGAGATTTTCACAGATGTTGTTAAGACTGAAAAAGTAACGGGGGACCCCAGCATTGTTGCCAGGAACCTGAACCTGGTGGGTGATAAAGGTTCTGATGTTATCGACACGGTAAAGGATATGGGTGGCCCTGTAATAACCATAGACGGAAGCATACCTGTCGCCGTAACACGGGGAACCCAGACAGGCAGCGTACCCGCCACCTTTACGGTGGTTGACGGTAGCACCAAGATAGTACCCACCCTGGGCTTAAATCCCACCAGCCTAATGGCATCCACAGAAGTACAAACCGAGCCTATACAGACAGGCATTACAGACCAGTTCGGTCTTCCTTATTCGGAACAGGATATAGAAATAGCTTCCCCTGGGCTGGCAACGGCTGAACCCGAAACTTCGGAAATAATAGAAATGGCACCCCCTATGGTCATAACCGACGACACTACTTCTTTCGCTTCTATCATGGCAGCGCAAGCCGAAGCCAACGCAGCACGGGATCGACTTGAAGCAATGGAAGCCCAGGAAATAGAAGGGGCTTCATTCGCTCAAATACAGGCTGCCCAGGCCGAAGCTAACGCAGCCCAGGACCGTCTGGAAGCAATGCAAGCACTAGAACAGGAAGGTGCTACCTTCGCTGAAATACAGGCTGCGGTTGCGGATGCAGCAGCAGCACCCGAAGCACCCCCTGCCGTCACTGAACCAGACATTACTTTCGTACCGTCGGAATTCACACCAGAACCTACGCCAACAGCTGCACCCGTACCAGAACCTACAGTTACCGCTGAACCAACGCCCACGCCAGAACCTACGCCAACAGCTGCACCCGTACCAGAACCTACAGTTACCGCTGAACCAACGCCTACGCCAGAACCTACGCCGACACCATCACCACGCCCCACTTCAACACCAGAAGCCACACCAACGCCATCACCAACACCACAGGCAACACCAGTACCGACACCAGAACCC
>VTLG01012891.1_pt1 | contig 36100 bp, 77 predicted proteins | sample 4694571 | NCBI WGS metagenome assembly VTLG01 (sample SAMN12604809, study PRJNA352737) | marine metagenome | biome: ENVO:00000447; feature: ENVO:00000209|ENVO:00000569|ENVO:01000036; material: ENVO:00002151; isolation source: viral sequences binned using virsorter ...
AACAAATAGGAGAAACAATGTCAGACGACACACAGGTTAATCAACCGAAAAATGATGTTCAGGAAGCTGAAGTTAAACAAACTCAAACTGACGAGAAACCAACACCAACATTTAATCAAGAAGATGTAGATAGAATTGTCAAGCAAAGACTAGAAGCTGAGAAGTCTAAGCATCAAAGAATGTTAGATGAAGCTAAGAAACAAGAGCAAGAACTAGCAAAAGAAAAAGAAATACAGGAAGCAAAGACTAAAGCTGATCTTGAAAATCTTATGAAACAAAGAATAGCTGATAAAGACAAAGAGTTAGCTGATTGGAAAGCTAAAGTAAAAACAATAAATGTAGATAATTCTTTATTAGCACTTGCTTCTAAAAACAATGCTATTGCTCCTGACCAAGTAGTATCTTTGCTAAAAAGTGAAGTTAATTACAATGATGATGGTAGAATAGAAATACTTGATAATAACAAGAACATACGATACAACCCAAAAGGGGAACTATTAACAATAGAAGATAGAGTTAAAGAGTTTTTAGATGCTAACCCACATTTCCGAAAAGGGTCATTGTCAGGCACAGGTAGCCAGAGTAGCATCGAAGGTAAAACTGTAAAACCATTTAATATTCAGGACTTAGATATGAGCAAAGCGGAGGATCGTCAAAAGTATGCTGAGTATCGCAAACAAAGAGATTCTGCTCCTGTTCAAATAAATTTAACAAATAAATAATAAAGGACAAATACAATGGCAAACGAAAGCACAAGTTCTACACTCTCGGAATTATATACTGAGATCGTAGCAGAAGCATTGTTCGTAGCAAGTGAAAGATCAATTATGAGACCACTTGTAAGAAACTATGCTGTTACAGGTGGTGGAAAGTCAGTTGAAGTTCCAATTTACTCTGCTGTTTCGGCGGCGGCTGTATCGGAAGCATCTGATTTATCTAACACAGCAATAGACCCAACTTCAAAAACAATTACTTGTTCAGAGCATGGGATAATGACAACTCTAACTGATTTAGCAAGAAACTCAGCACCAAGAAATGTAGCGGCTGATATTGGTAGATTATTTGGAGAAGCTATTGCTAAAAAAATTGACAAAGACTTAACAGCTTTATTCGGTGGTTTCTCAACTACTGTCGGTTCAGCTTCTACAGCTATGTCAGCGGCATTAATCTTCCAAGCAGTTGCAAAATTAAGAGCAAATGCAGTACCGGGAGACAACTTAAATGCTGTAATCCATCCACAAGTCGCATTTGACTTGAAATCAGGTCTTACAAATACATTTGCTAACCCAAATCCGGGTGTTGGTAATGAAGCATTAAGATCAGGTTTAGTAGGTCAAATAGCTGGTGTGAACATATTTGAAACTTCAAATATGACAGACTCATCAAGTAATGATCCGGGAACAACTGGAGATTACAAAGGTGCAGTATTCCACCCTGACGCACTAGGACTAGCTATGATGCAAGATTTAAAAATCGAAACTCAAAGAGATGCTTCTCTAAGAGCAGACGAGATTGTTGCAACAGCAGTTTATGGTGTAGCAGAGTTAAACGACACTAATGGTTGCGAAGTCGAAGCAGACTCATCAATCCAATAATAATTGGATACTTTGTGAGGGTGGGAAACTGCCCTCACATTCAATAAGGAGATTTTATGGATATAAAATTAACAAATGGCAAAAAAATAATAGTTAAAGATAAAAAGTATTATGAAGCTAATATAGAATTTTACAAAAGAAATGGTTTTGTGCCTCTTAATGAAGTAAAAAAAGAAATTAAGAAAGCGACAGTAAAAGACATTTCTGATAATGTAGTGAAACTTAAACCAAAGAGAAAAAAAAATGTTAAAAAGACTAAAAAAAAGAATTAAAAGAATTTTTAATTGGATTATGGGTATTAGATAATGGCTAATTACACAGGTGCAAATGTTATAACTGCAAGTGATGTCACTAAGTATCAACCTGATGCTTTTGGTTTTGGTATAGCTTCAACAGATACAGAAGCAGTAAATTTCTTTGCACAAACAACAAATGATATTTTAAGACAGTTGAGAGTAGAGTGGTGGCAGACTTACAAAACAAATGTATTTACAGATATTACAGTATTAAATACTGCTGAGATGGTAGATACAAAAGTAAATTTAGATCAGTTTGAAAGGGCTGGTGTATATTTATTTTTAGGTAGATTTCTTTGTCCAGCATTAACTAAATTTAGACCTGAAACTGAAAAAGATAGATTTGAAAGAATGGGCGAGTTTTATATGTCTGAGTACAATAAAGAATGGAGAACAATTTTAGAAGATGGTGTTGAGTACGATGAAACAGGAGATGGCACTATACAAGTTTCTGAAAGAGAACCTTTACATGGATTTAGAAGATTGACTAGATAATGGCTTTAGATATTAAGATTAAAACAAACTCTAAAGCAATTGAAAAAAGATTTAAAAGATTACAAAGTAAATTTCCATCAATTATAGACAAAGGTATTTTACAAGGTGGATTTCAATTATTAGATATTATTAGAACTAAAACAGCTAAAGGAGTTGATTTTAGAGATACACCTTTTGCTCCATATTCATCAAGCTATTTAAAACAATTACAAAGAGAGGGTAAGCCAACTAAGGTAGATTTATTTTATTCAGGAAGAATGTTAGGTGCATTAACACCATCAAATAGAACAGTAAAAAAAACAGGAAAACATAAAATATCTTTAAACTTTAGTAATGCACAAATGAGACAAAGAGCATTGTTTAATCAAGTATTAAATGAGCCTAAAAGAGAATTTTTTGGCTTTAACAATAGAACAGAAAAGATTATAAACAAACAATTCAATAAATTTGTTGAAAAAGAATTAAAGAAAATGAAACTATGAGTGTTAGAGAAAATATTGCATCAAATCTATTATCAACGATTTCAGGTATTAGTAGTCCAATAACGATTAAAAAAGCTACTAGACAACCTTTTGATATAGATGAGTTGTCAGATAAGCAATATCCAGCAGTTATAGTACAAACATCTGAGGAAACTAGAGAAGATTCTGAATTAGGAAGTGGTGCTAAAACTAGAATAGGCATTATTGACTTTGTTATATTAGGTTTTGTTAAAGGTGCTGAATCTAATATTGATACTAAAAGAAATCAATTAATTACAGCTATTGAAACAGAGTTAGAATCTGATATTACAAGAAGTGGCAACGCACTTGATACAGAAGTGACAAGTGTAGAAACAGATGAGGGTACATTGTTTCCTATTGGTGGTATAAGAATGGTTGTAAGATGTACTTATGAGTTCCAAGCTGGAACACCATAAACAAGGAGAATAGATGGCAAATAGAGATAAAATTATTGATAAGATAGAAAAGAAAATAGACAACATTGAAAAATTGCATGACAAAGAATCAATGATGTGCGAAGAAGTTAAAGATTTACTTGCTGATTTGAGAGACCTAGAAGAAGATGAGAAATGGGAAGATGACTCAGAAGAAGATTTTGACGAAGATATTGATGATGAAGATATTGACGAAGAAGAAGAAAACTAATAAAAGGACTTATGGCTAAAGACATTAAATTATATAAAGATGGTAATGAGATAACTATTAACGAAACTCAACTTGAAAATTTTATAGATTTAGGTTGGAAGCAAGAACAAGATAAACAATCAACAAGTAAAAAGGAAACTAAAAAATGGCAACACATCACGGAAAAGAAGGTGTAGTAAAAGCTGGTGGAACTGGTATTGGCGAACTTACTGGTTTTACACTTGAAACTACTGCAGATGTTGTAGAAGATACAGCTTTGACAGATGCGGCTAAATCATTCGTAGCTGGAAGAACATCATTTTCAGGAACTTTAGAAATGAACTATGATGAAACTGATTCTCCACAACAAACTTTAACAGTAGGAAGTTCTATATCTTTTGTTTTATTACCAGAGGGTAATTCATCAGGCGATGAAAGTTTTACTGGTACAGGAGTTGTAACAGGAATGTCAGTTACTAATGGTATGGACGCAATTATTACTAGATCAGTTACATTTCAAGGCACAGGAACATTAACTAGAGGTACTGTCTAATAAGACTTTATGAAGTTAATAGATTCTGCGAAATCTCATTTTGAGTCATTAGGCGTACAGTCTATTGAAGTCGAAGAATGGAAAGATGAAGCTGGTAATCCGATTGTCATTTATTGGACACCTATAACTCTATCTGAAAAAAATAAGTTATTTAAGAAATCAGACAATCTTAATGATGTTAGTATTCTTGCTGATATATTAGTTATGAAAGCTATTGATAAAGATGGCAATAAACTATTCACATTAGAAGATAAACTAGCATTAATGCACAAAGTTGATTCTGATGTTATGTCTCGGATAGCAACCTCTATGGTACAATCTCCGAATCCTGAACAGGTAAAAAAAAACTAAAATCTGATCCTCAATTTAAAAATTGTATTATTCTTGCTGATAGGTTAAAAATATCCATTAGAGAAGTTTTACAAATGGAAGAATGGGAATATAATATTTGGATTGGCTATCTAATGTTAGAAAAAGAAGAACACGATATGGCTATGAATAAAGCAAGGCATAGATAATGGCACAAAATTTAGTATTAAATATATTAGCAAAAGATAAAACTAAAATGGCCTTTAATGGCATTAGAGCTGGTTTATCTAATTTAAGAAATTCAATATTTTCTGTTCAATCTGCATTACTAACTATTGGTGCTGGTCTTGTTGGCAGATCATTTATCAAAGTAGGGCGAGATGTAGAACAATTAAGATTAAGATTCTTTTTCTTATTTGGCTCTGTCAATGAGGGGCGTAAGGCATTTGATACGCTAGTTAAATTTGCTGGACGAGTTCCTTTCACACTAGAAGAAATAGCACAAGCATCAGGAAATCTTGCAGTCGTATCTAAAGATGCAGATGCATTAGGTAAAAATTTAGAACTTGTAGGTAATATCGCAGCAGTAACAGGAATTGATTTTAGAGTAGCGGCAGAACAAGTTCAAAGATCATTATCAGCTGGATTAGCTTCAGCAGAAATATTTAGAGAAAGAGGTGTTAGAGCAATGCTTGGTTTTAAATCAGGTGTATCTTTAAATGCAGAACAATCAGGTGAAGCTCTTTTAAAAGTATTCGGACCAGGAGGAAAATTTGGTAAAGCCGCAGAAGTATTAGGAACAACATTTGATGGTACTCTATCAATGATTTCAGATAAAGTATTTCAATTTCAATTAGCAACTAATGAAGCTGGATTTTTTGATTTCTTAAAAGGTGGTCTTATTACTATTAATAAACTAGCAGAAGAAAATGCAGTTGTTTTAAGAAAGATGGCAACATCATTGGCTAAAGGTATGATGACTTTTATTGAAGAAGCAGTAGTAGGTTTTATTAAAACTGTTAGTGCAATTAAAGTTGTATTTAAAACAATAGGATCAGGAATAATGGGAGTAATAGATATAATTAATTTTCTTCCTCCTGTTGTTAGAGAATTAGGAATAATAGGATTTTTAGCATTAGGTACTAAAGGTAGATTATTAGTATTTGCTATAGGTCTTATTATAAATCAAATACAAAAATTATTAAAAAAATTAGGTATAGAAGTTGATCTTGGTCTTAATAAAGGATTAGAAGAAACTAATAATAAAATTGAAGGTGCTAGAAGTATATTTGAAAGAATGAAAAAAGAGATAGAATTAAATACTATTGAAGTTGCTGAAATGAAAAAAAAGGTTGAAGAAGCAAACATAGAAGCAGAAAAATTAAAAAGAAATATATCTCCATTTAGAAAAGAAATAGAAAAATTAAATGAAGATTCACTTAAAAAATTAACTAATTTATCTAAACAAGCATTTGAAATATTTGAAATGGGTACAAAAGGTTTATCAAAAGGTATTGCAGAAAGTATTGTATTAGGAAAAGATTTAGGAAATACATTTAAGAATCTTGCAGATCAAATATTAATTAAATTAATAGGTGCATTAGTTGAAGTAGCAATTAAGATAGGTGTTCAAATTGCATTAGAGAATACTACAATAGTTGCTTTATTAACAAAATTAGGAATTGAAAAACAAATTACTGCAGAAAAGAAAAAACAAAATTCAGAAACTAAATCAGGAAACATACATCAATTAGTAGACATAGGATTGTCTTTTTTAGGTGGTAATGCACAAGGTGGAGCATTAAGAAAAGGAGAGCCAGCTCTTGTAGGGGAGCGTGGCCCTGAATTGTTTATCCCTAACAGTTCAGGTCAAATAACTCAAAATGCTAGAGGAATGAGTGGAAGATCAGCAGTAGTTAATTTTAATATCAATACAATAGATTCAAGAGGATTTGATGAAGCATTGGAAGAAAATAGAGGAACTATTACTGCAATTATTAATAATGCTTTAGCAGAAAAAGGTAGAGGAGAGTTAGTATAATGGCTGGTGCATTTCCAATAGCTACTGCAAAGTTTGAAACAATGGGAATTAGCTCTATTCAAAGTACAATTATATCTAAATCTATTAATGGAAAAAAACTATCAAGGACTATTGATAATCAAAGATTCAGTTTTACTGCAAAAGTTATAATAGGAAAAAGATCAGATATTTATGGAAGTCTTATGGCTTTTATTATGAAACAAAGATCAGGAAAAGAAAATTTTACAATTATTCCACCTGATGTAAGTTCTACAAAAGGAAGTGAGGGAGGAACAGTTTTAGTCAATGGAGTTCATGCAGTAGGAGATACAACAATAGCATTAGATGGCTTTGCAAGTGATGGTGCTGGCAGATTTAAGGCGGGAGACTTAATTAAATTTGCCTCACACTCAAAAGTCTATATGGTTATAGATGATGTCACTTCTTCTTCTAATGCGGCAACAGTAACTATTGAGCCACCTTTAATTACAGCATTAGCAGATGATAGTGTAGTCACTTATAACAATGTTCCTTTTACAGTTCATTTAACAAATGATGTGCAAGAGTTTGGATCAGTAGGATCAACAAAAGATGGAGATGTATTATATCAATTTGAATTTGATGTAGAAGAATCTCTATAATGGCTAAATATCTAATTAAACATTGGATCAATGTTGATATGATTGCAGAAAAAGTTATTGATGAATCTGAAATTAAAGATTTTACAACGAATGATTTAGGTCATCATAAAATCCCTGATAGCACATTTAGTTTTGTTGTGGTAAAAGATACAGAGAAAATTAACAGAACAACATACGAAATTTATGACGAGAAGCTTAACGACGGCAGTAAAAACCCAGCTAGCGACAAATGAGATAAGACCATTTCATTTATTGACAATAGGATTTTCTACGCCTGTAAATTTAACTGATAATAGTTTTAGTCTTACTTCATCAATATCAGGATCAAGCACAACATATACAGCTTCTCCTTTTTTAGTATCTATACCTAGCTTTGAAGAACAAACAGATATTACAAAAACAAGTTTAAGTATTACTCTATCAGGTGCAGATCAAACATTTATATCTACTGCATTAAATGAAAATATAGTTAATGATAGTGTAGTTATTTTTAGAGGATTATTAGATACAAATAATTCTATTATTGCGGATCCCTTATTATTATATCAAGGAACAATTGATACTTTTCAAATAAATGAGTCAGAAAATGAATCAGCTTTAAATATTACAGTAGTATCTCATTGGGCAGATTTTGAAAAAAAATCAGGTAGAAAAACAAATAATTCATCTCAACAAAGATTCTTTAGTACAGATGTAGGAATGGATTTTTCAAGTCAAACTGTATTAGATATTAAATGGGGTAGAAAATAATGCAAGATATTATAAATTTTTATAAATCATTTGATAGATATAGTTGTTTTACAAATGAAATATTATTTGAAGAAAACAAAGATTGCATAAAATATAATCAATATAAAGTTTTTAGAGATAATAAAGGTATATATGGATATGTAAGTTGGACATTTTTAAATCAAGAAAATCTTAATTATTTTTTACAAACAGGCATAGTAGAAGAATATAATTCAGGTAATATATTTGTTCATTTAGATTTTTTAGCTAAAAGAAATATCAAAGAAATATATAAATGGTCATTAAAAAATATTACTAAATATATTGGAGTTAATAAAAACACTCAATGGTTAAGATTAAATAAGAATAATGGTGTAAGAAATATTGTAAGAAAAACAGTAAAGGAATCTTGGAATGGGTAAAGTATTTAGAAGTGTAAAAAAAGTATTTAAAGTTGCTAGAGTCTTAAAATTTTTAAAAGGTATTAATCCTTGGGTAGCTTTAGGTATATTTGCAGTTGGTTGGCTTTTTATGAGATCAAGAAAACCTGACACTCCTGATTATGGATCAACTGATTTTGATATTACAGAAAAAGGTATATTACTTAATAAACAATCTAATAATGCATCTATTCCTGTTTTATATGGAGAAAGATTATTAGGCGGTACAAGAGTTTTTATAGAAACATCAGGAACGGACAATACTTATCTATATGTCGCTTTAGTCTTATGTGAGGGAGAAATAAATTCAATAGAAGAAATAAGAGTAGATGATAAAGTAGTTACATTTGATGGAGCATTATCAGATAATGTTCAAAGAAATGTAGCAAGTTCAGATTCTAATTTTTATAAAGCTGATCCTAATGTAGAGGGATCATCAGCAGAAAGTACAATATTAATCGAGCCACATTTTGGAACAGATGGACAATCAGCATCTAGTTTATTATCAACTTTATCTTCGTGGGGTAGTAATCATAAATTATCAGGTGTTTGTTATTTAGCTATAAGATTTAAATGGAATCAAGATGTATTCGGTGGGATCCCTACTGTTCAAGCTAAAGTAAAAGGTAAAAAAATAATTACATTAGCATCTAATCTATCAGAACAAACTGCATCTTTTTCTACAAATCCAGCTTTTTGTTTATTAGATTATTTAAGAAATGAAAGATATGGAAAAGGTTTAGCAACATCAAGTTTAGATTTACAAAGTTTTTATGATGCATCACAAGTTTGCGAAACACAAGTCACTCCATATTCAGGTGCTAGTGATATAAATATATTTGATTGTAATGCAGTTATAGATACATCAAAAAAGGTTATTGATAATGTAAGAGAATTAGTAAAAGGTATGAGAGGGTATCTTCCTTTTGTTCAAGGTAAATATAGATTAGTTATAGAAACAACAGGCAGTGCATCTGTATCATTGACAGAAGATGATATTATAGGTGGATTCTCTTTAGCTAGTCCAAGTAAAAATTCTAAATATAACAGGGTTATTGTTTCATATGTTAACCCAGCTAGGAACTATCAGGTGGACGAGGTACAGTACCCAGCTATTGATGACAGTGGTTATTCAACAGCAGATAAACATGCAACAATGAAAACAGCTGATGGAGGATTCTTATTAGAAGGTAGGTTTGATTTTAGAACACTTACTTCAACTTATCAGGCAGAGGAGATGGCAGAAATTATATTGCGTAGATCAAGGGAAGCATTAGGTCTAAATATAAATTGTGGATTTAAAGCATACGAATTACATATAGGAGATATTGTAAATGTAACTCTATCTAGTTTAGGTTTTACTTCAAAAGCATTTAGAGTTATTTCTATGAATTTTAATGAAGATTATTCAATCACTTTAGGATTAATTGAGCATCAAGATTCTCACTATACATGGGCAACTAAAGGTCAAGTATCAAGTACACCATCAACTAATTTACCTAGTCCATTTACAATTCAACCACCAGCTGGAATAACTTTATCTGATGAGATGATTGAATATGCTGATGGAATTGTATTAACAAGATTAAATATTTTAATTACTGCAAGTACTGATAAGTTTGTTCAATATTATCAAGTTGAAGCTAAACAAAGTACAGAAACTAATTTTAAAATTATTTCTAATGGAACACAATTAAGACATGAGTTATTAAATGCAGTAGATGATGTGACTTACAATGTTCGTATAAAAGCAATCAATAGTTTTGGTGTATCTTCTTCATATTTGACTGAATCGAGAAAGATAATAGGTGCAACAGAAACACCCAGCGATGTTTCAGATTTATCAATATCAATGGTTGGATCGAATCAAATGGAATTGTCTTGGACGCCTGTTGATGATTTGGACATAAGCTGGTATGAAATTAGATTTCAAGATGTAACAAGTGGAGCAACATGGAATGAAAGTACACCTATTGCAAAAGTAGTTAGAAGAAAATCAAATTCATTAGTAGTTAATTCTGCAACAGGCTCTTTCTGTATTAAGGCAGTTGACAAATTAGGTAATAGTTCTGCAAATGCTTCTATTGTATCTACTAATATTTCAGGATTGCAAAATTTTACAAATATATTAACTTTGAGTGAATAATGGCTGATTTTTTAGGAACAAGAGATTCTAGTGTAGCAATATCAACAGATAATGCTGGTAGAAAAGTATTAATTTTAGATACAATAACACAAGTCGATAGTCTTGTCGGAAATGTAGATGTAGCAGAAGGTGTTTTTGATTTAGGTGGAACAGATTCTACTTCAAATCCTACAAATTTTAGTGCAAATGTAAAATCATCAGGTTTTTATACTTTTAGCAATACATTATCATTAGATGCAATTTATGACACAAATTTAGGTGCTGTTGTAGGTATGAGTTCCGAAGATGAATATGATTTACATGATGCTGGAAGAGGAGCTACACTTCACGACGACGCAAAGGGACCATATGATGGATCACCTGAAATACAATGTGGAGCAGAAGTTCAAGTTGGATCAGATAATACAAGTTTAAGTAATATTTCTACCTTTCAGAAAATTGCACAACAAAGTACTATCAAAGGTAAATTTTTTAAATTTAGATGTAAATTAACATCTGATAATAATAAAGTTAGAGCAAAAGTTCATACATTACAAACAAAAGTAAATATGGAAAAAAGAACAGAAGCTAGTCAAGATGTAGTTTCTGATGCTTCAGGAACAACTATAACTTTTGTTAATTCATTTTATGCGACACCTAGTATTGGAATATCTGCTCAAGGATTACAAACAGGCGACTATTATCAGATTACAAGTAAATCAAAAACTGCCTTTACAATTAGGTTTTATAATAGTAGTAATACAGGAATAAGTAGAACATTCGACTATCAAGTTGTTGGATATGGGTTGAAAAGTACTTAAATTTAAACTATAAGGATTTTATATGAGTCAAGTTTCAGATGTAACATTAGACAATCAAGGTTTCGCTTCTTTTAGAACGGAATTAAATAATATTATAGGTGCATTAAATACTTCACATGTTGGAAGTTCAGCACCAGGATCAGTAGCCACAGGCACGATCTGGGTAGATTCAGGTACATCAGGAGTTTTAAAAGTAAAAATTAACGATGGATCAGATAATGTTGAATTATTTCAAATTAACATTTCATCTAATGCAGTGACTAGCACAATGTCAGTTACAGGAACAATTTCAGAAACTGATCCGAATGCTTTACCATTAGCAATAGCTTTAGGATAATATATGGCAAATACATTTAAAGTAAAAACTAACGGAGCAATGCCTGCATCTGCTGGTACTCCACTTACCCTTTACACAGTTCCATCATCTACAACAACAGTAGTTATCGGATTAACACTTTGTAATATTCACACAACAACAGTTACAGCAGATGTTCAATTAGTATCAGATACATCAGATACAGAAACAAACGAAACAGTTTTATTAATTAAAGATGTCAGTATTCCAGCTGGTTCATCTTTAGAACTTTTAACAGGTGGTAAAGTTGTTCTTCAGACAACTGATATATTAAAAATAGATTGTTCAGTATCAGCTAAAATAGATGCAACATTATCAATCCTAGAAATAACATAGGAGTAATCAATGGCTTATATTGGACAAGCACCAGCAAACAAACCTGTAAGTGCATCTGATTTAGAAGATGGAATAATAACAAATGCAAAATTAGCACAAGATATAATTTCAGCAGAAACAGAATTAGCAACAGCACCAGCTTCAACTGATGAATTTTTAATTAGTGATGCTGGAGTTTTAAAAAGATTAGATGCTAGTTTGGTTGGTGGTGGAAAAATAAATCAAGTCGTATCAACTCATTTTACAACACAATCACAAATGAGTTCTAGTAGTTTTGCAGCTATATCAGGTTGTACTGTTGATATAACACCAAGTGCAACTTCAAGTAAAGTTTTTGTTATGTTATCACTTTGTGCTGGTGTAAATGCAAGTTCTTATGCTTTTTTTAAATTATATAGAGGTTCAACACTTATAGGGTCAGGTTCAGATAGTTCTAATAGAATTGGATGTAATTTTTCTTTAAGTCAAAATAATGGAGATACTACAAGTGATGGAGTGGTACAAGTTAGTTATCATTATTTAGATAGTCCAAGTTCAACATCAGCACTTACTTACACAGTTCAAGCTTCTACATTTAGTAACTCAACTATTACATATAATAAAACACCAGATAATTCTGATAATGGAAGAACAGCACAAGCATCTTCTGTGATAACAGTAATAGAGGTATTAGCATAATGGATTACGCAAGAGCAATAAAAGCAATAAACGAAAATGCAGAATTTATAATTGTAGATAATGATTTAGATAATATTGAATGGTTAAATGGAACAACACCTATTTCTAAAGCTGACATAGAATCTAAAATGGCAGAATTACCTACTGCTGAAGAAGAAGCTACTGCAAAAGCAAATAATAAATTATCTGCACAAAATAAATTAAAAGCATTAGGTTTAACTGATGAAGAAATAGAGGCATTATAATATGGCATATATAGGAAAAACACCAATTACAGGAAACTTTGTAAAACTAGATGCAATTAGTGTAGTCAATGGTCAAGCTGGTTATACTATGAATAATGGTGGCTCTGCTTTTACAGATTATGAAAATGTCAATCAGTTTTTAGTTTCACTTAATGGTATTCTTCAAGCACCAACAGATTCATTTACAGTTTCAGGAAGTACACTTACATTTGCATCAAATTTAGCAACAGGCGATGTCATTGACTTCGTAATTGTTCTTGGAAATACTTTAGATATAGGAACAGTATCTGATTCTACTATAACACAAGCTAAAACAAATTTTGTATCAACATCATCTGCGGCTGGATTACAAATAAAAGGCGATAGCACTACTGCTGGTACTTTACAATTAAACTGCGAACAAAATAGTCATGGAATTAAATTACGATCTCCACCTCATAGTGCAAGTGCTTCATACACTTTAACTTTTCCAAATGATGATGGCTCAAATGGACAAGCCTTAACTACGAATGGCTCAGGAGTGTTGACTTGGGCTGATGCTGGTGGTGCTAACACTCCAGCTTTTCAAGCAAGAATTTCTTCAACACAAAATTTATCTGATGCTTCATATGTAAAAATGGCAGCAGCTACTGAAGATTTTGATACTGATGGTAAATATGACCATTCAACAAATTACAGATTTACTCCGACAGTAGCTGGTAAATATTTTTTTTATGGTGTAGCAAATTTTGATAGTAGTTCAACTGATGATCTTACAGAATTTCGTATTGCTCTTTATAAAAATGGAACAAGAATTATGAGTACCACTATGAATCCAGTGGGAAAACATTATGAGCAAACAACTAACTTTACTTTTGTTGATACTTCAGATGATGATGATTATTACGAATGTTTTTTATATTTAGATATTACAAGTAATACACCTCAAGCAATATTTGAAAGCAGTGTAGGAAGAACTTATTGGGGAGCATACAGAATAATCACATAGGATAAATTATGGCATCATTAAAATCAAAAATAAAATCTTATTTAGAAGCAAACTCAAAAACTTGGGATGCTGAAAAAAAGAACATTGAATTAAGAAACGATAGTGATGGTAATGGAGATTATATTGATATTTGGAATGTATCAGGTTTAAATAAACCCACAGATTCTCAATTAGTTAATTACGAAAGTATAGCAAAAACAGAAGAAAGTAATCAAGCTATTATTAATACAAGAAAAAAATTATATGGTAGTTGGGAAAGTCAACTTGAAGAAATTAACGAACAAGGTCTTGATGCTTGGAAATCAAGAATAGCACAAATTAAATCAGATAATCCAAAGGAGTAAGACATGGCATTATTATTTGCTAATAACAACTCCTTATCAGCAATCACAACTAAACCAAGTGGTTTAAGTGGTGGAGCTATGAACCTTATCTCTACACAAACTGCATCAAGTTCATCTACAATATCTTTTACATCTGGTATTGATGATACCTATGATGAGTATGTGTTTAAGTTTTATAATATTCATCCAGCTACTGATGGTGCAGAATTAACAGTAGGTTTTAGAGATGGTAGCACAGATTATGATGCTACCAAGACAACAACTGTATTTGAAGCATATCATAATGAAGCTGGAGATGACAGTGGATTAGCTTATCAAACTGCTGAAGATATTGCTCAAGGAACTGGTTTTCAAAATATAAGTAAAAATTTAGGTACTGACAACGATCAAAATGCTTGTGGACAACTTCATCTTTTCGCACCATCATCAACTACTTTTGTTAAACATTTTATGTCTAGGTTAAATAATATTCAACACAATGAATATTCTTTGGATTATCATGTTGCTGGTTACTGTAATGTAACTGCTGCAATAGACGCAGTACAATTTAAAATGTCATCTGGCAACATAGATAGTGGAGTAATAAAATTATATGGGATATCATAAATGGCATTAGTTAAATACAACAACAATAGCATAAGTGCTGTAACCTCTGCTTCTGCAATACCAAGTGGAGCTATGACACTTATTAAAACTTTAACTGCTAGTTCTAGTTCTACATTATCATTCGTGCATGGAAGTTCAGATGTAGTTTTGGATAGCACATATCCTATTTATGTTTTTAAATTTATAAATATGCATCCAAGCACAAATCATACAGATTTTAAATTTAATTTAAGTATTGATAGTGGTTCAAATTATAATGTTACAAAAACAACAACTAGTTTTAATGCTATTCATAGTGAAAACAATAATACTACAAATCTTCAATATCATGCTGGTTCAGATTTAGCTCAATCTACTGGAGATCAAAATATTGCATACTATGTAAGTGATGATAGTGATGCATCAGTTTCTGGAAAAATGTTTTTATTTAATCCTTCATCAACTACTTTTGTAAAACATTTTATGATAAGAGCAAATGGTATGTATAAAGATACTGGAGATGGAAATTCTCCATATACACATGATTTTTATACTGCTGGTTATGGTAATACTACGTCAGCAGTTGATGCTGTTGTTTTTAAAATGTCATCTGGCAACATAGATTCAGGTACAATCAAACTCTATGGAATAAAGGATAGCTAATGAGTATTGTAAAACTAAATAATAGAGGTGTCAAAGATGCAACAACATTTGGAAGTATATCTTCATTAGGAAGTTTAGTTTTAATTAAAAAACAAACAGCTTCTTCATCTGCAACTATTTCATTTGTTGATGGGTCAAGTGGTGTTGTTTTAGATAATACTTACAAAGAATATTTATTTACATTTAACAACATGCACCCTAATACTGATGGTGGTAGTTTTCAATTTCAAGCAAATGCAGTTGGTGGAAGTGGATTTAATGAAACAATAACAAGTTCATTTTTTAGAGCATATCATGGAGAGGGTGCAGAGGGTGGAATAGTTGCTTATGAGACAGGTTCTGACCTTGCACAATCTACAAGTTTTCAAAGAATAACTGAAGAATTAATAGGTAATGATAATGACCAATGTATGAGTGGGTATTTACATTTATTCAATCCATCATCAACTACATTTGTTAAGCACTTTATAGCTGATACAAATTCCTATCACGCATCTAATTATAGTGTGCGTTCTTTATTAGGTGGTTATATAAATACTACTTCTGCTATTGATGAAATACAGTTTAAAATGCATTCAGGCGACATTGATTCAGGAGATATTTGCCTTTACGGATTAAGTTAATTAAAATATAAGGAGTTATTATGACAAGACATCATTTAATAAATGGAATACAAGTTCCTTTTACTGCTCAAGAAGAAGCACAAAGAGACCAAGAAGAAGCAAATTGGGAAGCTGGTACTTTTGATAGAGCAATCGAAGATTTAAGACAAAGAAGAAACTCTTTGTTATCTGCAACTGATTTCCATGCTTTATCAGATAACACAATGTCAGCAGATATGACAACTTATAGACAAGAATTAAGAGACATTACAGATGGTCTTACAACAGTAGAAGAAGTAAAGGCAGTAGAATTTCCAGAAAAACCATAGGAGTCTAAATGCAGTTATCAAAACACTTTACATTAGAGGAGATGGAAAAATCTCAAACAGCTACAAGAAAAGGTATTAAAAATAAAGCTGGGTCAGGAGAAATTAAAAACTTAGGCGATCTTTGTTATGAGGTATTAGAGCCTGTACGAGCAAAGTTTGATAAGCCTGTCACAATCACATCAGGATATAGAAGCCCTGAATTATCAGAAGCTATTGGCAGTAAAGCTACATCACAGCACTGCTTGGGGGAGGCAGTTGATTTCGAAATAGCTGGAGTTTCCAATCTTCAAGTAGCTCTATGGCTTACTAATAATGTTAACTTTGATCAATGTATTTTAGAATTTTGGACAGGCGAAGCTAGTTCAGGGTGGATTCATGTATCATACAAAGATGGCTCAAATAGAAAACAAGTATTAACATATGATGGCAAATCATATACTAATGGATTACCTGATGCTAAATGGTCAGGTGGTAAAATGCAAAACTAGGAGATAATATGCTTACTAAAAAACAAAAGAAACTACCACCAGCTTTACAAAAAGCTATAATGAAGAAAATGAAAAAGACTAAAAAAAAGAAAGCGAGGAAATAATGCCTTATCATACAGGACATAAAATGAAGAAAAAAAAGAAGAAAAAGAAAAAAGGTAAAAAGAAAAGATAATGGTTAAAGTAGCATCTATAAAAGGTATCATTCAAGGATTAAAACCTAGTCAGCAAAAGACAATGCGTAAACATGCAAGACATCATAGTCTTAAGCATATGCGATCAATGGCTCTCGCTATGAAAAAAGGTGCTACTTTTCAAACTGCACACACTAGAGCAATGAGGAGTGTAGGCAAATGAAAAGACGAAGAGTTGCTAGAGATAAAAAAACTAAAGTGCCAAAAAAATATCTTACTGGGTTATCTCGATCTCAAAAAGATAAAAGAGCTAAATTATTAAAACGAATGGCAAAATTATATAAATCAGGTGCTACAATACCTAGATCAATGTTTAAAGCGAGAGTAAGATAATGGCAAGACGACGACCTCTATCAGCTGGTGTTTTAACTACATTAAGAAATAAAGCAAAGAAAAGAAAAAATATTACATTAGGTCAATTAAGAAAAGTTTATAGACGAGGTCAAGGTGCATGGCTATCAGGTGGATCAAGACCAAGAGTACCTATGTCAGCTTGGGCAATGGCAAGAGTTAACAGTTTCTTGCGAGGAAGTAGAAAACATGATACTGATCTACGAAGAAAGAGAAAAAGATAATAATGAAAACAAGTAAAGAAAAATTTGTAGAACTTGATGGTAAAATTAAATTAGTAAATCAAAAATTAGATTTAGTAATTAAAAACCATCTCCACCATATGAAACAAGATATTGACCGAATCTTGTATGGACTAGGTGCAGTCGGACTTTTAGTTTTAGGTCAACTCCTTTACATTCTCACCAATTAGTTGTAAAAGCGTTATATGCGCTATAAACGAATCCTAGTCATCAGCGATATGCACTTGCCCTATCAACATAAAGATAGCATATTATTTCTTAAAGAAATTAAAAAAGAATTTAAACCTGACTTCGTTGTAAACATAGGCGACTTATTAGACTTCCATGCAATTAGCATGCACTCACACGATCCCGATTTATATTCTGCTGGTATGGAACTAGATAAAGCAAAAGAATATATTAAAGAAATAGAAGATATATATCCTGAAGTTATAGAAGTAGATTCAAATCATTCTAGTTTAGTTTATAGAAGAGCATTAAAGTATGGAATGTCTAAAGCATTTTTAAAACCTTATGGAGATTTTTTAGGTACTAGAAAATGGAAGTGGATTGATGATTTAACACTTACAATGTCTAATGGTCAAAGATGTTTTTTTACACATGGAAGAAGTGCAGATGTGTTAAAAGTTTCTCAAACAATGGGAATGAGTGCGGTGCAAGGCCACTACCATACGAAATTTTTAATTAGCTATTGGGCAAATCCTGATAATTTATTTTTTGCAATGAATGTAGGGTGCTTGATAAATCAAAAGTCTATGGCGTTCAACTATGCCAAGAATTTTAAAACAAGATTTATTTTAGGTTGTGGAATTATAATAGATGGTATACCAAAGCTATTACCTATGGTATTGAATAATAAAGGGGATTGGATTAATAAGATAGTATGAGTAAGTCTAATAAGCTTAAAAACACCCTTTTAAAGAGCCATACAGCCCCTTTAAACAGCGATTCTGCATTTTCTGAACAAGTTGCTGGTAATCACTATAAGAAGCTTAATATTCAACCTTTGGACTATTCTATGGCTAATGATTTCAATGCTTGTCAAACCCATGCTTTAAAATATATAACTAGATATAATCTGAAATGGAAAGATAAGAAAGATCAGATTAAAGATTTAGAAAAAGCAAAACATGTTATTGATATGTTAATAGAAAAAATTCAGGAGAAGTAATTATGTGGTTGAATTTATTATCGTTAGGTATAAAGACAGGAGCAAAGCTCTATCAAAATAAACAGAGAACAAAAGAATTAATGTCTGATGCTCAAATGCACCATGCAGAGCAGATGGCGAAAGGCGAAATTGAATATAAAGCAAAAGTTATTGAAAGTAATGACAATGGATTTAAGGACGAATTTGTCCTTATTCTCGTATCTATTCCTATTCTTTTATTGGGTTGGTCTGTTTTTTCTGACGATCCTACGATTCGTGATAGAATAGATTTATTTTTTGAGTATTTTAAAAATCTTCCTTATTGGTATCAAGCAATTTTTATTGGCGTAGTTTCAGCAATTTATGGACTTAAAGGTGCTGACATCATGCGTAAGAAGTAGTAATCAATTTTAAATAATGGTATATCTATCTTATGATAGATGCAGTTATTACAGATTTAGAATTACAAATAGAAACACCACAATCAGAATTTGGACATTATGTTTCTTTTAGATTTATAGATACTACTCCTACTTTTCCTAAACTAAAGAATATGATTAGAGAAGTTGTAGAAAGAGATGATGTAAGTTTAGTTGAATATAACTATAATGTAGAAATTATAACTGAAAAAACTGATATATCTGATTTTGAAATAACTAAACATTAAGGGCGATTTCTCGCCCCTAATTAGATTAGTTTCTAGTTAACTTATCTGTTGCTAATTGATTAATGGATTCTTGTTTAAGATTCTCACAATAAGAATGTCCATTTTTTGCTTCAATCTTTTTAAGAAGATAATACGCTTTTCTTTTTCTATATTCAGCTCTTACCTTAATATATCTTTCATCTGACCGAACTTTCAATTTAGCTTGACTCACAGATAATTTTCCATTTTCTATTTTTTCATTATGTAGAAAATCAAAGAGTTCATCAACTTGATCTTTTACTTCATCATATTCTCTTTCTGCTTTTGCAAAATTTTTATCTAATGTATTAAGATAAACGAGAATCATTTCTGAATTAAAGACTTTAGGTCTTAACTCTATGTATTTATCTAATGAATCATCACTCATTAATCGCCTAATTGATTCTCAAGTTCTTCAGGATCAAAATCAGTAGCTGGTCTTTGTGACCATTCCTGTTCTGATTGAGGAAGTTGATCGTCCATATTATTATTTTGCTGATACGATTGTTTAGGTTGATTGAAAGATGGATTCTGCTTTCGCTTATCATAATAAGGAAATAGCTTCCATTCATTTGTCTTGCCTTGATAATAACCTTTTAATACTAGATTTTGATTATTCAAGGTAACAACTAAAATACAACCATCTTTTTTTGTAGTCGTTAATTTAGCTGATCCACCATTATTATCAGAACTGTTATTATTATTATAACTTTTTTTCTGATATTGGTTATTGTACTGTGCTTTTTGATATTGCATCAGATTCTCCTATTGTTAGTATTCAATACTTTGCATTTGTTCCATTAAATATTTTGCTCCAATGAAAGCACTGAACAGTTTTTTATTTAAAGGAATTTCCTTAATCTCTATTTCATTATCTTTTTTAGGTAATCTCACTATAAAAGATTTAGAAATTTTAGATTTAGTTTCTTCCTCATATGCGAATCTATAAGCATTTAACTGCAAATAATAGTCAAATGTTATATGATTACTTGTTTTAATATCAATCAAAACAAGATTTCCTTTCTTGTCTTTTACAACAAGATCAAGAGTCCCAGCGTAGTTATATTTCTTACAATAGATTTTTTTCTCTATTTCTACTACTTCAAACTCTTGTTTATTCCACCAATCTAAAAATAGATTCCAACAATTTACTACTGCTGGATCAGATTGTTTAGGAATTGGCTTTTCTTTTAGATAGTCCTCAACTAATCCATGAACAACACTACCTACTAAAGCACCTTCATCTTTAAAAGTATCAGGTTTCTTTTTAGCAGTAGCAAATATTCTTTCTAGTTTTGCTCTATCTAATTCTTCTCCCATATCTAATTTTTCATTAATTAATCTTTTAACCTCATTTAAAGGTGTAGCGACTAACCAATTAATTAGCTGGGGTTTAGGTACTCCTCTTTGACAAATTCCTGTCACAGATTCAACCTTTTCATCATTAACATAATACATATGCTTATCGTCATTATAGCTTAATATTATATTATTTTTTAGTGGGTACTTTTTCCACATTTTTCCTCCTAGTTAAGTATAGAGTGTCCTCTATTTTTTAAGCATTGTCTATATAAATGTTCGTGTTTTGTATCAGCTGTTGGCGATTCAATCCAAAAAACAATATTACCTATAAAAGATGTATTGCTATCTGCTAATGTTTTACAATGTTGCAAATCATTAGTTATTTCATCTGATTTAGATTTATCAAAAGTACCACTACGACCAGCTGTATCAACGATAGGTTTATACGCACAATTTGTTACGAATATTAGTAAAAATATCCACCTCATTCTGTTTCCTCCTTTCCTCTTTTAGTTTGATTTTATATTCCCTTGTAGTGTTAGCTTCAATTTTAGGCATATAAGAATACACCTCATCAAAGTATGGATTAGTATCTCCGAATGACCATCTTTTTCGTTTAGATACTTTTGTTATTAAGTCTAATCGCTTTTCTTTTATCTTATCACTCTGACTCATAGTATTATAGCTCCCATAATAAAACCTAGTACAAAAGAAATTATTGATATAACAATCTCTGTTCTATAATAAAGACTCTTTGTAGCTAGGTCTTGTTTCCATTTTTTATTATTAATAAAGAATCTACCTAAAATAATCATCTTTCTACTTCGATAAATTCTACTGTTAATTTAACCTTATGATCAAAATGTTCTATTGATTCACTATAACTTTCTAATAAAGGTATTAATTTTTTAAGAGTAATACCTTGTGAATTAAAGTGATGTTCAACTTCTAGTTTTTTTGATTTCTTACCATCTTGATAAGGTTTGTTAAGTGTTACTATATCTGCTTCATCTAAATAAAATGTCATACAACTCCTTTAGATTTAAAATTACAATTTAGGAAATCTGTAATCTCATAATTTTGTCTATATATGAAATTGATCGTAGTATTTCCATCTCTTTGTATTGCAGTCACTATCTTATTCTTTTCAGATTGATATAATTCAGGGGTTGCTTCTGAAAATTGATCTAAAAATTGAGATAGATTATCTGATTCAGAATCTCCATTAAATATTTTGATTCTGCCATTTAGATAAAATGTAGTAGTTACTTTTTTCATTAATCCTCCGATTTTTTTAATTGTTGATTTAGTTTTTCTTCATCAATCAAATCTTGAGCTTCTTCTATTGATTCTGATGTAGAAATATACTCTTTATTAAAATAGATAGAGACTCCAAATGGAGTCTCCTCTATATCATATCCTCTATAAATCATTATTTATCCTCCGATTTAAGTTGGATTTGTGATTGATGAAAAACAGGGTAGCTTCTAAATTCAGAATCATTTCCTAAATCTTGTACTACTCTTGTTAATCTAGCTACTGCTTTTGATCCTTTGATAACTTTTGCTCCCATCTTTCTAGCTTGATTGAATGTGCAAAAACCACCTGTCATTTTAGTAGCTTCTAATCTTTCAAGATTTTTTCCCTTAAAAGATTCTTTAGTATATAAGTTATAATAACTCATAGTTTCCTCCGATTTGTTTATGTTCATATAAAAAGGTTATCAAATTTAGAATCAAAGAAAAGCCAGTAAAAACTCAATAAAATCAACGCTTTTAGTCGTTTTTTTTCATCTAATAGTGGAAAAACTAATAGAAAACCAAATCAATATATAGTTGAAATTTATGATAAAATTTTTTATAGATTGCAGATAATGTTTAAATCGGTTAGTTATAACTTCAGTTCAGATTTTTTTCCCTCTTTTAGAAAACGAATCTGTTCCCTTCTAGGAATGGGGCGAGTTTCCGATTTCTCGCCCCTTAACAATCAAAAGGAAATAATATGCAAGAACGATTACAAATAGCTCAAATGCTATATGCACAAAGAATGCTTAAGAAAAAAACTCAAACACAATGCGGACAGAAACTAGGAGTTACATTTCAACAATTTCAGAAATACGAGAAGGCAGATAATGGGATCCCTAGTACAAAGTTATTATTATTCTGTAAAAAGTTTGGAGTTAAATTATCGGAATTTCAAGATGGCGATCCTTATTCAGTGATAGAAGCTGCACCTATCCACCCTATGAAAAAGGAAGAGTGTTTTGAAAGGTTAAGTCAATTAGAGACAAAACTAAATAGAAAGGAACAAGATGATAAAAGTAGAAGTGAAGAAAGTATGGCTGGGCAAAGTATCAGTTAGAGAACACATATATAAAAAGGCTTTGCGTCTTAAAGAATCGTTAGGTATAGTACATGAAAAGGAATATATGTTTATACCTTATGCAAATTTAAAGAAAGCTAGAGTTTATACTAATCAAGTCTTTAAATCTAAATTCAATGATAAAAGTTATAGACTTATAGATTTTGAATGGAAACCTTGGAAAGCAGAAGATAACAATCAAGGTAGGTTAGTATGAGTAGTTTTATAGATATTCCTAAAGATGATGAGACTCAACAACCAACTCCTGAAGAACATTATTTTTCTCGATCTAAAAATCAATGGCTTATGGTTTCTGATATGTCAGATATGCATGTTAGAAGAGCATTTAAAAGATTGTTGAGAATGATCAGATTAAATCAATTAGTAGAAGTAGAAGATGTTACTAAAAATACAATTTATCAAGTTAAGATTACAGAGGAACTTAATAAGATAAAAGCACATTGTGATGAAATAAGAAAGGTTGTTAATGAATAAAAAAGAATGGGAAAAGCATAGTAGATGGCTCGATCAATTTAGAGGAACTATTATTTATGATAATGGAGAAAAAGATAAAAAAAAGAAAAAAGACATCAAAAAGACCAAAAGTAAAAAAAATAATTAGTGGTTATTATTTTGATGGAAAGAGATTAAAAACTCTTTATGAAAAAAGAACACAAAAAACGATTTGATCAATTAAGACAAATAGGTTGTATCGCTTGTAGAAGATCAGGTAAATTTGCTGATCCTGTAATACATCATATTAGGAAGCATACAGGAATGTCATTAAGACCAAGCCACGATGATACAATTCCTTTATGTCCTATACATCATAATATGGGAAATCAGTCAGTTCATCTTAATAAAAAATTATTTGAGTCTTTGTTCGGAACAGAGCTTGAATTATTAAAAGAAACTAATATGGAGATAATAAAACTAGAAAGGACGGATATATTTTATGGAGGAATCGAAGAATAAGTTTCACGCATTACAATTATTTACAGATACATTTACTGCTGAAACTGTACATTTAACTAATCAAGCAATAGGAATATATATTAGACTATTAAGCTTTGCGTGGACTAAAAATACAAAACCATTTACAACTGAATCAGCATATAGAATATGTCAATGCACTGATGGAAACTGTCATACTGATGTTGATGATATTTTAAATGAATTTTTTATAAAAGATTTAAAAATGGATACTCAAGAAGTAATTTGGACACATAAAAGATTGACAGCAGAACATGAATATTTAACAGCAAAATATAAGAAAAGATCGGAGTCAGGCAGAAAAGGAGGTCTTGCTAGAAGCAAAAACCAAGCACCTATACCTATACCTAATCCTATACCTAATAAGAATATATATGATCCTCAATTTGAACATCTATGGGATTCTTTATCAAAGAAAAGAGGTTCAAAATTCAAAGCTCATGAAACTTGGTTAAAATTATGGTCTAAAGGTATTCTGAAAGAATCTGATAATCCTTTATTAATTCAGGCATATCATAATCAAATAGATGATATAGAAGATGTCAAATTTGTGCCACATTTCAGCACATGGTTATCTCAAAGAAGATGGGAAAATGACGATTCTATATCAAAAGTGGCTATAACACTACAAAAAATGGAAAAGCTAGGATATATCACAACAGGAACTCAATCTAATTTTACATTCTTTATAAAAGATGGAAAAAAGTATAAAATAGACAGATACGATAAGGATCACATAATACAAGATGTTGAATGAAAGCTATATTAAGAATTTTTAAATACGCTAGAAAAAGAATAATAGCTTTATCATTAGAAAACAAAATGCTAAAAGTTCAGATTGAGTATTATAGAGCAATAGTTGAATCAGATATACATAGAAAACATTAATGAGAAGAAAAAAAGTAAAATATAAACATACTGTTATTAAAAAGAAAAAGTATTATTTTTATAAAATTACATGGGCAGATATTACAGGCGACGCTGGTCATTGTACTGCTTTTGATTTTATGGGATTTATGCCTAGCATAATGATAACTCACGCTTATTTATTTGCTAAAGATAGAAAATATGTTAGAACTTTTGCAAGCTATGAAGAAAATGATGAGTTATTTTCAGATCGTAATGTATTTCCTAAAGGTTGTATTTTAAAAATGGAAAAAATTCTTTTATGAAGATTGAACTAATTCCATTAGATTCACTAACACCTTACATTAACAATCCAAGAAAAAGTTTAAATGTAGATAAGGTCGCCGCATCAATTAAAGAGTTTGGATTTCAACAACCTATTGTAATCAATAAAGAAAAAGTAATTCTTGCTGGACATACTAGATATTTTGCATCAAAAAAATTAGAATTAAAACAAGTTCCTTGTGCTATTGCAGAATTATCAGATACAAAACAAAAAGCATATAGAATAGCAGATAATAGAGTTTCCGAAGATAATCAATGGGATTTCCCTTTACTAAATTTAGAAATAGAAGATTTAAAAAAAGATAAATTTGATCTTCCTATATTAGGTTTTACTGAAGAAGAATTAAAAAAATTTATGTCAGTAGATACATTTAATCCTACTGATAAAGACGATCAATCTCAAATAGATGAAGCATCTGAAAAATGCGAAACTTGTGGACAAACATTACCTAAATAAAGATTTATATATTGATTATTGTTCACAGAAAGCTAGTGAGTATTCTGTATATAAATGGCATTATTCAAAAAGAATGCCTAAATCTAAACTTGTAAGGTTTGGTGTATGGGAGAAAGGCGAATTTAAAGGTACAGTTATCTATGGTCTAGGTGCTAATCCTAAATCAGGTGCGTTTCTTCAAGTAGATAATTTTCAATGTCCTGAATTAGTAAGAGTAGCTTTATCGACACATAAAAACCCTGTATCAAAAATAGTAGGATATACTTTAAAAAAACTTAAAAAAGATTATCCTAAACTTAAAGCAGTAGTATCTTATGCTGATCCTGAACAAGATCATAAAGGTAAAATATATCAGGCTATGAATTGGTATTATTTAGGAACCACATCAAAAGCAAAGGTATATATACAAAATGGAAAAGAAATACATTCTAAAACAATTTCTGATAGAATTAGATTCGGTAAACTAGATAGAAATCATAAACTAGACTATAAAATTACAGAGGGTAAATATAAATATGTTTATTTGTATGATAAAAAGTTATTAAATCTAATAAGAGATAAAATATTGACATATCCTGCGTGAGCTTTAGAAAGGCTGATTGATACCCTCAATTAGTAAGATGGTGCGATTCCAATCCTCACGCTCCATATGTTGCAAATAAGACTAAAAAGACATAAAAAGGACATAATGGCAAGACCAATTAAAAGAGTTGATATAGAAACAGTCAAGAAATTAGCACAATTACACTGCACATACGAAGAAATTGCAGAGTTTGTAGGAGTTTCAACAAAGACATTACAGAGGAGTTATGTCCACTATATAAAAAAGGGACGAGAGCTGGGCAAAATAAGCTTAAGAAAAGCACAATTTGAGAAAGCATTAGGTGGATCAGTACCTATGATGATTTGGTTAGGTAAACAACATTTAGATCAAAAAGAGAAAATAGAACAAACTACTTATAATGAGCCACTACCTTTAATAATAGAAACTCAATCAGAAGAAATTAAGAATGGCAAAAAAAAAGGGTAATGTATATGGACAAGTAATTGTCTATGAAAAGAAGTTTAAAGGAACATCTATTGGTAAAAATCCTAAAAAAGTAAATTCAATGAATAAGCATAAGAGAAAAGGCAGAAGTAGAAAACAATTGCGATATAGAGGTCAAGGAAGATGAATAAAAGAAATAATTTCTATTCAGATGGTACATTTATACCTTATCAAATGCCACAAGATTTTAGACAATCAACAGGAAGAGGCAGTTGTGGTAATTGTGGAATGTTTAGTAATAGAAGATCATTTTGTGGAGTTTATCGTACTCAAGGTGTCCGAGATACTTATGTATGCAATAAATGGCGACAACGACACATAAAAAGATAATGGAAATAATTCTTTTAAATGATGGTCTATATCAATTAATTCCTGTTAATAAAGAAATAATGAAAGATATTGTTTTAACTTCTGATGTAGATTGTTTTGCTTTATGTGAGATATTACGAGCTAAATTGTCAGGCTATGTTGATACTATTAATTTACATATTATGAATGATGGTAGTGGTTATTTTTATGGGTGCATTTGTAGATAATTAATGATATTTAATTCTTATGGCTAAATATCAAGGTAGAACAGTTAAATTAAATAAGATTTTAAGAGGAGATGTTAAGAAGTTTAAAGTTTTTGTTCGTAATCGAAGTACAGGAAGAGTGCAAAAGGTAAACTTTGGATCAAAGACAATGAGTATTAAAAAACATATACCAGCAAGAAAGAGATCATTTATGGCACGAATGGGTGGAGTTCTTAAAAAAGTTCGTGGTCAAAAATCATTGAGTCCAGCTTATTGGAGTTTAAGGAGTTGGAGATGAAGAAAGATAATGACACATTTAAAGTTAGTTCAGAATCTAAATTACAACTGCCATTAGCTAACTTAATCGGAATTATATTAGTTGTATCAGGTGCAGTATTTGGCTATGCAAATCTTACAGGCAGAATTAGTTCATTAGAAACAGCAGATACATTATTTCAAGCTGATCTATTAAAGAAAGCAGAGCAAGAGCCAAAAAATTTAGAAATGTATATGTTGATCGAGCATTTAGCATCTCAAATAGAGTCTATTGAAAAAGAAATAGAAGCATCAAGATATAATAAAGTTAATATAGATCATTTAAAAGAACAAGTAGATACTATTAATAAACAAATAGATAAATTAAGAAATGGGAGTCATTGATGATTGAAACAGTATTTGCATTATTAATGATTATAGATCACGAGATAAAAGAACATAGAATACAAAATAGTTTAAGTGAATGTTTAAAAGGTAAGCGTATAGCAGAGCGACAATTAAAATCAGATACAAAAGTTTCCTATAAATGTATCAAGTCAGAAGCAGAAATAGAGATATATATGGGAGAAAAATCAATTAAAAAATTAATATTAAAATGAACAAAGTAGATGTTATAAAAGTATTGGCAGAGGATAAAACATTTGAGAATGAAATAAAGCATAAAGGCGATAATGATTTAGATGTTAGAATTAAAATATTAGAAAAAGAGGTAGATACATTAAAAGCTATTATTAATTTAAAAGAGATTGAATTATCTAGTAATCAAACTAAAATGACAGAAGTTAAAGAAGATAATAAAAAGTTAGCTAAACAAATTCAAGATTTAGAACAGGAAGCAAAGGATATGTTGTTATATCCATAATTATGAGTATTAAAAATGATAGATTGGGTTATAGAAAAGATTGGCAAAATTGCGAGAATAATATTCCATTGGTCTTGGAGAGTCCAAACTCACAGAAAATATTACAGAAAGAAAAGATAAATGGAATATGTATTAACTATAATTTTATGTGCTGTTGTTGAGGGAAAAACAAGTTGTATGCCACCTCACAAATTTGATGATAAATATGAAGATGGATATACTTGTATGCTTGATGGTTATACAAAGTCATATGATAAAATTCTTGAACTCGGAAGAGAAGATGTTAATAAATTTAATATCTATATAAAATTTGGTTGCTATGAAGATCAATCTAACAAAACCTCAATATCAAGTCAGTACATCAGATAATAGATTTAGAGTTTTAATATCAGGCAGAAGATTCGGTAAAACCTTTTTATGTATTACAGAGATGATGAAATATGCATCTCAAGTAAATAAGACTATATGGTATGTAGCTCCTACCTTTAAAATGGCTAGAGAAATTGTATGGTCTAAATTAAAAGAAATGTTGCATTCATTTAATTGGATAGATGAGATCAACGAAACAAATTTACAAATAACAATTAAAAAGACAGGATCAAAAATATCATTAAAAGGTTGTGATAATTATGATTCATTAAGAGGTGTAGGAATAGACTTTTTAATATTAGATGAATTTGCAGATATAGATGAGAAAGCATGGACAGAAGTATTAAGAGCATCTGTTGCTGATACTGTTGGAGATGTTTTAATGTGCGGATCCCCTAAAGGTTATGGTAATTGGTCTTATAGAATGTATCTAAAAGGACAACAAGAAAAAGAATGGAAAAGTTTTCAATATACAACATTACAAGGTGGAATGGTTTCTGAAGAAGAAATAGAACAAGCTAAACAAGATGTTGATATAAGAACATTTAGACAAGAATTTGAAGGCACTTTTGAGAATTATGCTGGAAGTGTTTATTATAATTTCCACCCTGTTGAGAATGTAAAACATAAATCAATAGATTGGACTAAACCTTTACATATCGGATTAGATTTTAATGTTGATCCTATGTCAGCTTCAGTATCTCAAATAGATGGAGATATAATACATTTTGTTGATGAGATTGTAATTTATTCTAGTAATACAGATGAAATGGTTGAAGAAATAAGAAATAGATATGGATCAAAGATGAAAATATTTTTATATCCTGATCCAGCTTGTAGGCAAAGAAAGACATCAGCTGGAGGAAGAACAGATTTAACTATTCTGCAAAATGCTGGATTTAGTGTAAAATGTAAATTAAAACATTCTCCTGTTAGAGATAGAATCAATGCAGTCAATTCAAGATTAAAGAATGCAAACGGAAAGAGGCACATCTTTGTTAATCCATCTTGCAAAACGATCCTTAATGGATTACAAAGACAGATATACAAGGAAAATACAAATATTCCTGATAAGGAAGAAGGCTTTGACCATATGAACGATAGCATTGGATATTTAACAGAAATAGTAAAACCACTTATCGCACAATCAAAACCTTTTAAAGCATTAAGATGGACACATAAATAATATGGCTTACGGAAGAGATGAAGCATTAGATACTCATAAAGATTACAAAGAAAATGTAAATTTATGGGAGTATTATATTAGATCATATAATGGTGGTTATGATTATATGGTTGGTCAATACCTAAACAGATATAATTTAGAATTAGATAATGAGTTTAATCAAAGATTAGCTAATACTCCTTGTGATAATCATTGTAAGAATATTATTCAGATTTATTCATCATTCCTATTTAGAGTCAAAGCAAGTAGAAATTTTGGATCAATGGCTGATGAGTCTAGTTTAGAATCATTCTTAAAAGATGCTGATCTTGATGGAAATAGTTTTAATAATGTAATTAAACAAGCACAAAATTATTCTTCTATTTATGGACATTGTTTTATGATTTTAGATAAACCTAAAGTCACAACAAATACAAAAGCAGAAGAATTAGAGCAAGACATAAGACCTTACTTATCAATTATTACTCCTGAAAATGTTTTAGATTGGAATTTTAAAAGAGAAATAAATGGAAAGTATTATTTAGATTATTTAAAAATAAGAGAAGAAGTAGATAGAAATGGTGGAACTTATATGAGGCTTTGGTATCCTGACAGAGTAGATACAATCTATATGAAAGATGACAGAACAGAGCCAACATTAATAGATACTGCCGATAATCTGATTGGCAAAATACCAGCAGTTATTTTATACAATTCCAAAAGTCATAAAAGAGGAATTGGTCAGTCAGACCTTATAGATATTTCAGATTTGCAAAAATCTATTTATAATGAATTTTCAGAAATAGAACAATTAATTAGATTAACAAACCACCCATCATTAGTTAAGACTCCAAGTGTAAATGCAAGTGCTGGAGCTGGTGCTATTATAGAAATGCCAGATGAAATGGAGCCAAATCTAAAACCTTATTTATTACAACCATCAGGACAGAATCTTCAAGCTATTATGGATTCTATAAATTCAAAAACAGAATCTATTAATAGATTAGCTCATACAGGAGCAATAAGAACTACAAGAAGTCAGATCAATTCAGGAATAGCATTACAAACAGAATTTGAATTATTAAATGCAAGACTATCAGAAAAAGCAGATAATTTAGAAATAGCAGAAGAACAATTATTTAGATTATATGCATTATTTCAAAATGCTCAATTTGATGGCGAGATTAATTATCCTGATTCATTTAATATAAGAGACTATGCAACTGATCTTGCTTATTATCAACAGGCAAAAGCAATTAATATTGAATCTCCTACATTACAAAAAGAAATTGATAAAGAGATTGCAAGAGCAGTAATTGATGATGATGAAAAATTAAATATTATCTTTGATGAGATAGAAGCTCAAAAAGAATTAGGACAATTCACTCAAGACGAAGATCAACAACCTGATCAAGAAGTAGAAGAAGAAGAAGTTTAATGAATGGCGAATATAGTAGAAGACTTTGCAAGTTATCGAATCAGAGCGATAGAGGTTGCTGAATCTGAATATTACGAAACATTAATAAGAACATTAGATAAGATTGAAAGAGATGTTATTGCATTAGCAAAAAAAGAATTACCTCTAAATGATCAAGCTAAATTATTTAATCTTAAATCAGCAGTTGCAGTACAACCTTTAATAAGACAAGTTTTAGAAAAAGAATATTTAAGATGGTCAGATACAGTAGTAAGACAAGGTTTTACCAAACAAGCAAAAAGAATAGAAAAAGCATTTAAGACTATTGGCAGAATCCCTGTTGAATTTCAACAATTAACTAAATCAGATTTAACACTTATTCAGAATCTAAAAAGACAATCATTTACACAATTTAAAGATGTATCAAATACATTTACTAGAAGATTATCAGAAAAGATATATCAATATACATTAATAGGAGCTGATCCTGTTGATTTAGAAATAGAATTAGGAAGAACTATTAATGGAATATATGCAAGTGCAAAAGATGAAGATGTAGAAAGATTAGTTAGTTCTATTAAAAAAGATGAAGTAAAAATTAGAAAATTAGATAGAAGAACTACACAGGCTAAAACATTAAGGCAAAAATTAGACAAGAATATTCAGACATTACAATCAAAATTTGCAAGAGATAGAGCTGGCGAGAATATGAAAAGATATGCTGGTCAGATATTAAATGATTCTTTAAGAGAATTTGATGCACAACTTAACCTTGCAAAATCAGATGAAGCTGGATTAACTTATGCAGTTTATCTAGGTAATGTTATCCCTACAACTAGAGATCATTGTAGGCTTGTCAGACAGGGAAGATATGATAAAAGAAATGGTGGATTATTTACGAAAGATGAAGTTAGAAAACTTTGGAAACGAAATTGGAAAGGTAAAAAAGGTGGAGACCCATTTATCGTTCGTGGAGGATATAACTGTCGTCATCAATGGAGCTTTGTCAATCCTGATTGGTATGATGAAAGCGGAAACATAATAATAGAATAGGAGTATAAATGTCCGAAGAAACAAAGATTGTTGAATCTCAAAATCAACCAAAAGAATCTACAACTGAAACAACAGTAGTAGAAAAGGCAAAAGAAATGACTTTCACTCAAGAACAACTTGATAATATAATCAAACAAAGATTAGAATCAGAAAAGTCAAAACATCAAAGACAATTAGATGAAGTAAAGAAAGCTGAAGAAAATGCTCTGAAAGAAAAACAAATTCAAGAAGCAAAAACTAAAGCTGATCTTGAAAAATTAATGCAAGAAAGAATATCTGAAAAAGATTCTGAAATCAAAAATATGAAGATGGAGATTAAGAAAGAAAGAGTTGATAATCAGATTCTATCAGTAGCATCAAGAAATAAAGCAATATCGCCAAGTCAAGTCGTATCGTTGCTAAAAGATAATGTAAGATTAACAGATGATAATAAGGTTGAAATACTTGATAATAATCAAAATATTAGGTATAACGAAAAAGGAGAGCTATTAACGATTGAAGAAAAAGTTAATGAGTTTTTAGATAGTAACCCACATTTCCGTCAAGGGTCTATTGCTGGAACAGGAAGCCAGAGCGCTATCGAGGGTAAAACTGTAAAACCTTTTAACATTCAGGATTTAGACATGAGTAAGGCGGAAGATCGTCAGAAGTATGCAGATTATCGTAAACTTCGAGATTCAAAACCTACTCAAATAAATTTAACTAATAATAAATAATAAAGGACAAATAAAATGGCAAACGAAAGCACAAGTTCAACGCTCTCGGAACTATACACTGAGATCGTTGCAGAAGCATTATTTGTAGCAAGTGAACAATCAACTATGAGACCACTTGTAAAAAATTATGCTATAACAGGTGGTGGAAAGTCAGTTGAAGTTCCGATCTACTCTGCAGTTTCTGCAGCAGCAGTATCAGAAGCATCTGATTTATCTAACACTGCAATCAATCCAACATCTGTAACTATTACAGCATCAGAAGTTGGTATAATGACAACTCTAACTGATTTAGCAAGAAATTCTGCACCAAGAAATGTTGCGGCTGACATTGGTAAATTATTCGGAGAAGCAATTGCAAAGAAAATCGACACAGATTTAACAGGCAAGTTTGATGGTTTCTCACAAGAAGTTGGAGATGGAACAGCGGCTTTGAGTGCGGCTAATGTATTTAATGCAGTAGCAATACTTAGAAAAAATGCAGTTCCTATGACTGACCTAGCTGGTGTATTCCACCCACTAAATGCGTTTGATTTAAAAAGTAATTTAACAAACACATTCGTAGGTAGAGACACTGAATTATCAAACGAAGCATTAAGATCAGGTTTCGTTGGTAATGTTGCTGGTGTTCCAATATTTGAAACTTCAAATATGGCTGACAATTCAGGCAATAATCCAGGTACAACAGGCGATTACAAAGGTGCAATATTCCACAGAGATGCATTAGCATTAGCTATGATGCAAGACCTTAAAATCGAAACGCAAAGAGACGCTAGCTTAAGAGCTGACGAAATCGTTGCAACTGCTGTATATGGTACAGGAGAACTTAACGATACTTATGGTGTTGAATTAAACGTAGATTCATCAATCCAATAATCGTACTTTTATCAGGGAGAGCAATCTCCCTGATAATCATAAGGAGAAATTATGGACATAAAATTAACAAATGGAAAAAAAATTATAATTAGATCGAAAGAACAATACGAATCTAATATTCAGCATTTTAAATTAAGAGGATTTACCCCTGTTGATGCAGTAAAAAAAGAAATAAAAAAAGCGACAGTAAAAGACATTTCTGATAAAGTCGTTGCTCTTAAACCTAAAAAAAGAAAAACAAGGAAAAAGAAATGAACAAAATTATAATGATGAAAGCAAAGAAGTGGTCAAAATGGGTTTGGGTTAAAGCAAAAAATAATCCAATGTACTCAATACCATTAGTTTTAATTATAGCTTATTTAGTTTGGAAGTAGTTTATGGCTAATTATACAGGTGCAAATGTTATTACAACATCAGATGTAACTAAATATCAACCTGATGCTTTTGATTTTGGAATATCAACAAGTGCAACTGAAACTACAAATTTTTTAGCACAAACTACAAATGATATTTTAAGAGCATTAAGAATTGAATGGTGGCCTGTATATAAAACAAATATCTTTACAGATATAACAGTTCTAAATACTGCAGAGATGGTCAATACAAAAGTTAATTTAGATCAGTTTGAAAGAGCTGGTGTATATTTATTTTTAGGAAGATTCTTCTGTCCAGCATTATCTAAATTTAGACCAGAAGCAGAAAAAGATAGATTTGAAAGAATGGCAGAATATTACATGTCAGAATATAACAAAGAATGGCAATCAATTTTAGAAGATGGTGTTGAATATGATACAGATGGATCAGGTACTATTGTATCAAATGAAAGAGAGCCATTACATGGATTTAGAAGATTAAATAGATAATGGCATTAGATATAAAAATTAAGTCTAATGTAAAACAAGTTCAAGCTAGATATATTAAATTTATAAATAAGTTTCCTCAAATAATTAGAATGGGTTTAAATCAAGCTGGAGAAAATCTTAAAACTATTGTAGTTGACCGAACTAATAAACGAGGTCTTGATATGCACAATAGAAAATTTGTAGGTTATTCTCCTATGTATCAAGAACTAAAAGGTAAAAGCAGAGTAGATTTAGAAGATACAAATAGAATGTTGCAATCTATATCATCTAAAGTAGTATCAAAGAATAAAGCTCAAGTTTTTTTTAGAAGTCAAAGAGAAGCTACAAAGGCATTTTGGCATCAAACAGGACAAGGTAATTTACCTATAAGAAAGTTTTTTGGATTTAATAAAAAGGTTGAAAAAGTCATACAAAAAAACTATGAAAGATTTATTAAGAAACAAATTAAGAGTTTAGGATTATGAGTGTTAGAGAAGATATTGCAAGTCACATAGTTTCAACTATTTCAGGTATATCAAGTCCATCTATAAAGAAAGTGACTAGACAACCTTTTCAATTAGATGAATTATCTCAACAACAATATCCAGCAGTATTAGTTCAGACTATTGAAGAAACAAAAGAAGATCAAGAATTAGGAAGTGGAGCTAAAACTAGAATTAATATTTTAGAATTTGGAGTAACTGCATATGTTACAGGAACTGATAGCAATATAGATACTCAAAGAAATACAGTAGCAAGTGCTATTGAAACAGAATTAGAATCAGATATAACAAGAAACAATAAAGCATTAGATACAGAAGTAATTTCTATTGAAACAGATGCTGGTACATTATTTCCTTATGGTGCAGTTTTATTAACAATTAGAGTTATGTATGAGCATCAATCAGCAACCCCATAGAATAAATGTCAGATAAATCATTAGATAAAATAGAAACTAGAATAGATAAAATAGAAGAAATTACAGATAAGATTTCAATAATGTGTGCTGAAATAAGAGATTTAATTGAAAAGCATAGAGAACATGATGATGGTATTGAAGATGAATTTGATGATGATTTAGATGAAGATTTTGAAGAAGATGATATTGACGGAGAGGAAGATAAGTAGTAAAAAGCGATATGGCTAAAGACATAAAATTATATAAAGACGGTAACGAGATAACTATTAACGAAACTCAACTTGAAAATTTTATAGATTTAGGTTGGAAGCAAGAACAAGATAAACAATCAACAAGTAAAAAGGAAACTAAAAAA
>VTLG01015705.1_pt1 | contig 36094 bp, 38 predicted proteins | sample 4694571 | NCBI WGS metagenome assembly VTLG01 (sample SAMN12604809, study PRJNA352737) | marine metagenome | biome: ENVO:00000447; feature: ENVO:00000209|ENVO:00000569|ENVO:01000036; material: ENVO:00002151; isolation source: viral sequences binned using virsorter ...
ACATCTCCTTGGCTAATTTAAGAGTGTTATAATTAGTGTACTTCCGCCGATCAAAAGTATCGCCCAGATGAACCACCGTTGTAATTGCTTCCCGATCAAGTATTGGGAAAAAAGTTCCTTCGTAGAACCGGGCTTGGAAGGCCGCAAAGGAAAGATTATCATTTTTACCTCCAAAATGTGTGTCTGTTATTAATGCTATCTTCATACAAAAGGTGGTCCTAAACACCACAATACTATAGAATGTCTCACACCTTTAGTTACAGGAGCCACTCTATGATATAGAAATCCAGGAAACACCACCAGAGAACCTGGTGATTTTATATCTGGTGTACGAATCTCTTGAGTCATTACATCTGATTTTCTATCATGGTAAGGATCAGATAAAATTTCAAATTCACCACCTTCATAATCATCATTCAATGTAAGTGTAACACTCAACTTTCTAACCTTACCCAACCAGTTCGATGATATTTTTTCCTTTTTATTCTGTTTATACATACCATTTACATCTGACTGTCCATCATAATGCCAGTTATAATATCCACCGACTTCATACTGAGTAAATTGAGCAGACTCACATTGATCCCATACCCAATTCCATCCGGCCGATTTATTAGCTTCATCTACATATGGTAATATGGTATTAAACAACCACTGTTCTTGTATCCAACATACCTTAGATTTTCGATGACCCGGTATACCTTTCTTGCTATGTCCAGCACCACCACCAGTCTTAGCTTTCTCAAATCCTGTAGTCTTATACTGTTCAGTTTGTTTTGTTCCTATGTCGATAATCTTTTTACATAGCATAGAAGGAATAGCATTATGAAATTCCCAATATAAATTTTTTAATATCATTCCTTCTTCTTCTTTTTATCTTCTTCATCATCAGCAAAAGAATACTTATCTAAAAATTCTATATATTGAGCTTGATATGCAGCTTCATCATCATGATCTTGAACCGTAATCATATCTTGTATATTAGACCTCTTTAGTATTCTGTCTTTAATCTTTTGTTGTTTCTTTTCTTTTGTAATTCTACGAATAAAAGCAAAATAAATTATCTGCGTAAAATAAGCAAAAGGGTTCTTTGATTTTTCAGGATCAAAGTTATCAATATACTGAAGGCTATTCTCTATACCATCAGAAATCATTTCATCTCTATAGGTATAGTTAATAAAATTAGGTCGATAGGAAAGATGGTTAGCAATCTTTAAAATACACTCTCCTAAATAATTAGTAACTTGAGGTGGAAGACTATCGGTTTCCTCGGCCTCTTTTAATAATTTTTTTCTTTCAACAATCGCTTCTAAAAATTCTTTATTATTTACATAATGTACTTTCTTTTTCTTATCAGTTGCCATGGGGCTCTCCTTACGGAGGACCTAATGTAGAATGGATCCCACATAATCACTAAACAAACCAATAATAACTTCACACGCATCTTCCAAATTATCTAGACGCCATGAAGCATTATGTTTAATGAGTGGATGATCTGTTAAATACTTGTCATCAGATACAACTATCAAGGGTTTTCTCAAACCAATAGCCCATCCAATTTCAATAGTAGTGCCGTATGAAGGTCGTCTTTCGTTTAACTCTTTTGGGAGATAAGCCAAGATTAAATCACACGATTCTGTATCTAACCAATTCTTTGTTGCAATTGCACGAGGATCTGTCCACATCTTCGGTGAAGCACCGTCCTCTGTGTATGTCATACCTTCTTTCAAAGGTTCACATCTTAAAGGAGAGATACCAACAATTCCGTGTGGGAGCATTGAAACAACATAATCGCGCCATTCCGTAGCTTCTTCAAACGTACAACCTGCAATAGGTCCTGCCAAATATATATACTTCTTCATAAATCAAATGCCTTCTTTTATATGTTTAAGACATCTATAATTATATACTAATTAAGGTAGTTTGTCAAGCTTTAATTTAAGTCAACTTCACTCCAATCTACCTCATTCCATCCAGCATCTCTAGTCACATTTACAGCATGAGCTTTTACTCGAAAACCAATATCATTTATTAATACTCTACCACTATCAGCGTACCCCATCAAAAGTATATCAAATGGTATACCCAATCGGCGGAGTTCTGATTCTGTTCTTTCTCTAACTGATTCTCGTCTACCTGTAATAAGAATGATACGATGGCCTTGTGCTTCCCATGACCTAAACCTCTCTCTTACTCCTGGTAATATCTGGTGTTCATTTTCTATTATAGCTGTATGGCCACCACCCATGTATTCAACTATAGTTCCATCTATATCACAAATAATTGTTTTCATTTTACTCTTGACAATATTTAAAATCCATGATATAATCTATATGTCGCCCACGCGCAAGATAGAATAGAGTTTAATGTAGCTTTGATTTATCTCTTGGTGTGAATGAATCCATATTAGATTCTGATTGTTCATCTTCATTCATTATATGAACTAACCGATCTATGTTATCTTTCATCTTATCTATCGCTTCAGATTCATTTGATGGTTCTTGTTTATTTTCAAACTCCAATCTTTTACATACATGCTTATAGTATAGTGTCACATCTGGAGCCATATTACCTAAACAAATAATTCTTTCTTTAGGTATTACAAATGTAGTGTCATGCGTATAATTCATCCATCGTTGAAGTCCAGTATGTTCTACTATATTGTTTTCATTTTCCATTATCTGATTTTTTACAATAGCCATAGGATACTCTACTACTAAAGCATCTGTGTATTCTTCAGAAATTTTACAAATAACATCATCACCATTAATCAATTTAAGAATTTTAAAAGGACTATCTGGATGATTAATTGATTCTTTCATACTATTATTTATCTCTTTCAATGTCTATCTCCTCACACTGCTCACCATATTGTATTTCTAAAATTTTACACACCTTATCAGTATGATTTTTAATATTATGCCATGACCCAACGGGTATATGTTGATGATCATGATATCTCAATACTTTTGTTATAGCATAGTTATGCCTATAAACATAACCCAGTCTAATAGTACACTCTCCTTCAGAAACTAACCATAGTTCTGATCGTTTAAAATGTCTCTGATAACTTAATTCTTTACCAGGCAACACTACTAATTCTTTTACCTTAGAAGTACCATCATCTTTCAAGACGTGCCAGTATCCCCAATCTCTTTGAGTCTTTACGAGCTCACTAGATGAATTCTTTTTGTCTGTACCACCTACACCAAATGCAAACTCTAGTATGGGATCAGGGTCCTCAGGACGACCTGCTAGTGGTTGGAAACCCATCTCTGGAATATTATCTTCTGTTCTGTCTCCACCATTACAGAAAATAATCTTCTCTACTGGACGTTTATATAACCAAGCAGTCTTTTGTATGGCACGACACGCTGTACCATCCGCATCACTAAAACCAAAAACCTTATGTACCCCTTCAATACTTTCCAATATTTCTTTACGTTCATAGAAAGGCATAGTAACATACCCTTTCTTCTTATACAGCCAGTCATCACTATTCAGACCTATAGCCACCAATTGAGTCATCTCTGATGCACTCTTTATTAATGCCAGATGTCCTGAATGTAACGGATCGAATCCGCCAGTTATTAATGCGATAGTGCTCAATGTTTTAATTTAACAGGTACGATGTCATAATCAAACTCTTGTTCATTATAGATAACAATTCTATCGTGAAAATGTTTGAGTGTAAAGTTCTCTCTATTATTATAACTCAAATCGTCCACAATGTCAAATACTTGTAGATGTTTTTTATCTAACGCAGTTCTTAATCCCCGACCAATAGATTGTAGAACTCTAATCTGAGATTTATATGGAGATCCAAATACAATATTGTGCAATCTCTTAATATTAATACCCTGTGAGAATACTCCATATGATGCTACAATCACAGCGTCCTCTTCCTGTTCTACTATACCTCTTATGTTATTGCGATCTTCCGTATCAGTACCACCATATACCATAAACACTTTTCTATCATCATCTCGATTGATCGAGCCATACAATAATTCTAATTGTACTATAAATCTACATAACACTAAAGTATTACCATCTTGAGCGTGGACTAAATTTGTAATAAATTTATTGCGAGCTGAATCTACAGCTAACCAACTAGATTCTTCCTGATATTCCATACGAGTTCGTTTTGATCTAGGATGATCGAGAACTAAACATCGTATATGTAGATTAGATAAATGTTGTTGCTCAATTAATTTTGCAGTAGTAGTAACTCGTTTACATTTGGCAAACAATCCTTCTAATACTAATTGATGGACTTCTGTACCATCAAGTGTTCCTGTAGTTCCAATGCGATACTTACATTCTGATAGTTTGGTCATAATACCAGTGAGTGATTTAGCTTTTGCCATGTGAGCTTCATCAACAAACACAGCACCAAACTGACTAAAATATTTTTTATCTAATTTGTAGATAGATTGCCACGTAGAGATAACCACTTCTTTAGAAGTATTCTTATCTGATCCTGCATAGAGTTTGTGGCAGTGGTCGTCGGGGAACCATCCATAGTCTGCGAAGTCGCCATACATCTGCTCAACAAGACCTGTGGTAGGAACAACAATAAGTATTTTTTTATCTTCCAGTTTTTCTATATAATAACGTACTAGAGCGTATATAATAAATGACTTACCGGAACCAGTAGGAGAAAGAATAAGACCTCTATCAGATTCCAAAATGTTATGTATGGCATCTATTTGATAGTCTCTTGCTCGCAATCCCTTTTCAAGAGACCGTACAAATTTCGTGGTGAGATTTTTATCCAACTGCTTAGGGGGTTTGATTCCGTCACCATAGACAATTTTATGGCCTTGTTCCGCGAGAAATCTCCTGACATACGGTAATAATCCCAAATAGATTTTACCAGTACCAGGACTATATAATCTGATTTTACCATCCCATAATCTTTTTCGGACCGACGGCATGAACTTCGCACCTGGGACTTCAAATGTGAAAAATTGGGATAGCTCTTGGGCAACAGATGGCTCACATTTAATTCGGAGATATGCTTCATTAAACTTTTCTAATATTGCCTCGGACACCTCATTCACCGTGTAGGAATTTCTTCCATTCTATAGTATTGCGAATGTTCCAATTACGATTATTTATTTCTCGTAACACTCGCTCTAGATAAACTACTACCACATTCAAATATTCTTGTCGTTGTCCTAGTTTTTGCAGCTCCTCATCTGCATCTAAATATATTCCAACATCTGCTTTGAGTACTTTCAAATCAAAAGGGTTTGATTTATAAACTTCTGTCTCTGCCTTGCCTGTATAATATTCCCACTTAAATTTATACAAACTTTTATAGTCATCCTTTGCCTTCTTCAACTGCAAAGAATGTTTTGTATATAATTTAAGATATTTATTATGAAGCTGGGGTGTCCGAATAGACTCTAGGTCTAATTCGGTATCATCAATCTTCAAATCAATATCGACTTGTTTTTGTAATTCTTCAAAATCCATAATATATAGGGAGAAGGTAGCCAGTGTTCAATCTACCCTTACCTGTTGTACCTAAATATACTTCCACATATGTTGTTGGAAGATAAACTTAATTTAATTGTCTTAGCCACCTTCTCAATAGCTATTTATCAAGTTACTGATTCTAGTGTGAAGTATGAATAAGCAAATGTAGCTGTACATTCAGCATAAGAAGTTTCACTTTCTTGTGAAGAATATTCTATATTTGTTAATGATGTAGGAAAAGCTTCTATCATTTGTATTTTAACTACAGGATTGTTTTTACTACTTAAAATAAACAAATCTATATTACAATATAAATCTCGATCAGTATCAGAAAATACTGCAGGTGTTAGCTGATGTTCTAAATTTTTTATTGTTTGCTGAGGCCGTTTAAATTGATCCGGCCGTGACTTCGCATTAAACTCTGAATGTGCAGATGGAAAACCTATGTTTACTAACCAATCATGCATCTCTATATAATTCTTCAGTTGTTCATCTACAATAAAAGTGCAATAAAAATCATCATAGGTGAGCTTATCTCCTACAATTGGCATATCAATTAGACTTGTAGCCTGTACACCTTGTCCCATCGTAACACCTGGTATATTACATCTAGTAACAAACCAATTTGTTGTTGGGAATATAGGCATAAACAATCTAAATTGATTAAGTTGCGAATAATCGAATACAGTAGGTTGCCGAGAAAGAGCATCCCCGGTACCTACTGTAATCTCGCTTACTGTTCCGCCAGTATCAGCCATAGTTTATTCTACTGTTGCCGTCCAACCTTTACCACCAGCTGTTGTTACTTTATGACATACTACTATCACAGAACCAACACTCGCGGCTCCACTAGTAAGAACTAAATCACCAAGATCAGCTCCGCCTGTAGCGTTATTGGGGATGGCTGGCATCCCATTTGAACCTCCATAGATACCATTACCATTTAAATGTAAAGCAGTTACTGCCGTAGTACTACCAGTCCAAATCAATTGAATAGGTGTACTAGCCGACCACTGACAGGCCGCTAGATTTACTTTACTTAAAGCTGCCGATACCCAACCAACTAGGCCTGAAGCATCTACTATTTTTTCTGCCGAATGAGTACTAGTAAAAGTAGCTTTGATTATAGTCTTCCAACTAGAATCCATTATTGTTTCTGTTGCAATTGTCATTTTGTTTCTCCGTACGGGGCGGAAGTGTGACCCCTGCTATGTAATCACTTCTCTTTAACATTACTATTTATCATTACCATGGACGCTTAAATTGTATTCGTGCCCATCCTCTTTCATGGACATAATAGAGACCCATCTTTGTGAATACTTCCACAGAAGCAATTGCTGTAGCCCATGTAAAATAGCCAGTAATAAACCATGAAATGAAAAATGTATCAGTTGTTGCAATTACTCTCCACGATATCGTTTTATAGATAGACCGTATCGGAGAAGGTCTTTTGTATTTTTTATTTTCTTTATAATTACTAGATTCCCAATAGCCGCGATCTTGTATTTCCTCTAAAGGACTCTTATCATTCATGTCATCACCTCCTGAAAGGCAAATATCACATGATGATACTTGATTATATAATATGCGGCTAAGGTTGTTAATAATAATATAAGAAGTGCAGTAATAATATCCCTCATAAGGATGTTACTATCAAAGTGTATACGGCCAAAAAGATCGTAGCCATTACGGTATACTTAATGACCTTTATTATTTTTAAATGAACCATAATAAACCCTCCATTAGTAGTAAATGTGGTAGAGTATTATGTAAGAAGTGTTAAATGTAAAAAGACCCCATCCGTGGTGGTGGATGGGGTCCCAAAAGTTATATCCTTTATAATTGTATTATGGCGGATACTTTTTTGTAATTTTACATCAGGTTACTAACCTGAACACGACGGTAGTACACATTGGTATTGGCAGCGCCAGGACCATTTGTCGCAGCAGATAGCTGAGCGAATGGGTTAACCTGCATTCCATATCGTGTCTTAAAGCCAATCTTCGGCTGGAAGCTATTCTCGCCAACGGCACGGACCATCTGCAATGGAACGTATGGGCAATAGAACAAGCCAGCGTCATAAGGTGATGTACCCTTGTAACCAACAACATAGTACTGTTGAGCTGTCGCTCCAGAACCAGTGTAAGGTACACCCATGTTCATATACGGATCAACGTATACTTTAAGGCGACCATTTAGGACACCGGCGAACGTGTTACCTGTGGAATCAACATTCAAGTTATCTTGAAGTGCTGACTGATAATCTAGCAGACCAGCCATCGTCATAGCAGAAGCGACATCAGCAGAACAAATCATGATGTTACCTTTACCACGGCGTGTGTCACGCGCGATTGTGTTAGCATCTCGCTCCATTGAGAACATCAAACCTTTGAAACGCTCAACAGACCAACGACCGTTGGAGTCTGTATCAAGATCAAAGATACCAGCTGTCGTTGTATTGACGGCGGCACCCTGTTTGGAGTTGATGTAAATGGTTCGGACTACTTCACGATTGATTTCAGCTAGGATTTCAGCAGACAGAATATTTGCTAGTTCTGTCTCGGCATCCAAACCATGAATCGCTTTCAAGTCCTGAGCGAGTTCCATTGTGTATTCAGCTTTGAGGGCTCTGGACCGAGCGGTCACAGTCGCTTTCTCAATACTGAATGACATCTGAGCAAAAGCATTGTTTGTTGCATCACCAAGACGCTCAGCAGAACCTGTAGTCATACCAGTTCCTCGCGTCATGTTACCAGATGCAGCACTCATAGCTTTTAGCACTTGTGTACCAGACTGTACAGTTGTAGAAATGTTATTAGAGGAACTAAAGAACGTATTAGCCTCATTAAACAGAGCTTCTGTACCCGTCTGTGATTGGTAGCGAGCCTTCATCGCAAAGATAAGACCTGTAGGACCAGTCATTGGCTGGACGCCACAGATATCATAAGCAATAAGGGAAGGCATCGCACGACGGACGAGGCTAATTAGGATCGGATCCCAATTCGCAACACCCGAAGTGTTTGTTGCAGGAGCTGCTTCAGAGAGGAAACCTCTATCCTCTGCCATAGCTTTTTCCTGGTTTTCTAAAATTACAGTTGTAACAGCACGTTTGTACGGATCCTTAATCTCGGGGAGGTCAGGATGCTGAAGTACGGGCTGCCATTTTTCCTGTAGGTGTTCAGTTTGAAACATTGTGTTTTTCTCCCTTTTTATATATTTATAAAAAAACTTAGTTCTGCGAGGCTCGCTTTTCAGTTTTGCCAATCGCGTTCATATAAGCAGCCATTTGATCACTATCAACTTCATAATCATCTTCGGTTGGTGCTGCCTCTACATCTTCAGTAATTTGAGCCTTTGGAAAATAGGAATCCTTGATTGTCTCCAACTTTGTACGATAGTCGTCGGCACCTTCGTATTCAACAGTTTCTGCCAGTTCTGAAAATTTCTCAACTTCTGTATCTGCAAGATCAGAAGCCACATCTAATAGAATTTCATGTTGCTCAAGTTCATTAATTTTCTGAGTCATCGCAATATTCTTAGACATCTCCTCATTCAATTTCTCTTCCATTTCATCGGCGCGTGAAGCAGCCGCATCAAGAAGATCAAATTGATCATCAGGCACAGTAATATCATGTTTCTCAAAAAGACCACGTAGATCAGAAATAAAACTTTCAGCTATTTCTGATTTAAGCTTATGCTCTAAAGCCATCTCATTCTTTTTAATCCATTCCTCAACAACATAATTGAGATAATTGTCAACTTTTTCAGACAATTCATCTTTAGCTTCTGACATGGATTGTTCAAAAGCTTCAGCATACTCTTCCTCTAGACGTTCTAGTTCTGAACGAATCTTCGCCTTTACAGCTGCTTCAAAAATTGTAGCCGCCTTAGTCTTAAATTCTTCAGAAAGACCTTCGCCTCCAGTTAGAGCTTTAACATCATCCGAAAGATCCATAGCTGCAACTCTTTCATCAACGCTGATTTCGATTTCTTCAGTTTCCTCGGCAGTAGGCTTCTTCTTACTACGAGTTGCCTCTTCCTCGTCATCCTTATCAAGATCATCTTGACCATCTTCGTCATCGTTGTCTGAGTTACCACCACCCTTAGCAGCCTGTTTCTTTTCAGCTTTACGAGCCGCTTTAAGGTTCTTTTCTTCCGGGTCTATTCCTTCCATTTCTACTTCTTCTCCTCGCATCTTGTCGCCAACTTCACCGTCCATACTAGTTGGAGCAACAGTCTTACCAGAAGCATTCGAGGAATTACCCTGCCCATTCCGGCCAGGTAGTTTTGCTCTTTTTGCTTTCTTTTCAGCTGCAACACCAGGATCAGAAGGAGCATCAGGAGAAACGACAGCAGGTCCCATATCTACGGTTTCACCACCCGGCGTACCAGAAGCAATCTTATCTTCTTTTTGCGCAGGTGCTGCACCGACTGTGGGCTGCCGGGGATTACCTTTTACATCTAAGGTTCCCGTTGCTTCCTCTAAAGAATCATCTTGGAATTCTTCATCCGCGAATCTCTTTAGTTCTTGATTAATATCAGTCATGTGGAGTACTCCCTGTTATTTTACATATATAAGTTATTTATAATATTCAAAGTTTTGACATAAAATCTTCAAAGATTTCAGCTTCTTTAGCTTCTCGAACTTGTTTCTTTTTATATTCCATGTCTAATTCTCTTTTGTATGCGGCGATATCAACTTCTCTAACCGCACCATTATCCCAAATCCATTCTTTACCTTCCATGATACCTTCTACAAAAGCTCCAGGAGCTGATGGATCTGCAACAATATCTGCCGCAGTAGCAAGATAAAAATCATCCTTTACCATATTAACTCCTCTAGGTCCAGGAATTAATGACCCCATACCTCGGGACGAAACTCCCAACTTGGCACCTTCGGTTATGAGATTCTTTACTATCTTACCATACGGAGTATCCATAATCTTTGCTTCACCGATGAAATTCTTATCTTCAGGATACAATTTTGTAATCATGTGGGATACTCTTTCTAGATTTACTGTAGGACCATCCGGATGTCCTAGCTCTCCGAATGCCCTATTCTTTTTAACGTATTCTTTATTATATCGAGACACTTCTTTTTCAAGAATTTCCATAGGATATATTCTATTATTCCTATTTTTTAATTCTGCTTGAAGAAATACACCACGGATCCTGTAATTCTTTTTACCCTCCGTGTCGTTCTCCATAATATATTCAATATCTTCAATTGATTCAGAGATAAGTTTCATTGTTTTATTCCTCTCCTACTTCTTCCGGTGCACCTGTAATGCCTGTATCATGTCCCGGTGATGGCTCAGGTGGTTGAAATGAATTTTGAGCTAAGTGTGTTTTATAATTAGATACTTGAGCCTGGCGTCTTGCAGCTATTGCAGCATCAAATGCTGTCTCAGCTCCAGCTAAATCACCTTCGCCCACTTTATCAACCATATTTCTAATTTTTCGTATTCCTGTAGTTGCCATAATATTATCTTCCTTTAATATTTATTAAATTTAGTTATCTGGACCACTATATTCTTGGTCCTTAGAAGCATCAAATTCTGTTCCACCAGGTTTAGTTCCTCGTGGTAAACCAGGTTCATCACCATTAGGTCCTAGAGGTTGCAACGCTGCAAATCCTCCACCAGGTGGCTCACCTGGAGGTGTTCCGGCATCTTGATCCATCACACCTTTTTTCTTTTCTGCTTCAATTTGTTTATCTATTTCTTCAATCTCACTATCTGATTGCTGTAAAATATAACGTCGGATATATTCAACAGAATAATATACTCCAACATACTCATTAACTGCTGACAAACTTTCTAATCTTGAACCTAGTATTTCAAGATCCTTCATCTCAAAGAAATGATTGTCATCCCGAAAATCATAAATGATAAACTCTCTGATCTTATCCCAATCTTCTGGAGTAATAATACCTTTAAGTATTAACTGAGTCTTGAGTAAATCTTGGAACAATTCAGAAAATTTCTTACGGAGTCTCTGAATAAACTTAGTAAATTTAATTTCATCTCTAGTGATCTCAGTAGAACGTCCTAAATTAAAACCACCTTCTGACTCTAAGCGAGAAACTGGAATGTTAAGTGAGTTGTAAAGTTTCTTCTGAAAATATTTTACATCTTCTAGCTCACCTAAGTTCTGTCCTGCACCAAGAGTGGTAATTTCAGTTCCTCGACCACCTTCTCTACGAGGTAACCAAAAGTCTTCCAACATTGACATTTGATTACGGTCGTCTTTGACTTCACCTGTATTCGCATCATACACTAACTTGTTACGATAACGAGTCATCACATCTTTGAGATAAGCCTCAGCCTTAGGCTTCGGTAAGTTACCTACATCAATGTAAAAGATACGTCTTTCAGGTGCTCGGGAAATTCTATAGATAACTACAGAATCTTCAATCATTCTCAACTGGTTAGTTGGTTTGATTGCTTTCTGTAAGTGACCGTAGACTTGGTTCGTCGTAGGATTATAGATACCAGACGTTACATATACAATAGCGTCAGGAGAAATTTTAATACCTTCTCCCCCACCACTAGATGTAGATGATCCAAAGACCGGATAAACACCGCTCTCATTATACATAAACCACTCTTTCACTTGTTTTACTAATGTAGGTGAATTGGGATTAGGTCTAGTTTTATCTATCTCACGAACTTTTTTAATAAACTTGGGATCAATATAACGAACTTCTGTTATACCTTTTCTTTTAGAACCTTCATCAACCAGTTTATGATAATAGATTCGTCCATCTATATACCATCGCCGGAAGATATCATGTCCTTTCTTTTTCCATTGTAGAAGTGTAAGAACATCATCAAATTCTTCTACCATCTTTTTACGAATAGATGCTGAAACAGGAACCCAATCTAAATTAATTTTAACCGAGATATCAGTTTCATCAGCAGTAATAGCTTCATTAATGATATCTTCAATAGCCTGATCGCACTCAGGATTTTCTGCGGTTGTTCTGTATTTTCGTATAAGGTCAAACTCATTGCGAGCTGCCTTGTCGTAGGAGAGATACTGACCAAAGAAACCGGCGCCGCCGGCTATGTCTAGTGTACCTTCCTGGTCCGAAGGAGCGACAAAGCTTTTGGCCTTGTCGCTCTCCTTCTTCCGTTTTACTTCATATCCAAATAGTTCTGCCATAACATAACTATTTATACGACTTCAAATTTACTTTATGAACTAGGAGTATATCCTTGTGGTACTAAAGGTGGTTTACTCTGACCATTCGGTGATTCAATATCTGACTCACCACCTGGTGCGCCGCCTGTGCCTGTAACTGCACGACCACGAAAACCTTGAGCTCCGCCTCTATTAAGAGCACCTCTATGAGCTGTCATATAGTTGAATCTAAATGTAACACCAAATTCTTCAATAGTGTCATTGGTATCAAAAGCAAGATCAATAGGATCTATCGTTGTCGGCCATATTCCATACAGAGCATATCCTCTGATAACCCGATTATTACGATCTAATTGGTTAACATAAGCATTTCTATATGCAAATTGACCTCTAGCTCCTGTTGTACTACCAATATCTTGCAACTCATTTGACCATTTTTCAACCTGACTTCTAACCGAATAGTTAGCATCATTGTAAGCTGTTATAGTCCAAGCATCGTAAGTACGATCACCCGGAGCATATATAGCTCTTCCGCGATATGGTATAGTAACTTCACCCACGGTTAGACCAGGAATCTGGCCTGACCGACACATCATGCAAAAGAACTCTCCATCATACCCAGGCCTTCCTATATTAATCTCAAATTGGTTAGCTCGAGCACCACCACCTTTCATGGCATTAGTAAAATTTGATAAATTTCCGCTTCCGGCCATTTTTTATATCTCCTTTTTAAATTATTGTCCCACTACTTCACTAAACGAAACACCTGTTCGTGTAGCAATGAAAGTTAGTGTGATAAAGTTAATGGATCGATTAGGTTTCACATACACATCTGCACGGAACTCGTTATTATCAATTACTTGTGGTGTGTTATTTGTTCCATCACACACTACCAAGAAATCAGTCATACCACGACGAGCCTGAACATCACTCAAATACTGACTTACGATGCCTCTGAAATTAGCTCGGGTAAACGTATCATTGAACTCAAACAATACTGTACGTGCCGCAATCTTACAAGCTTCTTCGATTGTGATGAATAGACGGCGAACATTAATACGACTAAACGCACTATTCTGACTCAAAGCTGTTTTGTCTCCCCAAAGCATTGTACCTTCGCCCGGAAATGTAACAACAGGATTAACACGCTCGCGATAAAGCTTATCTCGTTCTGTCTGTGTTGGATTTAAAGCCAATTCAATAGCACCTCTAATCTGACCACGTGATAAGCCACCTGGGCTCCACCATGGATCAGCAACTGCATCTGTAAGAGCACAACAACCTGCAAGATCAGCATTAAGAGGAACATAACGATAAACATCATTGAATTTATCGTACATTTTCTTATAACCACTATCATACACTACATATGACGAACTTGGTAATCCCGTGGCGCCACTAAAATATTTTACAACATTATCAGTCGCAGTATAAGAAGCCGCTACTTTAACTACAGCATCTCTATAGGGTGACAAAAACGCCACACAATCTTTTCGTGAATTAGCCATATCTGTTAAGTGAGTACCAAGAACTTTAGCATTAGTACCATCAACAGAAGCCGGACCAGATATAAGAAGATTTACATCTTGTGTATCTGGATCTTTAAACCAATCATAAGCAACCAATCGTTGAGCATCAGTTGGTACAGAACCATTAGCACCATTTGCCATAGTTTCAGATAACAGAGGAGTTGTATTAGCTACAAATGTAGTACCCTGAGCACCTGCTCCCCAGTTTGAAGCACCAGCTGGATGATCTAACCAATAGATATACTGTGAACTATTGTATAAAACATCAACATAATAATTTATATCTCCTTCATCTGTCTTAGCATCAGAAGCTTTAGATACATCTTCCCATCTTTCAAGTACTGAACCAGCAACACCAGAAATGCCACCATCTTCATCTAAAACTAGAATGTGCATTTCATCATTTGAACCGCCATGATCAGATACATAAGTTGATGTACCTGGGGCACCTTCAAACAAATCCCAGTATCTCCACATACGATCAATATTTACACCAGCTGCAGTTGCTGTGGACAACCCTGTTGCGTTAGCCTCAGGATGTCTTACGATTGTCAGATCATTAGTATTAATAGCTGTAATACGATAATGCTGTCCATTTGTTTCTTGCAAATAGATAATATCTCCAACTGAAAAACCTGTAGCAGAAGTCGCTGTTGTAACTTCGGTACGACCAGCTACATAAGCACCATCCGTTGTATTTTTTGCTAATTCCTGATAAGCTGCTGCAGTTGCACAAATATTAACCTGCAAATTGTTACCCCAAGCACCAGCATAACGAGCGGCCCATGAACCGTGACCGGTGGCTTCACCAGAACTAAACGGACCATTTGTACCGTCTCCGGTCATATAGGCTGTGGTATTTGGAATAAGTAAACCTGAACTTCCACCACCAGTTGCATTTAACTGGCCTGAAGTTAAGATTCTTACTACTTTTAGGGTGTTAGAATAACCTAAAAAGTTTGCCGCTGAAAACCAATATTCAAAGTTATTACTATCAGGCTTACCATAAAGGTCCTTAAGCTGAACCTCATCTTCTATTGTAATAACAGAATCTGTGGTTGTAGTAATAGGACCATCATAAGCATGAATAGCAACAGCTCCAATACTAGTGGGCTCACTTCGTACTGATGTTGTTAAATCTTTTTCTCTTATTCGTACACCGGGTGAAACTAAATCTACCATTTTCTTTCTCCCTTGGTATATATTTTATATCAGCACGTTAGGCCAGTCGCCCTTGCACTAATCTTTGTTCATTATAACAAAATTTTTTCAATTCTTTCATAAGTTATTTATTAAAATCCAATTCTCTAAACGAACAGACAGCACATAATTATAAATAGAAATAGAAAAAATAATGTGCAGAATACACACTAATGAGTGACGGCAAAAACAAACGCAGACGTTGGTTAAAACAACAATTAAGTCAATCCATATGTAATTGTGGAGAACAACAACCACATAGATTAATGTTTTACCCACATCATAAACGAATACGACATCTTAATATGAGATATGGATTAAAACATCCATCTAGAAAGGAAACTCATCATCTAATTTCTGAAAGTACGGTTATGTGTTGGAATTGTGCATCAGATCAGAAAGAAGATTTATCTATGTTCCCTGGAGTTTAACTCCAACGATTTTGTTCCATCCAATCAGGATGACCTTTAGCTGGGTTCCAAAAATCTCCATCCTCATCAACAAATGGAGCATCTTCTGCATAAGTGATACCATCATCTATAAAACCAAACGGAGCCATGTCATGCTCTATCGCCTGTTGCTGACTCTCAAATAATCGTTTACGAATATCATCATCAGTTATTTCTTTAAAGTATTGCTGATTTGTTAACCAAGCAAAAAATACCAAACACATCATCAAGTCATCTGATGATCCTTCATCTGCTTCAAAAGAAGAACCCTTCTGAACAAAATTAGACATCTCTACTACTAAATCAAAATCACACACCAAAAGCTTATCACTTTCAATAAGCGTTTTTAAGTTAGAACATCCTATTTTCTTTACTGCCTTAGTTGTTCTTACTCCCAACTCACTTGTTCCATCTCCGAATCCACCACTTACTACCTGACCCAAACGACCTCTTGTCTGACACATAATAATATTTTCATATTGCAAATCGTGATGTAAGGCGTCTGCAACTTGGCCACCTATATCATTAATCTCTACTAATAAGTAAGCTTCGTTGTAAGCTTTAGCTACACCATATATGATTTCAGGAAAGATAAGAGGTTTAACTTCATTATTTTTATACTTAGCTACTAATTTATATGGGATAGTTGTTATATCTATTACAGTAAATGCTGAATAATCTCTAGCTCCACCACGAGCAACATCTACACTAATACAATATATCGCATCTTTCTTTGGTTTTTCGTATATGTCCAATCCAGCATTAGATTCTAGAGGATCTTGAGTAGGAATTTCTTGTATCTTTGTAGGTGATATGAGAGTATCAATAGAACCTAGAAATGAACACTCAAACTCTTGTAAGAATTGTTGTTCGCTTGTATTGCGAATCGTCTCCTCTTTCCATTCTTCATCCCTACCAGGAACTTCTTGCCATGATACCTCAATTGGTATAAAATTATTTCTTTCATTAACTGCATCTGTCCACATCTTATAAAACATATTCATACCATGAGGAGTTGACACCATAATAACTTTAGATGTCTGACCAGCAGTAATTGTGGGATAGACAGAACTAAAAAACTGTTCAGCTATATTACTAGGTATAAATGCAAATTCATCGAGAAATATAATATTATAAGACCCACCCCGCACAGCAGACGCACTAGTAGAAGCAGCCAATATTTTAGAACCATTTTCTAACTCCAAGGAACCTTTGTTCCAATTCATAACACCCTGTTGCATCCACCCTGGTAGATGCTCGTATGCAAGTTGAAATCTCCCTAACAAGTCTCTCGCAGTAGCTGCTTTGTTTGCTAGAATAGCCACATTCACAGTCTCATTAAAAATTACATAATGAATTAGATAAGATAAGATAGTAGTTGACTTTCCACTTTGTCTAGGAAGTTTACATATAGTAAAACGATTGTCATGGAAAGTATCAACCATCTCTCTCTGAAATGGATACAATTTAAAGGGTACTAAACCTTCATCAATACTTACTATATTCACATACTTTTGTATAAAATATACAGGATCTTTAGAGCATTTAATAAACTCTTTTATCTCATCTTCAGTATAAGAATGGCGCACCGCTGCAGCTTTAAGGTTGGGGTTACCTTTATAGTGTGAAAGTATTTCCTTCATCTATTATTCCTTCTATGTGTGTGTAACCTAATTTTAATGCAGCCGGTACTCTTGAATTACCTTGATGTACTAAGTATGTTTTACCTAAACAACCAGGAACATAAGGAGCTCCTCCAACACCATATCTAGGAGGCCCATCTTTACTATAATTTTCATATACTATACGATAAACTACTATAGGATTAATCAATATTCCTGTTTCAAGAACATCCTTATTCATCTCTCTCGGATTACAATGGAGATCCGAAATATCAAAATACTGACTATTCTTCTTTTTGATTTGTGATTGAAGGACGTTCATCATTGTTTATAAGAGCCTGTAATTCTTTTGTTGATCCTACAAACAATGCATTAGTAACATTCTTAGGAGCATTAGATGGGACTTCTTTAAGTCGTTTCATCTTATCTTGCAGGTCAGCTAACTTTTCTGTTACTTCTGAAACAACTTTAATTAACTGTCCAGCTACTTCATAAGTTCTAGGGTGCTCACTCTCTTTAGCCAGCTCAAGTATACCCGTAACAGCGTCTTGGCCTCTCTCTACTAAGTTGTAGAAGTTTTCTCTACTATACTTATAGTCAACATCAGCATCTTCAAAATTCCCCTCTGGCCTTGGTACAATCGCCTGTGGGGCCGGTTTAGGATCTAAAATTTGCTGCACTATTTCTTGTGATGTTATACCTAACGCATTACTAATCCGGCCATCTATCTTACTCATTAAACCCACTCACTTGTTGTTTCATTAAATCCAAAATTATCATCAGAATCAGGTGCAGACGTTACAGTAGTAACAATCTTTTGAACTCTAGTTGGTGCCTGATCTTTTAAATCTGCATAAGTCTTGACTTCCGCCTTTGTAATTGGCTTCGTAGTACTAACAGGACCATATACATATGTCTTAGCTGTAAAATTAAAAGTATAGATAATAGCTCGTCTTGTTGTAAAGTCTCCTTCGTATGTATCTTCATAATTTATACTATTTAAAACAATAGGAACATCTCTAATAGTATCCATCTGAGGAACTTCTTTAATAGATACAGTATATTCAGGTTGAAAAAATGGTAATATCTGTTCAACAATTTGAATTCCATCATCACTATTACGTGCCATCACGAACATCTCAAAACCTATATTATAAGGAACAGGAGAATATTGTGTAAGCATTGACTTTAATTTTTCATCATCCGAACCCTGCACCTTTTTTCTTTTAATAATTCTATTAAGTTTTCTTTCAGGCGCATAATCTAAAGCAGATATTTCAAAACCTATTCTAGGTAATGTAATAGCAACTTTTTGATCCAGTCCAGGATCACCTTCTAATCTAATTATAAATTTTTGCTTAGGCCCATAGGCTAAAGGAACTTTAAGTGTTTGTACCGCAGCACCAGCACTATCCTTTCTTTCAATGTAAATATCATTGAATAAGCTACCAAAAGCTATAATAGTTTTTCGTATCGTTTCGTTATAAAAATATTGTCCTAACATATCATCTCCTAAATACTATTCGTAGGTTCACCAAATGGATTCGTTTCTGTAAAATCTAATATCAGATCAGCTTGTGTATCTATAAACGCATTATCCGATTGTGGATCTATCGTAGCCAAGCTATATGATTCTTGAATAATCATAAATGAATAGTAAGAATCTGAGGCTTCTGTAAGTATAGATGTACCAGCCTCTGTCGTTTCAGCCAAAAGGTTATCACCAGTTTCAAGTATGATATCTGATGCAGTTGGAGGCCACGGTGTTGGTGATGGACTCTGAGCATATATCGTACCCCATTCTTGGCCAATTGTTTCATTAAATGCCACTTGATTCTCAAGAGAGAATTCATAACCAGAAGCATCTGTGCTTCTCTGAGTTTCAATTGCATCAATCGCATCAATGCCAGTATCGAGTCGTTCGCTTGAGTATTCCCAACTACGACAATATAATTTATATACAGGCAGATTGTTTACTTGATAAAACGGATCATCATGGTCTACAAAACTTATTATCCACAATCTCTTGACCGCGGGAAAGTATATTAAGTCTCCTTCATCAGGTCTAGTATTAACAATTAAATTATCATTACGAGATACGACATCATCCCATCTACGTCTTGACACTACAAATGATGTTTCGTTTTGTATGTCTAAACCAAAACGAGTTACTATATCTTTCTCTCCCTCATATCCTTCTTGTGTTTCCATCCACATTTCAATACCATACGCATCACTAAACTTAGATAAAGGATCTTCACCCAATAACTCATCTTCATTTACTAGCGTTCGTGGGAGATAAAAAACATCGTGTCCATATATCCCAATCGCTTCTATGACTAAATCTTCATATAGGTATTGTTCGCTTATCGTACCTTTAGAAAAATGTACATTAGTGGTCATTTATTTTATCCGATATCAAACATCAAAGGTTCTTCAAACGTCAACCTACCTTCCGTTTCAAGTTCACCTATCTCTCTAATTGCTTCATTGTAAATTGTTTCACCGTTCATACTTACACCACCTAACATTGTAACACCTTGAAACTTGATGAGGTTCTCACCCCACTGCCTTTTAATTAATGCAGTAGCATATCTTTTTAACCAAAAATCATTAAAAGCTTTTGTGTACTCACCAGGATTTAATTTTCTATAACACTCCATAATAAGATATTCTCCAACATCCATATCATCCGCCCAAGCCATATCTATATATAACCTATCTGAAATGACATTAAAATTAATAGGTTTTTCTCCTACTAGAATCATATCAAGTAAATCTAACTGCCACATTACCATTTGATAATGTATAACAGAAATATCTGAAAAGTCATAAAGGTCATTCAATCTCAATTGATACCGAATGTCAAACATATTCAGATTACCTCTATCAGTAAACGGAAGTATTCTCAACACAGAAAGAACACCATCTGGCATTGGAATGTAATCTTGGCCTATTCCCCATATAGCATCTACATAAAGAGTTACAGCCGCTCCTGTTGCGTGATTATTAGCCAAGGCTGATGTAGTTAAGACATTTCCAGTCTTGGCTGAATACGCCACTGTTTCTGCGGCATTAGGTGTATCATCTGCAGCAATAGTAATTGATCCTGTTAATGGAAAATTAGTAGCATCAGTCAATGTAACACTAGTACCACTCGCCGATACTGCACCATTTAGAGTTGATGTTGAAACTTCAGATACACCTGTTCCCTTTGCTGTTACTGTTTCTTCTGCATTTGTTTTAGCTCGGTCTACATCTGCTTGTGTAAGTTTATGTTTAAGATATACTCGTTGCTGACCATTCTGCATAAAAGTATTCCAAAATTGAATAGCCTCGTCTACCCGATCATCTACTTGATCATCATCTACGTTGATATCAATAACGGGATACCCTAGTTTTCTTTTACACCATGATTTAAATTCTGCTTTTGTTGTAGGTTCTGCCATATCTTTATCCTAATGCTGCGCTCATAGCTATTGTAAACCCTGTAGACGCCGCGGCATCTGCTGTTGTTTTCACATCTGTTATTTGTGTTTGTGCATTACTAGACAAACTATTAATGTATTGTAATTCTGTATTCGTTACTGAACCATTAGCAAGTTTAGTTGCATTTATTCCTGTACCAATATATGCATTAGCTATTGCAGTACCTTGCCATGTTCCTGTACCTATTGTTCCTAATGTTGTAATTGTATTCTGTCCTACATATGTTGAGGCTATATCTACAGCGTTTGCACTTACTGAAATTCTATTAGCTGTACCGACAACATCTAATTCTACGGTGCCTTGAGTACCTCCACCAGTTAAACCAGCACCCGCTGTAACTCCAGAGATATCTCCAATTGGAGTTGTACCTTCGGCCGCTACAAATTTCTCCACAGCAGCATCCCACGCTAAGAATTGATGAGTAGCACTTATATTAGAGGCATCAACATCATCTAAGTTCACCAACTCAACATCACCAGAACCTGGTCCGGTGGCCATCATCTTTCGTAGTATGTTACCTACTGCAAATGTAAACTGAGGTCCAGATACCAATGGCATATTCGCACCAGTAAAAGGCATAGACTGGTTGTTAGTATATGTTTCTGCTTCATCTAATTGTAAATCATTAATGTACTTAACAGTCTTATCAACAGCATCACTTTCTAAAATCTTATATTCTTTTTCCGGCATTTCATTACGATGTCTTTCTAATAGACCCGTTACATCTGCAATGACTTGAGATGCTTTAGCATTTTTAGAACCTTCTAAATCTCCTTTCCAATCTCTCATTAATATATCAGATGCAGCATTTTGTTTTTCTAATAGTGTAGGTTCTATTTTTGGTAAAGCCACTACATCATTAAGATTTCTACTACCGTTTAAAATAGTTGAATATGTTGTGGGTAAAGGAACAGGAATATCTATAACTTCTTCCGTAATAGGTTCTTCTATCTTTTCTCCTGTTACTAAATCAACTCCCGCCATAATCTCAAAAAGATTCAGCAATTCAGATGTAGCATTTTCAATTGCTTCTGGATTAATAGTAGGTTCTATAACTTCTTCAACATTTAGTTCTTCTACAACTGACGGAATAATAGGACTTTCTTCAATTTGGCCAACTATATGATCTTCTTCTTCTTCCCTTAATGTGACATTAAAAGCATTTTCAAAAAGAGTTGACAAATCATTTAAAGCTCCATCTATCGAACCCGTATAAACTGTTGGTTCTACTTCCTCATAGATATCTTTCTTATGTTTTACTTCACCTTTCTTTGAAGCTTTCTTTTTATCTTTATGAGTTGCAGGCTTGTTAAACTTTGGAGCATGCTTAGCTACTGGATTAGGTATAGGAATATTCTTACCTAATGCTGCGGCCTCCAGCTGATCTATAAATGAAGCAGTAGATTGTGTCATCTTGTTACACTGGGACTAACTGTTGCCACCCCGGATTGAATTCGTGTTATAGTACTTGTAGAATCAATAACTCTCACATCATACACATGACGACCTCTTTCTAGCAGAGATGTTTGTGCATCAGTCAAAGCTAAAGTAAATGTACCAGCTGTTGCTGATACTATTACTGGAGCAAAAGATGTATATGCCGTAGAAGCAAAGGATTTTCTAACCATTCCATCTAAAGAAGAATTGGTTAAATCTATTACTACGCCGGCATCTGTTTTAGCTGTGAATTGCTGAGAGTAATCAGCATCTTGTTCAATTATAATATTCTGAGCGATAGCCATAAAAAAACCTCAAATCGTTTCTTTTACTATTTATAAAAGAAATGAAATGAGAAAATACTATATAGCGTTAGAGGTCTTAAATGGGATTTCTGCAAAGGCAAGGAATAGATAAGTATCATTACTACCATTATATGTGCTATCTCCAATTCTCCATTTAAAACCATTTGAATTAAAATCAACAATATCTTCTGCTGTAACAACACCATCATTAAGGTTAGCCCACAATTTATTTCTAACAACATTATTAGGATATCTTACTCTATCTATCATGGCCCAACCACCAGAACCATTTGTTTTCTTACACATCAGAAACTTGGGTTCAAAGCCAGTGTAGATAAATGCTCCATTGGCATTCCCATTCCCGGTGTAGCCGGCTATCTTGCTGTAGCCTTCTACGGAATGGAAACAATAAGCCACATATTCATCTCCAGCATCATTTACCTTATCGCTAGTACCTAATGAAAATACTGTTGTTGTGGGGGCAGTATCATTCCATCTAGTGGTATCAGTAGCGTAACCACCAGCATCATTTAGTTGTATGTATTTTGTTGGGCCGCCTTCTGCATCATACCCCTGCCAATCTTCTGCTGTAGTAAGGTCTTTTACTAAAATTAATTCTGGCGCTTGAGAAAGACCATGGCCAACCGTATCACCAGCGTTATCCTCGCCAGTGTAGGTAACAACAGAAAAACCAGAAGTAGTGTTTGCGCTAACCGTACTGTCTATACTTCCACTTGTGTTGGCGACTCCCGCACCGCCAGCTTTCCAGTTCCAAGCTATATAATTATTACCATTCCCACCTATTGCACTTTGATTGCCGTGAGTAAATCCATCAGAGTCAAAGGAATTCAACATATCTGTTGGAGTAGTTTGTGCCCCACCACTACTACTCTCTATAAGTTTTTGTACTCCTCTAACAGAATCAAACAACCATGGCGGTTTATTGTCAACAAAAGCTTTGCCCCATACCAAATCTGGCTGGAACCCTACACCAGTTTCAGCTTGAGATGTTCCACCGTCACCCGTGTAAAGTATTGAGTTAAAATTCTCACCAGGTAGAGCAATACTTGGGTCCGCTAAATTATTTGTACAAAGCGCAAGGTATCCTGCAGGCGGAGTATAATAAAAGTCCCCGCAGTCATTACTGTCCGTATTGCCTTGTGCTGTTTTAAGTCCAGCGAATGAACTATCAGCCCCAAAGTTGGCATACATTGTAGTTATGCCTGAATTCCTAGCCATAGCAAAAGTCCACATAGGATCAGCAGCCTTCAAGTCGTAGCTATTAGCAGCGTCATTAGCTATGCCCGTATCTAAAATAGTATTATTCTTGTAGAAATAAATCTTTCCAGCAGAATCATCTAAGTCTAAAAGCACACCTATAATATCGCCCTCTACAGCAGCGGCTGGTGCAGTATCAGTGTTGCCTACATTATCTATATTAAATATTGTTCCGCCAGTAGGATAATACCCTGTTCCTGTATTAGATGTATTGCCTACATAGTTTCCAGCATAACTAGCCATGCTAGTTCCCATAACACCTATAACTGCATTCTCCCCAGCACTGCCTAAAAGAAATTCTGCATACCACTTACCTGATGAGGCTCCAATAGTTGCGCTTTGAAAGTAAGGATCGTTACTTCCATTGTCACCAACCATTTTAAGATTACCTTCTGATAACAACGGTTCTTCGTAACCCACAGCCAAAGGATTAAGCGTTGCAAAGTTACCACCTGTAGAATTCTGTGGGGTATCAATCATTTGATTATTAGCTGTCATATTAGCTACTGTAAAGTTATTTCCGTTTCCAGAAGTATCAGTTCCTAATGCACCACTACTATCAAATTCTAAAAAGAATCCATTATCTCCATAAGTCCCATCATACTTTATTGCTTTCCATTGATTAGTATCTGCATCTAGTTCACCAAAAGATGATGGTGTTAATTGCTGACCATCTATAAAATGTATCTCAGCCATGTATGCACCACCAGGATAAGAACCACTCTCTTGACCTATCTTTAAACTCACCCCACTGGTATTGAAATTTTCTAAGACATAATCTTGGGCAGGAATGGTATCAGTATCAAAGGCTGTAATTTCCGTACCATTCTTATACATCCTCATTCTATCCGTACCGGTGTTTAGACTAGTATCCACAGCACAGACCATATGATACCAAGAAGCAGGGTCCTGCAATAGTTGCGTAGTAACTAAATAACCACCACTACCAGTACCACCTCTTAAAGCAAATGAAAATCTACCATTCAACCTACCCATACTAATAAAATCATTATCACTACTTATGGCATCAAGGAAACCAAAATCTTTGTTATCATTCAGACCAGCCATATCAGACTTACCCTTAAACCAAAAAGAGTAAGTGAATGCTTTATTTCCTGTTGGAGTACCTTGAGTTCTTGTCAGCTTTCCACCACTAGCACCATCTTTAAACTTACAAGAATAATCTATATCATAACCAGAAGCATTAGATGCTCCCATGATTGCATTTTCACTAAAGACGCCCATAGGTGTTCCCTATGCTAATGCTAATGTGGCTACTGCTTGAATAGAAGTTCCTGATTTGATTACATAATCAATCCTATCTGAAGCGGCCGCAGTTGTTGTTAGTGTTGGAGCTGTTCCACCAGCAAACTCCCAATCTGTTCCCCACGACGCGGTTCTACTTCCAGTACCATCTTGAGTAATAAAGATTGAACCACTCTGTCCAGCTGTATCATTTGAAGGATTAGCAAAGGTTGCATTGTGTGCTAATGTAACAGAAAAGTTATTACTATCTGCCATATCAATAGTGATTGTTGCTGCTGATGTAAGAGCAGTTATTTCACCTCTTTGAGCAGCTGTCCATGTGGCAGCTGTAGCAATTTTGCCTACACCGGTACCAAGTTTAGATGCAGCAATCGCTGCACTAGAATTAATCTTTGCATTAGTAATCGAATCATCAGCCAATGTAGCTACTAAGGATCTCTGACCCATATAAACAACTTCTATATTATTCGTACCACTGGGTGGAGCATTACCTGCTCCAAAATCTAATGCCGTATCAGTTACAGAGTAAGCTGATGTCTGTTGTTTTACACCACTGATAGTAACCAACAATGAAGTATTAGTTGCTGGTACTTCTGTGAGTGTAAAGGATGTTGTTGAACCATCACCAGAAAATCTTTGTACTGGAAATGTTCCAAACTTTGGTTCTTTACCCATGTATGACATAAATTATTTCTCTCTTATCTTTACTATTTATACGTCATAGTATTGTATTCGTGGCTTGTTCCATTCTTCAGTTGAACTCAATGCACCCCCATTATAACCTCCGAATATGAGGCCGGCCGATTGATTACCAGCACCCCCCGGTGAATTTCTAGGTGAAAGCGCATCCGCAGCATTTGTCCAAGTGACTCCATCAAATTCTTCAGTAGTATCTAAATTAGCACTTTCGTAACCTGCACAACAGATAGCAGCTGATTGAGTTCCTCCAGCCATAGGATAATTTCTACCCCCATTCATATTTGCCGCGGCCGCCCAACTAGTTCCATCATAGGTTTCTGATGTTGTACTCGCACTACCACCATCTGGATAACCACCAAAATTTACTGCAGCACTTTGTTTTCCTGCACCCTTGAGAGCACTTCTCGCTGTTAATATAGGATTTGCAGCAGCCCAACTAGTTCCATCATAAGTTTCATTTGTATTCCAAGTACCAGAATCTTGACCACCTCCAAATGAGAGACCTGCTGATACGCTTCCACATCCCCCAGCAACGCCACGGGCGGTAGCTCCACTACCCCCTGCTGCCCAAGATGTTCCATCATATTCTTGAGAAGTTGCAGTACGGGGACCAGCCAATCTTCCAAAACAACTAAGAGTAGCATTCAATGTTCCAAACTGACAAACATAATATGTAGCACTGATAGTATCATTTACAATAGCCCAACTAGTTCCACTATATGCTTCTGCCTTTTGTCTATCATCATTAGCCAAAGTCTCTGAACTGGAAGTTAAAGCAGATCCTTGTATTCCGGATCCACCAGGATAATCTCTCCAATGATTCATTGCATTGGATGAACTCCACATACCTGTTAATAGAGTGGGATCGGCAGCAATTTTTACATAGCCCCCTTGAAACCATATATCTCCTGCAACTGGCGTAGCAGGATCAGAGGCTGCATAATTAGTTAGGCCTGATCGAGATGCCGAAGACCATGCAAATGTTCCTGGTAGAACATTAGCAGATGAGGCAGTACCGGTTGTATTTAATTGTGTGTTTGTTAAAACAGCACCTATGTTCGATCCTTTTATTTGAGTTAATGGCATATCTTATGTTCCAATAAATTTTATGACAGCCCTTTCTAGTACTTCAGCTTCAGTACCATTTGTTACATTATTACCGGCCGCACGAAAACCAGAAGATGCAGATCCACCAAAGGCAGATTGCTGACTGGCTTCTATACAAGTGCCACCAGTGTACCATGAGGTTCCATCATATCCATAACATTGTGTAGTATAACTACCAATATAACCTGAAACTTGTAGCCCTGCTGATTGTGTTCCGTATCCGGAACTTCCATTAGTATCGACGGGATTATTATTTCCAGCTGCCCATGATGTTCCATCATATTCATTTGTATTTTGTATTCGAGTGTTAGTATAACCAGCAGAAAGCGTTGCAGCAGTTTGTGTTCCAAAGGCTGTTGGATTTTGTACACCTGTACCAGACCCTTGCGGATAATTAGCTGCAGCTATAAAAGAAGTCCCATCCCACTCTCTTACATCTTGGCCGCAGTTATATCCAACGGCCATTAATCCAGCACTATTTGTTCCCACAGCTCCTGGTCCATATCGACTCCCACCAGGATCTGTTGCAGAATTAGTCCAACTTGATCCATCATAAGTTTCTGATGAAGTGTATTTAGGAGTTCCAGTATGAGTATGACCCCCATCACATAAGGCTGCTGTTTGTATTCCCAAACCACCAGGACTTGTACGACCATAATTTAAATTGCCACCATTGGCCCAACTTACACCATTGAATTCTTCAGTATCTACTCTAACTCCAGTACCAGGAGGAGTTTCTCCACCCCATTTTAATCCAGCTGATTGAGTACCACACCCTACTGTTTTTGTACAACCTGAACTACAACTATTAGCTGATGACCATACAGAATTTAGAGTCTGGTTAGTAGTAAATTTAAACTTACCTCCAGTATACCAAATATCACCAGCAGTATTTGAAACTGGATCTGATGCCGCTGTGTTAATCTTTCCACTGACAGAAACAGTAGCCCACGATAAATCTCCATGAAGATATGTAGATGCCGATGCACTACCTGATGTTACAAGACTGGTTATACCTACTGAACTATCCGTAATAGAGGATGTCGGTATCTTTGTTAATATTGATCCTAAACCTTTAGCCATATCATGCCACCGGGAATTCTGTTACGGGTTTATCAAACTCATAAACATCTGCAAGTTTTACACCAGGCGATCCTGCTTGCCCCGAGATATTTACCATAGTAGATGAAGTACCAATTCCAGCTGACCATCCAGTTGCTTTTAATGGTGCATTTGAAGTACTCCATGCAGAACCATTAAATTCTTGAGTAACTGCGGTTGCTCCATAAGGACTCGCTATATAACCACCATTATATATCGTGGCTGATTGTGTTCCTGTAGAAACCCCACCTTCAGCAGATGTAGCTGAACCTGGTGCAGATGACCATGTACTTCCATCGTAAGTATTAGTAGTTGTAACACCACCACTACCGCCAGTAGCTCCACCTGTCCCTGTAGCAGCAGAGGAATTTCCACTGATAGACATATTACGAGCAGAGTATGTTGTAACTCCACCTGTCGTCCAAGAAGTACCATCGTATTCTGCACATTCACTTCTTCCTAAGGGCCCAGGATAATTACCCCAACCTCCAACATTTAATGCTGCAGTTTGTGATCCAGATCCATAACTAGCTCTTACACTACCTTGATTTAGAGAATTCGATGCGGCCCATGATGATCCATCATATTCTTCACAAGTGGCCATTTGAGTACCACTTCCATTTGTATCTCCACCCATCGTCAAACCTGCTGATTGTGAGCCAGCACCAGCCTCTGAATTTCGTGCAGTATTAAGCGAACTAGCAACTGCCCAAGTAAGGCCATCCCAAGAATAACAATCATCCTGTTCTGTATTAGCTCCTGTTTCTCCACCCCCTGTAATAGCAGCTGTTCCGGTACCACCACCAGCACGAGCATTATACTGTGCTGCTGGATAAACAGTTTGAGTAGACCATACTCCAGGTCCAGTTGCACTACTAAAGGCTAGTCCAATACGTCCGCCAGTTACCCATATATCACCTGCAGTTTTAGTTGGTGCAGTTGTAGTATTTGCTGTGCCACCCATACTACTATGAGCTGTACAATAATAAAAGAGTCCCGGCGCTCCAATAGGTACTGTAAAAAATACTTTAGAACCTGCACTACCAGGTGTTCCTAGAGCTTTAACACCGGTTGTATATTCAGTACTACCAGCTGCATCAGCGGCAGTAGCAAATCGTAATATATGAGTGGCCACACTACTATCGGATACATCAAAAACTGCTGTGTATCCTTCAACCAAACTTATTGTACCTTGTGATACTCCATCCATAACAAACTTACTACCAGCTACAGTTACGGTATAATTTGTAGTTGTAGAAGCACTATATAATCCAGACAACCCTGCCAAGTCTTGCCAGCTATTATCTCCACGCAAATAGGTGGAAGAACTAGCTGTACCTGATGCAGACATTTTACCTATGGTAACTGAATCGTCTACAAAATTTGATGCTTTAAGTGTAGTGAGTGGCATATCTTATTATTTATTTTCCAATAGTTCTGTAGTTCCAGGTCCGTTCAATAGACTAACATCAATTCCTCTATCTTCCATAACTCGTTGTGCAGTAACTAATTGACTGATGAGGTTCTTTCCACCATCATCATTAGGTACTCCAAGCTGAGCCTGATGTTGAAATCTCTGATGATAACTTTCCAATTGATGAGTATCTACATTCTCTATATCAAAAGTTCCATCATTCAGCTCTTTCTTTAAACGTGACCAGTGTTCTACTTCTCTGGTTCGATCTTTTGCAACCTGTTCCATGTTAGACTTCTTATAGATACATTCATCTATGTCTACTTGAATATCAGCACGATCTAATTCGGTTGTTGCTTCTTCTAGTTCTTGATATTTTCTTTCTAATTCAATATCATTTCTACGAAACTCAAACGACAAGGTAACCAAGTTCTCAAACATGACTCCCTGTTCTCTTACTGCCTGCCAATATTTGGCTGCATTAGTCGGAAACTTTACATCATTTAAAACAGAAATTCTCATCTCTGTTTCTGTTCTAAATATCTGACGTTTAGTCCAAGTATCGTTTAGTTCTTCTTTTACCGTTTCCAAAAACTGTACATCTTCTGGCACCAACATCAAATTAAAATCTGGTTGTGTGGGTTTAGTCAACTCTTTCATATTCTATATCTCCTGGTTGAAAGTCATAATTCTTTTTATGTATCTTCCATTCATCTTCATTATTTAACATTATCATCGGGACCTCATTAATCCCCAGTTCTCTTGCAGCAATCAATCGGTTGTTACCCAGTTTTACTCGCACGAACTCACCCTCTTGAATTCCCATCAAGGGGTTTACTATTCCTTTCTCTAGAATAGAATCTCTGACCTTCTTATAAAAATCCGACTGACTAGCTATTTTTATCAGTTTAGGATCTTCATACTTCGGCCACCAATACTTACACTTCTCTGTTGCTACAGTTTGTATCACGGTAGAGTATAAACTACCTGTTGTCCACGTTCAGCTACAACTGGATGATCATCTGCATAAACCTGACCAGCTATAGAAGCATCTAGTGCCGTCTGAGCAGCTGCCTTATTTGCAAACGGATCAGCCTTCTGATCATCTATCCATCTCTGGCCCGCTGCATTATCTTCAACTACCCAAGTATCATTGGGATGTCCAGAGATATCAAATGCAAATCGGTCTTGAGCTGTTATAAAGCCCTTACCGTGATTCTTTATTTTACAATATAAACTCATTTTATTTCCTCTTTTAAAATTAAACTGCTACAAATTGTACTGTTGCCTTGTCATATAATTCAGTCGTCGCAGAAAAAGCTCCGGGCGATTCTGTATATCCATTAGAACAAATACCTGCCCCCTGACTTGCAGCACCAGTATCAACAGTTCTTCTAGTAGTTAGTAAAGTTCTAGATGCAGACCAAGTTGATCCATCATATTCTTCAGAAGTATTTACAGCTGTACTAGGAGAACTTGTATAACCAGCAGCCCTCAAACCAGCAGTTTGTGTTCCTCCGGAGGCCGCTTCAGAGACAGAAGAAACTGAATTTCCACCCGCCGACCAAGTTGACCCATCATATTCGCCAGTATTATTAACAGTTGAAGGAGGAACCTGACCACCGACACCAAATGCTGCAGTTTGTTTACCTCCTCCTTGGGAATCATATGATGAAATTACATAGTTTCCTGTAGAACTCCAACTAGAACCATCATATTCTTCACTTAGATTTGATCCAGTACCACCAATACCACACCAACATAATCCTGCTGTCTGAGTACCTGCTGATCCAGCAGACGTTCTAGCACTGCTAATAGAACCAGCAGCTGCCCAAGTTGTTCCATCAAATTCATAACTTACTGCACTATTACTTGAGGCCAGTTCTCCAGATACAGTTGTGGCCGCTGACTCAGAACCGAACATTGTCCAATGCCTTGCCGTAGAGGGAAAAACAGTAGTACTGTTCCATAAACTACCATCAAATATTTGTGCGGTATTTGAAATTCCTCCATCTGATAAACCACCAACAGACAACATCGCTGATTGAATCCCACAACTTGCAGCATATCTACGAGCTAAAAGAGTGTTTGCTGCAGTCACCCAAACTCCTGCTATATTATTAGTATCTGCAACAAAATTTAATAGTCCAGAAAGATACCAAGTATTACCCGATGTCTGCCCTGCACCCGGATCTGATGCAGCAACATTTAAAACTCCACTTGAAGCAACAGTGCCCCATGAGTCATTTCCATGTAATACAGTTGCAGATGAAGCAGTACCAGTTGTCGCCAAATCTGCTGCTACAATAGTATTGTCTGTCAGTACGTCTGCTGTAATTTTAGTCAGTGCCATTTTAAGCGTATCCTACACCTTTAGGGTTAAATAGACCACCTCGATTATATTCTTCAGTTGAAGCTATTGCTACATATGTATAACCACCAAAACCTAAGGCTGCGGATTGTGTTCCACAACCCCCTAGCTGATTGGTGGCAATTGATAAGTTTCCTCCACCACTCCATGATGTCCCATCGTATTCTTCAGTATCTTTTGAATAATAGACCGACGCCCCTGTTTCACTTGGCACAGAAACTGAGGTATAACCACCAAAAGATACAGCTGCGGTTTGGGTTCCACACCCCCCTAAATAATGGCGACCAGTTCTCATAGAGCCACCACTACTCCATGACGATCCACCAAATTCTTCAGTGCTGGTTAGTTCCAATGAACCACCGCTAACTCGCATACCACCAAAGCACGCAGCTGCGCTCTGAGTTCCGGCTGCCCCAGAACCATAACGATTAATCGATAAACTTCCTGTATTAGACCAAGAACTACCATCGTATTTTTCACATAAAGCTGAGTCATAACCGCCCTGGCATAGTCCCAATGACTGAGTTCCAGTAGCTGACAACTCCCGGCGAGCATTGTTTAGACTGCCACCAGCACTCCATGATGTCCCATCGTATTCTTCAGTGGAGTTCATATCACCGGAACCAGTGTAGCCACCGCAAACAGCCGCTGCGGTTTGAATTCCAAAACCTCCAGCAACGTCGCGAGCATAGGTTAGATTGCTGCCCGCACTCCAAGTTAGTCCATTGTATTCAAAAGTAAGCTTTTGACGAGCACCCAATGCAGCACTAAAGCCACCGACAGATAACCCTGCGGTTTGAGTTCCAGCACCTACGTTATAATGTAAAGCAACTGGTAAACTATTAGCTGTGGACCACACACCTGTCGTATTAGCAGTTGCAATAGCAATATATATAACTCCACCTGCATACCACATATCTCCAGCAACAGGAGAACCAGGCGCACTATCTACTATACTCCACTTACCTGTTGTAGATGCACCAGTTGCCCAAGAGAAATCTCCCTTGAGTACAGTAGTAGCTGATGCAGTACCTGTAGTATTCAACTTACTTGTAGTAAGGATACCATCTGTTATCATTCCATCTTCTATTTGAGTTAATGCCATTTTATACTGAACTCCAAGAGAAACTACCTTTATTATATTCTTCAACAACACTTGTTCCAAGATTTGAATTCCCACCACCCGGAGTCTGCGTAGCAGCTTCCCCCGCTACTATCATTCCCATACTTTGCGAACCGTTCCCACTTGTCATTCGTGGAGTTATTACATTTGAAGTATTCGACCAAGACGTTCCATCATATTCTTCAGTGCCAGGAATCTTCCCGGACGGAACACTCCCACCCTTTTGTCCAGTAGCAGAAGTGGCAGCAGTTTGTGTTCCAAAAACACCAGAGTACCATAAAGGAAAATTTACATTACCTCCGTATGCCCAACTGGTTCCATCCCATTCTTCTGTAGTATTAACGTAATCATGTCTGCCACCTACTATTAACCCGGCGCTTGTAGTTCCACATCCATTCATATATTGTCTACCTGTATTTAAAGTACCACCCTGATTTGCCCAAGAAGTACCATCATATATTTGAGTATTTGTAGCGTTATTAGAATTTTGATATCCACCAGCACACCAAGCAGCCGATTGTGTTCCGTCTCCTGATGTAGATTGAGTACCTGTAGCTAAGTTATTACCTGATGCCCAAGAAGTTCCATCATATTCTTCTGAATTATTCATACTATAACTACCAGAACTTCCACCGTAGTTACTTCCACCAGCACATAATGCAGCACTTTGAGTACCTGCTCTACTCATAGCACTCCGAGCAGTTTGTAAAGAACCACTAGTAGACCAAGTACTTCCATTATATTCTTCGGTTACACCAGATTGAGTTCCTTCATCCCAACCATACATTCCACCCATTCTTAAACCAGCATTTTGAGTACCCGTACTAGACACTTTTGTTAAAGTTTGACTTATAAGATTAGCAGAACTCCATGTTCCAACATGATCACCAGGAGCGGCAGCAAATTTAAGTTGGTCAGACTCAAACCATACATCACCCGCTGCTGGTGTTGCATTAGTATCTGTAAAATCTCTTTTGCCTGTTGGAGACCCACTGGCCCACGCCATGTTACCGTACAAGACAGTAGTAGCTGATGCAGTACCTGTAGTTGCGAATTTAGAAAGAGTAAGAGTACCGTCTTTAATTACACCGGTATCTACTTTTGTTATTGTTCTTCCGCCAGTTCCAAGAGCCATAATAGTATAAAACCCCTTAGTTGTTTATACTATTTATATCATCTAGCATTAGAAAACTTAAATGGGTATTCGGCAAAGACTAAAACTACCATTCTTTGACCATCGGCATTCGTATTGCCGGCAGTCGTCCTTACTTTCAAACCATTTGACAATTGGTCAAATTGATTGCCACTGCTTGATGGATCATAACGCCAGATACCCAAATCTCTATTAGCTCCATTATAACCATCTCTAGCACTATCATTCACAAGCCAATCTCCACTCCCATTTACTTCTTTTACGAGAACCCAGGCTGGCCTGAACCCACAATAAATAAATGGACCATCTGCATCCCCATTTCCTATAAAGGTTGCAATTTTTGAATATCCTTCTACGGAATGAAAGCAGTAAGCTATATGATCATCACCACTTTTATTTGTATTATTACTACTTCCTATATTTACAAGTGTTGCAGTTGGTGCTGTACTATTCCAAATAGTACTACCAGATGCTTCCGCAACCTCGTCATTCATCTCTAACCAATAAGTTGCACTAGTGAGACCTGTGTTATAAACAGCCCAATCATCTGTCGTGGCTCTATTTTTGACCATTACATATTCGGGAGCTACACTCAACCCATGTCCAAATGTTGCATTGCTTCCTGTGCCGGTATATCCACAAATACTAAACCCCGCTGCGGTATTAGCACTTACCGTACTGGTAATAGTTCCACTTGTATTACTTACAGTTGTGTTTGCTCCTAACCAGTTCCATGCAACCATTCCAGTACCAGTTGTACTACTATAATAAGCATCAGCGCCTACAGTAAATCCATCCGCACCAAACGCAGTTAGTCCAGTGCTATCTGTAGTTTCAGCAACTGTTGCCCACGGTGAACTGGTAACACTATTAGATGAAATTCCTTTCGTTACTCCACGAACATTATCCGTCAGTTTATAACGATCACCTACACCTCCAACAGATCGAGCTTTAAGCCACACTAAATCAGGCTGAAAACCGACACCAGTTTTAGCTCCTGCACCATCAGCAAAAAGAATAGTATTAAAATTCTTACCCGGCAAAGCAATACTTGGGTCATCTAAATTACTTGTACAGAGCGTAAGAAATCCAGTAGGTGGAGCATAATAAAAGTCCCCTTTGTTATTATCGTCCATATTACCTTGTGCGCCTTTTGCTCCGGCAAAACTGGAATCTTGTCCAAAGTTGAAGGTTCCACCGCCATCAGCGCCACCAGTTCCAGTGCCAAGAAACGGTATTAATCTGGCTCGTTGTTCAACCGTTCCACCTATCGTTAATGTCGGCTGGGCAGAATTATTCTTATAGAATGTAATCTCATTATCATCCCTGTTGAACGCTACCCCTATTATATCGCCAGTAGTCCAAGTTGCTCCATAGGCACCGCCGGGGAATGGGGTAGTCGAGAAGTTGTATTTATAGCCATTCCCAGAATTATAAAGAACGGTTACATTGTTGGTATACCATGACGATTCGTCTGCATTAGCTTGATCGTCTACACCTAACATTATAGAAGTTGAATATTGAGCCAGAAACTCCCAATACCATTTACCCGTCTGCGGTATAGCTATAGTCGCCCTTATTCTAGGATCATTGGCATTGGTTACTCCCTTCAGGTTTCCCTCCGAAACAGTTAGAGTACCCCTTTTATCAAGAGAATTCAATGTACAAAAGTTACCACCAGCACCATCAACACCGGTACCATTAACAGCTTTAGGCCCATCTATCATTTGATCCGCAGCAGTTAGATTAGTGGGTGTATAATTATTACCATTACCACTACTATCATTTCCTAATCCAGGAATAGAGTCCGAAAAATACATTGCAAGTCTACGACCTGATGTGTTTGATGTACCAGATATACCTAGTATGCGATAGTATCTATAAGAGGTAGTATTAGCACTTAAAGTATCACCCAAAG
>VTLG01000704.1_pt1 | contig 36093 bp, 51 predicted proteins | sample 4694571 | NCBI WGS metagenome assembly VTLG01 (sample SAMN12604809, study PRJNA352737) | marine metagenome | biome: ENVO:00000447; feature: ENVO:00000209|ENVO:00000569|ENVO:01000036; material: ENVO:00002151; isolation source: viral sequences binned using virsorter ...
GAGTATGCTTCGCAGCATCATGCAGCAAACCATCTTAGAAAATTAGCATGTAACATTATGTATGGTCATCATCATGATCTACAGCAATCTTCAGTAACACACATAGATGGTCCAAAAAGTGCCTGGTCACTAGGATGTCTTAAAGATTGTTCTAATGAAGCAAATAGATGGTTAAATGGAAGAAGTACAAACTGGTCACATGCTTTTGCAGTAGTAGATTTTTACTGGGGTGGCCATTTTACAGTACACGTTGTACAAATAATCAATGGTAAAACATCTTTATGGGGTGAGCTGTTAGATGGGAATAAAAAATGAAAAAAGATGATCAAAAAGAATTATTAGAGATCTTAATGAAAAATACTTTAAATATGCATGTTAAGATCAATCAGATATTAGAGATATTAGAGTATGAAGAAATTTTAAAAGATCAAATCAAAATTGAGCCAGAAAAAGATGATATAATACTCAAATTTGATAGATCTACTTATGATCAAATGTGTGATCTTATGGATCGTGATGTGATCCCATTTATGGGGATAGCGTAGAAATGGATAGATATGGAAGAAAAATTAATGCAAGATCTTATAGGCAATTATGGTTGGATGTTTATAGCTGGTATTGCAATTTTAATTTTTCGCTCAGCAATAGAAGGGATAGTTGAAGGATTAAAAGTATTTATAGGAAATGATTTAAACACTGATGATGTAGTTGTATTAAATGATAGACCTGCTAGAGTTACAAGAGTAGGAATTTTTAAAACTACATTTTTTGTATATAATATAGGATGTGTAAAAGGCAAACCATATGTTAAAGGTGGAGTAAAAATGCAGATCCAAAACAGTGTTTTAAAAAATAATAAGATAGAAAAGCCTTTACCTATGTTAGATCTAAGTAAATGGGAAGAGGAGTGCAAGGAGGACAAAAACAGTGATTGATACTACGATCAACATGGGATCTATTATAACAATATTAACTATATGTGGAACGTTTTTATTTACTAGTGGTAATTATGCCACAAAAATAGAAAACGTTGAAGAAAAGCATGAAAAAACAGCTTTAAGAGTAAAGAAAAACCAGGATGATATTACAGATCTAAAAGTCAGTGTAGCAAAAATAGAAACTAAACTAGATGATAGATTTGATAAATTAGAAGAAATATTAATGGACAAATAATTTTAATGGGATGTGTAAATTTTTTTAAGTTCCTTCACATAGTATAGCATCCATAATTTTTATGCATCCCAAAACTTTTTATTAACAAAGGAGATAAAAATGGTAGAATTTTTAACAGAAAATTGGAAAATGGTAACAATAGCAATTTTAGTAATAGATAAAATGGTAGCTATGTCACCTTCTAAAATGGATGATCTTATATGGTCATCTATAAAAGGATTTTTATATAAAGTAACAGGCAGAAAATAAATAAATGCCAGACTATCCTATAGATAAAAACGTAAAAAAGAATGCTAGAAAAGATCTTAAATTATCAGATAATTTAGATCAAACACCTAAGTACGTACAATCTAAAGAGGGTAGTGATCATGTAAATACACCACTGGCATTATCTACAGAAAAGGTCTTAATTAAAGGTGATCTAGATGTAGTAGGTCAGATCACTACAAATGGTACAGCAGTAAGCACAGGATCAGGATCAGATGCAAATACTACTTATACTATAAGTACAACAGATGGATTAGCAGGATCTAAGAAAATTATTAGATTAACTGGATCTGATTCTAGTACAGATGATGTAACATTAGTAGCTGGCACAGGTATTACTTTATCACAAAGTTCAGATGAGATTACTATTACAAATAGTGTAACTGATACAGATACTGTGTTATCAACAGAACAAGTCCAAGACATTGTTGGTGCTATGCTTAGTAGTAATACTGAAACAGGCATTACTGCTACTTATGAAGATGGAGATGGTACAATAGATTTAGTTGTTGATGATACTACTAAACTACCATTAGCAGGTGGAGATATGACAGGACACCTACAAATAACTACAACAGATGCAGGTCATTCAGGAAGTGGTGCTTATGTTCCATCAGGTACTGATTGGCAGAATGTTTTAAGATTAGGCTCAACAAGTGATAATGGTATAAACTTTCTCGTAAATGATGGAGGAACAAATAAAGTTAGTTATTACACTAATAGATGGGGAAGCCAACACGAATGGGCAAGAGGTAGTGAAGATACAGGTGATGGAAATACATATCAACCTATGATGAGATTAACAAGTAATGATTCTAATACAAATTTACAATTATATGATGGGACAACCAATGGTGTTAATGTAAGAATTACTGCAGAAAGTAGTAATGATACATATTTTAATAATAGTGCTAATAATGTAGCAATAGGTAGCACAAGTGCAGGTGGATATAAATTAAAAGTAACAGGTACTACTCATATAACAGGTGCATTAACTGTTGATTCTACAGTAGATGGTAGGGATTTACAAACAGATGGAACAAAATTAGATGGTATAGAAGCAAGTGCTACAGCAGACCAAACTGCTGGAGAAATATTAACACTAATAGAAGATGGTGTAGATAGTGTTCATTATAAAGATGGAAGTATTGATACTGCACATATAGCAGATGACCAAGTAACTTATGCTAAAATACAAAATGTAAGTGCAACAGATAGAATATTAGGTAGAGATTCGGCAGGAGCAGGTGTAATAGAAGAAATAACACCTGCTAATTTAAGGACAATGCTAAATGTAGCAGATGGAGCAAATGCTAATGTAAGTGGCGATAGTGGTAATTCTGCAATATATGACAATAGTGGAACACCTACTTTAAAATCAGGTATTACTCAAGGAGAAATGCAAACTGCTATTGGTGGTGTTTATACAGATACAAACACTAATCAGCTTACAGTATGGAATTATCAAATAGATAGTGGCTCTACTGTTGATGTAGCACATGGTCAAACATTACAGTTGTCTTCAGGAAATGGTATTGAATTATCTGAAGATGCAGCAAGAGAATTTACTGTACAAGCAGTAAATGCGAGTGCAAGTGCTAAAGGTGTAGTAGAATTAGCAACCACTGCTGAAACTACTACAGGAACAGATGCTACAAGAGCAGTAACACCTGATGGATTAAAAGATTCAGGTTATATGGGTTTTGAGTTTAGGCAATTAATAAATGCTGGATTTAATTATAGTTATACAGCAGGAACAAAAATTTATGTACCACTTGTAGGATATATTTTAGAAAGAAATTCTCAATTTGGAGCAAATGAATATTTATCTTATGTTGCACCTTATGATGGGTATTTAAACCAAGTGGTATTTAGAAGTGAAGAAGCATGTGGATCTACAGTTGTAGGTTTTCATAAATCATCTACAGGAACAGAACATCCAAATGGAACAGCAAGTGATTCAGTAACAGTAGATATGTCTGCTGATGATACATCATATAAATTTGCATTTACAGGTGGAATGTCAGGTACTGCACATCAATTTAGTGCAGGAGATATTATTAATATATCATTTGATCCTACAAATGATGCAAATGATGTAGTATTTACAGCAGAATTTATATTAGATAGTAGTTCAGGATTATAGGAGACAATTATGTCATTAGAAGGTAAAACAATAAAAGATACATATAAAAGTTTGATCAGAGTAGATGATAATGTAAATGGTGTAGATTCAACAGCTACAACATGCACAGATGGTGCAGGAAATGATACAGCAATTAAGTTAGGCACAAACAATATAGTAGTGCAGCCATCTGCATCAGATTCTACAACAGCTTTACAGGTTAAATCAAATACTGGAGATCAAAGATTTGTTGTAGATACATCTAATGGCGTAGTAAAAGGTGGCCAGAATGATTATTACATGAATACGCAGATCGCAGAATTTTCATGTTTAGGATTAAATCCATCAGGTACAGGTTATCATGATCTAATACCATTTGGCCATAATACTGGATTTGGTGCAGATATAACAGAAGCTAATTTAGGTAATGGAGCTGGACCTTCTACATCATTAACTGGATCTAATGCTATGTTACCATATTATTGGTATGTACCATGCGAAATTGTAATAGATCAAGTAGATTTTTTAGTAGGATGTGCAAGTGGTACACCTACTGTAAACTTTCATATGTTAGAAGGATCTTTGACTAAAGATAATTCTACAAGTAGTGGAGATGCTACATTAACAGAATTGTATGATACATCTACCACTACATTAGCAACAGGACAAATAAATTATTTATCAGGCAGTCAAGCCAGTAGTGCAGCAGACAATGTTGTACCAGCTGGCAGTGTTATAGTATGTACTATAGAGACTAGTGCTGATGTATTATTAACAACAAAAGTAATCATTAAATATCATTTGAGGTAAAAAATGGCAAATTCAACAGCAAATTTAAATATAACAACAACACTAGGTCATAACTTTAATTATACTATGAGTACATCATATGATGAGATCTTTCAAGTTAGGCAAGAGGTAGATAATTCTAATGGTTTTATTGATCTAGTAAAAGTTGGTAAAAGTATTGCAGCTCAAACACTGAGAGATGCAAAAATGGTAGTGGTGCATAATACTGGAGATACAGTATTAGAAATCCAGGTTACCATACAAGGTTATAAAAATAACAGTAATGAAGATGTAGTAAATTCAGTTGATCTTGGAGGTGGTGCAACAGCTTTAAGATATATAAACTTTTTGCTACCAGCAGGAGAGTTTTTATACTTACCTAATAACAGAGTTATATCATATGAAGGTGAAGCAGGAGTCTCAGCTTGTAATGCTACAGCAATTACAGATGTCTTACCACATGATATAAATAGTGGAAATGAGTACGTAGATAGTACAGCTAATCTTGGTGAAGATCTAGATGCTACAGAAATAGTAGTAACAACATCAGATGGTGATTTCTTTAGAGTAGGTGATCTAATACAATGTGGAACAAATCCAGCAGATGGAAATGCAGATGAAATTGAAATAATGAGAGTTACAGACATATCTGGTAATGATCTAACAGTTGAAAGAGCATTATTTGGTACACAGGCAGGCACATCAGGCACACAGTCTACAGGACACGTTAATGGTGCTAATATATATTTTCCTCACTTTAATGAATATCATGACTTTGATAGATACTCTACAGCACAAACAGATTACAATGGAAGATTTAAAGCCAGTAATTTTTTTGGTTATGGTAGAAATGATGATACTATATCAGATGGATTAGTTCCAGGATCTATAGCTATAGGTTTTTATAAAAAGCCATACCAAGATCTAGGAATAAATGGTATTACATCATCATCAGACTCTGGATTAACTGGTGGTACTACTTATGAATTTCACGTAGATGTTACAGGTACTGATGAAGATGTTACATTTACAGTAGATAGCAGCAATACTAATTTTGGTGGTACAAATGGTGTTTTAAGAAAAATACAAGATGCTTTAGATCTTAAATATTATAACAGTTCATCACAATTATTTGAAAAACAAATAAGTGTATCTATAGTAAATGGAGATCTACGATTTACTTTGAATGAATCATTATCTACAAGTAAGATAGAAGTAGGTAGGGCAGCAGATCTATCTGGATCTACACATTTATTTAATACATCATCAACATTTACTGGTAGATTTCCAGGAGTAGATGATATACCTACATACGTAGCACCACAATTACCTAGACCAAAAAGAATTACAGGAGGATTTAGTTCTCAGGTCAGAAAAAATGTAGACTACATATATGATGATGGTAATGGCAATTTATCTGGTGCAGGTGGATCTGGTATTATAAACTATGATACTGGTGCTATAGACTTTACAGGCAATTCAAATTCACATTTTGTAGTAACTGCATCATATAAATCAGCATTAGGTGGATCAGGTGATGGATCTACATCTAATGCAGTAAATGTAATTAATAACATAGCTGCAAGATCTACAAGTTCTAAAAAAGATGGTGTATGCAGCGTTATTGCTATGAATTAAGGAGGATATATGGCATATGGTATGAAAACCTATGGAAAGAAAAAAAAGGGCAAAAAGGCTAAAAAGATGAAGAGAAGAAAGAAAAAGTGAAATGGCTAAGTTTAAAGGTAAATCAGTTAGATTAAACAAACCATCTAGAATTAGAAAAGGCCAAACTAGCTATGGAAGAAAAAAGTTTCAGGTATTTGTAAAAGCTGGATCTAGGATCAAAAGGGTTACATTTGGTGATCCAAAAATGAAGATCAGAAAAAGCAATCCAGCCAGACGTAAATCATTTAGAGCAAGACATAATTGTGCTAGTCCTGGACCTAAAACAAAAGCAAGATACTGGTCTTGTAAGATGTGGTAGATCATGGCTAGAAAAAAAAGAAAAAAAAGCACAGTTAATAAAGCAGGTAATTATACAAAACCAGCTTTACGTAAAAGGTTATTTTATAGGATCAAATCAGGATCTAAAGGTGGTAGATCAGGTCAGTGGAGTGCTAGAAAAGCACAGATGTTAGCTAGAGCATATAAAAAAGCAGGTGGGGGTTATAGATAATGGATTCAGTTATACATTTTATAAAACATGCTTTAGGTTTATGTGGAGAGCCACATCCTAATTTACTTGTAGGAGGATTTGGTATTATAGGGTATTGCATATATTGCGTTAAAGTTATGCAAACCAAATGGAGGAAAAAATAGTGGCTTTAAAAAAATCACAAAAGTCTTTAAAAAAATGGACAGCACAAAAGTGGGATTATGTATCAAAAGGTGACAAAAAGAAACCTAAATCTAAACGTGGTAGATATTTACCTAAGTCTGTACGAGATAGATTAACACCTGGACAAAAAGCATATGAAAATAGAAAGAAAAGATCAGCCACTAAAAAAGGTAAACAAAGAGCAAAATATTCTAAATCAACAAGAAGAAAAATGAGAGGTAAATAATGGCATCATCAAATATATCATATTGTACAGATGCAGATCTATTAGATGTATATCCTAATATAAGTGGATATGATTTAAAAAGACGTATATATGGGTGGGAAACAACAGCAACAAGTAATTTATATGTAGCTTATAATGTAGGTGAAATAACATTATTGTATGCAAATGGTAGAGAATTAACGTCAGTAACTGATACACCAAACGTAGATCGTGAATATAACTATGATGCTGATACAGATAAAGTACAATATTTTTCTACAACAACACCTAATGATAAAGTGATGGAAGCTGGTGAAGATTGGGAAACTATAAAAACTAGATTTAGAAAAAGAGCATGTAGATTATTTGAAAGTGAAATAGATAGTAGATTTGTAAGAGAGATCTCAAAAGATAGGGAAGGTAATTATCCAGACGTAGTGATCAGAGCATGTGCATTAAGATCTGTGATCTTGTTAATGAAAGCACATGATCCAGAAAATACGATCATAGCAGCTTTCCAGGAAGAGTATACAGATCTAATAGAAGGCATAAGATCTGGTACGATCACTTTACCTAACTCTATAACTCAAGATAGTGGAAAAGGTGTAATTAGAGAGGTTTCTGTAAATGGATCTACTACTTTAAGACCAGTAGGATTGTTAGGTACATATTCAGGAGCATTATATGATCTAATACAGGTAAAAATAACTACAGCAGGTGCAGTAGGTACAGCTAGATATACATCAAAAGGTAAAACTGATAACAATTTAAAAAGTGATACTTTACATGATGCTGAGGTTATAGATGGAGATTATCAGCCAGTTGCACCAGGATTATACATAAGATTTAGTGCAGCAGTAATTGATGGATCTACAGATGTTGCTACAATAAATGATGAGTATGAAATAGAAGTTTTTGGATATGGTTTAGACTCTACTGTATCGCACACAGGATCAATATCATTAACAAGAAGGTAATATGGGATTAGTAACTACAAATACAGCATTAACAAAAAATGCAACGTCAATACGATCAGGATACCATAACGTATTTTATGAGTGGGTATTGTTAGGATTAAAAACTACAATAAACAATGAGTTTAAAGGGGTAGAAGCATATATAGCACCTGAAATAAAACCAGGATCATCACCATTTAGTATTAGGATCTGGGGATCTTCTGCTGATCTAGAAAATGAATCAACACAACAATGGCAAAAAAGATATAATATAGACGTATGTTTATACAGTATAGAAAAGAATGCATCTGAGCGTTTTTATCAACAATTTTACGCAGATTCTGAAAGAATGTGGCAGTTACTATTCAATAATAAAACATTGACTATAACGCAAGATTCTGATACATCTGGAGGATCTGTTTCTGTTAGTAAATCATTTACCTGGATCGGTGGCACAGTAGGATCTATAGAATATAATGAGTATGAAGGCGAAGAAGATGATATTGATGGATTACATAAAGTATCATTAGATTTTTCATGTTTAGTGGAGAGAGAAGGATAAAACTCTTTTTAAAAACCAAGAAATTAATTAACTTACTACTAAAAATTCAAGGAGAATTTTATGTCTAAGGATAAACCAAAGCCAGCTGTTAAAAAAGCAGAAGGCTGGAGAGCTGTAAATCCAGTTCAGTTCTCACTATCATATAACGAAAATACACCTCACTTTAGTGAATTATCTAAAGGACAGGCTGTAGATCTTGACGTTAAAAATAAAATAGTTCAAAACTGGATAGATAACAACGTGATAACTAAGGAGTAATTAAATGGCAACAGGAAGAGCGTATGGTGCTAAGGAATTTGGTGTCCTTATTGGCATACAAGATCAATCTGAAGATGGATCAAATATAGGATCTGCACCTGATGCTGCTGGTGAGATCTTAAGTAAAGTACAAATGGGATTATCAACAATAAATGATATAGCATTTGATGCTGGATACCAAAGATCAGAATTATCTAGAGCAGGAAGAAGAGCCATGAGAGCAGAAGATGTTATAAATCATTATGGATCTGGATCGTGGACATTTGACTTTGACTGGGTATGTGATAATGAGGTTGGATTACAAAATTTATTAAATTTGATATATCCTGAAACAGCAACAACAGCAGCAAGTGCTTCAGGTATTGTAATACCAGGAGCACCAACAACGACTAGCATGAAACATGGTATGGATGGAACAGTAAACACATGTGGATGTGTTATAATACAAAATCCAGAAACTACTGAAGATAGGTTTATGCATAGTGCAGTTTTGCAAAATCTAACATTATCTATGGCAGCAGGTACTAATTCAGGTGCATTAAATGCATCAGGGCAATTCTATACTGGTTATAAACCTGTTATAGCAGCTAATACTTATACAGCAGATAGTTCAGCATCTGATTTTCAGAAAGGTTTATTTGATTGTACTACACATACTTTAGGTGGTACAGATGTATCAGTAAGTGCTTTCAGTGTTACTATAAGTAATCCAGCTACAAGAGTAGGCTATCAAGGATCATCAGGAGAAGCAGATGGCTATGTAAGAGCATCTGATATTTCTGTTACTGGATCTATAACTGTTAAAGCCGATTCTGGTACTATGGGCAAAATAGATGCATGGCAGGCTAATACAACACAGGCTATAGCACTTACAGCAGGTACAGCTACAGAATTAGATATACAAATACCAGCAGCAAATATGAGTGGTCATAATATGACATTAGCTGATGATGGTACAATGATTGAGATACCATTTACAGCCACTACAGGTGCTGATGGATCAGGTAATCTGATTAATATAAAAGCTACATAATAAATAAATAAGAGGGAACAAGCATGATCAAAGATAAATTATCTTCAGGAAGGGAGATTCTTATTAAAGAAATGTCTATAGATGACATAGATGAATGTAAAGACTCACTAGAAATAGTATTTACAGATACTGGTAGAGTTGTAAGAGGTGGATCAAAAGCAAGGACCAGGTGGATCAGAAAAGGTTTACAGGGTGGTGACTTTAAAAATAAAGATGGCAAGGGCAAGTATGAAGGATCTAGATCTAAGACTGTACCTGACTTTGTAATCAAGCAGCTTAATGATGATGAGCTTGATGAGTGTGCTATGAAGATCCAGGAAGCACAAAAACTGGGAAACAGCTGATCCTACAGCTTGGATTAAATGCATTAATACAAAATACATGCACAGGATGTAGGTTTCATGAGTATCCTTATAAGTTTCAAAGTGTTATTAGGGGATCTAATAATAAGTACAATATGCAAGAAATGCATAATGATCATGATCTTTGGCAATATATACTAAACTTACAGCTAGAAGCAGAAACAAATGAAAATACAAGAGGTAGAGGTTTATCTAGTGTCATAATTGACATATTTGAACAGCTACCTTTTTTTTGCTGCACAAATAAAATTAAAGATAAAGCGTTAATGAGGGATGTTAAAAAATACACCTATTGCAAAGAATCTTTAACAGCACCATATCCAGGTACATATGGTGATACACCAAAATTATGGGTAGATAAATATTTTGTTTTGAGAAATCTATTTGATAAATACACAGCTAGATTACAAGAAAAACAACAAAGAAAATTAAAGGCTAAATAAATGGCACAAGAAGAATTAAAGTTACTCATAAAACAACATGGAATGAAAAATGTCAAGTCTGCATTAAAAGATCTTGACAATGCAGCAGGTAAGACCAGTGCATCATTCGCATCAATAGCAGCATCTATAGGCCTAACAGTGGCAGCTGGTGCTGGTTTAAGAGCAGTCATAAATAGTGGTAAAGAATTTGAAGAACAAATGGCTTCAACAAAAGCTGTTACATTTGATGCATCACTATCCTCAAAAGAATTACAAAATCAATATAAAAGATTAGAAGATAACGCTAGATCATTAGGTGGTAGTACATTATATACAGCCACACAAGTTGCTGGTTTACAAACAGAATTTGCTAAATTAGGATTTAGTGTAACTGAAATAGAAAACATGTCAAAAGCTACACTAGATCTATCATTAGTGGCAGGCGTAGAATTAGGCCAGGCATCTGAGGTAGCAGGTCAAACATTAAGAGCGTTTGGTATGGATGCTACAGAATCTACTGAAATGATAGATGTTATGGCTAAATCATTTAGTAGTAGTGCATTAGATATAGATAAATTTGCTAATTCAATGACATATGTAGCACCAGTTGCAGCATCTGCTGGATTTACTATGCAAGAAACTACATCAGTATTAGGTGCATTAGCCAATGTAGGTATTGATGGATCTATAGCTGGTACGCAGCTTAGATTAATATTTGGTGAATTAGCCAATGAATCGTCTAAATTATCAAAGAAATTAGGTGGACCTATAGATAACATGGATGATCTAATACCTGCCTTAAAAGAGTTAAAAGATGATGGATTTGACGTATCTGAAGCGTTTGATCTGGTAGGTAGAAGAGCAGGTCCTGCATTGATCCAAATGGTAGAACAAGCTGATGATTTAGAAAATCTATCTGATAAACTAGAAAATGCATCTGGAGCAGCAGGAGACATGGCTAATGTTAAATTAGATACATTTTCTGCACAAATGGCTTTATTAGGATCAGCTACTACTGAATTAAATCTTAAAATGTTTGATCTGGTAAAAGGTCCATTAAAAGATATGATCACAGGATTTGCAAAATTTGTAGAGGGTATTGATGAGGAAGAGGTAAAAGCATACGCAGCAGGCTTAGGTGTAGCAGCTTCAGCAGCGTTTTTCTTTTCTGGTGGTATAAATAAAGCTACAGCAGCACTAATTAGACATAGAGCAGCACTTGTATCTACAGGTTATGGTGCTTTAGCAGTAATGGCAGGTTTAGCAGCAGGTGCTGTACTAGATTTTATGGGTGCATTTGAGACAGAGACAGAAGAAACAGAAGAAAATGCTGAACAAACTAAAAAATTAGTTGCTGCAAAATTTGATCTTAAAGGTGCTTATGATGATCTTAATAAATCTATATCAAGTTCAGGTGATAGTTTAACTACACAAATAGCAAAATTAGAAAATGAATTAGATGGTATAGAAAATGCTTTAATTGCACAAGAAGCAGAAATAGCAAATTTAGATCCATTATCACAATACCTGGACAAACAAATATTTGACATAGACACTAAAGGTAAAAACATAGAGCCTGCTATTAAAGCAATTTTACAGGATGTATTAGTAGATCAGAGCAAATTATTTCAAGAAGCAGGTGGTGATGTAGATCAGTATATAAATAGATTTATGGATTTAGTGCCAGCCTACGAAGGTACATCAAGTGCATTTAGAAACCAAGTAATGGAGTTGTTTACTATAAATAAACAAACTGGTGAGTTACAAGTTAGATCATCAGGCCTAAAAAATATACAGCGAGGCCTATCTAAAGGTTATAAAATTAACAGTCAAAACTTGTTAGATCTTAAAAAGGGTACAATAGATTTAGGTATTGTAACTCAAGAACAATTAGAAAGAGCTTTATTACAAATACTAAGATCAGAAGATGAAATAAAAACACTTAAAAATGAAAAAGAAGTAACAGAAGATTTAATAGAAACTAAAAAGAATCAATTAGATACAGATTTAGGTATTTCTAAAGAAATTGAAAGGTATAATGCAGCACTAAAAGAACGTACTGATAAAGAAATAGCAAATAACCAGGCAGTAAATGATAATTTGGCTACGTTAATGCTAGAAAAAGATGGCATAAAAGAATTAACTGCTGATAATTTTGATCTTTACCAGGAAAAAGTAAAGTTGATCCAGGCTGATCTAGATTCTGGTCTCACAAAAGATGAAATTATAAATAAGTATATGTTAGAAGGTAATACAATTACCACTTTAACTGAGAGATATGGAGCGTATTTAGAAAAATTAGACGAAAACAATACAAAATCAGCAGAAAATATAGCTTTTAAAATTGCTAATAATAACACAGATATTGAAATGTCTGATACTTTAGTTAATCAAATAGAATTACTTAAAGAGCAAGGTTTAAGTTATGAACAGATCAATTATGCTATAACACAAAATGCTGGAACATATGATCAAGTAGCATTTGCAATATCTAACAAACAAAAAATGGAAGAAAATAGTATAAAGTTTACTATGGAATCTTTAACTATGTTAGATGAGTGGGAGCAAGAGTTAGCAGGTAATAAATATATATGGCAACAAGGTGTATGGACATCTAATCATGAAGGATTTAAAAAGAGTTTAGATGAGCGTAAAAAAGCATTAAGAGATGCTAATGTGAGTGAAGATAGAATTGAAAAATGGGCAAGAGATCAAAGGATTTCTTACTGGTCAGGATCTACAAAAGCAGCATTAGGATCTATGACATCTGGATTTAAAGCTATGGCATCTATTCATGGATCATATTCTAAAGGTGCAAAAAACGCAGCAAAAGCTATGGCTATAATAAATACCTTAGAGTCAGCAACAAACACAGCTAAATCAGTACCATTTCCTTTAAATATATTAGCAGTAGCAGGTGCGTTAGCACAAGGTTACGCTCAAGTAAAACAAATAGATCAACAAGATGCAGATGCTAAATTTTCTATACCTACTGCTACAATAGAAGAAGGTACAGCAACGACTGGTGGTGGTGGTGATAGTGGTTACATACCTGGACAATATGGTTTAGATGGAGTAGTCACACAGCCAACAACATTTTTAGCTGGTGAAGAAGGTAGAGATGAGCGTATCACTATCACACCATTAACAGAAGCTAGTAAGCGTACATCAAATATGGGTGGTGGTACTACATATAATATTAATATATCAGCACCTACATTAGATGATTCAGTAGTAGATTCAATAATACCAGCAATTAACAGAGCAGTGCAAAATGGGGAAGTTTTACTAACATCAGATTAATATGAAATATAAAGATCCATTCTATAATTTAAATTTAAAAAATAGGCCAGATAAACATCTGACACCTGTTATATTAATTGGCAATCTACAAGTTGAACATGGTATTAGAGATCCATACTTAGATCAAGAAGAAAAAGATTTTATAAAAACATACCAAGACTTTAAATTAAATAAAGTTTTTTTATTTGCACCACATAACATGCGTTTAAAGTTTGATAATCCAGCTATACCAGGCACACATGACACTTTAGAGGCATTTCCATGCTTATTGAATGATCCAAAGCTAAACCAGTCAGTTGATTTTAAAGATAAAAAAATAAAAGTCAATAATATAAAAATAGATCTACACAATATGAAATTTAAAGATGATAAAACTATTACTGATATGTTTGGTGATATGGATCTAGAAGGTGCTGATGTAAGATTATTATGGGTAAATCCAAATATAAATCATGTAATAAATGTACACGAGTTACATTTTGGTTATGAAAGTGAAGAGTTGCAAAACACAGAAATAACGCAGATGTTTATAGGATCTATAGAAGAAATACAGCAAAAAAAAGATATGATTACTTTAGATGTACAAGATTATAGTAAAAAATTATTTAAACAAAAAATACCTATAAAGAAAATGCCAGACAATAATTTTATACAAGACAGGTATAAATTAAAACCTATACCTATGGTATATGGAAAAGTAGATAAAGCACCTTTGATTATGTTTGATGATACTGATTATGATAATGCTTTTTATTTGTTAGCAGATGATACATACGATAATGATAGTTTTGATGTTACTGTAAATCCAGAAGAGCTATTTCTAGGAAATGATAATGATTATTTTTATGTACCACAAAAATCTAAAGCCAGGTTTGAATTAGAAAATACAACGCTTAATTTTAATGATGCAGATCAAGTAGAAACGAATAATGGATCTCAAGTAGGTAAATATTTTAAATTAAAGGGTAGTTACACTGATAATGGAGATCCAGAAAATCCAATAGCTTCTAATTTTATACACACTAAATTAATAAGAAAACCATCTAAAACATTACTAGAAGATGGTTTAGTGCCTTTATCTGAATTTTCTTATATGAATGGATTAGGTCCAAGTGATGGTAACAATATAGGTAGTCCAGAATTTATATCTGATAATAAATTAAATACAAAAGCTGCTTTTCCTGAAACTATTTTAGATAATCAGCCTAGTGGATATATAGAGGGTGCTATTATTTATGCACCTAACAATGGGGAACATAATTTTTTATTTACGCAAGCCTGTGAAAATGCAAATTTTGAGCAATATCATCCTAATTTTTTAAATGATAGCACTAATGGTAATCTGCAACAAGATTCATTTTATGCTGAAGGTGGGATCAGGGATGCACAAACATATGGTACATATGGAATTATATCAGGTGATTGCATGACTCATTTAGCAGATCTTTTAATACGTAATATAGATTATGGGATATTTGAGCAGTGGGATACTATAACTGAGGGTAGAGGTCCAAGTTTATATTATGCATTAAGTGATCCAAAATATGTTAATTGGTTTACGTTAAATAGAAAGACTTTAGAAGATTATGGCTATGATCTAGAAAATAGTCCATCATCTACTTTTTTAAATGACTGGTCACAACATATGGGTGAAGCAAATACAATTTATACTACAATAAAACCAGGTAATCAAAATGATAATACAATAGATTTAAGTGAAGCTGGTATACCTAAAATTGTAAAAGATGACTGGGAAAATTGGACAAACTCAGCAGTGCCTGCAAGTTTTGCAGAAACATATTTTTCGGCTTACTCAGATGAAGTGCCTGAAGAAGAGCTTGGTAATTCACATGCAAGTTTTTTTAGAAATGTAGCTGGTATCAGTAAAGAAGGTCAAACTACACAAAGTAAACATCCTAATACTGATTATTTTGGTCTAGGAATAAGATATTATATGAATTTTATGCACACAATGAGTATGCATGCATCTGGTATAGTTTTAGGGTTTCAGTTATCTGTACCATACACAGATCCATCAACAGGTAATGTACAGTATACAAAAATGTACATACCATTTAATATGGATTTAACTAGAGATCATAACAATAATTCGTTTGGTACGTCAGATCTAAAATTTTGGAAAGCACCTGGACAATTAACAGAAGATATGGAAGCAGAAGGTATAGATCTAACTACTTTAGGTAGGACAGTGTGGCACTGGGCATCATCTGTAAGTGGTTTTATTGGTGATTTTGAACATGATTTTAATGAAACTATATTTGATAATGATCAAGACTTTAATTACAATCCTGCTATATTTTGGAATACATATTTAATGAGTGGTAGATCAGCTATGTTAGAATCACCAACATCAAAATATTATAATGGTCAGCCATTTACACAGACTGAAAACAATATAGCAGAAGGTTTTATATATCATGGATCTTTGTCTCAAGGTTGGAATCCATCCATGTCAATAGTATATTTTGTAAATCCAGATAATTTTAATCCATATGTAAATTTTGGTCCAAGCTCAACACAAAGGTTTGAAACTACAGATCCTATGAGTAGGTATGAAGGTAATTATAACCATATGGGTATAGAAGATATATCAAATATATGTACTAATTTACAGAATGGAACACCATTATCAGAGCAGTTGAGAACATTGGTGATTACATCAGAAGCATATTTTGGTGATTTTGGAAGATTATCAGGAGTACATTTATATGATCCAGGATCATTAGATCTTGAAGTACCAACACAAGAATTTGTGGAAGTTGCACAATATAGTGAAAGTAATCAAGAAGGAACAAACATAACTTATTATGATGCAGTGCGTATGCGTAGTTTGTTTGATAGTGTTTCTGATAAAGATGTTGTAGCATGCTCTACTACTTTTATGTTGAAAATGAAAAGTCTTGTACAATGGCAGTATATAGAGCCAGGTATTAATGCACAAATTGGTGATTTTGTTTTACAGCTAGGCACTGGAAGTAGTACATTTTTTGTTTTAATGGAAAAAGAGCCTACAACAAATGAGGTAAATTATGTTGATGTATATAATGTAATATTTAATACTTATAATGCATCTCAAAACACATCAGATTATAATCCATTAGGACCAAATTGTAATTTTGGTACTGGTTATGAGTTAAAAAATGAAACTTTAAACTGGAATGAGGTGAATAAATTTAACAGTTTACAATTAACATGGTATGCTGGATCTTTTGATACAAGATTTAATTTAGCTGGTTATATCTATGATCTGGGTATACAACAAGAAATTTTAATTAAAGATATTCAAAATAAAGAGTATTATGGTAATGTGCAAGGTAGAAAAGATGCTAATTATGAAAGTTATTATAATACTACATTAGATAATGCTATTGATGTTTGTACACATATAGTAACTAAAGAGTTAGGTTATGGAAATGATATTATAGATCAACCATCATTAACTTTAGCAAGAAATCATGCTAACTTATATGGAATTGGTACGTGGAAATTTGGTTTTTCATTAAATAAAGAGGTGGAAGCTAGATCATATTTAGAGGAATTAGGTAAATCTGGTAACTTTGTAACAAAAATAGGATCTACAGGTTTAATATCATACTTACATTATCCTGATCACGTAGATTCTACTATATTACAAGATAATGTAAATTCAATGCCACACACAGAAATAGATCCTAAAAAAATAATCAAGTATAAATTTAGTAGATCTAAAAAATCTTCTTTAGTTACAAGGATCAATGTGAAATATGGTTATGATCATCTAAATAATAAGACTGCTAAAGAAACAGGTTATTTAGAGATAGATAAAGTTTTAGAAGATAAATATCGTTATACATACAATTTTGATAAATATGGTATAGAAAAACAAAATGCTGAAGGTAAAATGCATCCTGACAGCACATTAGAAATGACTGTAGATCATATAAGTGATATTGGATCAGCCAGAAGATTAAGAAAATACATGTTATTACAACATTGTAATTTGAAATTAAAACTTGATGTATCATTAGATATTGAATATTCATATATTGAGCTAGGAGATATAATTACATTTAGCTCTTTAATTGACAATATTAGGCCATATAAAGAAGATTATACCAGGTTTGATCTAGTTAATGGACAAACATTATATCCTGCTTTTATAGTAAAATCTGTAAGATTTAATACTAAGCGAGTAGATCTAAAATTAGAAAGGTTAGTTAGATTAGATTATGGATCTGCAATAGATCCTACAATGGAAGGTGATTTTAACTTTAAAAATATGCCAGAATTTACAGATAGTGGATATTCATATACATCAGAGGGTATCTTTAGATCAAGGCACAATCCATTTACAACAGATGAGTCTGCGTTACCAGGTGCAGGAATTACGCCTGGTCAAGATCCACTTGTAACAGAAGATATGATAGGATCTGGAGATTTTAATTATGATTTTATTGTCAATGTTCAAGATGTTGTTGCTACCATAGTTGCAATTATAGAGGGTGATTTCACAGCAGATGAATTATTAAGAGCAGATATGAATCAAGATGGTATTTTAAATATACTTGATGTAGTACAAATGGTACAGGAGATATTAGATTAATGAGAGGATTAAAAGAAAATAAAATTATAAGCACATCAAATACTATGGTGTGTAATATTAATATAGATTTTAATAAATTAAGTATTGCTTCTACAGGTGATGTTGTTGCTATACATTTTCATTACACAGGTAATTGTACTTTTAAAAACTTAACAGGTCCTGGTGTAATATTAAAGGCTACTAATAATCAAGTCATAATGTTAGGTTTAGGAAAAAGTTTACAAGGTGATATACTGGCGTTATCAGGTGACGTGAGAATTACCAAGATTATTGTGTCTGGATCAGATGCTAAAAAAGTACAAGATATAAAGATTACATATCAAAAAAATACCTGGAGTGAGTTAGAGTCTGTATATGAAGAATCTTCACAATTTTTTAAAAAGAAAATTAATACTGGATCTACTGATTCTTTCAATGCATTAGATCTAATAAGTAATTTCAAGGCTAATACTGATAATGCAAATATACCATATAAAGAAAATTTAAATGGTAAAGATGTAGAATTGTATTTAAAAGGTAAAAGGTACGTAGATCTGTTTCATATAGATACTGATTCTGGTATTGCTTATACTGGTGCAAACCACAGTAAAGGATCACAGCCATTAAATTTTACTAAGCCTGGTACAAAAAAAACTGTAGAAAAATTAGAAGATGTATATGAAAAGTTAAAACCAGCTTATAAACTAAAGGGGATTTTTAAAAACATAAAAGATACAAAAGGACCTAAAGGATCAGCTAGATCTATTAGTGAAAAATCAAGCACTGAAGGATCTAGTGGTAGTCTTACTAGTCCTAATACATCATCACCTATATCAGGAGGATATTAATGGCTCATAATTTTGGACAGGTAAAAACGCCTAGAATATATTTAGATATTAACAATTATTTATTACACAGTGGTTTTAAATTAGAAGAGTTGTCTGGAGTTGATAATTCAGATCCTGAATTAGTACAACAATTTTTATACTTAGATCCATATACAAATAAAATGCATATGGGTATGGATGATCCTAATAATGATGGTGTTGATGTAATAAATATTATGTATGGATCAAATCCTGCAAAATTTATACCAAGTCTAAAGATTAATTATCTCGGTTTTTTATCACATGAAATACCTATAGGTAAAAGAATATCTATGTTTGTAATGGAGTCAAATGGCACAGCCCTTACACCAGTTTCTTGTTTACCAAAGAATGCTAAACATTTAAATGTTGCGTATTATGCAACAAATGAGCCTGGATTTAAACATGAAGGTTTTGGTAGTACCATAATGCATTTTGCAGATAATACAGGTGACACTGTAGGTTTTAAATTACAAATAGATGGTCAAGAAACTGATACAAATACTAATTATGATGATGCAGATCGTTTAGGTTTAGGTGCTATTTCTATAGGTGAATTTATTGATTTACCACAATCACCTGATCTAAACGTAACTATGGAAAGAAGAAATGATAGCCTGGAACAAACTACTACTATCTCTGGTAAAGTTTTTACAAGATCTACATATGGATCACCATCATTTGCACATGGTGAGCAGCCATTTGGTATTTATAATAATGATCCACCTGTATATAGTGATGGATCTTACAATGCGTTAAATAGAGATTTAAATAAATTTAAAAGAACAGGCAGAAGGGTATGGAGTGTATCATTTTCTATGTTAGGTGCTGATGATGTATTTCATGCATACGAAAGTGGAACATTAGATATTAGTACAAGTCTAAGTGGTATTTCTGATGAAACTGAAGGAGATATATCTAGCTGGACAGGTGTACCTGTATTAACTGATAGTCCAATATTTAAATTATATACATACACAAAAGGTTTTCAATTACCATTTATATGGATGGCAGATAATAATGATGCATCACCTAATGGTTTCTGTATGGCTAAAATAGATGGAAATTCATTTACTGTAACACAAGAAGCGTTTGAACGTTATAGTTTTAGTTTTGATATAGTAGAGTGTTTTTAATGACCTAATCATCCCTTCCACACTTATGTGTTGCTTGTTATAGGTCATGAGATCCCCTGATGTAAATGTTGGGGGATCTTTTTTTTTGGTTATTTTGATTATTTATATTATATTAGTTATGTGATTATTAATACTAAAAAAAAACAAAGGGGATATAATGGCTAAGAGATTTAAAAAGTCAGATATTAAAACTGGTTACTGGGTGCAGCTAGATAAGAAACCATATCACAATACAAAATTAACTGTACGTGAATGGTTAGATCAAATGGTTGAAAGTGATAAAAAATTACTGGATGTACCATCATACAAAAGATATGTAAGCAAACATGAAATCAGAAGACGTATCAAAAATAACAGTGAATCAAAATGGTATAAAGTATTAGGTACACGTGATGGCCTAAAATACAGAGATACTATGGGATTACCAGACACCTTTTATATGTACTGGGTAACTGCTATAAAAAAAACAAAATCAGAAACAAGGGGGGTTGTATAATGATTAATTGTAATGGTATTATAAAAATTGGTAAACTAGATGTAGAAAATAAAATACTTTCTGGATCTGGTTTAATTGAAGGCAAGGAGTATGAATTTTATCTGGATGGATCAGATGATAGCTCTGACCTTTGTCTGGATATTCATAAGGCCTGGATTAAAAATAATTCTGAAGCATGGGATGCAGAAAAAAGTCTTATTGGCTGCACCATGTATCAAGCTATAAAACATGTTGAATATTTATTCAGTGCAAAACTTATATCTAATAGATTCATAAAAGGAGATCTGTGATTTATGCCTGGTGATACAGAAGATAAATTAATTGCCATTATTAATGAGATCATAACTAAGCAAACGCTACAGGTTAAGATCAACAATAACTGGCATGTGGTAGAAAAGTTTACTGGTAGATCATTGGATGGCAGCCAAGAAATATTATGTAAAAATGGTGATGGTTGGCCAGTAGCATCTTCTGTAAAAAAAATAGAGAGTTTAAGGTTACCATGAAAACAAGTAAAGTCAAATGTGCTACATGTAAAAAAGAGTTTAATGTATATGGCAAACCAAAGAAAAAGGTTTCCAGGAAAATGCGTAAAAAAGGTTTTGGTGGTAAAAATTTACTGGATCTTGGATTTGTACCTATGGTCACTGCCAATGCTTTAGGTTGTACTAACACTGATAAATGTCTAAAAGGGGATAAAAATGGAAATGATTGATCTTTTAAATTACCAGCCTTTGTGTGGTGAGTTGGAGTGTGGACCAATGGATCTAGCTGGGATCAGAGTAATACATATAGTATTTCTAGCTATCCTTATGATCTTTTACATATGTATAGAATGGATTGGAAGGGATGAGTAAGTCCTTAGTATACATAGAGGTCCGAGAAAAAACAATGTGCCAGTATTGTAATGGTACTGGCATAATTGTATCAGATCAAAATCCAGAGTTTGAATATATCTGCCAGAAATGTAATGGTAAAGGTTTTAAAATGAATAAAAGAATAATTGACATAGAAACACTGAAAGGGATGCTATGAAAAAAGAAAGTCATGTAATTAATATTGCTATACCTATAGACATATGGGATAAAGTAGAAGATCTACGCCATGATCTAAAAAAAACTAGATCTGATCGTAAGCTGCTTAAAAAAGATTTTATAGTTAAATTAATTGAGATTGGATGTGATGAAGCAAGAAAAGATTGATCTACAAGTTTTAGAAAAAAATCTGATAGATATAAAACATCCACATAAAAGACAGGATGGACCACTTGGAAGGTTGTATACTCAAAAAGATGAAAAGGTTGCTAAAAGAGCCTATTTTTACAGCGTAACTACTATATTAGATAATTTATTATGTAAAGGTATAGGCTGGGATAAGTGGTTAGGTGGATCTAGATCATATGAAGATGCTATGCAGTATGGTAAAGATCGTGCAGAGATCGGTGATATTACTCATGCACTTTGCTCACTTATAGCATGGGGGGAAGAGGTAGATACCAGTATTGGATGGTTTAATAAATCTGATCAACATATGGATATACCAGATGAGGTTAAATTAAGGTTGTCTGGATTTATTGATTTCCTGGATGAGTATAAACCTAAGATTTTAGCTACTGAGCTACCATTATTTAATCCAGCAAGATTTAAAAATAAGTATGGTGAGGGATGGCGTTATCCATTTGCTGGTACAGCTGATTACATTATGATCATAAATGACATGCTATGGATTGTAGATATTAAGACTGGTAAAGAGCATCCTAAAAATCATGCATTACAGTTATCATATTATAAGATCTTATTTGATTCTTTGTATGGTAAAGATCTAGATATGCAAGTAGCTAATTTAGGCTGCTTATATCTTACTAAGACTGGTAGGTATAAATTGCGTAAATATAAACATGTACCAGAATATTGTTATTCTACCTATGATCTATTTACTTATTATAAATCAAATTTTTATGGCAAAATGCCAGAAATCAAAGAAAAAGAACAATTACCTTATAAATATAAATGGGAAGGAACAAAAGATGGAACAAACACCGAAACTGGTGATCCAAAAGAATCACGTAATAACAATGAGGTTGAAGAGTAGTCAGCCATTTCATGAATCAGAGCATCCACAGTATGGAAAGAGCTATGGTTTTAATGTGTTAGTTAAAAAAGATGACCAGTATGTTGAATATACATGGTGGGCCAAAGATGCTGCCAGGAATATATTAAATGCTGCACACGTACATAAGGAAGAGGATTTTACGTTAGAGCTCAGGACTGGCAACACTAAAGATGGAAAGCCTTATACGATCTGGTTGCTTGATGGTTTATCTACAAATGATCATATGAATAAACCAGCACCGACTAAAGAAGAGTTTGTAGCACAAATAAATGAGGCTGCTGATCAAATCAAGGTTGCAGAAGTAGCTGGTGAGGTTGTAGATTATGAATCTTTAAAAGCTAGTTTAGATGAATTAGAAAAAAGAGTCAAATTTTTAGAAGATCAATCTGGTGTATCTGATGGGGATGAAAATATACCATTTTAATTATTATGGACTGGGCAGCTACCCCTTTTGCAGCTTAATCACCTGCTTTTCAGCTGCCTTTGTCCTACAAAATTTTATTAACTAAAAGAGAAGGGAATAAGCATGGATGCAATACCTACTGGTAGTTTAAAAAATAGAAGAACAAGATCACAAAAAGCTCAGATCCTGGAATACCTGGAATCTGGTAGATCTTTAACTTTTATACAGGCATTTGATCTTTTTGGATGTGCCAGACTACAAGCTAGAATCAATGATCTAAGAAATGATCTTGGTAAAGAAAAAATAAAAACTACTATGATCAAACATGGTAACAAACAATATGCCAGCTATAGTCTGGTAAAATAAAAGGATTGTAGTGGGATGCGTATCTTATAGTCATTTTTCTAATGCAACAGCACGCAGTATCTCTCTAAAAACCATCCCACTATAATATATACATGAAATATAAAAGAAAATTTGTATGTCCTAATGAAAAGTCTCAAGCAGCACAAAAAGGTGTGGCTAAGGATAAATTTAGGTGTACTCAATGTAACAAAATAAAACCTAAAACTGAAGGATACCGAAATAACTGGTATTGGTGTAAAGCATGTTTTAGTAAATATCAAAAGAAAAGACCAAAAAAGGTGTCATACAATGATCTGTGGTAACTGTGGATCAGATAGAGTTATATGGGGGGGAGATCATGATTTTGAAGATCATGGTTTAGATGGTGTTGGAATAGTTAGTAATTATCACTGTCCAGATTGCCATACCTCTATACTTATGTATGTACCACATGATGAGGTCGGAAAAGGGGAATTAAATGCGTAACAGAATGATCAAAAAAGAGTTTTGGACTGATGATAAGATCTTAGATCTTGATCCAGTGGCTAGGTTGCTATTTATAGGGATCTGGAATTTCAGTGATGATGAAGGTATATTAAAAAACAATGGAAAGGTGTTAAAAGCACAAATATTTCCAGGTGATGATATAACTGCATCAGATATAGATCTTATGCTTAAAAACCTGGTATCTATGGGCCTATTAACTATAAATAAAGATCATACATTACTACAAGTCACTAATTGGTTAGATCACCAAAAGATCAACAGACCTACACCATCAAAATACGAATTTGTCAGAGGAGAAACTGCATCATTCATTGAGGACTCAGTGAAGAGTCATGGATCACTCACTACCAATAGAATAGAAAAGAATATAAAGAAAAAGAATATAATACATCAAACAAATAAAGAAGATCCATTGTTTGATGCTTTTTATAGCAAATATCCAAGAAAAGTAGGTAGACAGGTAGCTATAAGAGCTTTTAATAAGCTAACAGCTAAGAATAAGAAAAAAGCTATAACTGCTATAGATGAACATATTAAATACTGGACTACTAACGATACTTTAATTGAACATATACCACATCCCAGTAGTTGGTTAAACCAGGAAAGATTTGATGATGAATTACAAACTGTAAACCTTAAAGAACAGTTAAGAGCTGATAGGTTAGCTAGACAGGAAGAAACAGATAGACAAGAGCGTAAACGTTTAGCTAAAGAAGCTAATACACCAGAAGCTATTGCTGAACGTAAAGAAGCTATAGAAGCTGCTAAGAAGGCTATACGTGGCTACTAGTATACAAGACTATATGCATGATAATAAACCTAATCACATATACATAGGTATTGATCCAGGTAAGTCTGGTGCTATGGCTATTATATTAGATACTGGTAAGATCTATGTAGAGAAGTTTGATGAGGGGATCAGATCACTGTTTGATCTATTATTACTTACTGCTAAGTATGATCATACATGTATACTAGAGAAGGTCCATAGTTTTCCTGGTCAAGGTGTTAGATCTACCTTTAACTTTGGTGTTAATTATGGGATCTGGCTATCATTACTTAAATCAGCTAATATTAAGCATGATCTACTACCACCTAAACAATGGATGCAACATTATATAAAGCTGGGAACATTGACCAAACAACAGCGTAAGAATGAGCTTAAATCTATAGCACAGTTATTATATCCTAACACTAAAGTTACTCTGGTTAATGCTGATGCAATACTGATTGCACACTACTGTAAGATCACTAGTAATAGCTAGGATTTATCTGGTCACGCATCCTTACCAGCATGATCTATTTACGTTGAATATGTAAGCCATGATGTCATGGATCATAGATCATACACACCTTATCCTTGTAACTACCTTATTTATATGACTATCCTTATTCTGATAACATGTATTATGTATAGTCAGTGGTGTAGGCGTATAAATCCACAGGGCCTTATGGCTAGCACCATACTAATTTATTTCGTATATTTACGTTAAATTATTAATAAGGGATTTATGTTAAATATGTCAAATAAAGCTATAAAAGCACCAAATAAGAACGAATTAATGAAAGTTAATAAAAAGGCACAGGCCATAGAAATGGTTGCCTTAAATCCAGGAATTACAAACAAAGAAATTTGTGATCAATTAGATCTAAATAAAAACACTGTATCTACCTGGCGTAATAATGCAAAGTTTAATGAAAAAGCATATGAGCGATTTATGGATATTGCATCTGGTCAGATCCCAGAGGTTGTCCTGGCTTTGCTAACTGAAGCAAAATCTGGAAATGTTAGAGCTGCTGAATTAGTATTAAAACATTTTGGTAAACTACAAGATACATTAACTATTAAATTAGAGTCACCTTATATGCAGCATTTAAAAGCTAAAGAGATCGAATATGATGATGCTGAGATCACTGAAGTAGAAGCAGTAGATCTAGGATCAGTGCCAGATGGTATACCTTTACCACCTACAGATCCAAATGCTAATAAACCAGGTCAAATAGTTGCTGAAAAAAAACAGATCTACAAACAGATCAAGAAAAAACGCAAAAATAAAGATCAAATGTCCAGGTACATGATGCGTAAGAGAGCTAAAGCAGTTGGATTAGATCCATTACCTGCCAAAAAACCTACCAAAACACAAAGAGCTGCCTGGATCGCAGAGCTTGAACGTTTAGAATCATTAGAAAAATAATAAAAATAACTTTTTTCTTGTTTATTTGATCCAGATGTACTAATTTCTGGTGATTGTTAATTATAAATAAAGGGGAAATGATGGAAAATCAAGTTAAAAAGTTATGGAAAGATCCTTTGATCCCAGCAGAAGCTGAAAAAGTACTGGAGTGTGATCACAAGATCAATGCCTATGTGTTAAAAAACCTTAAACGTTTAAAAGGTTATGGTTATACTCATATAGCACAGGAAAATTATCATGGTGGCGTTCCTATTGATCGTATGATCAAATGGACAGTAAAGGACATAATAGGCATGGAAACTGAGGCCTTATATAATCGATTGAATGAGATGTATGGGGATGAGGTGGCTAATATTGTTAATGAAAAAATAATGTATTTAGAAGAGGAGATCTAATATGTGCTGGAAAAGTGAAATAATAACAGATATTGATGAAGGTAAAGTTAATACTGGTGAAATAGATCAACAGATCAAACCAGGTTTGTATGTAGAGTACACAGAAAATAATGCTGGAGATCTTACTTTAAAAAATGGGATCATAGAAAAAGTTGTTGGTGACCAGGTCTATTTAGATAATGGACACCAGATGCATATAGCTGGTGTAGGATTATATTTATTATATAAATAACTTTTATTAGGTTTTTTGATTTTTTTGTTTTAAATTACTTTTGATTGTTTGATAATAAAAATAAAGGGGATAAAATGTTAATTTATTTGTTACTTGGTTTGTGTGTTGGGATCATAGGGTGTTTGATTGCCTGGTTGATCTACGAATGTATTGATATTTATTATGATCTAACTGGGGGTAATAACTATGAATAAAAACACTATAGAAATTAATATAACCTGGTTATATACTGCTAACGCATTGATAGCGTTACTAGAGGACCAGATCAATAAGTTAGAAGATCCACAGTATGTTAAGACGTTGATCAGAAATATGGCGTTAAATGCTGATAAATATGTTGATCTTTATAACGTAGCTAATGAAAAGGGGGAAAAGTAAAAATGAGATTTCCTAAAATGACTAGAAAAGACTATTTTACTCAGTACACTTATGATGGTACTAAAGTAAATGTCATAGAAAAGCCAGGTGTAGAGATCGTAGCTTTTACTAATTATAAAGGTAAGCTATGTACCTTAATCTGGTATGGTAAGCAAACTAAACCAAGCAAGTATTATGCCTGGACCACAGAAGAAAAACGAGAAGAATATATTAATGAAAGATTACTTTTCGTTGAGTATTTAGAAACTGAAAAAGTTATCAAGGCTGCCAGAAAAAAGAAGGCCAAACATCCTTATAAGGTTGGTGATCTTTTAACTGGTAGTTGGGGATATGGTCAGACTAATGTAGATGCGTTCCAGGTTACTGCTGTTAAAGGTAAAACCATTGAGATAAAAGAGATAGCAGTGTGTGTGGTTGAAGATAGTTATGCAGCTCATGGTATGGCATGTGAGGTAGAGCCAATTCATGATCATTTTGTTGAAGGTGCTAAAACCTACAAGAAGATCCCACAAGTAAACATTATGAACAATGGCCAGGAATACTGGAGTATTAAGAGTCCTGTTCATGGTAACCTTACGTTGTGGAGTGGTGATCCATTATATAAGAGTTGGTATCACTAGTGACTAAATTCTACCAGACATATAATGTTGTAGAAAAACTGAAAGTGTTGGACCAGGCTTATGGAAATAAAAAAGATAAGGCTGGTCTACCACTTTGGTTACATGCGTTGAGAATGGCACAGGTTGCGTATTTATCTGATCTAAAACAAAAAGCAGAATTAATAGATACTGCTTTATTTCATGACTACCTGGAAGATGCAGATCAGATCAAAGAATTTGCAGATCTTAAAAAATATGTTACTGATCCAGTATTTGAAGCAGTTAAAATATTAACCAGATGGCCTGGTCAAACTTACATGGATTACATTGATCAAGTTATTAACAGTAAAAACTATTTAGCAATCCAGGTAAAAAAATTAGATCTACTAGATCATATTATTTATGGTAAAGATATTACCACATCACTGTTAAAACGTTATGAAAAAGCGATTGATAAATTTCAAGATTTGGAGTAAATTAAAATTATGATTACAATAGAATATATGGCTAATGTAGGATTAGGTGATACAAAGCCTAGCCAGATCATTAAAAAGACTAGTGGTGATGGTAACTTTGAGATCCTAACATGCAATCAGTTTGTAGGTTGGCGTGATAATCCAGCTGCCATGAAACATTTTATCTTACCAGATGGTGCAGAATCTATTGATCCTAAAAAAGCTGAAGCAATCGTAGAAGAGTGGTCTAAAAACTGGCCAGAAGATTAGGGATAAAATGGGATCTTTTCCCATCCATTAGGCATACTACCATCATCCACAAATTTTTTCCACAATTTAATTAATTCTTGTTCAGCAGCAGCACGTTCTGACATAGGTAAAGTTATATCTCTAAAAGTTTCGTAAAGTTTATGACTAAAATCATCTTTAGCAGCCTGTTGTAATGTTGTATTAAATTGGATCTCTAATTTTCTACCAGTAACTGGATCATACCAGTTTGTATTGATCCCTTTATAAAGTTTACCATCCCAGTAATTTTTAACTTTTAATTTCTGTAATCCAGATGCTTCTAGATCAGCGATCATAGCCAGTACATCATCACCATAGTTAGCATTATCTATGATCAAAGTGTATCTATTAAGATCAGCCAGGTTTTTTTTGATTATGGTTTTGACATCCCATCCATTATCAACATTTTCAGTCAAAAATTTTCTAAGTGCAGATCCACGTTCTTTTAATGCATATTTCAATCCATGAAATTTAGTGCCAAACTTAGAATTTATATTACTTAATAAGGATGTAAGCCTGGCTTCTGATTTTTTAGCCATAGCGATCTGCCTATTAACTACAGCTGCACCTTCAGTAGCAGATATTTTTCTGTATTTAACTTTTTCACCTTTGATCACTACCTCATCAGACAGTTTACCAATAGGATCTAAAACACAATAGCAATATGATGTGCAAACTGTAGCACCAGATCCTGGTAATCCTTCTTTTTCCCATTCTGCAAATGTATGCACCTCACCTGCTCTACCTTGACAGTCTACGCAGATCTTATGACCTGTAACATTAATCCATGCAAATAATGCTTTTTTTCCTAGCTTTTCCAGCTCTTTTTGTGAAAAGTATGTCTTATATTGACCTAACCTAGAAGATTGGTTAATACCACGTGTTACAGACTTTTTAACGTCATGTCTCAATGCTGCAAATGGTCCAGTACCTGCATTTAGGTTATCACGTAGTGTGGTTTCTACGAATTGTACAGACATGCCAGTAGACAGCATAGTATTAACAGCTGAATTTACAGCTACCTGGAATCCAGCAGCAGCAAACGCTATATCATCAATAACACTGACCAGTAAATTTTCTAGATCATCTGGTATACCTTCTTCAAATACTTTAGCTATATCACCAAAGTCATCACCAAAAAGTGTCCTATAATCACTTAGATCTGCCATTTAAATACCCTTCTTACGCCAAGCTCTATGTAGTTTAGTAGCTATTACTTTACTAGATTTTAAATTATACTTACCACCAGGCTTATTGTCTTTATTAACACCAAACCATTTACGTTTTGGTAGCTTCATAGATGGGTTACCTTCATTATGGTAGATCCCATATTTAGATTTTGTAAATATTGTAGCAGTAAGATCAGAAGGTTTAGCTCTTTTAATTCTGGTCTGAGACATTTTACCAGTTTCATATAATGGTGTTTTACCAGTCATTTTCTTTTTACGCCTAGCTAAAGTTACTGGTGAAAGTTTTTTAAATGTCTTACCATCAAGATCTTTACCAGTATTAATACCATCTTGTATGCCTAGATTGATCCATTTAGCTTTTTCATTTAGACCATCAGCAATAACTTGTGGTAATTGCCTGGCTAATTTTTTATAATCAAATGTTCTTTTAATCTTTATTTTCGGTTTTGACATTTAGTGTATTTTCATTTTTAAGATTTGTTTTAGCAAATTTAATACCATGATCATAAGCCTTTTTATATTTGACTAGATTTCTCACAAATATTAACTCACCAAAATCTAAAGCGAATTGTTTTGGATCTTTTATAATGCTTTTAATTGCTGATTTAGGTAGATCTGCTTTGACCTTATTCAGCTTCTGTAAGTCCTTGACCAACCTGACCAAAGATTGATTGTCTTTCGTTGCCAACGTTATTATCCTTTTTATTGTCATCTACAATAGATCTAGCTTGATTTTCATTTATATCTTTATTATGTCTCATCAATAGCTTCCATTGTGTAGTTTGATTTGTAGCGAGTTCATGTTGCTCTAATGCAATTTGATCTACAGCACTGGTAGGATACTCAGGCTCATAAAAATCTAGTTGCAATTCTTCTGGTAATGATATACCTGCTCTTTTTGCAATCTCACGTTCCATATAATACAAATTATACTCATAGATCCTAAATAACTCTACGTCATCCAGGTAATCTTCATATCTAGATAAATCTTTTATTTTAAGTGCAACACCACTAGGTGTCTCACCACCATCCTGAGCAAATTGTACATATAAATGATTATTTTGAGCTACTAGATCTAACATAGATTTTAATAGATCAATAGCATCCTTGACATTACCTTTAGATGTAACAAAATCAAAATTAGCACCTTCTGGCAGTACAATAGTTTCATCAGATCCTGCTCTTGTGATCTTTTCATCATCATATAATCCAGAGATCACAGGCTGGCCAAACATTTGAAATCGCATACCTAGATTCATTTCAGTTAATAATATATTGATTAACTCATTAGTTTGCATTATATCTTCAGCACCAGTAACAAAAAAGTTATCTAATTGATGTTCTCTATGAAAAAATACAAATGGTAAAAAACCTAAGTCATGATCATTCTGATCTAATATATTTCCTTTTTCATCATATATTATTTGGACCTGATCATCCCAGTAAGCATATTTTAGATCTTCTACTGATCCATAATCAATATCTGCTATGTTTTGCATTATAGGATATGTCAAAGATATTGGATTAAATGGATCGTCATCACCAAAGTGTACATCAAATGAATAAAATGGTATGTAATCAAAATAAGGCATGTTGTGTTTTTCTTTTAAATTAACTTGTACTGCAATAGTACCAAGTAGCCTGGTCATTTTTTCCAGGTGTTTCATTTTAGCATTTTTGGACCAGGTTAATTTATCGTACTGATCATTAACATTACGTTTTGCACCTTGTGTGTAGATCCTAGACATACGATCTATAAATCTTCTTGTAATATTAAAATTACTGCAAGGTATTTCCTGGAAAGCCTTAATATTAAATTTATCTTTAATATACTCATGCGTTTCCATTGATCCTTCATAATAATTTAACATTTTATGTATTATTTTTCTACGTTCTTTAGATATACGCAGCTTTTCATCAGTAACACTATCTTTAATTATTTGCTCTATGTATTCATTCATTTGGATGTCCTATATTTTGATTGCTTAATTGGAAATTTGTTAATAAAGTAATATCTAAATGCATCCATACTATGATCAGACTTACCATCTTTAATAGGTATATTTTTTAGATCATTATCTTTATGTTCTGGATACCTGTAAGTTTCCAGATCTGCCATTAGGCCTTCACATTTCTTATTTATATGTATTCTACGTAAACCTTTTGCATTTTCAAAAAAAGATCTTACATGACTGATCCCTGATGCAATAGATCTACTAGTTTTATCCCTTAAAGCAAAAGTCCTTAAACCTGTAGCCTGTCTAAATAATTCTGCTTCACCTATCCCTGTGCTGCTAGATACCTGGTATCCTGCTGGATCACCATAACACCTGGTGATCTTATAATTTTTTTCTTTAACTTTTTCAGCTAATTCAAATATTGTTAAATTTGGTTGATGCACAATTTCATCAATAACGTTTACGTGTGGTATACTTTTTTTACCTACTTTGTTGATCTGAAAAAACAACACAGCAGGCATCCTGTATCCATAATCTATACTCATTTCTACTGGTAACATAGGATTATACCTATACTCACCAACATCTAGATCCCTATCAAACTGGTATACTCTACCAGATAATGATGTAAAGTTTGCACCATATTCTTGTTCAAATATTTCTTTTGTTAATGTTTCTTTTGCTTCAATAAGATCAGGATCTTTTTTACCTAATGGAAATGCAAATTGATTGATCCATGATGGGGCATTAAAACTATACCAGTAATCATTGATCTTAGATTTACCACGTAAATATAATTCATGAAAATAACTGTATCCATCTGGTGTAGATATAAATATTGCTTTACCTTTTTTATCTGATAACGTAGGTCTTAAGTACATTTCCCATATCTTTTTTAAACTTTTGATCTTAGCTGCTTCATCAATAATTATTAGATCACATCCTTCACCAATTAATGTAGATGGTATTTCTGCTGACTTACCACATAACATTGATGCACCACCATCCCATTCAAATTTCAGGATCTGCTCTTTTGCTGAATATTGTGTAGGTTTATAACCTTTTTTAATAACCATATCTTCATAAACAATTCTGAAGATCTTTTCACTGGTATTATAATTTGGTGAAACTACCCAGATCACTTTTCCAGGTTGTGTTAAATAAATTTCTGCTTCACGTGCTGCACTATGTGATTTTCCCCATCTTCTACCACAGCAGGCTACTATAAAACGTGCATGATCAGGAGCATTGTGTAGCATTTCCTGACCTTTATGTGGTGTGTAATCAATGAAATCAAACCAATTTGATTTATACTCTTTTGATAAATTTAACATAAAAACATTGAAAAACCTTTTATTTTTTAATCATAATTTATAATTTCTAACTAGTATTTTACAATAATTTTAACAATAATAAGGAGATAACAGTATGTTATCAGAGGAAAATAGCCAAGATATAGGCACAGATAACGATCAGATAGATCAACAAACTGGATCAGATGACCAGATTGATTATAAAACGCTTTACAATCAGGAAGTCCAAAATAGTAAAAAGCAAAGAGCTGCAAAACAGAAATATGAATCTGAATTGCAAAAATACCAGTCAGCACAAAAAAAGAAAGAAGAAGCTGCTATGGTTGAGCAAAATAAGTTTAAGGAATTATGGGAAGCAGACAAAAAAGATGCAGAGTGGGCCAGGACCTACAAAGCAGATAGACATGCTAAGTTACTACATAGATTGCCTGAAGATAAACGCAATAAATTTGAAAACTTAGATCTTAATAGCCTGGAAGCAGTAGTAGAGGAGTTTGTTACACCTGCAAATAAAGAGGTATTGAAGCCTGTGCATGGTACAACAAAGACTACTACTATTAATAAACCATACGATCAAATGAATGAAACAGAACGTAGACAATGGTTTGCAGAGCAAGTAGGATCTAAATAACTTTTAAGGAGAAATAAATGGCATTTGGTAACGCTAAAATAATGACTGGTGGTCAAAACGACGCTACAGATAAGTCGCATGACATATTTGTACCACAGGTATGGGGGCCAGCAGTTGAATTAGCTATGAAAGAAAAATTAGTTTTTGCTAACTATGCAAATGATTTATCTAGTTTCGTAGCAGGTGGTGGAGATGTAATACACTTACCACAATATGATGAAATATCAGTAGGTACTAAAGCTGCTGAAACAGCAATATCTTATGGTACTGATGGTGCTGCACAAACTGATCTAACATTAAATGTAGATCAGCACAGTTATTCAGCTACTTTAATTGAAGATATATTAAAAGTACAATCTAACTATGATCTTGTTAATATTTATACTAAAGAGATGGGTTATGCACTTGGAAAAAAAATAGATGAGTATTTGGAAGCTGCACTATTTGATTCATTTAAAGCATCTGGTGGTGCTATAAATACAATAGATCTAAGTGGTACAATAGCCACAGCTGCTAAGTTTGATTTAATCTTAACAGATATTTTAGCAGAAGATCAAGATCTAACTAACTGGAGTTTAGTATTAACACCAGCTGGTTATGCAGATCTTGCTAACTTTGTACAATTATCTTACGCTACTAATGGAGCACCATTAGGTCAGGGATTTGCTAATACTGGTCAAGTTGGTACATTATTTGGTATGTCTGTTGCAGTATCACCTAACATTACATCTGCTAGTACAGATATGGACTCAGCTGGTGGAACAGATAACCAAACAGCTATGGGATACTGTATTCATAAATCTTGTATGCATATTGCTTACAGTCAAGGTGTAAGAATGCAAGCTGATTATGATATTGACTACTTAGGTACTAAACTAGTAGCTGATATGGTTTATGGTTGCAAAATCAGAAATTCTAGCACAGCTGGACAAAAAAGAGCATTTATCTTAGACTAAGATCAATCTCTATTTAAAATATATAAGGGGATATTAATTTATCCCCTTATACTAACCAGGAGACTTTATAAATGAAATTTAAGAATATACATACAGGTGAGATTAAAGATCTAACAGAAAATGATATATTTAATATGATGGATTCTGATGATTGGATCAAAGAAAAAGATCCAAAACCTAAATCCAAACCTAAAAAGAAAAAAAAGAAATCTAAGAAAAAATAATGCCAAAATTTGGATCTAGATCTAAAAAAAATTTAAAAACCTGTGATCAAAAATTACAGAATATATTTAACGAGGTGATCAAACACGTAGATTGTTCTGTAATTGAAGGACATAGATCACAAGAACGCCAGGACAAATTATATGATCAAGGTAAAACACAAGTTAAGCATCCTAATGGTAGGCATAATGCTTATCCTTCTCGTGCCATTGATGTCGTGCCTTATCCTATTGATTGGAGTGACAGAGAAAGGTTTACGCTTTTTGCAGGTTTTGTCAAAGGAATAGCCAAAGGCATGTATAACATAGATCTACGCTGGGGAGGTGACTGGGATTCAGATTTCCAGGTACAAGATAATAGATTTGATGATTTCCCACATTTTGAATTAAAGCCTGAAAAAGAGGTAGAGTAATGGGCAAAGGTGTTACTAAAAGATATATTGTAGCACCTGATATGCATTTTCCTCTTCATGATCAGCCATGTATTAATGTCTTAAAAAAGGCTATAGAAATTGTGCAACCGACTGGGTTTATACAGCTCGGAGACGTTGGCGAATGGTCTGCTTTTAGTGCCTGGAAATGGAAAAGAAAAAAAAGACCACCATTAGAATATCTTATAGAAGATTTTGATCAAGATGTAAAAGATGTAAATGCTGGTATGGATCAGCTAGATGAAAGCCTGGATAAAGCTAACGTAAAACACAAAATCCTTACTACTGGCAATCATGATGAGTGGTGCAATATGAGTGTACAAACTTATCCATATATACCTCAATACAAGTTTAAAAACTCTATTAAACTTAAAGAAAGAGGTTACAAATGTGTGCCATTTGGTAGTAAATTTAAAGTAGGTAAATTGTATTTTTATCATGGCCATGAGTATGCTTCGCAGCATCATGCAGCAAACCATCTCAGAAAATTAGCATGTAACATTATGTATGGTCATCATCATGATCTACAGCAATCTTCAGTAACACACATAGATGGTCCAAAAAGTGCCTGGTCACTAGGATGTCTTAAAGATTGTTCTAATGAAGCA
>VTLG01002359.1_pt1 | contig 36090 bp, 51 predicted proteins | sample 4694571 | NCBI WGS metagenome assembly VTLG01 (sample SAMN12604809, study PRJNA352737) | marine metagenome | biome: ENVO:00000447; feature: ENVO:00000209|ENVO:00000569|ENVO:01000036; material: ENVO:00002151; isolation source: viral sequences binned using virsorter ...
AGCGGCTGGGGGTGGTGGGGTTAGAATCCCATCAGGACCGGGTGGCTACAGGCCATCCTACTCCGGAGGCATAAGGCCGCTAAGCGGTGGTTATGTGCCTTACTCAAGATACAGTTTAGTTTACCCCATGACAACTCCCGAAGCGCCTAGCGGTGCTGGGGCAGCAGACCCCTACCGTACTGGCAGAAAAGCTACATGGGAGTCTACAGGAGTTCCTATGGAGCTGTGGGACTATGAAGCCCCAACCATTCGTGGTATGCGTGGTGGTGGTGGCTTTATGGCTGGCGGCAGCCCAACATCTTACGCGCCTATAGCTCCACCCGGAGTAGTCGGTGGACCCATTGGTGGTGGTGGACCCGGTGGTGGCGGAATAGGGCCGGAATCATTCGTAGGCGGTGGTTGGGAACCACCCTTTGAAATCTTTGAAGGTGGTGCTGATCCTTTCGGCGGACCGACCTCTACATGGGGCGGTTACTTGCCGGGTATGGGTGGTATTCCGGCTGGTTATACTGGTGATGATACCACTTGGGCAGGAAGCTCAAGTTATGGAGGGTATGTACCGGGTTCTCACCATGTAGGAGTAGAGATGGAGCCGCACGATTACACTAGCCCGGTATCGACAACTTCTCTTGATGATTACGTAACTCCAGCAGCCCCCTTTAGTATGCCAGATGTTCCGGGTCATGGGCTAGCAGTAGCCCCTGCAGCGCCAGCAGCCGTGTTTTCGTTTGATGATAGTTTTACTGGTGCGCTTGGCGAAGGAGAGCATTTTGGTGAAGGATCAGAAGGTTATGGAGGTGGGTTTGGCGCTCCCGGCGGTTCTGGTGGCGGTGGTGGATTCGAAGTTTAACGAGGAATAAATTATGGCTGGTGGATCAAAAACTACAACGACTACAAGTGAGCCGTGGGCTGAGCAAAAAGAATTTCTAAAGAAAGGTTTTGCCAGAGCAGAGAATCTGTATGCAGCAGAGCCTAGAGGCCCAGCTTACTACCCGTCTGCAACCTTAGCAGGGTTTGACCCAGCTCAGGCTGAGGCTCAGCGTATGACGCTAGGCTATGCGGCGGGTGGTCGCCCAGCAGAGCAGCAGAGGGCAGCAGAAAGAAACATCAATCAGATGCAGACAGGTATGGTTGATGATGCAAGCTTTAACCCTCAGCTAGAGGCTATGCGTAGGCAGATGACCTCACGCTTAACTGGCTCAGTGCTTCCGGGTATACGTCAGTCTATGGTACAGTATCAGCCCGGAGGTAGTAGCCGTGGCGACCAAGTGCAAGCCCAAGCTATTGCGGCAGCTAACCAACAGTTCTTGAACAAAGAAGCTGAGATGAGGCAGCAAGCCTATGAAGCAGCTCAGGGACGCAGAGTAAACGCTTTAGGGGCTTACCCATCAATAATGTCAGCACCGTTAGGCATGGCTCAAGCGGTTGGCGATGTGGGTGCAGCTCGTAGAGGCATGTCACAAGAAGCTATAAACAGAGATGTTCAACGATATGCTTACGAATCACAAGCGCCACAGACTGCGCTCAACCAGTATATGGCAAATATCTCTGGGGATTATGGCGGGACTACCACTCAAAATGTACCGGGGCAAAGCTCTATTGGTTCCATAATGGGTGCGGTGTTGCCAGCTTTAATCTCTGATGAGCGATTGAAGGAGAACATTGAGCCTATAGGTGAGCATAAAGGATTCAAGTGGTACAGCTACAACTACATCTGGAGTCCTAAGAAGTTCATCGGTGTGCTTGCTCAAGAGGTTGAGAAGATTCTCCCAGAGGCAGTCGTTACGGTTAATGGCATTAAGGCTGTGCGTTACGGGATGATCGTATAATGTCTTGGCTAACTTCTTTGGGTAACTTGGGGAGCGGGATCAGCGGAGCCTTCAAAGGCTTTGGGCAGGATATTGGGCTGATGCCCAGAAAACGTAGGCGCTACACTGGCAACCCACATCTTGATCCAACCCCTGAACAGGTGCAAGATTTAACGGACGGTGGTGACCTATCTTTTAATCAAGAGCTTGCTATGGCTATGTCTCAAGGAACGGGGCAACCGTTGCAGCAGCTTAAAGCTCCAAGGGGCGGCAAGGTTGGAAGAAAATTAAAGTTTGCACCTATGCAGCCAGATATGCTAGAGACAGACAATAGGCAATTTTCCTTAGTTCAACCTAGAGGTAATGATCTTATGTCTGGTATTGGCAGAAGGAAAAGATTGAGACATTACACGGGAGGCTATGTTTAATGGCTCGTTACAGTTTAATTGATTCTCCCTATTGGGGGGTACCCGGAAGGTTAAATTATAATCCTAGCGCACCAGTAGGCTCTCAGATGCTTATTGGAAACCCTAATTTGCGTAAGAAAAAAAGGAAGAAGAAGAAGCTAGAACCAGCTAATATACTTCCATCTTCTAGGCATGTACATGAAGCGTTGACATCTCAATTCATGGGTGGGCTTCTCCCTAAAGCTATATTCACTCCTGAGCAGCAGCAAAATATTATGAGGAGAAGAACATTCCCTGATAATGTCCCTGTTGGCGGCCCTGTGTCATCTAGGCCAGTGGTGGGAGCTTCAGGTTTAGAGCCAGCGGGAGTTGAGCCGGGTAAGGGCAGGATTAATTATTCTGCAGACCCATCTACAGGAAGAGCAGTCTATGGTGTGACGCAAGGACAGCCCGTGGTTGCCGGACAGCATTACCCGCGCACAGGTGATGAGGCAATAGGGTATAGCCCATCAGGTAGAAAAAGATATCATGGTGGCGCACCAGTTAAGGGAAAGGCAGTCTATGGTGTTTCACCCCCACCGGCTGGTAGCGGAGCAGTGGATATCCCGGCACCATATCCTGATGCTGGTGGTATGGACTACCAAAAAAGAAGCATTAAAAACATAAGGGGAGATATTCAAGCTGCACAGTTAAACCAAGCTAGGATAGAAAGAGAGGAAGAAGCTAGGCAAAGGAAGGCTAGCATCGCTCATGCTGGTGAGTTTGAGGGGTTGCCCCCGGTTCTTCCAGAAGAAGACCCATTAGTATTTGGTGGTCCGGGCGATCCTAAATACTCTGGTGTTCAAGAGTTCCTAAGCCCGCTAGGGGAGAGAATAGAAGCTGCTCGTTATAAAACAGCAGAAGAGCAAATTGATTCTGAGGTAGCCAATGCAACTCAAAATGCAAAAGCTAGGGAGGATGCGCTAAGAGCTGCTGGCGCTCCAGAGGCGCATATAAAAAGAGTTATGGGTCCAGAGTATTCTGGCCTTACTGAGCGCACTGGAGTACAGTCAGTAAACATGGATGAGACAGCAAGTATTCCAACTCATATAACTGATCTTGCTTATCTCACAACGGGTGAAGAGCTTCCTCCAGAAAGACGTGGAAATGTAGATGAGTTTTGGGGTGGATTCTTCCAAGACGCTGGGCGCGTAGCAAATGATACAAAAGAGTTTGTATCAGGGCTTGTGTCTGGCGAGGCTAAAGGTGAGGTAGATTCAATAGCAAAGAAATCTAATATGTCATCTTCTGATGTAGATACGCTTGCTGAGAATTTAGAGAAGAAAGCTGTAGAGTCTGGTTCTCCAGCAGCCCCCGACAAGAAAACCGTTAAGGAAGTATTAACTGCCACAGACCCCAATAGGATTTGGGGAGACTTTAGAGTTTCTGGCGCAACAAGAAAACAAAAGTATATTAATGCGCTTAATGATATGTACAAGAAAGCAATGATACTGAATGTTATTGCTGCACTCACTGGAACAGAGAGTCAGGCTGGATTATTCTTGGAGATGGCTGGGCAAAAGTTTGAAGCGCTACAAAAGTTTGATGGTATGGACAGGCTTGAGAACATACGTCGCGGAGTATTCTATACTAGAGATGGAAGGTTCGACGCACCCCAAACAAGAGAAGAAGCTTTCAAGAGAGCGATCAAATTTGGCGCATCCCCCGAAGAAGCTAAGAAGCTTAGTGGATGGGCTGCTGCTAAAGAAGATACTCCGGGTGGCGTAACAACAGAGCAATTCAAGATATACCAGAAGATGTTAAAGAATAAGCATCCTATGGCTAGGCAATACGGCATGATGATTGGTGCTGTGAGGACAAGAGATAAGGAATTAAGCCCGTCTAATATAGTTAAGTTGCTGGATATGGCTGAGATGGAAACGCTAGGATTGAATGAAGAAGAAACCATTGCTCTAAAAGCTGAGCTTAGGGCTAAGCTAGCTGAGAAGGGTCTATCTTCTTTACGCAGAAAGAGTCCAGTTACAGGGGATGAAGTTGAAGAAGAGGCTGCTAGTGAATCTATAGTGAGAATATCTGCCGGTCCTAATTCCTCAGCAGAGTATGATGCCTTACCATCAGGAACTGTATTTATAGGGCCAGATGGAAAAAGACGGAAGAAACCATAAATGGGATGGCAGGACGCCCCGATTGTCGGATCGGCTACAGGTGGAAATTCTTGGATGGATGCTCCTCTGGATGAGAGAAAAAAAAGAATGTCTAAAGCTGACGCTATGTGGCTTGGGGCTAGGTTGGGTCTTCTGGATACTGTTCGTGGAACAGGACAGCTTCTTGGTTTAAAAGAAGATGAGATGGCTGAGGAGCAGCGTAGGCTTAATGAAGCTATGGATGATCCAGACTACGGTGGATCAGTTAAGGCTGCATATTTTGGTGGACTTATTGCTGACCCCGTTGGCTGGGCGCTACCCATAACAAGGCTAAAGCATTTAAAAACCTTGAAGAAGGGGTATGGTTTAATATCTCCCACTAGTATTGCGGCTGGTGCCGCTGCGGGTGGCCTTGGCTACGACGATCCTGATGATGATTTCTCTAGGGCAGAGATGGCCGGGATAGGTGCTATCGGTGGTGGTCTGGCTGCACCCATTGCTAAGGGTGTTGGTAGGGTGTGGAACGAGAAGGTCGGGGATGCTGCTTGGAATGTTTTAAAGCATCCGGCAGGGTCAGGCACGTTAGTTGGCGGAGCAATAGGTTATAATGTTGGCGATGATCTGACCATATCAGAGAAGATGACAAACACGCTCATTGGAGCTGCTGTGGGTGCTGGTGCGGGAGCAACCCCCAAAGCAATAGACAAGTATGCTGGCACAGATATAGCTGGAAGTATAGGTAGATTTGTTGTGCCTGACTACAGGCTGGCCGACGCATGGGTATCTGGCAGAGCTAAGTTTAAGGGCGAGAGGAAGCAGATCGCTCAAGAGTTTCAATCCCTAGTAGACAAGGTTGCTAAGGAACCACTAAGTGTTCGCAAGGCTTTATACAGAATGCTGACAGACCCCGGCGCACCACAAGACGACGCCTTGATTGGTCTGAAGGGAGAGATAAGGGAAACTGTAAATAAGTACGGGCATGAGTTAGTTGACCTTGGCATACTGCATCCAAAAACATGGAGCGAAAACCAAGAGAAGTATTTACATAGGGTATACAATAGGCCCGACAGGTTGCGCGATGTGCCATCCGATATTGAAATACGCACTATTGGTGATGAGCTGAAGATGCGTGGCGTTGTGAAAGAAGTTCCTAAGAAAGAATTTGAAAGCGGGGTAATGCCTGACGATGCTGGAAGGTGGGACGTTGTTGGCGTTGGCGGAGTGCGATCTGACATAGAAGAAAAAGCTTTTAAAAACGCAAAGCCAGATGACATGGTTACAATCAGAAGGGATTACACCCCCGAAGAAAGAGCCAACATGGGAGAGATAACAGATGTTATGGTGTCTCTCGACAGAACTGGAAAGCTACTAGCTAATGATGTTGCTGCTAACAGATTCTTTAGGGAAATGGCAGAGAAGGTGGATGAGAATGGTGTCCCCTTGATTGCTAGCCCAAGGCCAAACGCAGCGTTAGGACATGTGCATAGAGTACCGAAGGATAAAGGATTCGGGCAATTGGGAAGTAGGTCCATGTATGTTACCAAGGAAACCCTTGATGACTTGATGAGTATAGGACAGCTAAATAAAATAGCTCAATTCAAGAAGGTTATAGAGCCATACAGGAAATTAAACAGGCTGTGGAAAGGCTCAAAAACAATAGCTAATCCTGCGGTACACTTTAATAATTTCGTATCCAACATATTCCATTTCGATAACGCTAATGGAAAAGCTACGGATGTATTCCGAGCCATGCGGGATATGAAGTCTAAGACTAAAGAGTTTAAGGAGGCCGAAAGGTTGGGTGTGTTTGGCGGCTTCTTCACTTCAGAATTGGGGAGAGGGGCTGATGACTTCTATAATCTGTATACTGCTGCGGGAAAGGGAGCAACAGATAACCTTGACTTAGCTGTAAAAGGAATGGGTATAGTAAGTAACATAGCAAAGAAGTCCAAGAAGTACACTTGGGATCAGATGGCTAAACTATACAATGCAGAAGATCAAGTCTTTCGCATGGCTTTATTCAGAACTCAAAAGAAAAGATTGATGGATAGCGGAATATCCGAAGAAGATGCAGCAGCTCAAGCGGCCCGAAAAGCTAGAGAATGGTTCGTTGACTACGAAAAGAAAAGCCCCCTACTAGAGATTATGAGAGAGGGACCGTTTCCTTTTATGTCTTATATGTATGGTATAGTTCCCGCCCTAGGTGAAACACTTGCCAAGAAGCCGCTAAAGTTTGCTAAGTGGGCTATGTTCTTTGACGGTTTGAATAGGGCTGGAGAGGCGATGTCGCCCGATACTGATGTGGAGAAACAAAGAAGCTTGATGCGTGGTGAGATGGGGTCTAGACTATATGGCCTAGACTTTATGCCTAAGACTACGGTAAAGCTTCCTGATGAGTATTCTCCTGAAACAAGGGATGACTGGTATTTACAGATGGGAAGAATGTATCCGGGCGGCAATGTATTTGGAATGGAGGAGCAACGCCAACCTAGAATGGGTCAGATACCGGGGCTGCCTCAGTATCTTCAGCCATCTTTTGGAGCCGCTGGAGCCGTTGCTGATGCGGTGACTGGAATAGATAGGTTTCGCGGGAGGCAGATTCCCGGCGGAGTTCCAGAGAGGCTAGAGCATTTAGCAGCACAGTTTACCCCTAACTTACCTATACCAAATTTTCCATCTTACGCTGGACAAAAGATAACAAGAGCGCAGAGCGGGAAGTACAGCCCCACTAAGGATGTGTACACACCAACTTCTGCTCTATTAAGCGGACTAGGAGCTAAGGTTACTCCTGTCTCCACCAGAAAGCTAAAGAAAAGAATTAGCGGTAACTACTACAGGCTACAAAAAGAGTTAGACAGTAGGGAGAGAGCCTTAAAGAGCGAGTACAGGGCTGGTGGTATAGAAAGGGAAGACTACAAGGCTGAGCTTAGAAGCTTAAGGGAAAGAAAGAAGCAGCTCAGAAGGGATAGAGCAAGGGAGTTGAAAGGAAGATGACAGCTAAAGTAATAATATCAGTGTTATGGTTTTTATTTCTGGTTACTCCAGAAGCTCAGGCTGTAAAGGATAAACCTTTCGCACAGATTGTTCCTATGCAAGTTCTTTGCACAAAGGGTGGCCCTGAGTATCTAATACTTGAGTTAATGGAGAAGTACAATGAGGTTCCAGCTTACACCATGCAAATCTCTGTCGATCATCCGCTCCCTTTAGCTATGATTATTACTGAGAACAAGAACAATCCATCCTCTACAGTTATCTTAGCCAACCCTAATCTTGACATGTCCTGTATATTTATGACATCTAAAGATTCTCTGTTAGCGACAGAAGCAGAGAGCTTACCGGCTAAGCAACCATCAGACGAAGACTCAAAGCTAGGAGTATAAATGAATATTGACGCTAAATTTTTCGGTGCGATAATCTTTGTTATTGTACAAACGTGCGGTGCAATCTGGTGGGCCTCTGGGTTGTCGGCAGAGGTAGAAAGATTAGCCGGTATACAAGGAACCGCTATCCCTGCGTTAGAGGCTGAAGCGAAGCAATGTGGAATTGAAATACATAATCTAAAAAAGTTGACAGGGGATCAAGAGAAGGTTGCGGAGTCCGTTAAGAATCTGGATGTTATGCTATATAGACTTCAAACCATAGAGACTATGCTAGATAAAATACTAGCTACGAAGGTTCGCTAATGGAAGAGCAAAAGAACGGATGGCACATGAGCAAGAGTCTCAGTGTGTCACACTTGCTCAGCACCATAGCTATTGCTGTTGGCTTCTTTACCTATGTTACTGGCATAGAGCAGGAGACAGTCGTTAATAAGATGGAATTAAAAAGCCTATCCGAAAGAATGGATAGGACAGACGAGAGACACAGCGAACAATTCAGTGAAATAAAAGATATGTTGAAATCACTTACAATTAAAATTGATAACTTAGGGCATCGTCGTGACCAATGAACATAACACCGGCAGCGGAAAAGAAAATAGATCAAACTCTATCCGAAGCAGAATATCTAAGAGTGGAGGTCAATGGAGGTGGTTGCAGCGGATTCACGGTTGGCTTGGCGAAGACCAGTGGAGCAGAAAAGAACGACATTTGGCTGAACAAGAACGTGGTTATAGACTCCACCTCGGAGGCGTATTTATCAAAGGCAACTCTGGACTGGATCGATGACCCATTCTCACCCTCTTTCAACTTTCAAATCCCTAACACTAAATCCTGTGGTTGCGGGAATTCATTTCAACTTGAGGAAGCTTAATGGAATCGTTAAAAAATTGGGTAAAAGAAAATCCTATCCACGCAGTAATCGTTGGCGCAATCTTAGTGTCTGTGCTGTACCACTTGTTCTGATAGGATGCAGCAGCCTAAAGAAAGCAGCGATGATAGGCGGCGGCTCGTTAGGAGCGGGTGCGATTGCCTCGATTGCGACATCGGGGACTGCGCCTGTGTTACTGGCCTCAGCGGTAGGTGCATCTGCGACCAGTGTAGGTGCGGATATAATGGCACCATCGAAGAAAGGAGGAGGTATGGCTACAGCAGCTAGTTGCGCTCCAGATAATTTCTGGACTTTACTTGGTGATCTCGTAAGCATGGGAGGTTGGTTATTGATATTAGTAGTGATGGTTCCTATGGTGCTGGGTTGGATTCTGCCCGGACCGCTGGAACGCAAGAAGAAGCAGTAGGCTTTACTGTTTACCGGACGTGTCGCGTTAAATGGCGCGACATACTTGCATCCAATGAATGGGAAAAGCATACGGACATCAAGTGTCCTACACTAGAAAGCATAGGGTGGCATGTCTATGAAGACGATGACACCCTAAAGATTGCTAACACCCTAGACTATGAGGATTGGGAAGGTAAATCTACAGACAAGCCAGTACCCTATGGGATAACAGCGTTCCCAAAGGGATGCGTTATAGAAGTTACCTACCTCTAGCCTAAGAAAATAAAAAGAGCAAGACCAAGCAACACCAAGCTAAGAGCGTCCATGCTATTTCCTCCCGTTTCTGCATTCTCGTTTCTCCACATCCTCAACTATAGCCCTATCCCTATCCTCTGGGGATTCAAACGGGCCGGGGTTGACTGATAAATAATTGTGGTCTGAGTTAGATAATAGATAACCAAACCTCGCGTTAGGTGACTTCCCCATCTTCTCTACTCTCCAGTATTCTCCGTAACCTACCTTACCAAAACCACAGTTATCCCACTTTATTTTCATTAAGCTTCTCCATTCTTTGGTGATAAGCATATTCATCAAGAGACATATTGTACCACTCCTCAAACTTCTGCCCCCACGTTCCACCCGTTGGGCAATAACGATGTCTATTCCTCCAGCAATACCTCGCATTGCAAAGCATCTTGTGCTTTCTCCATTCTTCCTGTTGCTCTTTACTTGGGTTAAGCATCTTCAGGAACGATCATAACATAGATTCTATCTCCAATCCTAACGATGTATTCTGTACCGTTAGGAGTCTCATTCACTGAGCAATACTCAGCAGTCTCACATTGGCTTATCAAGTAAGCATCAACGCTATCTAAATCACAATCCATTTTTCATTAACTCCTCTACAGGGGTTAGCTGTTCTTGGCTTAATCCATACCCCTTGCCATGACCCAAGTCTATTATGTTTTCGGGGGACAGCAATGAATCCCTAGAAGCGTAGCCAACAACATTGTATTCTGGGAACGTGCCAGTGACAAGCAAATAAGCATCTACCTCATCATCCCTAGAGTTTAATTTAGCTAGAAGTCTACCATTTATATATCTCGTTGTCTTAACATCTATCTTCGTTCCTTGATACAGTATATCCCACCCCGCATCAGGCTTTAGAACGAGGTTGGGATATACATTCAATAAGCGACTGGCTGCTATTTCCCCACCCAAGCCATCCTCGTCTGTTTGCCACGACGGTTGATTCCCTATCTGCTGATCCTTCCTGTTTACCGCTCTAGCTATCTCATACCGCATTAGAGCTAATGACTTACAAACAATCTGCTCCGCGCTATTTAATATTATTTTCTTCAATTTCTATAGCTCCTTTAACGTCATCAAGGTTGCATTTAAACAGCTCCATTCCGCAATCAGAATAACCTAAAGCCCTCAGATTATATTTCTTTAGGGATGAGTGTATTGATTGCTCAGCTTTGTAAGCCTCGTCAAACCAGAACTTGTCAGCTAACTCCGCCCTACCAAACCTTCTCGCGCTCGACATGATAGACGGTATCCCATCTGGGAATGTCTTGCCTATCTTTAAAACAGAGGGAACCTCTGGATTGTATACAACATAAACCCAACCCTCTGGAACTTGTTCACCCTCGACTACAGTAGTCTCTCGCTTGGTCATTGGTTTTGACCTACCAAACTCAGACTTGTATCTTGGGGTTGTGCCTACTACGGCATCCTTTGCCACCCGCCTAAGCTCAATACGCTTTTCTTTTGGTAGCTCATAAAAAACCTTTTGGCTACCCGCTATCTTGTAGGCTATGGAGCTGACAGCGTTGAGGAGGGGGTTTCTAAGATGACTGACTGAGTTATTTGCATAACGCATACAACGACGGCATTTACCGTGTATCCCACTACTATTCGTAGAGTCAGGCCCAAACTCACCAACAGGAACCATGTGATCTGGGTAATCTTCGCCACATTCAAAATGCCCCTTGTAACCATAACATTTTGATTTAGTCATCTACGGAGATAAGATTCAGGCCCGATAGAACTAGGCTGGTTCTTTCTCATCCTCCGAATCGCCGTACTCAACCGTCGCCGGATTAAAGTAATACACCTCCGCGCTAGGTAAATCCATCTTTTCATTTACTAACTCCTCTAAAAGTTCCCACAACTGTTGTTCAATTACGCTGTCAGAATTATGTGCGTTCTCCAATAGCATACTGCTAATTGAATCAATGTCTACATTACCTAATCTGCCAGCCCCTATTTCCCTAGCCAAAGTTACTGATGACCCAAAGTGGAACAACAGCATTTGACCAAAGCTAACCCCACTCATTTTAACTCCTTCATTCTGTGGAACAGAACTTTAGCACCCAAGAATGCTTTAAAATTTTCACTTATTGCTGGCTCTATCGACCTAACCGCTTCAAACATACCAGTATGTTTGTCACACCGCAGTATGTAAGTTGCGTCCACAGCGATACCCTTCATATCCTCAACAGCTTTAGCGTAAGCAGCAACCTGTAGGTAATACTCTGGATAAACAGCTTTTGAAGTCTTCCAGTCTATGACGCAATATTCTCCGTTGATCCTAGCTATAGCATCCACTGTACCAGCGTACTTAAATTCACGGTGGTATAGCTTCTCCTCAGCAGATATCCACTCCACATCATTCTCGCCAGCCCAATCTCTAAATGCATCTACTGCGTTTATAACCCCCTCATGCGTTGGCTTCTTGGGCGCATCACCTTGACCCAGCTTCCACTTTATAGCTTCTTCAAGCCAATCATGGGTTAGGGTTCCTATGTTTAAAGCATCCCCTGATTTTGTTTTGTAGGCGGATTTAACCCCCTTGATTAAAGCATCAAGACCCATACCCTTCGTATGGAACACACCTTGACCCTTTGATGAGCTGGTGTCATCGTAAAACATATTACGCTCTAACCAAGTAGCCCCCATCTTCAAAGCCCACGGGACGAGAGCTGGCTTGGATATAATCCCTAGTATCTGAGTAGCACTAGGGACTATCTCATCGTTAGCCTTGTAAGAGTGGAGCCGCTTGTCGAAGGCTAACTCAACTTCGACAGGCGACCCCTTTGAATACTCTAACTTCATCAGAAAGGAACATCATCCGATACGCCAGCGGAAGAACTACTCTTGCCGCTACCGTTGTAGGGTGGCTGCAACTGGCCTGACAGATAGTTATTGCCAGCCTTAGAGACATTCTTCCAGATGGAAACAGATATCTCCTCACCATTCCACAACGCTTTACCAGAAAAGTCTGGACGCTTCTCATTACCTTCTTTATCATTCACAAACAGCATGATTGTGTTGTCTTTCATATCCATAATTAAATCTCCCAATTTAGTTATTTGATTGCCCGACATGGGCATACACCATCGGTTTTACATCTGCATCTTCCTTTACTAATTTCTTCTCATCAGTGATTTCCTGAAGTAATATACTAGCATAATCAATGATCTTTATCAAGTCTCCTTCAGGGTCGCCCTTCTTATTCCAGCGTGAAGCGTACTTAACTATGTTGCCACTACAGAAGTCTAGATCGTTGGCCTGTATGTACTCTATCGGCTGTATAACCATTGCTTCGTAGTGTCCCTTCAGCTTATCTGGAGCTTTCATATTGAACACACTCCCGACAAGCATTGCTCATCTGAGTTATCCTCAAAGATAACCCCACGCTTGCTGTTAGCCTCCTCATAAGCTACTGAGGTTATGGGTTGACCACCGCGAGAGCCATCAGGGTACACCGTCAGGCCGCGCAGACCATGAGCGTACTTGCGGACTATCGCTTCAAACTCTTTCACTTTAGATTCGTTGTTCAACTCTGTTCCCCATGCTGGTAAATTCAAGGTAGAACTGATAGCATGATCTACATATTTTTGCAACTCAAACTGGAACTTAATCCTTCGCTCTGGATCAGCCGCAAGATCAACCGCAGATTCAATATCTTCTGGCTTGATGCCTCTACTGATTAAGGCTTCGGCTGTGCCGTCAACCATAAACTGATGCTTCCATTTGGTTCCATCCGCAAGATAACGTCGCTTGTAAGCGACTGCGTAGATAGGCTCAACTCCAGAGGTTGTTCCCGCAAGGATCGAGATAGTTCCTGTTGGGGCAATCGCTCGATACCCTTTAGGGCGGTTGAGAAACAGTCTGTCACAGTGTTCATTAGCACTTCTTTCTGATTCATCCCTGTATACCTTTAGCCATGATTTAAATTCATCACACATTCCGTACTTATGCCCACGCTGTAGTAGCCACTCATGTACACCCATCAACCCTAGGCCAATGCGTGAGTTCTGCTGTCTAACTTTCTCTACTTTATTGTAGGGAAGGTGGGCGCGAATCAATCCGCAAACCAAGAACTTAGAAGCCAGCCTGACTACATCTTTAAACTCATCAATGGAATCAATGGAAGCCAAGTTGACGCTACCAAGATTACATACATCGCTGTCATCTTCAGAAGTGATTTCAGTACAGGCATTCCTAAGTGTTTCATTTTGTTTCGCTCCAAAGTTGAAGGAGAATCCCGGCTCTCCCGTCATTAATGCCTGTCTACAATTCTCAGTAAACACCTCCGACCCATTACCGTTTAGCCATGCGTCATCATAATTAAGGCTTATGTTCATCATGTCCAGAGGAGCATGATAGTTAAAGTCAGCTTTCTTTATGTCTGCTACTGACATATTAGTTCCCGGCACAGTCATATCATGCCAGTTCTTGATGTGCAGGAAATCCCACGCATCCTCATGTTGCCAGTTGAGACTGCCATACAGGGCTGATCTGCGACTGCCACCCTGCATGACGTTCCTACCCACTTCGTTCAGAGTGTGTAGCAAGGGAATAGGCCCACTTGCCACGCCACCAGTACGTCGCAACTGGCGACCAGATGGACGGCACAGGGATACATCCGCCCCTATACCACCACCAGTCATCAGGCATGACATGGCCCGTTCCGTGAGTCCAGACCACGCCTCGCGTGAGTCTTCCTCAAGCCTCAGTAAGTAACAATTATTAAAGAATCTTGCATCACGACCAGCGTACCAGAGGTATCGACCCCCCGGCATGAACTTGAAATCTGAGATATAATTCGCTAGTTGATCTCGGTCAGACTTGGACATGAGGTTATTCTTTTGACCATCCATGTCGCCGCACACGTAATTGACCACCGTGTTCGCTCGATCTTCCCAAGATTCATACGCATTGCTGGCGTACTTCTGGCGAAATACAGTCTCACCTAATTCAGTTCTAAACGCTGTCGCCATATTCCTTCCTCCATTCTTCAATAGATTTCTTTTCACGCTTCGCCATTAGAGCGTCATAACCCTCTGGCGTAGCCCACGATGCTGGTTGCTTCTGCTTGTTAAACGCAGAGGGGTGGTACAGGTATCTCCCAACACCAAACTTAACCGCCGCTCGTTTTAACGCATCAGATATTCCGCCTTTGGCTGCTTCGATGTTGCTGTCATCAGCCCCATCAGCTTTGGTTACAGACTTGCCACCAATGTTCAGCGTAAGGTAACACATCATGCGACCACCAATAAATTCATACCGCTCTTCCCAGCCACCTACTCCTACTGCTTGATCCAACCTGTCCATAACATCCCTCGCGGTAATATACACCAGTTCTCCGCTACCGCCTTGACCTCTACGCCACCTCAGCCTGTCAACAGGGAATGGCCGCTTCAGGTCATGTTCAATTTTATCCACTAATCTGTGCCTCCGGGGTTGGTGATTAATTCATCTTCATCTGTGATTACTTCTTCGTGATAAGACCCATCCTCTTCTACCCACGCACGATACTTGCGCGTGATTAGCTCATGCCGCTCTATGATTGCCGGGTCATCCTTAGACCCTGCTTCAAATGCTCGTCCGTATTTATTGGGAGAGAAGATTGCCTCTTCCAATTCACGGAATACAGAGAGTGGGGTGTTCCTGATTATCATGCCTCGCATTATAAACTATCTCCTATGTGTTGTCAAATTTTTCGCGTACATCTACGAGTTTTGTAAAAAAATGTTCGGCCTCGACCACAATCAGCGGAGCTTCCCGATTCTTCTTGATAACTAGCATCGGAATGTACTCGCCGCAATTAGCTTTGGCCTGTTGGTACGCCTTCCAGACGTTCAAGCTCTCCGTATTCTTACACTCGACAGAATATGGAAACTTCTTTCTGGCACTGGCAGACAGCATAATATCCTCGCCACCAGCACCCATCGAGCGGGACTCTATATCAGCAGGATCAAGACCCATTCGGCTAATCAAAGCCTGTCTCACCCACTGTTGGAGTCTCCGCCCTTTATTCTTTGCAGACTGAGGCTTCATTAGTTAAGCCCTGCAGCCTCTAATTCGCCCACCACGCCACCTTTGGGCTTGACGTTATCCCCCATACCTAGTTGGGTGGGTAACTCGCTGTCACGGTAGTAATTCATCGAAGCCATGTCCAGCCACAAGTCCACATCCATTTCAGCCCCGTCAAAGTTCCTCGCTTTACACAGGCTTAGGTATGCGTCGGGCTGGTGTGGGTCAACCTCAAATGTTCGGCCCAGCAATAATACATTGTCAGCCCTGTTGGTTATGTCAGATGATCCAGCGACAGACCACTTATCAAGACGGTCCTTAACGCTACCACCCTTCCTAGCGTGAGCCACTAGCATGACATGGGTATCCAAGCCACGGGCCGCGCCAGCTAAGCCACAAACCACATCCTTCTGACCGTTCCAGTCATCGCTTGCCGTACTCATGGTCATAAGGGAATCCACCAACACGAAGTCAACAGCGTGAACGTCTACAGCGTAGCGTATGATGCTGAATAGGGTTCGTGGGTTGACTGATCCATACTGGTCGTAGAACCATATGCTTTCACCTGACCACTTGGCAAAGTCTAACGCCGCATCGAGGTTGGGGGTAGCTTGGAGTGAGGTTTGCCGGATCATCCGCGCCAACTGCATACGTGGTGACATTTCCAGCGATATTGACAGGCACCTGAAGCCCTGATCTGCTGCTGAGAGCATTACCTGACTAGCCAACAGGGATTTACCAGCGCCATTGATGCCAGCAAGCACGGTTAATTCGCCAGCGGCAAGCCTGAACTTGTCCTTGAGGATAGAGTCGCCGCCCAAACAATTAGGTAACTTGATACCGTTTAGCTTGGTGCCGTTCAGGTAATAATCCATTACTTCCTTGAGATACTCTGGATCACTGGCTGACCTTACCTTGCGCTCAGCGTCGGTGATCTTCTCGTACTTCCGTAATGTTTCTGTGTCTAAATGTATTACGCTACTCATCTTTTTTATATTCTCCCTTAAATACCCAATAATCAGTGTCTTCCAAATTGGAATTGATATTGTACCACGTCGGCCACGTTGTGCGAAACCACATGTTATCATGCTGACCGTCTTTTGGTACGGCCATTAGTGCTTTAGAATCCCACCTCAGATGTGTGTAACCATGCTCAGTACCAGACCACAGTACCTCCTCGGTGGAGTATGTTCTGTCTGGATCGTTGCGCCTGTTATCCACAAAATATTGGGGGTAATGTTTCATTCGCTGTAATCGTTGATAGATTCGCCAAGACTTACGCATGTACTTATCAACCTTTGGCTTAGGCTCATCGTAACGCCTGATGATTTCTATATATTTTATAGCTGTGTTCATAATAGAATCAAGCTCAACTCTTGAGCTATTTCTAAGCATAGCTATTGCCATTTTGGGTAGGTTAGTTAGCTTACCCATAGCCCTATCTAAATTAGAAACACGTTGCATTATGTTATCACTAAGCCCCTAAGTCATTGTAATCTAAGCCATTAAAATCCACGTATTCATCGATAGAATACTGGAGTAGAGCGGCCTCATTCTGCGCCTCAATATCACGCGAACACCAGCCATCCCACTCGTATGCACAAGCAGGATGACCATGCTCACAGGTACAGTCAGGCCGTTCTAATTGCCTACGATTCATTAGCTTTTCTCATAAAATCATCGTCGCGTTCCTTCAAAGCTACGTCCAGTTGGTACAGTAGCTCCTCGGCATCCGACTCTGTTAGGGACAATTCCCACTTGGTTCCTGTGGAACTTTCTCCTACCAAACGGGTATAACGCCCGTCCCAATATGCGTGTTTGATTGATCCGCCAGCCATTATGATATTCTCCGTGCGTTTGATTTTATTTCAGTAACGTAGGTGTCACCGTACTCCCAAGACCCGTATGTAAATGGGGACTTTGCCGCCACCAGCCACCGTGCGTATGGGTTTGCCGCTTCCTTGTCTGGCCGCTGGTATTTCTTCAGCACTCTCCACTCAAAGCCAGCCCCCTCATTAACCCACGTTTCGTAGGGGTTTTCTACGTCCCGTGTTTTTGCACATTCGTTCTTCATCTGCTAGCCCTCCTCGTCTAAAAGTTCAAAGCATTCATCACACAAAAATGTCTCCGCCGGGAGCCAGCCCTGCCACGGGCCGACTCTCAACGGAATTTGCACCACGTTCGGGCAATATTCGCACTCCGATTGATAGGTTTCAATCATCGTTGGAATATCGGTAAGGTGAGGACACTTCTCGCCAATTTGTGTCTGGCCCGTCGCCAACCTTACTTTTTTTAGCGTTATCCCTGACATGCTTGAACTGCTCGTAACTGCTCTCAAGGTCTTCGTAATATCGCTGTCCAATTTCAGAATATCGACCATCCCAAGTGTAATATTCCCCGTAAAAACCATCTAGAGCTTCGATCATTGCGCGGAGCTTGGAATCTAGCTCGTCCTGATCCATCTTTAACTCTTTTGCGTTCTTGTTCCTAACTTTCATCTTGAATACTCCCATTGTTGAGTGCGTAGTATAAACTATCCAGTTTTCAATGTCAAATGAGCCTTTTTATGTGGTTGCTCAGCACCTTTTTGGTAACCTCGGAGCTACCAGATACACCGATTGAGAGGCCGAAGCGTCGTTCAGTCATTCTGCGAAGTCAACTGTCTCCTCACCAACACTCGCAATGCGGTTTGGATTTTGCAGACATCGAGGCTTTAAGTAACTTTAAGCTACTTTTACTGCCTAAAAGGCAGTTAGAATTTGTCTGGTTAATATTTATTTACCGTTCAGTCCATATCATAGGCATTTACCTATATTCCGATTGTTGATTGCTTATTCTAGTCGATCAACTTACCAAATGCAAGTGTTTATTTTTTATCAATTAAATCAATGAGTTAAGCCCTTAGTGATGACATAAATAGAAAGTTGAAAATGTTTAACTATAGTTAAACTATTTAACTATAGTTAAACAACAAACAACAGATAAATATAAACTTCAGTTTAACAGTTAAACTATAGTTACGCGCCAACGAATGCATTTTAAGGTAATTTTGAGGCATTGTCAACCATGCCAGAGTCAGAGCAAAAACAGCGTCGCAATCTCCGCCGACAACGGAATCTCGTTGCAAAAAATAATCGGAACAGAGGAGCGGTCCACAAGACCGCGACTACCTATAGCCGGAGGGTAAAACATGCCCCCGATTGGGCCTTAGAGGCCTCAAAACGGGGGTTCTAGCGACGTTTTAGGCGTGACCCTAGCCTACCCTACAGGGTAAGCCCTATAACGCTGTTGTGTGCTGATTTTCGTTACCCTGATGCTACTATATGGGCTTTGGCTTTACGCGCTCCGTGGGCCGGGAATCCGATAATATAATCACGGTTAGACCTCGCGCATAATCCGCATCGCTTACAAGTGATATTACCGTCACCCTTTGCTGGACATTTCACAATCTTATGCCCGTTTGGAGTGTGTGACACTTTGGCAGCGTCTATAGGTAACACAGTTACTACCGGCCCGATTTTCATATCGATATATTCATCGGCTTGTCGGGCATTGTTAGCGCTCAAATTGACGGTAAAGCCTCGGTCATTACAGTCTTTTATAACAGCGGCATTAACTACAGGATCATGGTGGGTATAGGTGAATCCAGCACTATTCCCGTTAGCTTTGACCAGTTTGTCAACCTTGCCAGCGTCTATCACTCCGTTGGTGTGGGGGAAGTCTCCGACCACATCGTGCCGCCATAATGCACGGGCAGGGATACGGCGAACATGATCGCACATTTTATCCCATGTTATTGCGCGTTCTCCGCTTGATACCTTATCCCAATGCATCTTTATGGGGCCGCCTTCGCCATAGCAACCATTACCCATTAATGGGCATGTTGGCGGACATGTAGACTTCTCTGATGTGGTTACAGGGATTCCGCCGGTCTGACTATTGCCGGATACCTCTTTATAGTGGACGTGTGTCATGGTTTTTTCCTATGTTTGCATAAGACTGGCTCGCGCCAGTTTCGCCCATTGAGGGCATCGTCAGTTATGCTTTTAGCTTCCAACCGTGATACCACAGTTCTGTAGAGCCGTCCATAAAACCGTAGTCTCCGCCGTCATAATAAGGGGAATTCTCATTGCAGGCCGGACATTGGCAACTACGGGCATGACGCCACGTTGAGGCGCTTCCAACAGGTATAAATTTCCGTTTATCACGGCACCATTGCGTGACTGATTCAAACTCTACGCCCACTAAGCTATTAAATTCAGCCACAAGCGCTCTAAATTCGGCCTCAGCGCGGCGACAGTCAGTAGCCGTCATATCGTCGTCATGCTCGGCCCATTCGATTCGCATGGCTAGGCCACGTATTCTATCGGCCATATCCTTAACTTCGTTCATGGTTTTGTCCTCTGTTTGCATAAGACCGTATCGCTACGGTTTCGCCTATTATAAGGCTCGTCAGTTATGCTGGCAATACTAGCATTTTATCGGCCAAAAACCACGTTCCACCCTGCGACTCTGGTCTGTCCATTGGCGTGACACCTTGCAACTGTACTCTGCGCCAAACTCTACCTTTAGGGCTGAGGTGTGGTGCTGATTTTTCGCTAGTAGCGTGCCATTGACCGCGTACCGCGAAACCTTTAGTAGGGTGTGACTCAGCATCGAGCCACTGGTTAGATGGTATACGCTGGCGACGGTTGATGAATAGTGGGCCTATCGTGCCATCTTTTCGTAGGTTAAAGAGTTTCCAGCCGTGTGTGATTGTCATGGTTTGAACGCTCCGATAATTAGTACAGCAATCATGGTTACTATGAATCCGTAGATGATGAAAAGCTCGATTTCTGCGTTACTCATCATGCGTAATACTCGTAGTCGCCGTATAGGTTCAAGTAGTCTACAAATGCAGACTCAGCATCGTCTACCGTGTAAATGTCGCCTACCGTGACAGTCTCGTAACGTCCAGCAAAATCGCCAAAATTGTCGATTGTTAATACTGGCTCGTCATGGTCCCACTCTGCTATTACTCTGGCATGGGGGTCTTGATCCACCATAGTGGTGAACCCGTCGCCCGTGATAGACGCTATCTGATATGGCATGTTCTAGTCCTCTGTTAGTGGTAAAAATCGGACCGTAGCATGGATGATAGGTAGCCGTCAAGCACTATATGATGTGAGGCCCACACACTCACACGCTCCGCTGTGGTGTTCGGGTTCTCCGGTTCCGGTTACTGCCCAGTTCAAACCACAATATCGCAATGGTTGACACGGGACGCAGAATGTGCTTGCGATTTATGAATGATAATCATTCGCATCTAGAGGCTAGGCATTGGCACCTTATAGGTAGTCGATCGATGCTGATAGAATGTTGGCTGGAAGAAGGAAGGGGCGTAGCCCCCCTTTTGTTTTTAGTAATATATAATATGTTCTACCCATTCAGCGGTATGTTATTTTAGGTATCATAAGCAAACACTAATATGGCTAACGAGTATAGAAGAGAAAACAGGAGGCAGCTTCTAAGCGACATAGGTAGGTCAGCTTGGGAAACTCCAACGACTATACTATCAAACTTAGCAATGATGCCATTAGCTGGGTATCGCGGGTTGTTAGATATCGCCACCGGGAAAGGCGTAGACCAAGCTCAGCAATCCATGCAGGGTGTAATGCAAGCAGGATACCAGCCTAAATCACAAGCCACAATTGGCTCATTGGAAGCAGTAGGTGGGGCAATGGAAACCCTTGATGCGCCCTTGCAAGCTGTCGGAGATTATTTTGCTGGGGAGGAAAGTCAGAATCCATTACTAGGAACTGCCGCTTATACGCTAGGCAATGTACTCATGGGCGCTGTATCGCCAACTAAGTTGGCTGGAAGCGGAGTGATGACCGCTGCTAAAGCCGCCAGAGGCGCGGGTGTGGACAAGGTGGCTGAGGCTGCTAAATTTGTAGGGGATACCAGATATAATGTAAAAAATCTTGCTTCTGGTCAATTAGTTACTAGGCAGCAATTAGCGGGTGAGCAGCCGGGAGTAATACAGACAAGAACGGGATACAGGCAATCCTCACCTAGCGAGCTTCAGGCTAAATTATTCGGGGAAGACGATAGCGTAAATAGATTGTTTAATATGCATGCGGGGGAATGGTACACCCCCGGACAGGTATTGCCAGATAGCTGGCAACCTCAAGTACAGAAGGGGTTAGAGGCTTTAGGGGTTGGCACAGAGAAGGCCGCAAAGCTGGCGGGTCAGAAAGCTCCAGTAAATGTTCCTGCTCACCTTGGGGCTATGGGAGCGACAGCGTTCCGAAGAAATCCCATAAATAGATTTTTGAACGCTCAGGACGCACATCTAAGGGATACCTTTGGAATAACAGGCAATGTCCTGCGTGAATTAGAGCGCCTCCAAGACGTGATGCGCCACGCAAATTTTTTGAGTAAATCAAAGGAAAAAGAGTATACCCATCATTTAACAAATGATGTAGTGAGAGGCCCGGAGGGGCAAGTATTAACCCCTTCGCAAGTTGCCAACAGCGCAGCAGAGCAATTCCATTCACAGATAGCTTACAACGCCAGTATACTGGAAAAGTTCTCTCCCGGCGACCCCAGAATAAAAAATTTATTAAGTGGCTTGCATAGGTATATAACACCTAGACATAGGAAAGCTTCTATGCAGGAGGTTAGCGAGAACCCCCAAATAGTAGCAGACTTACTTCAGTTGGATTTTAAAAATGCTGGGCTTAGAGAGTCTTTTGATTTAACAGACGATGTATTGAAGAATCACATATCTGCTACGATAAAAAAAGATAATAGGCTGAATAATGATGCTGTGCATTTAAGCAACAAGCCATTCTTCGGCAAAGAAGATTTGTTATTCCAAATGAGGAAACCTCATGCGCCTGACCCCAAAATACTAGGAGGTGTCTACAAAGCTCTAAAAAGCTTAGAAGAGAAAAAGAAGCTGGGGCAGCTAAAGGATAAGGATGGAAAAAATATAAAATCATGGGGCATAGATGAGTTAATAGAGGAAATCCCGGATGGACTATCTAAGCAAAGGATAAGGGAAAATGTAGTTATTTCTGATGGCTATGTAAGTATGAATCAGGGGGCTAGGCTCACAGACCCATTACTAGCCACAGTGCAGGTAAGAGGGCTATGGAAAAAGGATGAGCCTGACTATGGTTTTTATGTTTTTACAGATCAAATGAAGCAAGGTAGTGGGTTTAAGCCGTTAGATTTTGTACTTGATTCTGGTTCAGATACGAACAGGCTATATATTGATATACAGCCAATGACACATACCAAAAAATTTTTAGAGGAGGGTCGGGAAGCAAGTAGGCATGGGGTTGGCGTACAGCAGCATTTACCAACGCTTCTTAAAGATAGAGAGAGGGGGAAGTATAAGCCTACTGATAAATCTGTTGGAGAGCAGTTGATGGAGCCTGCATTGGATAAGTTCAAGGAGAAGCCATCACAAGCATATATAAACAAGCGGAGAAGAACTAGGATGAACCCCTACTCTTACCCAATGGCTAAAGTAGGTCTGTTCCACGGAATGTTAGGCGAAGAAAGATAATGCCAATACAAAAATGCACGCTAAAGAGCGGCAAACAGGGATGGAAGTGGGGAAGCAAAGGGAAGTGTTACGCTAACAGAGGTCAGGCAGAAAAGCAGGCAAAGGCTGCTTACGCTAGCGGATACAAGAAAAGCGGTAGAAGCAGCAAGAGGGCATAGAGATTGAGAACAGAAAAGCAAGAAACCTTTATCGAGCAATACTGTCTGACGGGTAATGCTACTCGTTCAGCAGAACTCGCTGGCTATGGTTCGCCAAAGCAGCGGGGACATGAGCTAAAGAACAAGTACGCCAGAGAGATAGAAGAGCGACAGAAGAAGATGTTGCAGGATTGTGTGCCGGGAGCATTGGCACAGTTACGCAGCCTTGTTGACGCAGCGGAGTCCGAAAGTGTCAGGTTGGGCGCGATTAAAGATGTGCTTGACAGGGCTGGTCTAAAGCCTGTCGAGAAGGTGCAGCAAGAGATATCCCATGTGGAGCAAGCTTCAACGGACGAATTAAAGCGGGAGCTAGAGGCTTTGATGGGAACTTCTACAATAGATGAAATACCGGAACTTATGAATTAATGAAACATCTAAAAGAGCAGAATAAAAACTATTTCCAGCATTTAGTTTTTTCTTGGAAAACAAGCAGCCAGCTATTAGTGTTGGTCGTGGTTGGGGTTGTTCACGGGATACTCCCGTTCATCTTCCCAAACTGGGTTTCCTCAGAGATACACAGAATAAATAAAAAATTCGAAGTATAGTTATACCCACTTATGTTACAGGCCAGCACAGCCAGTAGGGAAGAGCTGCAAAAAGCTGTTGAGGTAATGAGGGAGCTTAGAAAGCGAGAGCGGTACAACAAGCTCGATTTCTACGACCCCTACCCCTACCAGCAGGGATTCCATGAAACTGGCTTAGAAGCCAATCAGAGGCTCCTGATGGCGGCTAACCGCATAGGGAAGTCCTATTGTGGCGCTGCTGAGTTAGCATACCATATTACAGGGTTGTACCCCAAGTGGTGGAATGGTCGTAGGTTTACACAGCCTATCACAGCATGGGCTGGCGGAGTATCCAACGAAACAACAAGAGATATAGTTCAAGCAGAATTATTGGGTTCCCCTGATGACCCTGAAGCATACGGTTCCGGCTCGATTCCTCTAAACACTCTTATAAAAACGGAACGCAAGCCCGGTGTACCAAACGCAAAGTCGATGGCGCTAGTTCGCCATGTCAGCGGCGGGAACTCATCTTTATTCTTTAAAGCCTATGAAATGGGCGTTGAGAAGTGGCAAGGTCGTTCAGTAGACTGTGTATGGTTAGACGAAGAGCCATCTAGGGATATATACTCCCAAGCGGTTACGAGGACGCTAGACAGGCGCGGAATGGTGTACATGACGTTCACCCCTGAGTCTGGTATGACAGAGACAGTGGCAAGCTTCGTGAACAACTTGAAGCCGGGGCAATCCCTAACCAACGCAACTTGGGATGACGCTTCGGAAAAGGTTATGTCCATGCTGGGTAATAACGGGCATCTTAACGAAGCGGTAATGGAGCAAATACTGTCCAGCTATTCGCCGCATGAGCGTGAGATGAGGAGGTACGGAAGACCCTCACTAGGGTCGGGCCTTGTCTTCCCCGTCATGGAAGAAAAGCTGTTTGTTGACCCCATAAAGATAGAGGAACACTGGCCCAGAATAGCGGCTATAGATTTTGGCTGGGATCATCCGACAGCGGTAGTATGGTGCGCTATAGACAATGATACAGATACATTTTACGTTTATGATTGCCACAGAGCTTCCAAAGCTTCCCCGGCAACTCACGCAGGATTTATAAAAAGCAGACCCAGTTTTATACCCATAGCCTACCCACATGACGGCAATCGCAGGGATAGTATGGGAAATCCGGGTCTTGCTGACCAATACAGGAATTTAGGCTGTAATATGCTGCTTGAGCATTTTACTAACCCTGCTGCATTAGGCGAGAAGAAGGGTGGTAATAGTGTAGAAGAGGGAATCATGGCGATACTGCAAGCAATGGAAGCAGATAAATTTAAAGTGTTCTCCACGCTGTCAGATTGGTTTGAAGAATTTAGGATGTACCACAGGAAAGAGGGTAAGATCACACCCATACGAGATGATCTAATGTCGGCTACCCGATACGCATTTCAATCACAACGATATGCTGTAGCGGGAGCAGACCCTAGCTGGACTAATGAAGTAGAGTACAAGCAATATGGAATTATTTGATGGCTGAAAAAATTAGCGAAGAAGACATTGTAACCAGAATACGGGGAGAAATTACTGACTCTCTTGGTTACAGTGATACCATATCTAAGCAGCGTGAAATGGCTATGGACTACTACTATGCTCTTCCCTTTGGGAATGAGGTTGAGGGTAGAAGCCAGTTTGTTGACTCTACTGTTCAGGATACCATAGAGTGGATAAAGCCATCATTAATGCGTATATTCGCGTCTGGCGATGAAATGGTGAAGTTTAGTCCTGTTGGGCCAGAAGATGTTGCTATGGCTAAACAGGCAACAGACTATGTTAATTACGTGTTTGCTAAGGATAATGACGGTTGGGAAGTTCTATATTCATGGTTTACTGATGCTTTAATGCAGAAGAATGGCATTGTAAAAGTTTGGTGGGATGAATACGAAGAGGCGCAGAGAGAAGAATACCACAACCTAGAAGAGATGGAATTACAAATTCTAATCTCTAACAATGATGTGGAAGTCATTGAGCATACAGACTTTGAAGACGGTACGCATGATCTGGTCTTGAAAAGAACATCGTACACAGGTAGGGTTAGGGTAGAGAATGTTCCGCCTGACGAGTTCCTTATCTCTAGAGAAGCGAAGGCTATGCAGGATGCAAGATTTGTTTGCCACCGCCTTCCTAAAACATTGTCTGATCTCCGCGAGATGTATCCTGATAAAAACCTTGAGCCAGAAGATTTATCCGGTGGTGGGTTTAATGAGGACGAATACTCAATGGAGAGGCTGTCTAGGTATGAGTTCGACAAGTCAGCGAAGTATTGGGGTAATGAATGGGGAGGCTCTACAGAAGATGAGTCCCTACAAACCTACTGGCTGCATGAAAGTTTCTTGCGTACAGACTACAATAATGACGGCATAGCTGAGCTAAGAAAAGTTTGCACGGTTGGTGATTACGTTTTACAAAACGAAGAAGTGGACTCTATACCATTTGTAAGCATCACGCCAATAAAGATACCGCATAAGTTTTTTGGGTTGTCGGTGTCTGATTTAGTTATGGACCTTCAGCTAATGAAGAGTACATTGATGCGTAATCTCATGGACAATATGTACAACCAGAACTTTGGTAGATACGCAGTCCTTGAAGGGCAAGCGAATCTAGATGATCTACTAACGCAACGGCCCGGTGGTGTGGTTCGCGTAAAATCTCCCAACGCTATCACCCCTTTGGCGACCCCATCACTGGAGCCGTACTCATTCCAGATGCTTGAGTATTTAGACAACGTTCGGGAATCCCGCGCTGGTGTTTCCAAAATGTCTCAAGGGTTGAATGAGAATGCTTTAACATCGCACACTACTGCAACTGCTGTTAATGCTGTTATGACCGCAGCGCAGAGTAGAGTAGAATTGATTGCTAGAAACTTTGCAGAAACAGGTGTTAAGGAGTTAATGCGTAGAATATACGAATTACTGCTAAAGAATCAAGATAAGGAACGGACGGTAATGCTGCGTAATGAGTGGGTTCCTGTTCGGCCTGACGCTTGGAATGATAAGGCAGACTGCACTGTATCTGTTGCGCTAGGTAATGGCAATAAGGATCAGCAGTTAGCTCACTTGTCTGCAATGCTACAATTCGCTGGAGAAGCGATGAAGGGTGGGCTGTCTATAGTAAACGAGCAGAATATGTACAACATTGGTTCAGCCATGATAAAGAACATGGGGTTCCAAAATGTTAATGATTTTCTTACTGACCCATCTATGATGCCGCCAAAACAGGAAGGGCCGACTCCTGAAGAGCAAATGGCGCAAGCTGAGATTCAATTAAAGCAGCAAGAGCTTCAAATAAAAGCTGCTGACATCCAAGTTAAACAACAAAAGATTCAGCAAGTAGCCGCTGCTGACGCTGTGGATGCAGAATTGAAAATGGCTGAACTTCAACTTGAGCGTGAGCAGAAACGCGCCGTAGCAATAGGAGCCACATGAACCGAGAAGAAGAGGCCAAGAGACTCTTACAAAACGAATTATTTGTAGAAGCATTTGACACATTAGAGAAAGAGTTGTTGCTGAGTTGGTCTAGGACAGGCTCAGCAGATGTAAGCCAGCGGGAGTCATGCTGGTTAGCGACGAGACTGCTTGAAAGAATCAAATCCCATATAACGTCCATAGTTGAAACTGGACACATGGCTAAGGTTCTAGAAAAGCAACACCCACATATATAAGGAGAAGTAAAAATGGCGGACACGCAAACTGCCCCGTCTGTGCCGCAAGGCCCAATAGCTGCTGAAGAAAGTATTGATGCAGCCCATAATGCAATTCTAGGATTATTAGATTCCGCTGAGGAACAACCTAAAGCCGAAGAAGAGCAACCTTCAGAAGAGGAAGAGTCTACAGAGGAAACTCAAGACGAATCATTGGAAGAAGTTTCCGAAGAGGAAGAAGAATCTGAGGATGAAGAATCTGAAGAGGAAGAAGAATCTGAGGAGTCCGAAGAAGAGGACGATGACAAAGATGCACTTTATGAAGTTCGCGTTGATGGCGAAGACCATGAAGTTACCCTCGATGAACTCGTTAAAGGATATTCTCGACAATCGGATTACACTAAAAAAACTCAAGCGTTAGCAGCAAGCAGGGAAGAAGCTGAATTAGCTAAGTCTCAGTATGATGCGGCATTGCCTGAATTGCAGCACTTGAAACAGCAGTACGTTGACGCATTAGGACAAGTCATAAATAACTCTATGGCTGGACTTGAAAGATTCAACATTGATTGGGAAACCTTAAAAGAAGATGACCGCGAGGAATATCTTTTAAAGAGGGAAGAGTTTAGGCAAGCTCAGGAATCGATACAACGAACTCAGCATCAAAGAAACCAAGAAGCTGCTAATATGCAGCGAGAAGCAGATGCAGCGCATCAGCAAATGGTTCAAGCTGAACAAGCGAAACTTGTAAAATTAGTTCCAGAGTGGGGTGAAGCCGACACCAGACAATCATTGGCTATCGAGATAAGGGATTATGCTTTATCTCAGGGATTTACTAAAGAAGAGATATCTTCTCTAGTTGACTCAAGATCATTCGTAGCTTTGATGAAAGCAATGAAATATGATGCTTTATCTAACACAAAAATAAAAGCAAAGAAGATAAAGAATAAGCCAAAAGTTGTTCGCTCAGGTACAGGAACAAAGAGGAAAGAGGAAGCCAAAAGCAAACGTAATGCCCAAATGAAGCGTCTTAAAGAGACAGGTCATGTAGATGACTCAGTTAGTCTCTTTGAGGATTTCGTAGAACTTTAAAATAGGAGGATTGCATTATGGCAGTTCCGGGCAATACTAGGTTGACTTACGGTGGTGTTCAAATCCGAGAAGACCTAAGTAACATTATTTATAACATTTCGCCAATGGACACTCCGTTCATGAATGGCTGTGGTAAAGGCACGGCTTCTAACACTCTATTTGAGTGGCAGAAAGACGAACTTGCTGCGGCAGCGGCGAACCGCAAACTTGAAGGCGACGACCCAGCATCGTTAGCTGTTGTTGAGCCTGTTAAGTTGACGAACCAAACCCAAATTAGTGAAAAGGCAGTCCAGACTTCTGGCACCGCTGAAGCAGTAGATTGGGCGGGTCGTAAATCTTCGCAAGCCTATCAGCTAGCCAAACGCGCAAAAGAAATTAAGCGTGATATGGAATTCATGCTGACGGGTGAAACAGTGAAAGCTGCTGGTGCTGCTGGTGTAGCAAGAGCAACTGGTGCTTGTATGACTTGGATGGGTGACGCTGTAGCGGGTGACTCCAACATCATAGATGCAACGGCTGGTCCTGCGGCTCCTGTCGCTAACGCTGGTACTGGTACTAGTGTAGCAGCTCCTGCGGGTGCTGACGTTGTGTTGACGATGGATCATGTCAATGATTGTGTCGAGCAGATTTTTAAGGCTGGCGGTTCGCCTGATGTAATCATGTGCGACTCTTCGTTGAAGGTCAAAATGTCTTCACTAGCTGGCTCGACTGTTGCTGATATCGTGACGAACCACGATAAGAGTTCACCGGCAACGTCGATCAACTCTGTTGATGTTATCGTGACAGACTTTGGCACTTTCAAGATTGTACCTAATCGCTTCTGTTTAGCTAACCAGCTATATGTACTAGATTATGATTTCTGGTCTGTTGACTATTTACGTCCGTTCCAGACTGAGACTCTAGCTAAAACTGGTGACTCCGTTAAGCAGATGATGATTGCTGAGTATGGCCTACGTGGTAAAAATGGTCAGGCTTCAGGTGCGGTCATTGGTGTTAAAGCTGCGTAAGATGTGCTGGGGGCGGCTCTTAGGAGTCGCTCCCTTCCACTTAAAGGTAAAACATGAGCGTAAAGAAAGCGTTAAAGCAGGGATTAAAGCCCCAGAAAGATGTTAAACCAACTAAAACTGACTATACAGTAAAGGCTTCTACAGAGAAAGCAATGAAAGCATTTAAAAAGATGTCGGGTGAGCGGGGTGATCTCCCGTTATGAAAAACCAGCATTATAGACCAACTACGTTTGAGGATCACAAAGACGGTACTTATAGTGTTGTAACTCATCAAGATTTAGAACCAAATCTAGAGGCTAATAAAGAATTACAACGAGAGTACGGGGATAAGCTTACGCCCGGAAAACAGGCGCATGGTACTAGGGTTGCTTCCATACCTACAACAATCTGGGAGCAATGGCTGAAAGATACTAACGGGGCTATAGAGAAAGACCCTAAGCTGCTTGCAAAATATTTAAATGATCCTGATAACAAATACTTCAGGACTACTCCAACGAGGGTATAACTATGTGGCTATACAATCCCGGCCAACCCGGATCAGTGCAAACAAACTTCGGAATTCTGAATAATCGCGTTTATTTTATATCTCGTAGATAATGGCAATTTCCAATTACACAGAACTGCAAACTGCGGTTGCTAACTGGCTGGACAGGGACGATCTAACAGCTAGGATACCAGAGTTTATATCTTTGACGGAAGCAAGGTTTAATAGAATCTTGCGTATCAGGGCTATGGAGACAGAGGCGGATCAAGCTACTGTTGCTGGGACTAGAAGTTATTCGCTGCCGACAGATTACCGACAGATGCGTACTGTGCATTTAACAACTAATCCAATAACAGCGATGAGCTATATTACTCCTGAAATCATGGATAGGATATGGGCGGGAAGCTCACAGGGCAAGCCTGTATCTTACACCATAAAGGGTAATAATATTTATGTTGGTCCTTCTCCTGATGCGGTTTATACCATACGGTTTCTTTACTATAAAAAGGTTCCTGCGCTAAGCTCATTAGCCCCAACGAATTCCATTCTTACAGATGCTCCTGATGTTTATCTGTATGGATGTTTACTAGAAGCAGAGCCGTTCTTGCAGAATGACGCAAGGGTTCAGTTATGGGCTACTGCATTTCAACAAGCAATAACAGATATCCAAGAGCAGGATGAGAAGGATAGGCATTCTGGAGAATTAAGAGTCCTAAACACTAGCGGGTACTACTAATGGCATTAGAAACTGGTAATTATATTAATAATCTTGTCCCGGCTAACCCCCCTGCGGGTGACCCGGTAAGTCAAGGTGATGACCATCTTAGATTAATCAAGAAGGTTGTTCAGCAATCATTCCCATCTGTAGACCAAGTAGTCAATGCCGTACATACTAAAGCAACCGCTCCCGCAACAGGTCTTACAGAAGGTTTAATCTGGATTGATACTTCAGGCGGAGCTGGGAACCATGTTATCAAGGTATATGATGGCTCCACATTCCTGACATTACCGTTTAGTGTTGAAGCTGCTAAGACGGTTGATGTAGATGGTGGAGCGATTGATGGTACTCCGATAGGTGGCACAACCCCTGCTGCGCTAACCGGCACAACGATTAAAGCAGACACTAGCTTAGAGTTGGCTACAGGTGCTACAGTAACAGGTGTAGACAATGCAACTCTAGCAACAGGTAGTGCAACGCTACTGGCTACTCAGGGTGCTATTAAGACCTATGTGGATGCCCAGATAACTGCTGAAGATTTAGACTTTGAGGGTGATAGTGGTACAGGCTCGATAGATTTAGATAGTCAGACATTAGACATAGCTGGTGGCGCTAGTATTACCACAACCGCATCAGGGCAAACATTAACTGTAGCTGCTGATGATGCAACTACTTCAGCTAAAGGTGTAGCGTCATTTGACTCTAATCATTTTGATGTAACGTCTGGCGCAGTATCCATAAAAGCTGACAGCATTGATGATACCTTGATTGACTTTGGTACTGGAGCCAATCAGGTAAGCACGGCAGATGTGCCAGAGGAAACAAACCTTTACTACACAGATGTTAGGGCGGACGCAAGGATAGCAGCAGCCGATATTGGCGACCTGAACAATGTAAATACTACTGGCCTTGCTGATAACGACATTCTAAAGTATGACTCTGCTGCGGGTACATTTGTAGTAGAGCCAGACAGAATAGCTAACCATCTCACAACCAAGGGTGACTTGCTTGGCTTCTCTACGGTAGAGACAAGGATTCCAGTAGGCGCAAATAATTTAGTATTAACAGCGGATTCTACCGCAACATACGGTGTTGACTGGAAGGCTGGTGGTGATGCAGTCGGCACAGCAGCGGCTATGGCAATCGCGTTAGGTTAGGAGAAAATAATGGCAAACGCATTTAAAAACCACGGTAAGAATCTTACTGATGCTACATTAACTACAGTATTTACTGCGTCTACGGAAACAGTAGTACACAGCATAACGATCTGCAATACGCATGGCTCTGATAGTGTAAATGCGTCTGTTAGCGTGGTTGATACCTCAGACGGTTCTGCGGTATACCCAATTATTTCAACAGCACCTATTCCTGCTGATAGCACGATGGTCTTTGCTGATGTCAAGCTGAATGTAGAGAACACTGATGTTTTAAAGGCTCAGTCTTCTCATGCAAGTGGACACCTAACTGTGTTCTGCTCAACTCTTGAGATCACCTAATGGCTTACTTAGGAAACGAACAACTTAAATCTTCTGAGATTAGAAAGAGTACACCTGTTACCGCAAGCGGTGGCGAGACTACTCACTCTCTAGGATTTACTGCACCATCTGCTCAAGCCGTGATGTTCTACATCAACGGCGTAAAGCAAAACACGGATACTTATTCAGTAAGCGGGACTACCCTTACGTTAGCGGGTGGTGCTACTTTAACTGCTGGTGATGTTGTACAGGCTATCGGCATCAATGATATCGGTACGTCTATTACTGTTGCGCCTAACAGTATTGGAACAAACGAACTAGCAGCAACTGGAACCCCAACAAGTTCCAAGTATCTAAACGGGAGTATGGTGTGGTCTGAGGTGACTGTAGGTACATTGACAGCAGCCAACTCATTCTTTAAGAACTGGACTACTGTATCGTCTAGTCAAGTTAGCACGATTGCTGCGAGTGAGAATGCCGCGATCATCGGACCAATCAGCGTATCAGGTGCCTCTACGGTTTGGGAAATCGCTGGCGAATTAAATATCCTTTAGGAGTTAAACATGGCAAGTAAAATTTTAGTAGACGAACTGGCACCGCAATCACACGCGACAGACGTTACGATTACGACAGGTAAAAAGATTGCTGGCGCAAATACACAATTTAAAGTTACTGGCGGCTCATCAGGACAGGTACTAACCAACGATGGTTCAGATGGTTTGTCATGGGGCGCGGCACCGCCAGCGCTTGTGAAAAGGGCTGTTATTTGCCAGCAAGAAGCCCAAAATACAGCGGCTGGAACTGCAACCTCTGGCTCGTGGCAAGTAAGGGTTCTTAACAATGAAATCTATGATGACATTGGTATCACACTGAGTTCTAATGTTTTCACATTGCCCGCTGGTACATTTTATATAAATTGGTCGTGTCCAGCGAGACAAGTAAATAGTCATATGACACGGCTTTATGATGTAACGAATACCTCTGTGGTTGAGTATGGCACTGCTGGCTATGATGCTAATGGCGCATACGATACGCACGATAGAAGCTGGGGTTATGCAAAAGTAATTATAACTGGCGCAACTGAATACCAAATTGAACATCGAGTTCATACAACTGTAGCATCATGGGGCTTTGGTTATCCCTCTGATTTTAGCGTGGAAAAGTACACTACAGTCGAGATTGAGCAAACTGCATAATGGCTACGACTAAAATCAGATCATCGTCTATAACAGACGGGCAAGTAAGCAACGCTGACCTGTCTTCGACGGTAGCTGTCACGGGTGGTCAGATTGCTGATGATGCAGTAACCCTAGCTAAGATGGCAGACGGTACTCAGGGTGGCATTATTCATTACGGTGCCGCTGGCGCTCCTGTAGAACTTGCGGCTGGCACTGATGGTTATTTCTTAAAGACTAGGGGCGCTGGTGCTAACCCTTTATGGGCCGAAGTTGTTGCTGGCAATAATACGCCAATGTTTTCTGCCTACTTATCGTCAGATCAAAATATTGCCGACGCTACTGATGTCAAGGTTGAGTTCGACACCATAACGATTACAGATGGCGGGACGTATGATAACTCCACCAATTATCGTTGGACACCGGGAGTTATTGGAAAATACGTTATTAAAACAAGTCTTGGTTTGTATCACGTTGGCGGAAACAATACAGACATAGCGGCGGCAAGGGTTAGGTTTTACATAAATGGTTCCGAACCATCACCAGAGTTTAAGTTTGATAATTATTATGGCTATACGCAGAACACATTACCGGGGTGGGTACATCTTCAAAGTGATGCAGTGATTAGCATGAACGCCACAGATTATCTAGAGGTTTATGCTTACATCGATCATAGATGGACTGCGTACCAAAATTATATTGCTGGAAATCAAGCCTCGTATTTCTCTGCCTTTAAATTGATTGGGAGTTAGCATGATTACATCTAAAGGGTTAATAAAGTTAGGGTTTGAACCATCAATAGATTTCTCTTTGCGGGATGATGGCGATGGCACGTATATTGCAAAATGGTTGTCTGACGAACCAAGACCAACGACAGCAGAAATAGAAGCCGCTGATGCAGAATGGCAATCAGAATATGATGCACTAGAGTACGCTCGTAATCGGGAAATAGAATACCCATCGACAAATGAATTAATAGTAGCTCTCTGGGAGGGTGTAGTAGAAGAGCGCATGGCAGCAGTCACTAAACTAGAGGCGAAGAGACAAGCTGTTAAACTTAAACATCCCAAGTGAGTTTTATCGTTGGGGTAGCGCGAGTAGCGCATTGGTTTTTAATACCGTTTTTAGTGGTATGGATGGCGATAGCACCTAACGACATGTTGCCTACGTGTCTATCAGACGCAAAGGCGCACATAGCAGAAAAATTTAGAGGATCATACTTTGGCAATAACAAAAGTTAAATCAGGCATCATAGAAGACGGCACGATTACGAATGCTGATCTATCGTCTACTGTTGCTGTTACCGGAGGGCAGATCGCAGACGATGCGATAACAACTGCTAAGATTTTAGATAATAATGTAACTATTGCAAAGATTTCTGGTTCAGCGGCTGCTTCTGCAGGAACCTTTTTAAAGCAAGACGGCACTTGGGCAGAAGCTGGTGGAGCGGCTACAGAAATGTACACGGCAGCTACTGCTCCGGGTAGTCCCATAACAGGTTCTCTTTGGTACAGCACTACAGCGTCAAAGGCTTATGTATATAGCGGTACTGATTGGCTTACATTCGCTGAAGATTTCTCTGCAACTGGTGGTACGGAAACTACATATACAGGGTATAAAGTTCACTCGTTTCTCGCTGATGGTTCATTTACTGTAGCTGGTGCCGATAAGAATATGGATTTTCTGATTGTGGCTGGCGGAGGAGGCGGGGGTGCTGGGCAAGGCGGAGGCGGAGGCGGAGGCGGTATGCGAGTCTTCACTAGTGTATCGATTCCTGTTGGCACTCATACTGTTACTGTAGGTGCTGGCGGTGGTAATGGAACTAATGTAACACCTCCGACCAACGGTGGAGATTCTTCTTTCGCAGTTACAGGCGGGTCAACGTATACTTCCACAGGTGGAGGGTACGGAGGTTCGTACAACACTCACGCTGGTCCAAACGCTGGTAACTCTGGCGGATCAGGCGGTGGGGGTGGTTCGGGTCACGTTAGTCCCGGTGGTGGAGGCGCGGGAAATACACCATCTACTACACCATCTCAAGGCGCTGGCGGTGCAGGAGTAACCTATTCAGAGATGGGCGGTGGTGGAGGAGGCGGAGGAGCCTCTGGTGTTGCTGGCGCAACTAATCCCGCACATGGCGGAGATGGGACGCAAAATGATTTTCGTACCGGGGTTAGTACCTATTATGCTGGCGGCGGCGCTGGTCGAGGCGCATCTGTAAGAAATGGTGGTCAGGGTGGAGGAGGAAACAGCCAAGCTGCTGGTGGTACAAACACAGGCGGCGGGGGTGGCGGTGGTCAGGATAATACTAACTCAGGCGATGGTGGTTCTGGAATCGTCGTTATAAGGTACGCAGTATGAAATACACTGTAACAGATGAAAATGGTAATGTGGCGAATATGGTCTTGGTTGCTCCTCGTCCATATCCATCTTGGACTTTGGATGTTAATAATGAATGGCAGCCTCCTACTCCGCAACCAGCGGAAAATAAAGATAAATGGAGTTGGTCTGAAGAGAACCAAGTCTGGGAGGAATATTACTGATGGCATACTTAGGAAAACCACTACAGTTCGCTCAGTACCCAAGTAAGTTCTTTAATGGTGATGGGACTTCTCAGACTGTAGCATTAGATTACGCTCCACCTAATAAGGCATCAGTCCTTGTGTTTATAGATGGTGTACGGCAAGACACGAGCGCGTACAACACGAGCGGAACAAACCTGACGTTTACAGGCACTACGCCTGTAGGGACCAACAACATTGAGGTGGTTCAGTTAGGTCTACGAACTCCTGTAGGCACTGCTGGCGCTGTACAGGCCACGGGAACGGCGGATTCAACGACGTTCTTA
>VTLG01003512.1_pt1 | contig 36066 bp, 24 predicted proteins | sample 4694571 | NCBI WGS metagenome assembly VTLG01 (sample SAMN12604809, study PRJNA352737) | marine metagenome | biome: ENVO:00000447; feature: ENVO:00000209|ENVO:00000569|ENVO:01000036; material: ENVO:00002151; isolation source: viral sequences binned using virsorter ...
AATATTTTTAAAATCATCTCTAAGTTTGATTCTGCGAAATAAATTTTTTGTTTCGACAAACTCAAGGGATGAATTTTTGTCGGGCAAAAAAGAAGGATAACGCATATTTGGTAGTTCTCTGAAATATCCCATTAGTATCCAACTCCTCCTTGTCCTTGTTCAGAATCATAATCTATATCATATACTGGTTCAAGTTCTTTGAATGATAAATCTAAAATCATAGACACTGGTGTTGCGTCTTCATAAGTTGCGTATACACCTTCTCCAGTATAATTAACAGATACATCTGTAAGAAAACACTGTTTAAATTTATGTAAGAATGGATGATCTTGATTACCACTTCGATATCTAAGTTCAAATATATTAGGTGACTTTAAGAAGAAATTACCTCTTGATCCAGATTTATTCGCTGCTGCAGCAGTTTTAGGTGCCATGTTTCTTTTAAATGATCTTATAATTAACTTGATTTGTTCTGCCTCGGCACTACTTCTTGGTGTCATTTTAAATGAAAAACGAAAACTTCTAAGTGTCGGACCATTAAAGAGAAGTTCCATATTTGGATTAAATATTTCTCCACTTTGTCTTGCTAGTAATTGATTGACTGAAACATTACCACCAAGAGCACCCACAGCTTTTGAAGTTAAAAATTTAGTAGTAATGTCTTTAATTCCTTCTACACCACCAGCTCCTTGAAGAGCAGTGTTTTTAGTTTCTGCAAGTTTCGCTCCAACTTCTTGAATTGATCCTCCTAGATCATCAAGTTTTATACTTGACATTATATCTGTTGCTCCTTGTGCTGCAGCAGCCACAAGACCATTCATTCTACTGTCACCATAACTGGCACTATTACCATCTTGAACTTGTGATGGAATTTGAAGTAAAATGGTTCCACCATCTTTTAATACACGATTTGTTAATCCCCCAATCGATCTATATCCAACTCGGTTATTTAAACTATTTCTTCGACTTCCAGGACTACTTACTAAACTATTAGCACCATTTGTATTTTGACTATTTTTTGCCACAGGAACATACTCTAAGATATCCATCTGTAGATAGTCAGTAGCAGAAGAAAGTGCTTCATAAGGATATCTTAGTATATTACTACCACTACCACTTTGAAATAAATTTTTAAAAAAGTTGAGCATTTATTACCCTTTTTGGTTATTTATGTTGCTATACCAATAACACCTTCAGCATATGCTGCCTCTATTATTGCGGTAGAACCAACAGCTGTTATTGCTTCATTTCTTGCAATTTTAAAATCAACATATTTTTTGGTGATTCTATCAGTCGCAACTTGAGCACGACTTTTAATGGCATTTCTAACCCATTCCTGTTGATCAATCATCACAGACTGAAGTGCCTTATATTCACCAGTTGTGACTCCTACTGTATAACTTGTATGCATAACATTGAAAATTTTTAATTATTTAGTCCGATTTTACCATAAGGTATTGAAATAAGATCTTGTAACTCATCAGAATTAACGACATGTAAAGATCCTACTATTTCTTGCCAGGTATATTGTCTACTTTGACCCCAGTGAAAATTAATTCCACGAAAGCCCCATTGGAATATATCACTTACTACAACTAGAGGATGTGCATCATATTGAACGTTTGGAGTTTTTGGAGCATACACAAAAGTATATATACCACCAACATCAGGAATTTGCTCTGTATTTGATAAAACTTCTAAAATTTCAATCATTAAATCTTCAGGATCTTCGATTCCAATTAGTTTATCTCTTATTGTGCTTATACGACTCATTTAATTCCTAACTCGTGTTCTGTTAATACTTGAAATTTCCATAATCGATCTTTACAAAATTCATCTCCAGCTTTCCACTTTGCCATGTTTTTTGCGTATTCACGAACCTCATAAATGTATCCTTTAGTTTGTCTTTTAGGTTTTTTTGGTGGTGTGGTTTGTTTAGATGGTTTAACCTCAATTAATTTATGAACTATCTTTCCACTACTTTCTCTCACCTTTACATAAAAGTCTGGAAAATAATGATGAACACGATTATCGATTGGAGACTTATACGGAATTGCGATTTCTTCAGATGACCATCTCAATATTGATGGTGTTGTATCGCAGTATTTCATGAATTTCAACTCCCACAAAGATCTATAGATAATGTTTGTTGGATCACCTTTATACTTGTAGGGACATCTTGGTTTATATTTACCTTTGTATGACATCTAAATAGATAATAATACAATAATTTATATAAGGTATTTAGAGTGGCAGAATCCCTTGCAAAAAAAATTACGATGACACAAGCCAAACAAACGTTTGGTAATGTTGCGTTTAACAATCACTATATTGTCAATTTTTCTTCATTAAAACCTACGATCATCAGATATCTTGAGAGATCAACTGGTTTTAGTGATATTGATGAGTTTATATCAAGAACATCTGGACTTCTCTGTAGCGATGCATCTTTACCAGCATCTGCGTTTGCGACAGCAGAGGTAAAGGATAATTTTATGGGAATTCCACAAGAGTTCGCACATACTCGTTTGTATACTGATATTGATTTTACTTTTTATGTTGATAACAATTATACAATGCTAAGATTTTTTGAAGGTTGGATGGATTATATTTCAAGTGGATCGGAAAGACAAGGTGTGACTGATCGTGTTAAACCATATTATAGAAGAATGAAATATCCTGATGATTATAAAGTTGATACAATGTCAATTACAAAGTTTGAGAGAAACTATGATCGAGAGGTACAATATCAATTTATGAACGCATTTCCAAAGTCAGTCACACCAATACCAGTGACATATGGAGAAGCTGAATTGTTAAAAGTATCTGTAACTTTTAATTATGACAGATATATAATGAAAAGGATTAATGAACCAGAATATAATTCTCTTTTTGATGCCTTATTTGGTTCAATATCAAACATTTTTTAACCCCCTAAATAGATTTACTGAATTGTAACAGGATTATTATGCCTTTACCAAAAATTAATACACCGACATATGAGTTGGTGTTACCGTCTAATAATAAAAAAATTAAATATCGTCCTTTCCTTGTTCGGGAAGAAAAGATTCTAATTATCGCATTAGAATCTCAGGATATGAAACAAATTACTGATGCGATTGTTGAAATACTAAATGCATGTGTAATGACAAAAGGAGTTGAAATTACAAAATTAGCAACTTTTGACATTGAATATTTGTTCTTAAATGTTCGTGCAAAATCTGTAGGTGAAACAGTTGGTGTCAATGTAACTTGCCCTGATGATGGTGAAACTTCTGTTGAAATGGAAATTCCAATTGATGCCATTAAAGTTAAAAAAACAAAGAGTCATAAGAATATTATTAAATTAGATGATCAATATTCAATGAAACTTAAGTATCCTGAGTTAAGTAAATTTGTTGAAAATAATTTTGAAGTTGGTGGTGATGCAAGTGATGTATCAAAATCATTAAGCATGATTACCTCATGTATTGAGATGATTTATGATAATGAAGAGAGTTGGGATGCGAACGACTCCACAACAGAAGAATTGGAGGAATTTATAGAACAATTGAATACTAAACAATTTAAAGAAATTGAAAAGTTTTTCGATACAATGCCTAAATTATCACACACTGTAAAGGTAAATAATCCAAAAACAAAAGTTGAATCAGACGTTGTATTGGAGGGTTTAGCTGCTTTTTTCACCTAAGTATGGCTCATACTGACCTTGAGTCATACTTTAAAATTAATTTTGCGTTGATGCAGCATCATAAATATTCATTGACAGAGATTGAAAATATGATTCCTTGGGAAAGGGAAGTGTATCTTACTTTATTACGACAACATGTTGAAGAAGAAAACTTAAAGGCACAGCAAAACAATGGATGAGTCATCTCCAGTATATGAAAATTTTAGTAATAAAATGGCTGCCATGAGTGGCAGACCAAAACTGAATGTGACAAATATGAAATCTCCATTCAGTGGTAGTGGAAGTATTGTGCCAAAAATGACTGCTGGTTCTAAATTTATTCCAAGACCCTCTGGTAGAGGTGGAACTATTATACCACCAGAAGGACTAACAAGAAGAAAGAGGAGAAGTGATGCAAAACCATTTGGACAAGTTAAGGCAGAAATTGATTTAAAAGAAGAAAGAAAAAAATCTAAAAACGTATTTAAGATGATGGCAAATCTTAAAGAGAAAATTGCTATCAATTCAAAGAAAATTACTTTACTTAAAAATATATTACAAACTAAGGATAGTTATGGTGGAAAAGAAGATCCATTAGAGGAAACTAATAAAACAATTGAGGAGATTGGAAAGATAATAGAGAGAGATTATGATTATCGAATTTCTCAAGAAAAAGAAGAGAATGATAGATTAAGATCTGATAAGTCAAAAGAAAGACAAGATGAATCAGAATCTAAATTAGAGAATGTTAAAAAAGTTGGACAAAAAGTAGGACAAAGTATCAATCAAGGAGTATCTAAAGTAACTGCTCCAATTGGAAATATTTTTTCAGGTATTGCCGAGTCATTAAAGTTTATTGGTTTTGGTATTTTAGCAAACAATGCATTTGATTGGTTAAAGAATGAGGAAAATCGAGAAAAACTAAGCAATTTCTTTAAGTTCATCGCAAGTAAATGGAAATGGGTATTAGGAATTGGTGCTGGTCTTATCGGTCTTAAAGTTTTAGGATCAATTATCGGTATTGTAAAAACTGTTGGAACCGTGATTGGAATTCTAGCAAGTCCACTGGCACTTAAAGCCATTGCTGCGATTGCTGCAGGTGTATTAGTATACAAAGCTGGTAAATTTTTAATAGATAAAACTAGGGAAGCAATGTTTGGTGGTGAGGCTGGTGCTGAACAAAGAACTGAAAATGCGGAAGCACTATTAAAAGAAGGTGTAAATTTAAGAGGACAAGTTAATATTAGTAAAGGGTCAAGAAAAAGAGATGGTGACGTAATGAAATACGGAACTGAAGAGCAGAAAGCAGCATACTTAAAATTTCAAAAAGACGAAGAGGAAAGAAAAAAAATAACTGACGAAAAAAGAGCAGAATTAAAACCAATTGAAAATGCGATTGATAATTTAAAAAATAATGATTTATACATTGAACCACGAGCTAAGAGATCAAAAAAAGCTAAAACGTTAAATGCTCTTGGTAAAGCTGAAGAGAAAAGATTACAAGGCATATTAGAACAAATTCAAACAAAACATGATAACAGATACGGACAACCATATTCTCCTGTTGATAAAACTCCAATTGGAACACCTCTTACATCATCACCAAAAGATAAACCTGTAGTATCTAAAAAGAAAGCAAATGAATCTGTAATATCTAAATCTAACACTGAAAACAATAATATTGATGAAAAAATTAAAGGTATCACATTAAATAAACCAGGTGCTTCTTTTTTAAACATGGACTTAGGAACAGAAAAAGAAGTTGATGTTGCTGGTAATATAGATCCATCGGGTGGAGAAATTAATGAAATTGAAGTTGTAAACTCTATTAATAGTCTTAACGATTACATGACTAAAACGCCAAAGATACATCAGATAATTGGATAATATGGAAACAGCAAGTATTAAAAAATTAAAATTAAACGTTACTAATATTAAGAGTACACTTCTTAAAGGTAATAAAAAATTAATTAAAATTCAAGGATCAAATCGAAAAATAATGGATGCTGATCTAAGACAAAAAGAATTATCAAATAAAGAAAAAAAAATTGAAACTCCTCTTGTATCTAAATTTAAATCAACTGGAAAGAAAATATCTCAAAAGACGGGAAGCATGTTCTCTCGAATCTTTGAAGTTTTAGGATTGATTACTGCTGGAATTATAATTAATAATATTAAAACTATAATAGATAAAGTTAAGTCAATATATAAGGATTTACAAGAAAAAATTACTAAATTTTATGAGGATAATAAAGGTATATTTGATTTACTTGGAAAGTTTGTAAATGTTTTAAAAGATGGTGTTATGGGTCTACTATCTTTAATCGGCAAGGTTGATGTTGAAAAACAAGAGAAAGAGCAAGATGAAACCAAAAAGATGGTATCTGAACTTGATGGTGATAAGTTGAAAAAAATAACAGAACCGATGACTGGTTTAATGGGTAAAATTAAAGAAGCACTACAAGGTAAAAAACAGATAGATGAACCAAGTGAAGAAGAAGTGAAGGAGTATGAAAATGGATATCAACAATACTTAGAGGACAATAATCTACAGGATACTACAGAAAATAAAGCTGAATATACTATGTCATTGGAGCAAGATAATTCTGAAACCACAGAAGATACTTCAAAGAAAGTAACCACTACTACTAACACTCAAAAAATTTCTACTGAACGAAAAGTTAGTGGTAGACTTGATATAAAAACTGGTAAAACATATATCAATGAAAAAGAAGTTTCTGCTGATGAATATAATGCGTTTCAAAGCATGTCAATGAAAGAACAAGTACAAAAATATGGTCAGATTCAAAAATTAGATACGAGTGATAATACTGAATTACAAAAATCTAATCAAAACCAACAGTTAAATACAAGTGTAAATACTAATGATAATATTAACCCACAGAAAGATAAAATTTCCTCAGAGAATTTAAAGTATGATTCAAATGTTAATGAGGGTAATAAGCAAATTATAGTTATGACAAAAACTAACCAAACAACAAGAATCGTACCAGTAACCGTAGCAGTTTAAATCATGAGTGCATCAGCGTCATCAAAATATGCTCACCTAGTCATCAATAAAGATGGCAAAACAGCAAATATTCAGGCAAAGACAATTCAATTTAATTATTATGAGAGTTTATATTCTCCAATAGTTACTGCTACTTTAGTATTTTTAGATTCTGGTGGATCAATTAAAGCTGATAAGGAGCAAGATTCAAATGAAAGGTTAACAAATATACATGATGGATTACCAATTACTGGATTAGAAAATGTTGAAATTAAAATTGAATCTAAATTTGGAACTTTAGATTTTAAAAATAATCCATTAAAAATAAATTCGGCACCTATTATATCTCAGGAATCAAACAGACAAACAGTTTTTCTCTCAATGAACTCAGCACCTGCTGTTACAAATAATGATTCTCCAATTGCAAGAAAGTTTACAGGATCTATAAGTGATACTGTTACTAAAATATTGACTAATGATCTTAAGATAACTCAGAATCGAATCAAAATTGATAAGACTCGAAATTCTTATTCTTTTGTTGGTAAAAGAAGAGGTGGATTAGATATAATTAATGACTTATGTCGAAGATCAATACCAGCAAATGGTGATGCTGGATATTTCTTTTATGAAACACAAGATGGATTTAATTTTAGATCGATTGATAAATTAATTGAAGAAGGAACTGAAAAAATAAAATCAGATGCATCATATAGAACAAGTCACACTTACTTTTATGATGGTGTTTTATCAAACTCTGCAGAGAATGATTTTAAAATTTTAATTGAACCAAGATTTACTAAAGATCAAGATGTTCTTACCGCATTAAAGGAGGGACATTATTATAGTCGTAATATATTTTATGATCCAAGAACAGGAGAAAAAGATGAAAAAACATTTAAACTAGAAGAAGGTGGTTTAAAACAAACTTTAGGTAAACCTAAACTTTCTCTAGAGGGTGAAGTTAATAGTTACACAAAAATAAATTATTACATTTTAGATATTGGTAGTCAAGAACCAGGCGTTGATGTTAATGCAAACAATGATCCAAGAGAATGGTTAGCAACTTCAAGAGCAAGATATAATCTTCTACATACTCAAATGATGTTTATTCAAGTTCCATGTAATCTTGAACTGAAGGCGGGTGAAGTTATTCGATGTGAAATTGAATTTCCTGGTGAAAAAAAGGAAGAGGGAGCTGTAAGTCAACAACAAAGTGGAAATTATTTGATACTTCATTTATGCCATAGTTTTAATTCTCAAAGATCTTTTACATCTATGACCGTTGTTCGTGACACTTATGGACTACATACTAATAAAGGTTAGATATGAACGATAATAAACAAAAATCAACTTTTTTTGGTGATGATGTTAAATTCTGGTTAGGTCGTGTTGTCAGTTATAATGCACAGGAAGAACAAGCAAATGGAACCGCATCATGGGGGTGGAGATATAAAGTTAGAGTATTTGGTGCCTATGCTGATGATGAAGTTACAGATAGTGATGTTGTATATGCAACTTGTATGATTCCAAATACAGCAGGAACTGGAGCAGCAGGTGGATATAAAACTTTGAGAATATCTCAGGGAGATACTGTTTTTGGATTTTATATGGCACCTGATGATGGATTTCCTGTGATCATAGGATCACTTGGTCGAACTGATGCTACAAAAGATAATCCACAAGTCTTATCTGGATTTACAGCTGAGAAAAAACCAGGATTAATTGGTCGTCAAGAGGCAAATGAAAAAGATGGTCCGAACATACCAACATTAGATGCTTCAGCTGCGTCTAAAGGATCGGGAAAAGGAAAAGCTGTAAACACGGATGCCATAAGTAGTCAATTAGGTATAGATCCAAATGAAGAACCTAAAGTTAATGCTATCAAAAATCCTCCAACTCCTAAAACAGATAAGGGTCAAGATATAGTTAATAGTGGAACTACCTCAACTCCACAAAATCAGACTGTGGCTGAAAGACGTGAGGCAAGAAGAAAATATGAAGAGGAAGTTGAAAAACTTAAAGAAAGTCAGGGTGGTGTCATATATCATGATCAAGATGAAAAATTAAGAGAAGAGACATTATATGCCTACAGGAATAAAAATAGTGATTTTGTTAATCGAGTTGCTGAACAAAACAATATGAAGGCAGATGAAGTTAGTCAAATTATTACAAGTACAGAAAGAGAAGATCAAGATGCCAAACAAGAGTTACTCTATAATATTGGAAATGATTTTCAAGAGGACGTTGATTATGATGTAGATCCTGATTTTGAAATTACTCCAAAATATCTCTCCGATGGTGTTAGTATAAACCCAAAATGGGCTGAAGAAAGAATCAAAGATCAGGAGTCTTTTACTCTTTACTAATAAATAAATAACAAAGAAAGTAATTATAATGGCCGAAATAAGAGAAAACGAAATTACTGAAACTTTATTTTCTGAAGCTTTACCTCCAGAGTTTTTATCTGGACGTAAACTAGATTATGCTGTTAATCTTATTAAAGATAATCCTTTAGATAAAACAAATCAAGATATTATAAAACGATTTAAGAAGGACTACCCTGAATTAAACAATGTCTCTGCTCGTACAGCTGAAGAATTACAAAATTTATCTCAAAAAGAAAAAGAAGAAAGAAATAGAAGATTTGAGAATTATAAAAAAAATGGAAAAGAACTTGTAGGATCAGCTTCTGAGACTACTGGTCAGACAATTGTTCTTGCCACTCCAAGTGGAAATAGTTTTTATGAACAAGTAGAAGCTGATATGGGTAATTTTTTTGATAGAGTTACAAAAATTGGAGCTGCTGGATTAAGCATGCCATCAGAAATTAATGATATAGTTGGCAAAATAGGTGCAACCTCTAATCAGTTTGTAGGACAAATTGGTAATGGACTAGCAGATTCAATGGTTGGTTTTATGAAGGGTGGTATGGCAGCACAGGCAACCAGAATATTTGCCCAGTATCCTAATAATCCAGCTTTAGCCGTTAAAATAATAACTGCTAAACAAAATAGTTTAATTAGTCCAGCAAAAAGTTTGTTTAATGGAATTGAATGTTTGACATCTAAAGTCGGAAATGCTTTACTTTCAACCATTAAAGACATGATTTCAGGTATGATTAAAAACGTAATTAATGCTGCTACATGTGCTGTTCAACAATTTATTGGTGCATTGGTTGGAAAAATTACAGGTTTAATTGATAGTTTAATCGGACCTCTTTTAAATCCTATACAATCAATACTTAATGCTTCTTTCAATGTTAAACAGGCAATATTTGGTGGATTAAATATGATGAAGAAAGTGGGTAGTTTATTTAATTGTGGTGAAAAATCACCTACTGTCGCATCTGATAAGTATGCAATCGATGCTGGTTCAAAAATGAGTAAAAGTGAAGTTGAAAAAAATAAAAAAGTTAATCAATCAATCGCAGCTGCCAACTCTGCTACAAGTGCCATAGATGGTATTACAGGTGGTTTAAATAATTTTGAATCAAATTACGGACAGTGGAGTATTTTTGGATCTAAAATAAATGAAGCTGGTAATCATGGTATAGGAAATTGTTATACTGGAAATGTCTTTGCTTGTGGAGCACCAAAAGTTGAAATTTTTGGTGGTGCTGGAGGTAGAGGTGCTGCTGGTGAAGTAATACTTGGAAAATTTGTTGATAATTTAGATAAAGATAACATTTATGGTGATCTTAAAAGAACTGGTAGTATTTTAGGTGTAAATATTACATCACCAGGCGAAGGATATCTTGATGCTCCATTAATATCCTTTACAGACAGTTGTAATCAAGGGTATGGTGCTTATGGTAAAGCAGTTATTGATACTAATCAAAATTCTCCAACCTATGGTCAGTTAACTGATATTATCATTACATCACCTGGTACAAACTATCCAACTGATGGATATTCTATAATTGATGAAGACAATTCGGATGGTGTTAATGTCTTAGATAGTGATAACTCTGAAGTTTATATTGATAGAGTTATAGTTGATAATGGTGGAAGTGGTTATGATCCTGAAGAAGATACAATAGATACAGGTAATGGTGATGATGCTGTTGATGACTTATCTTTAATAATTAATGATGATATTAATAGTCCTAATTATGGATCTATCATTGGTGTAGATGTCATACAACAAGTTGGATATGATGATCTTCCTACTTTAAATATAAACTCAAAAACTGGTGTAAATGCCGTTATTCGCCCAGTTATGAAGGTTAGAAAGAGAGTCGTATCAACTGAACAAGTCCTTCAGAGAGTTCAGTGTGTTGGTAATTTTCCAAGAACAAATTAAATTATGTCAGATCAAGCTAGACAATATGAAATATTCGGTCAGAAATTATTGATCGAGACTGGGGGTAATAAAGTTGGTTTTCCTGGACCTGCAGCATATATCTTAGAGTCTATAACAGATGATGGTAATCGATATAATCAATCACTACATGAAGGTAGTGGTTTATCAAGAATTTATACTGAAAAAACTCTTCAGGTAGAATGTGGAATAAAAAATAATTTAGATGACATTAGTTATCAATTAACATCTCATAAAGGATCTATTGGATTAAATGCTGAAGGTGGTTGGGTTAGAATTAAAGGTAAAAATATTTGTATAGAGGCAACAGATCAACTTGTATTACAAGGTGCAAAAGTACGCATTGGTTTTTCACAGAGAGGAAGAACTGATAAAATTGATCTTGTTGCTCAAAAAATAAATGCGAGTTGTCGTGGTGGTAATATTGGAGATCTTCTTCGAACCAGTAATATTTTTCAGGCATTTAGTGGTAGTTATGTAATTGATGGTTTGGTGAGTGGTGTCACTAAAGGTGTAGGAAAGTTCGGGTAGTATTATGTCTCAGTTTCCAATAGAAAATTTAAATGTAAATCAGGGTGATTCTGTATTTGAAACCGTATACATTACAAACAAATTATTTTATGATTTTGATGAAGATAATATAAAGGCAAAAAATTTAATTACAGATGGATTTTTAGCTGTAGGATCAACTGCTACATTCTCATCAAATGTAAATATTTCTGGGACACTAAATATCGCTAATATTGTAGCGAGTGGAAGTGTAAGTGCTGATAGTTATGAAAATTTTCAATTAGTAGATTTACCAATAGGAACAACTGAAGAATCAACTTTTGCACCAAATAGGATTTTAAGAGTTAATCAATCAGGAACTGGATATGAATTAATTGATACTATTGAAATTACACAATCAATGGCAAGAAGTCTTGGAGTAAGTAATGATGGTACAATTTATGAAGGGACAGGATCTACTGTTGATGGAAAATTACAAATAAGTGGTATTTCAACATCAACATTCAATTTAAATGATAAAGTAAAAATATTTGGTGCTACAAAAACAAGTATTGGGTCTACTGTTTCCATAGCATCATCTACAATGACCGCTGCTCCTATTCCTACAAGTGGTGGATCAAGTGCGAGAACATATTACTATTGGGTTTCTGAATATGATTTATTTACTGGACAAGTTGGTGCTGCTTCATCAATAACACCAATATCTGGAACACAAAGCACGACTCTTGATGATATGAATGATGTAGCTCATGTTTCTTTAACCTTAAGTCGAAGCAGTACAAGTAATGGTTTATTAATTTATCGTCAAGAATATGTTGGTACTGGCAATGCTACAAATCGGAACACTTCCAATGGTAAATTAATCGCAATTTTGGGAAGAAAAGAATTGGGAACTTCAAATCTTACTTCGCTTAATTACAAAGATTATGGTAATTATGATCAGACAGCATGGGCAGGAAAAGGAACCAGTAATGAGTTTATTGGATCTGGAACTACAACAAATCAAATTCATTTTCCATTGACTCCATCAGGACATAGGAGAGGATGGTCAATTGATAAAGTTGTTTCTGCTGGTTCAAGTAGTATTACATTATCTAATAATTATAATTTAAATTCGGGAAATGATGTAAAAGTAGTACATGATAATACTTCTTCTCTTTCAACTGTAATTGATGCAGTTAGTGCAAACGGAGGTAATACACTTACCTTGAGTGGTGGAACTTACTTAACAAATAAATTAATTCTTCCTACTGGATTTACACTTCAAGGTAGTGGAAAAAATACAATAATTAAAAGACAATATTTTGGAAACGATTTGGATGATGGGGATGGCAACTCTTTAACAAGTGATGGTAACTTTGTTGGTATTGGTACAACAAATGGATCTGACTTAACAATTTCAAATATTACGTTTGATGGTAATAATGTTAATAATGTTAATTATGAAAGTGATAGTGACAATTATCTATTATATTTTAAAGGAGTTTCTTCTTCTTTGTTTAAAGATATTGAAATTAGAAATTCTTCAGCGTCTGGTTTATATTTGAGGGAATCAGAAAGAGTATCTGTTGAAAATAGCACCTTTGTTGATGGGTCTTTAACTGATAGATATTATTATAAACCGATTGATGCTCAGAGTTCAAAAGTTTTTAGATTAAATGATTGTTTAATTGAAAATTTTCCAGGATCAGTTGATATATCGGTGGTTGAAGTCGCATCAACTGGTGGCAATATTATTCGTAATTGTGGAACTGGTATTGAGGTATATGCCACAGGTAAAATTACCACAAGTAATAATATTATCTTAGGACCTGCTGATGAGTGGTTCCCATCACCAGACATTTATGATAGTGATTGGGATGGAATAAATATCTATATCCGCAGAGGTGAAACTTTTGAAGGTCCTGTTTTACAGTACCTAGAAGATGGTAATCCGAAGGATATCAGTTCAACTCAATTAAGTATGTTGAGTGCTGGAATTGGTACAATGGTTGGATTGGGTGGAACGAATGCTACTCAAGTAAGTCTTGGTGCAACATTCTTACCTTTCAATTTACTAACTCCAAATTCAGGAACATTTGGAAGAGAAAATGGTTACATTCAAGTTGGTTTAACATCAGCTCAAACAGCTACTCTTGGATTATCTTCTAGTATAGGATACCAGATCATAGCTGCTGAATTTCAAAATGTTCCAACTGGTCTTTCAACGACTGTTGGTATTGCCACTGGTTATTGGGGAGGTGATGGAGCGTTCACTGGTAATCTTGGTGGAGGAACTAAAATTGGTTCAGGATGTACTAACTATGTTATTCGATTATCTGATAGTAACCAAGTATCAACATTTGCTGAAGGTGATGTTGTTAAACTTGTAGGACATGAACTAACACCTGATCCAAGCACTCTTGAATTTACTGTTGGTAAAATTCATGATGGAGCACTTAAACATTTAGAGTTAAGGTTCAATCCAAATCCTGGTACCACCACTGTTAATACCACTGGTGGATCAAATGCAACTCCTGATACGGGATTCATTTATAAGAAAAAAGTTTTTTTAATCGCTAAAGGAAGAGTGGGAGTGACTTAAATGGCAGACAACACTAATGTTAATAATAATGCAGCCGTCGTAGTTGTAGGTAGAACTGCTCCAGTTCCTCCTGGTCAACAAAAATCTGAAAAATCTTTACCAGTTGTTATTGCGAGTGACCAATCAACAATTCCTGTTGCCGAACAGAATAAAGTTCAGTCAGAAGTTGCTCTGTCTCTTTTAGGTATTCCAAGATCTGAGGTTGCTCTTGGTATTTTTGCGGATGTTAATACTTATGATGTAAACCCAACAGAATGGACATCAACACCAGAGCAGTATGGACAAGTTTCAGCGGGAACAACAACTGTTTATACAGGTGCTGGTTCAACAATTATGGGATGGGGTCTTACTCATGTTCCTGAAGAATCTGGAGCATTAGTTGAAGCACCCCCTGATAAAAGTGCCGTTTTAACCTCAAAAAGATTTTTTAGGTATCAACCAGGTCGTGTTTCTGCTGCGACTTTTGGTGTTAAGACCACGGTTATTGAAAGTTCGGGTGTGGGTATAGGAAATCCAGCAATTCGTAAGTACGGTATATTTGATAACTATGACGGATATTATTGGGAAACTAGAAATAGTGGTAAGGGTGATAATTTTTGCGTTGTTAGAAGAACTCAGTCAATTACACCAAGTAATCCCCTACCATTTCCAACTAGTCAGGAGGATGATTATGGTGTCACAAATCCATTAGATCCAACAGCTCCTAGAGCATCTGAGTCTCTTCCAGGTGAGGGTAGCCCATCGCTTCCAACAGATCCACCAACAACCCCAGACGGATATAAAAATCAAGAGTTTGGACATTTAGTCATCATTCGAGATAGTTTATTGATGACACATGCTGGTGTGTATGATCCTTCATTATTACAACCAGAAAGTAAGGTTAGTATCAGTACAGTCTCAAGTGGATATGTTCTTGAAATTCCAAACGCCACAAAACAAATCACACATACAACCTATGATATACAAACTGGTTTAATGGTGATTACAACAAGTGATAGTCACGAATTTCACTTAGGAAAGTTTTTGACATTATATGATATTACAATGACATGTAATGTAACTGGATCTCCAGTGAACAAGACATATCCAAATAGAAAAGATGGATATAATGTCGTTGGTATAAATTCAGCAACTCAATTTGTTGTTAATGTTGGGGTATCAACTGTTCCTACAACTTATGTTTCTGGTGGTTGGGCAGTCGGATTATCCACAGGTCAACATGTTAGGTATACAAAAGGAATTAATGAAGATGTCATAGGTGGTTTAAGTGATGAACAAATTTATAAACTTAATGGTATTACAGTAGATACTTCTAGTGGAATATGTACCGCAAGTTTAATAGCTGTCTCTGCTTCAGGTGAACAAGTTGTCACTGGTCTAACTAACGGTACAAGTTATACGAATCATTCTTTAGTTACTCCAGTTCCATTTTTATTACCAATTGCTAAAAATCTTACAACTCTTGTTGGAAGAGGTAGTACAGTTACTAATAATAGTCATGAGGCATATGCTACATTAGAAACAAATGATGCAAATGTTGACTCTGCGGGTACAGGAATGTTTCCTTATGTTTATGAAGACAATTCAGGAAATACAGAAGGATATATTGATACAAGAGCATCATCATCTACTGAATTAGCTACTTTAGCAGTAGAGGTTGATAAAGTTAACAATGCTTTTTACAAATGGGTAAATCAAAATGTACACATTGATTTTTGGAATGTTTATGAATATCGAGTTCCGAGATCAAGATTTAGTGGAGATAGATTAGATTCTTTAACTGATACCTTATTGTTTAGTGATGCTGTATCTACAGATAAACCAGGATCAATAGTTATAGATCCAAATACAGGTGAAGCTGTAACTGATACAAGTATATGGGATCTTGATTTTACAAAAGTTACCATGTACAAGGTAGAATTCTCATGGTATGGTGCTGTTGGTGCGATGTTCCTTGCCTATGTTCCAGTTGGAGCAGGTGAAGCAAGATGGGTGCGTGTTCACCATCTAAGAGCATCTAACCAATTGAAAATTGCTTCTCTTGGTAATGCGACTCTCCCCATTACATATATGGTTTATGGTGGAGGTAATCCAAATTGTCTTGGATATGCGAATAATTTAAGATTAGAAACACAATATAATTCAGCTTCTGATCACATTGTCAAGTATGGTGCTTCATATTATATTGATGGTGGAGACAGAGGAACTGTAAAATTATTCAGTCATGCCACAGACACAACGATTGACATATATGGATCAAAAAGAACTTTCGTTGTTGGAACTGGTGCTACTCATGTTGGACTAACAACCGCATCGAGTTCAAGTGAGCAACCATACATATATGCTAATTCAAACTCTGGTTTATCAACAACTTTTTATGTTGGAGCAAAAGTAATTACAGGACAGGCTTTAGATCAAAATATAAGAATCGATCATGTTGGTATTTCAAGTAATAGATTATATTTAAATGCTCCATTATCAACAACAAGTTTGAGTACAATTACAATCATTCCAGATCGACCAATTTCTCTTATTGGACTTAAGTGTAGAGATTTTATTCAGAGTAGTACTGGACAGTCTGTAAGAAACAGAACTCAAGTTTATCCGACTCGATTATCAACTGGATCAACAGGACAAATTGTTAAGGTTGACTTACTTAAAACTCCAATTTTTCAAACAGATCACATCATTACAAATAATACAGGACCAGTAATTCCAACACTTACAAATATTGGTAAAAGAGGAAGACCCACAAAAGTTGGTCTTGGACTAACTGCTTACATTGGAACTCATACATTTGTTTCAGGAAGTAGTGATTTAAATAATGCGATAGCTCTTTTTACAAATGTCAATACTAAAGTTGCGATCACAAATGTGGCATATAATTCGGGAACTGGTAAATTAACAGTAACTGCTGCATCTGGTAGTTTCTCTCCTGGAACTCAAATTAGAGTTCTAAAAGAATCTTTGACATTCAAATGTAGTCTTGATAATTTTGCGACAGAACATTCATATCCTCGTGTCATAGATCCTATTTTTGACGGAACTGCTTCATTAGGAGGAACTGATTTTAATGGTGCTGTGGTGAATGACAGTGCTGGACGTCAATATAGTAGACCAGTCAGACTTTTAACTGGAACTTCTGGAACTACATTGGTGTTTAGTGTAACCTCAGATACAAGTTCTAATACCGTTGCTGATGTGCCCTCTGCTGCTGAATATATTCGAGATATTGGAAAAGGAACTTATGGATGGTTTAGAGGATTCTTTAATAATGATGCTTCTCAGAAAAAATTTGGTGTTTTAGGATATCTTGAAAATAGAGGATCTGATCGAACTAAAGGAATTGAAGATGATGGATATTATTTCTATGCTTTAGATGCAAGTGAGGATGAAATTGTATTGATGGCACTTGAACCTTTCTTGCGTGAAACAGATGTGAGTCCTGTTGGTACACCACTGACACCAACTGTAAGTGAATTTACATTAGATTCTCTTTCATCTATTTTAGTAAGTGATGAAAATAGGAGTCCAATTCCTGGTACAGGAACTGTTGTCGCAACAATATTTGTACCCGCAACAGGAGATGAATTTGACCTTTCTTCTTACTTTGACTATAATAAAGAGTATCTATCTTTCCCCTTAACAAACAAGATTGAAAGTTTATATCTTATGGCATCATGTTCTAAAAATTATGAAGCAGCAGATCCAGCTGCTTCGACTGCTGCAAGTCTCACATGGGAGGAACAGTAGTTTATGACTAATGGTGGAAAAGATTCGTTTATTGGACATGATAAACGTCCAGTTTCTATTGTTCCACGAGATGAACAGGTATTAATAAACTTTAGAAACGGAAAAGTATTAACTGACGAATTTGACAATCCTTTAATAGTAGAAGTTGATACCTTTTTTCTACCTGATGCGACTGCTAAAAGATCAACATCTGTCACATTACCCTCAGAGCAAGACGGATATACCAGAATTGAGTATGATGCTGTTGGAATTGTAACAGCTACCTATGGTAATTCAAATAATACAATTACTTTACAAGTCAGTAATAGTGGAGTTGCTGTAGGAGATAAAGTTAGTGGTAATGAGATACCTCATGGTACAGTTATATCAAGAAAAATATCAAATACAGAATATAGATTATCTGAAAATTCAACTCTGTCTGGGAGTACAACAGAACTGATAAAAATTCAGAGAAGAATAGTAGCAACAAAAAAATTAGATCCTGTTCTTAAAGTTGAAGAACAATTTCCAACCGTAAGTGAGGTTAGTAGTACATTACTTGGTGTTGATCGTGCTGAAACACAATTAAGTTTATTTTCTGATGTTTCATCATATGGATTAGATAATGATGAATTTGAATTTTTTCAAATTCGTGAAGGTAGATCTGATCAGCGATGGGAGAATAGAGTTAATAGCACATATGGTAAAAGATATAGGGGAGAATTATTTGAAGAAACTCAAGAGTCTGGAATCCGTATTGGAGCTTTTCCTACAGCATATTCATATCCATATGGACCTCGCCTTGAGAGAACAGGTGATTATAATGAAGAATTGTATAAGGACTATATACAATTTATAAAATTAGGAAATGATTTATATGAATATTTTTCTGGTGCTGCTGGTGCTGCCTATCCAGACTCATGGAGAAGATCTTTTTTAAATCCTGGTGATGTTTATGTGAATCCTTCAGGATTTGGTGGCGAAGAAGTTGAGTATGAAGGTGACGATCTTGATGTTTCATTTGCTAGAATAGATGATTGGACTGAAACATGGCGAGACATATCTACTAAACAATTAAAAGATCCTACTACGAATTTACCTTTTGGTTTTGCAGAGATACAAGAATTAATTTTACCTGGTACCTCCGATAAATTTTCAATAAAATATCCCGTAGCTGGAGATATAAGACCTGGATATTCTACCACTCAGGGGATATACGCAATGCTTCAGTCAAGAAGAACTTTTAGATATCAACCTGGTCGAATAAGTGGATTTACTTTTGGTGTAAGAGCATCAACAGAAAGTGTCTCAGGATATACTACAGAATGGGGAATCGGAAATCCTACTGATCATTATCTTTTTAGAATAAGTAAAGGAAATTTATCTATAGTTAGAAGAAGCACTGTTCCTTTAGATTCTGTTGCTTTAGCAAGAAGTGGACTTTCTCTCATTGATCAAACACCTCAAACTTCTGGAAATATAATGGATATAGATCCTGATACTGGTGGACAAAGAATATATAACACAATTGAAGTACCTTCGGATAATTTTAATGGAGATCCTTTGAATGGTAATGGACCTTCAGGATATAACTTAGAACCCTCAAGGGTTACGATGTGGAAAATTGAGTTTGGGTGGTATGGTGCGATTGGTGCAAGATTTTATGCGTATATTCCAGCTGGTGCTGGTGAAGCAAGATGGGTCGTAGTTCATACATTTGTTATTGAAAACTCTCTTGGAGAACCATGTTTACAGGATTCTTATTTTAAATTAAGATATACTATAGGAATTCCAAATAGGATAAACATAAGACAACCTGTATTCATATACAAGTATGGTGCTTCATATTATATTGATGGTGGTGATGAAGGAACAAAAACTATAAGTTCTAATTCTTCAGGAGAGAAACAAATTAGGTCACAAAATGAAGAGACCTTGATTGGCATAGCTCCTAAAAATTTTATTTTTAATAGTCTTGGTCAGGGAGTAATTAATAAGAAAGCAATTTTTCCAGTAAAAGCAACGTTTAGTTCAGATATATTAGCCGAAATAAATGTGAGAGAATGTGAGGGATGTCCAGGATTTGGTCATGTTTACACGCCAGGTTTATCAACAGGTGAAAATGGTAAAATAGTTAAAGTAGCATTTATAGAAGCTGATAAAATAGTTGGGATCAATACTACTTTTCATGAGTCTGATAGGGGATCAAAATTAATCGCTCCAACTTTATGGAACGCATATTTAGAACCTGAACTTCCAACAGGTAATACTGATGAGTTTGATCAGGGAGCTATTGTAGGTTATCCTGGTAGAAGACCATTTAGACGATCATCAGATTATAATAAAGAACCAAGACTTATAGCTGAACCAGGTCTTTTATATCTTGATAGAGTTCAAAACGCTGATGTAGAAATAGAATCTGATCCCAGTGGTATAGAATATCCACATGATGTTAGATTAAGTAATAAAAATAATGCTGTTGCTTCAAGTGCAGTAAGACTTACAGGATCTCAGATTGATATTCAATTTGTTCATCCAAATACAAAAGACGATTTCGTTCATTTTGCAGATTTTGATATTGGAGTTACTTCAGTTGAACCTGATATTGATTCAGCAACACCAACAATTTTAGATGGATGGAAAGTTGCGGGTGTGACAACAACTATTTTACCAGACTCTTTAATGTTAGCTGGAACTAATTCTCATAGATTTGCTACTATTGATCCATTTGGTAGAGAAACAGGTGAAATATATGCGTCTCAGCGTCCACCATATGATATGGTAATTGATCACAGAGTTCCTGTTATTTCAAATCCAGGCGGTGGTAGATGTGGATTAATTACAATTAGAATTGGAGAACCTCAAGAGATAGATCAAATAGAATATATTACTACAAATCCACTAACATCAGCAACGGGACATTTTTTACAAAGAGAAGGTACGTTTGCATCTGGAGTTGATTTTACTGGTGGTCAAGTTACTATTTCTGATGGAAGTGGTGGATTCTCATTTCCTACTGACAGTTCTGGAGATATTATTACTTACCTTTCTGAACAACAAATTTATCAAGATGCAAGTCTCAATGATATTAGTTTTATTGAAATTAGTGGGGATGTTACTGCTAGTGGTATTCCAGCAACAAATATTACTATTGCTATAAGACCTTTAAGACTTATTAGTTCAGTTCATAATACAACTAGAATTTATAATTTTAATCCATATCCTCTTTACTTCGTAGCTAAACTTGGAGATAACTCTACAATTCATAATATATCAATAAGAGAAAAAATAGGAACTTTTACAAGAACTATTGCTCCAGTATTTGCTGTAACTCCATACGTTACAGTAGAGAGATATAATAATCAAGCTGAATCAGATGGATCTCCTCCAACAAACTTTGTGGAGGTTGATAGATTATCATCTGCTCTTGTTGATGTACAGAACACACAACAATTAAGACCATCTGTTTTAAAAGATGTTTTTTATGTTGGTGAAAATGATTCAAAAACAGTTGATATGACTGGAGTTTTTGGTCCTGATAGAACCGCCATCACTCCAAACTTATTAAATTCATCAGCTACTTTCTTTACCGCAAAAACATTTAAAGATAGTAATGGTCTTAATACATCTGGAACCATTCAAATGGGAATTAATTATGGAGAGCAGTAATGTCACTTAAAAATCCCATAATTTTTGGTTTAGAAGCACAAAGAAATTTAGCAGAAATACCAAATACAAATCTTGCACTAAGATCTCTTAATCTTAATATTCTTGATTTTGATATTATCCGTGGATCAAAAGATGCGGGAGCTTCTGAAACTGATTTCAGAGGTTTGAGTGGATTAAATCAACCACTTTTTAGAAGACTTGGAAGATACGTAGATGACTCAGGTTTTTATGAAAGTTTAATATCAGAAAAGGCGGGATATTCATCGAGTCTATTTGGTAATTTAACGGTATTTGGTAGTGTAGATGGTAATGCTGTTAGATTTAGATATGTGGCTGTAGATAACTCTGGAAATAGATCAATTGGTATTGCTGATATTTCAACCTCAAGAGTTAGTTCTTGGAGTTCATCAGCGAGTCCAGTAATAGCATCCTCTCCAATTTCATATGGTGCTCAAGTTGGAATTAATACTAGTGGTGAATTAAGATTTGGAACACAAGATGGAACAACTGGAACTAGATTACAGACTACAATAACACCAGAAGAAAAAGAATTTGCATCTGAACTTCCCACACATAAAATTGAAGTTACAATCGATAATAATACTCGATCTTTTTATGCTATGAAAGGCATTCCCATTACATTTACAGGTTTCTTTAGGAAGGTATCAGCCAAGGCACAATTAACTTCACTGATTTCAAGTATTCCTCCAAGTTGGAAAATATCTCAACTTGATGGTAGTGGAGTTACAAAATTTGCAAATCAAGGTGGGACAACTAGTGAAATAAGTTATAAATCATCAGTTTCAAGAGAAAGAAATATTCAATTCTATTACAATCCTGATAATATTTCACTTCTTGAAATACCAAATGCACAAATTTCTGAATTACCAATAAGTAAATTTCAAAATTTACGTACTTTTAATCTTATCAATAATAATCTAACAAATTTTCCAGATCTTACTGATGTTGCTCCTAATCTTAGAACACTAGTATTTTCCAGAAATCCATTTTACTTATCTGATAATCCAAATGAAAGAAGAATTAATGATAATATAGTTAACAAAATACCCGAAGATCTCACTTCTTTAACTTTGGGTGGATCTTTTGGTGAAGATATACCAAAAGATATTTTGGGTCGTTTTACTAATCTTAGAACTCTAAGTTTAGCGTTTGATTCAGGAAGAAGATTTGTTCCTTCAACAAATCCTGGACTTTGTACTTGCCCAAATGTTCCAAGTACAGTAACTAACTATGATTTGCGAGGTAATGATTTTAGGAATTTCGATGCCAGTCCAGGAACAGATGCTGATGGTAATCAGATGGTATCTGTTGAAACCTCAACTACCCTTGTTAATTTAAATCTAGCTGATAATGCTAATCTTAGAAAAGATGCCTTTAGTATCGCTTCGGGTAATAGTGTAATAAAAAATGTTTATATCAATAGAACAAGACTACCCATACCAGATTTAAGTGGTAAATCGGCTCTTGAGCGTTTTCATGCAATTAATATGACCAATGTTAATCAAAGTTTAGGTTTTTTCACAAGTGGTAATACATATAAATTTGATAATTGTAATGCTTTGATTGAACTACGACTTAGATTGACTAATATGGGCGGTGCATTTCCAAAATTTACTAATTCAAATTTAAAAACTATAACATTGAGAAACACTAGATTAGTGGGTGGAGAACATAATGGAAGCACTCAATATGTTCTTCCCGAACTTACTTTTCAAAATGCACCAGAACTAGCACTATTCCAAATAACATCTGATAAATTTTTAAAAGATAAACCAATACATCCAAACGCATTTACATTTACTCCAAAATTATCTGATATATGGTGGCAAAGTAGTCGCAGAACTAATGGAGAAATTAAAGATTTATTTAAACAATGTCCTGTTTTGAGAATTGTAAGACTTTTAGTAAATTCATTTACTGGTAATTGCCCTAATTTTCAACAACAAAAAGATTTTATTTATTATGTTCACTTAGGTTTTAATAAATTATCTGGAGATATTCCAGCTTTGGCCAATTTAAGTCAATTATATCAATTAAGATTATACAATAATAATTTTACAGGAATTAAAAAATTCACTAATTTACCTAGATTAAGATATTTTTGGTTTCATAATAATCAAATTACGGGTAAAATACCAGATTTTAGCGATTGTCCAAGATTATACTACTTAGTAATGTACAATAATCAATTTACAACATATGAATCTGGATCATTTAAAAACATTACACAAATAAGATATTTGGATGTTGGTCGTAATTCATTAACTCAAACTTCAATAAATCAAATAGTTACAGACTTATATGATAACTATCTTGCAGCACCCCGTGGAAGTGTTGTTATAAATCTTTCTGGTGGAACAAATGCTGCTCCGAGTGGACCTGCTCTTGATCTTGTGACTATATTAGAAAGTAATGGATGGGATATTAGGAGTAATTAAATGGCAAAACCAAATCAAGGTTATCGAAGAGATTTAGATTTACAAGAAACTCCAAATGATTTTACCGCACTTGATAATTTAGGTGGTACTGGTATTTCATTTGATTTACAAATTATACAAAATAATTTACGAAACATATCAACAGCTGGATTTAATACTTTAACTGATGGTTTTTTTGATTTTGGGACAGAATCAACTTTTGTTTTTACTAATGATGATCCACTTACATTTGAAAAAACAGTATCTTTTGGAGCGACTACATTTAACACAACAGATACTTTTTTTGTATGTAATTCAGATGGTGAAAGAAAGTTTAAATTATCTACCACATCTAGCACCTCTAGCACAGGCATAAACACAATTTCAATTACAGGAACCGCCAGTAATAATTCTTTTAATTTTATTCGAAGCGATGCTGTTTCACAAGAAAATGTTCTTAATTTAGTAGATCCTGTATCATTACAAGATGCTGATTTTGTGACTATTCGTAATATTCCTTTTCCAAAAATAAATAATTCTTTTGATGAAGTTCAGGAACGAATTGAAAATGCTAAATTTTTTATAGGTAGAAAATATAAAGGAAATGATGACACTGAAGCAAATTCTAATGTTAAAATTGAAGGTGTGTTAAAGGTTAAAGATCCAGCAGCTTTTAATGATAGTTTTTCTGATTTGGGTGATACTAAATCTCCTGGAGTTTTCATTAACAACACTCGTGCTTTTTCAAGTGATAATAATCCTTGGGAAGAATTGGGAAGTGATAATGGAACTGGTACTTTATCAACAGATAGCACAGAGGTTTCTGTAGCAGAGTTAAATTTTGTGAACAGCATATCTATCGGAGGAACAACTACAAATTCTGTTACTTCATCAAATGTTACTACTTATACACATAAACTTCCAGTTGTAATTAATGGTGAAACATATTCTTTACTATTAAAGCAATAATTATTCACACATAATTTCAAATACTCCTGAAGGTGTTGTTATACCAAATGATCTTGTAGAATTTACACTACTTAAATTAGAACCTAAAGATGTAATTGTTGAAATACCAGTTGCCGTTAATGAATCAAATTTTAAATTACCATCAGCAAGTTGTAAATTTGGCCTACCTGTTTTTGTTTGTAATCCATTATCAGTTGGGTTAAATGGTGGAGATGTATCTAATGGTGGGCAACATAATATTCTTTGATTAATATCACTAGATTCTCTTGTAACAGTAATTTTTTCATTTTCTAAGAGATTTGCTGTTGTGGCATTATTGATTACAATATTAGTAGCATTGATGGCAGTAATCTCAGTATTAGCCGCAAATTGAGATCCTAAAACACGATATGTTGATGTATTTGAAAGTGCTCCTGTACCTGAAACTGGAATTGTAGTTGCTGGAGAATTAGTATTAGCCGTTACTACCAAACATTCAGTGTCTGTTGGTGTACAAAAAGCACTTAAAGAATCATTAATTAAACCTCTCTCTTCATAAAAATATAATTCTGTGGAACCCATATTTTGACTGGAAGAAAGTGTGACCTGTGTAGAGCTTCCTGTGGTTGTAATTCCAGTGTACGCAGTATAATCACCACTTCCAGCATTTCCAATTACAATCATACCAGTTCTTAGATTAGTGGTATTGCCACTTGATATTGTTAACGTAGTTCCACTACTACTTCCAGTAACTCTTTTTACAAATCCACGATGTTCTATAAATGATATGCTATTGTTTGCCGTTGCTGTCGCATTTTTATCTAAAATAATAAATTGATTATCTAAAACATCATCCACAGCAGTATCATCTGGAATACCTGATCCAAATACGATATTTCCAATTTCAATGCCACTTGTACTAGTATTTGCTGGTAGTGTTAAAACTCTTGATCCATTGGTTAGTTCAAGTGAAATAGTTGATCTTGTTATTGCGGATAATGAAGTTTTAGGTTCATATTTTATATCAATTTTTTTAGAAGTTTTAATTTTAACATAATCATCTTTTGATGCAGATCCTCCAAGAGCTCTTATAAAAGTAGTTCCTCCAAAGTTTATTGAATTATCCATAAAGTTTTCGAAAAAACCTTTACTCTCATCACTGAAATCATAATCAGTAGCATATAAAAAAGTGTATCTTAAATCTCTACTATCATTATCAAGAGGACCACTAAAGTTAAAAAATATTTCTTTTTCAAACTCAGGATTATTAGCACTAGTAGATGGACTTACAGAACTAGGAATGAAATATCTTATTCTAATACAGTATTTCTCAAGTTTGTTTAAAACATATGGAACATCTATTACATCTGTGGTTGATTGCCCCATTGATTTAAAAAATGTAACATTGTTAGATCCACTAAAATTACCTGTAACTGGATTTGTATTAGAGTCATCTTCAAAGAAAATAGCACCTGTGGCTGTATTCACACTCCTAACTAAAGCTGTATCCGTTATTCGATTTGTTCCACTAGTGCTCGCACTCATTCCAACTGATACATTTACCGTATCAGATGCTGCTGCAAGAACAATTGAGTCTCCAGCACCATTTGAATTTGATCCAGAAACATCTTTTGTCAAATTACATCTTTTTAATTCTTCATATTTGTTACCAGTTCCATTCGTATGATGAGCTTCTCTTTCGAATTCAAATGTATAACAATTTGATGTTCTGATTCGAAATCGGTGAAGACCAGTCTCAGTAGGACTAAAAAATCCCTCCCACAAAATACCACCATCACCATCAATAGCTACTGGATCTAATTTACCAGAGTATTGAAATTCACCATCCTCCCAAAAAGTATCAGTTTTAAAAGGTGTTCCAGTAAAAATATCATTGGTGGTTTCATCAACATCATCATTAGCGTAATAATTTGCGGTTAATCCATCACCACCTTTTGTAGTAGAATTTGTAAATTCAGAAAATATATCTAAACGATTCTTAAATGTAATTAATGGTGATGCATTAGATAAGTTTCCATTCGCATCAGTCTCCTGTACGGTGTTATTAGCGATTTGTTGATACTCGCTAGATGTTATTCCACTTACATATAAGTCTCTTATTACGTCTAAATCTTCAGATATAAAACTACCACCACTAATATTTGACAGATCATCAAGTAAATTATTCAGTGCTATGACTGGATTTGAGGTATCCGCTAAATTTTGGTCTCTTCTTAAACCAATCCTTTTGTATATCTTTAAAGGCATATTGACTTTTTAGTTATTTAGAGTATAATATATAATGTATGTTTTAATTGGAATATGGATCAAAAAGAATTACTTCAAGATCTTTTAAAAAAGAGAGAAGGACTCCAGAAAGAAATGATTGAAATACAAAATCAATACAATAATAAAAAAGATCAGTATCTTAGACTACAAGGATCAATAGATGTTATAGATCTTCTTCTACGAGAAGAAGAATCTGGTGAACCAATAGACGATGGTACAGTGGTCTAACATAAATAAATATAGTTAAAAAAAATATTATTTTGGATAAAACAACAGAAGCACTAGAAAGACTTCATAATGATTATCGTCTTCGACTTTTAGAAAAAGATGATGATGATGAAATTATTCGTATACATACAGAAGAGAATAACGATGGTTGTTAATCTGTGTACAAAATTTCTGTTAAATACTGTTGGTTTGAAGACGGTACTAAAATAGTAAAGATGTACTTTATTAATGAAGTGCCATTTACTTTTGATGAGTTACCAGACGGACACTTATGGGATGATGATCTCTGTAGACTAGCAGATGCAAATCGACCATATAGTCCAGAGGACATGTACCAAAGTTTTGGATATTTAATATCCGAAGAAGTCCATCCTCTCTATTTTCCCGTAGAACTAGAAAATCCTGAAGATATGCCCGATGACATCGAGTATTATTATGAGGAAGATTTACGTAACTAAATAGAACATAGTATTAATATTTTGTGTAGAATAAGCGATGCCTCTTAATAAGTTAGAGAATTTTATAAAGAACACTGAGGGTAAAATTCTCTATGTCAACCCAAATGATATAGATGCGACTGATAGTATATCTAATCAGGGAAATTCATTAACTCAACCATTTAAAACGATTCAAAGAGCTCTCCTTGAATCTGCTAGGTTTTCTTATTTGGGTGGTGCTGATAATGATATCATTGAAAAAACAACAATACTAATATATCCAGGCGATCATACTATTGATAATCGACCAGGTTTTGGGATTAAAGTAGATCCAGGTAATTCAAGTGCAGCACAAGTTGTATCTCCATCTGGTGCACTTGCTTCAGCGTCTGAACTACATTTAACACTTAATTCAAACTTTGATATAACAGAAGAAGATAATATACTTTATAAATTTAATAGTATTAATGGTGGTGTAATCATACCTCGTGGAACTTCATTAGTAGGATTAGATCTAAGAAAAACAAAGATAAGACCAAAGTACGTTCCAAATCCAACAGATCCAGACGCTCCATATAGTTCTCTCTTCAGAGTCACTGGTACTTGTTATTTCTGGCAATTCTCAATGTTTGATGGGGATGAAAATGGAATAGTATATACAGATAAGAGTGATTTCTCTACAAATAATCAATCAAAACCAACATTTTCTCATCATAAGTTGAGTTGTTTTGAGTATGCTGATGGTGTAAATGTTCCTGAAGGATATACATTGACAGATTTAGGTCAATATTATGCTAAATTATCAAATGCTTATAATGTATCATCAACTAGAGAGATATTATCTGCTGATAGATACCCTACAAGTGACACAGGTTTCGCACCACAAAGACCAGAATTTGAAATTGTTGGTGCTTTTGCCAACGATCCAATCGCTATGGCATCCATCAAATCTGGTGATGGTGCAACTCCTTCTACTACAATTACTGTTACAACAACGACTGCTCATGGATTAAATACAGGAACTCCAATTAAAATTAAAGGTGTTCCAGTTCCCGATTATAATATATCCACAAAAGTTTCAAGTGTAGTTAGTGCGACTGAATTTACATATATTTTACCATTTGTTCGAAATAATTTACCACCAAACCCAAGTGCTGCTACAGGAACAATAACGATTGAGACTGATACTGTATCTGGTGCATCTCCATATATCTTTAACTGTTCTCTACGTTCTGTATGGGGAATGAATGGTATGCTTGCTGATGGTAACAAGGCAACTGGATTCCGTTCAATGGTTGTTGCTCAGTTCACTGGTATTTCTCTACAAAAAGATGATCGTGCGTTTGTTAAGTATGACAAATCAAATAGATCTTATGAAGGTTTAAATGTTACTTTAGTTAGAGGTTCTACACTAGCGACTCAATCATCATCGACAGATACTGCGAGTGTTTATCATTTAGATTCTGATGCTGTTTATCGAAAGGGATGGGGAACAACTCATATTAAGATGGATAATGATGCCATCATGCAGATAGTTTCTGTATTTGCGATAGGTTATCAACAACATTTTGACGCAAATGCTGGTGGTGATGCTTCAGTTACAAACTCTAACTCAAACTTTGGTCAAATATCATTATCATCAAAAGGATTTAAAAAAGCAGCATTTGTTAAGGATAATAACGCATTTGTAACTTCAGTAATCACTCCAAGATCAGTCACAGGAACTGATGCGAATATTGATTTTCAATCACTTGACGTTGGTGTTACAACTGCTGTTGGTGTTTCAAGTCATCTTTACCTCTTTGGATTTACAAATCAGGATGATCCACCTCCAACATCAATACAGGGTTATAGAATTGGTGCTAGAGAAAATGATGAACTTTTTGTAAGAATTGTATCAAATAACGGATCATTTGATAATATTAGAAAAGCATCTATCTTTATGACGGATAATTCTTTAGGAGTGGGTGCTACGGTTATTCAAGGTACATCATCAAGTCTAAAGAAATATATTGTTCAATCAGGACCAACAGATAATAAATTAGCTCTAGGAGCTCATGAGATTCAAACTGGTGAAAAAATTAGAATATTTAGTTATGACGGTGACTTACCAGAAAATATTGAAGATAACAAACTTTATTATGCGATTGATTTAGGTAATAATGACGAAATTAAATTGGCATCCTCCGCTACAAATGCTAGTAACGGAACTGAAATTATAATTTTTGGTGGAACAAATCTTTATGTTGAAAGTCGAGTTCATGATAAAGAGGCTGGTGATATAGGACATCCAATTCAATTTGATACCAATGTTAATAATTGGTTCTTACATGTCAACACTAATAATACAATTTATTCAGATTTAGTAACTCTTGGTGAAGGTGGTAATGTTGGTATTGGTCCAAAGACAGCTGTTGCAACTATTAAAAGAATTGACGATCCACGAGGTCTTGACGAAAAAGTTTACAAGTTACGTGTAGTAATTCCAAAAGAAACCATTCAGGGTAAAAATCCAGAAGAAGGATTTATTATTCAAGAATCAAGTAGCACAGGAGCGATTGAAGATAGTGATCTTACCCTTGCAACATTAGAACCAAATGCAAGAACAAAGTTTAATGTAAATAAAAACTTAAGATTAATTGATAATGCCACAGTTTCTGGAATGACAGTTACTATCGAAACAGAACTCCCACATAATTTGAAGGTAGGTGAAAATATTAATGTTAAAAACATTACAGACACCTCCAATACTGTTGGAACATTTGACGTTGGATATAATGGAACATTTGAAGTTGCTGGTATCACTGATGAAAAAACATTTACATATTCAAGAACTGATACAAGTGGAGTAACTCATACAATTCCAAGTTCTCTTCAAAATAATATTTCAAGTAGAACTAAATCGTCTCCTAGATTTGAGAGAAATGATATTAAATCAAACTACTACATCTATCGAAATGAAGTTATAACACCTTACATTCAGGATATTCAGGATGGAGTATATCATCTTTTCGTTATAAAAGCAGATAATACTGTTACTGAAGAGTTTACAGATAACTCATACAGTCAGAGAGTTGTTGACTTATATCCACAAAGAGATAGAGATAATATTAATGACAACCCTCCAACAGCAAAATCATTTGCTCTTAGAAATCCTCTAGGTGATGTTGTTACAAATGAACTGAAAAATAGTATTACCAGAGAAGCATTAAACCAATTAGTCCAAGATTTTGGTCAAGGTCTTCGAATTTCTGGTGTATCTACAACAAATACTCTTGCTACTTTAACTTTCGATAGAAGACATAATTTTGGAGGAATCGTAACTGGTTCTATTACTGCTGGTTCTGGATATACAAATGGAACTTATTATAATGTTAAAATTTTATCGGGTAATCAGGCTGGAACATGGTCTGGAGCTCTCGCAACGGTGGTTGTATCTGGTGGTGCCGTTTCTTCTGTAGTTATTACATCTGGTGGATCTGCCTACACTGCTGGAACATATTACTTTGAACAGGCAAAAATTGGTAATGGTAATGCTGATGCTAGATTTGTTGTTATCTCATCTGGATTATCATCAAATAATAATGATGTTTTACAAATTACAGGACTTTCAACTTCGACTGATTTTTATGGAAGAATTACTTCAGTTCCTTCAGCTACAACAGTCAGTCTTGCGAGAACAACTGGTGATCCAGTTCCATCAATAGGTGAATTTGCGATAAACTTAGGTCCTTCACAGGTCGTTAGCAGTGTTTATGAATCTACATCAGGAATTAGCACATTTACCACAACCACAGGTCATGGTTTAGTTGCTGGTAATTCATTCCAAGTAATTAATTCAAGTAATGTTAACTTAGGAGAGTTTAATGTAAAAGGAATTGAAAGTCCAGTTAAATTCAGTGCTTCTACAAGTCCTAGACTAACTTCAAATGTAACCAGTGGTAGAATCTTCCGTCATGGAATGAACGCTGCTGATGCAATCTCTGACGCATCAAATGAGAATCTTGGTGCAAGAGGTATGTCATTCTATGATGGTGAGAATTTAAAATTAGTTGCCAGCATAAACAATACAGCAACAGCACTTCGAGTAGATGTTCCTAATTCTGGTATTGGAACAGCAAATCGTTTACCACTTGGATCATATATCCAAATTGATTCTGAAATGATGAGAGTTACAAGCTCTACATTGACAGGATCTGCGAATGATGAAGTAACTGTAATTCGTGGTGTTTTAGGAACAGTACAGAAACCACATACTCTTAATTCAATAATTCGAAAGATCAAACCACTACCAATAGAATTAAGAAGACCCTCAATTATTCGTGCTTCGGGTCATACGTTTGAATATGTTGGTTATGGTCCAGGTAACTATTCAACTGGTTTACCTCAAGTTCAAGTCAGGACACTAAATGAAAGAGAAGAATTCTTAGTACAATCACAGGAAAAATCTTGCGGAACTGTTGTTTATACTGGTATGAACAACCGAGGTGACTTCTTTATTGGTAACAAGAGAGTTAGTTCTGCTACTGGTCAGGAAAGAACATTTGATGCACCGATTCCAACAATTACAGGTGAGGATCCTTCAAGATTATCAGTTATTTTTGATGAAGTTGTTGTTAAAGAAAGATTAATTGTTGAAGGTGGTAGAACGAATAAGATTCTATCTCAGTTTGATGGTCCTGTAACCTTTAACAAAGAAGTTAAAATCAATGATAATCTTACAGTAACAGGTTTATTAAAACTTGAATCTGATATTGAAGTTACTTCTGAGACTCAATCTACTAATAAAGATACTGGTTGTATGGTATTGGAAGGTGGTCTTGGTGTTGAGAAAAATCTAAACGTTGGTGGTATTACCACGATAACTGATTACCTTAACGTAACAGATGGACATATCGCTATAGAAGCTGGTAATTCAAATGAAGGTTATCGAATTGATTCTGGTAATACTATTCAGATGAATCTTCACAGATCCACTGTGAGTGGAACTCCCATAGTTCTTGATGTGGTTAATGGTAAGAGACTTGTTCTTGGTGCTAATGGTAGTGGTCTTGTAGAGATAAGAGATGAAGTAAATGGCACTTACAGAGCAAAATTTACTGAAAATGAGCAGGTATTATATTGGAATGGGTCAAATAGATTCCAAACATATGATTCTGGTGTTCGGATTATTGGATTTACTACAACGACTGCTGGTTTAATGGTTGGGGCGGCTGCCACAATTACTGGAAACTTGTTTGTAGATGGGGATGCTACTCTTGGTGATGGTTCTGGTGATCAACTATCTGTTAATGCTCAAATTCTCACCGATCTTATACCCGCAGGAACAACTATGGATCTAGGTGGATCATCAACTAGATGGAGACATTTATATTTAAGTGGTCAGGCTATTGTTGATGGTGTACTAGCTGGTGGATTTCTTGAGGCAGATAATTTAGCTCTCAATAGAGTTCCTTTTACTGTTTCTGCTACTACTTCTGGTCATTCAAGATTAGATGATAGTAATAAATTACAATTTAATAATGCTTCTGGTATTCTTACTACGGTAAATGGAAATTTAAGTGGTTGGTTAGCGATTGGATCAACAGCATCATTTGGAAATGTAAATGCAGGAATTGTTACTGCAAGTAGTTTTACAGGAGATGTAACTGGAGATCTTACAGGTAATGCTACTACGGCAACTGACCTATCAATTAATTCTACAAATAGGTTGTTATATCAAGCAGGAAATAACAATACAGCAGTTCTGCCATCTGGCTCTAGTGGTCAAGTATTAATAAGTCAAGGCAATAGTGGAGAACCCGAATGGGGAACTGATATTACTGGTAATGCTGGTAGTGCCGATAGTGTGGATGTAACCGCAAATAGCACAAATGCGAATCAATTTTTACTCTTTAAAGCATCTTCTACTACTGAAGCTGGTGCGACAATAAGAGTTGATGCTGGTGCTAAGTATAATCCTAGTAGTAATCAACTTACCATTAATGGTAATATTATTGCTTTCGCATCAGATGATCGTCTTAAAACTAACAAAGTAGAAATTACAAATGCTCTAGATAAAGTTGTATCCTTGAGTGGATTTACTTATAACTTCAATGAAACTGCTGCTGAGTTAGGATTTAATACAGACATCACATATGTTGGTGTTTCAGCACAAGAAGTTCAAAAAGTATTACCTGAAGCAGTTTCTCCAGCTCCTGCTGATGAGAAGTACATGACAGTTCAGTACGAAAAAATTGTACCATTGTTAATTGAAGCAATTAAGGAGCTTAAAGCAGAGGTCGATCAACTTAAAAAACTTACTCACTAAAAATTATGCCATTACAAGGTTCTGGACAAATTAGTATGAGGGATATAAAGGACGAGTTTGGTCCTAATCCTGGAAATAATATCGGACCAGTAAGTATGGAAAACTACCGATTACAAGAAGAGGATATTGATGGTCTTACTAACTTACCACTAGATGAAAATGCTGGACCCAATAATAATACTGACATACCTAGAAGTGGTCAAATGTCTTTTGAAAATTTCTATAATGCCAAGTTAAATGTTGTTGTAAGAATGACATCAAGCACAGTGCCAGGTAATAATCCTTCACAACAAAATGCGAGATCCATATATAACAATAATACAAATCAATCTGTGGTTAGATGTGTTGGAAATTTAAGAACTAGACCAGATGCGGGAGATATGAGTGGACGTAGAGTTTTCATCGATGTAAATAAACAAATTAGCAGTGGATCAAATCAGAATAATAAAAATACCAATAGACTACAGTGTGCGATGAGAACTGGTGAGTGGGCATCAGGAACACTGTTAACAGTTCATATAGGTTCTTCTGGTTCAATTTATGGTGCTGGTGGTGATGGTGGTAGAGGAGATTCAGTCACTGGTGAAGCTGAAAATGGAAGAACAGGAACAAGTGCATTGGGAATAGATTTCGGAACATCTAGTAATCCGACACAAATTATCAATAACGGATACATTCAAGCAGGTTACGGTGGCGGTGGCGGTGGTGCTGGAGTAATGGAAGATCCCGACAAAAATGGTGAAACTGACAGCTACATATATGGTGGCGGTGGTGGCGGTGGTGCTGGCGTACCAGGTGGAGAAGGTGGTACAAGTGATGAAGGTAATGATACTGGCCAGGGTAGTGAGGCTGATACTACGGACTCTGATTTTCCTGGAGGAGATGGATCAGCAACCGCTGGTGGTGGAAGAGGAGATAATCAAGAGGCACTTCATGGAAATGCCGAAAGTGGTCTTGGTGGAAGAGGATGTGATCCACAAGAACCCGTAGACGAGGGTGAAACCACCGAAGGTCTAACTGGGGTTAATGGAGAGGAGAATGGAACACCTGGCGAAGCAGGAACACCAGGATATTCTATTGTTGTTGAAGGTGGAACAAATACAGTTGATATAGATCAAAACGGATCTGGTGCTGGTGATATTGCTGAAGAAACTACTAGAATCATTTACAATACAAATGTTGTAAGTAGTTAATATATAATATTATATAATTTTTATCATGAATATAATTTTTAGAATAGATGAATATCTACCTGAAACAAATCAAATAGTTATTCAACTTTGTAAAGAGACTTCGAGAAATTCTATTTTCTCTCATGAAAAGGTAGCGATTAATTGTGAAACTTTAGATTTATATGATGCTGAATCTTTTAGTCATACTTTATCGGCAAAGTATGGTTCAAGTATTATTAGTGAGGAGAATAGAAATGAACCAATCTTAGACGATAATAAAAATTCTGAAATTATTAAAGGTGATTTAAATTTAGAAAAATTAGTGGGTAAAGTCATTAAATATGATTTTTATGATTCACAAAAACATGAATTTAAGTCACGTTTTCGTTTAAATGCGAGAAGAGTTGAATTATGACAGAATCGTATGCTAAGAGATATCTAAAAAGGTGTGAAGAATTTATTCTTTGTGCCGAACTTGGTGGAAAAGATTTTATAGGAATTGAACGTTCAAAATTTAGATACACATTATATCAATATTTCATACATGGCTCGGCATCATTTTATGAATTGAGTGATGATGGTATTGTTTCTAGAACGATTGGAAAGGAAAAACAGTTAGTTGATGTTAAAAAATATTTTAATAAAAATACTATTTTACAAGCTCATGATGATTTTTATGTTGCGGGATTCAGTCCTCTAGATAAAAATGATGATTGGGATGGGAAAATAATAAAGGAGTCTTTTCATGG